>Ga0268299_1000496_pt1 | contig 119595 bp, 91 predicted proteins | sample NOBtaG_FD_193484 | JGI IMG/M metagenome (GOLD analysis project Ga0268299, IMG submission 193484) | Activated sludge microbial communities from bioreactor in Nijmegen, Gelderland, Netherland - NOB reactor | ecosystem: Engineered > Bioreactor > Aerobic > Activated sludge | place: Netherlands...
CTTAGATCTTGACATGACTTCTATTAAAAATCATCCCAACTATCAAAACATTATTTCTTATGCTTCTATTGCTGCTTAATTGTGTCCGAAGTATTGATATAACACATCATCAACTAATAAAAAATCAAGAACTACTATGGAACAATTAGCTAATTTTACTGGAGGAAAATTTTATAAAGCTGAAGAAAGTAATACTAGAAAGATATTTAATATTATTAGCAGAGAATTGCAAAACCAGTATCAACTTGGTTTTTATCCTGATAGCATTAGTGAAAATGACTTACATGATATAAGGGTAGAAGTTACCCGGCCAAAAGTAAAAATTAAAACACGCCAAAGTTATTATATTGAAAGATAGAAATTGAAATTTATTGCCCTAAAACTAATAAGTTAGAAAGCTAGTTTTTAGTAATTCATCTTACTAAAAACTAGCTCCTCACAAATCTAAAAACTATTATTCCACCAAACAAACTGCTTCATTATCTACAATTTTGTTAGTAGCCTTTTCTTCTTTTATAGAAAAATCTTTCTTAACACTTCGGCGATTAGTTGTAATTAATATTACAGCAGAAATTAGCAATAATCCTGCCAGTAAAGTGCGTTGTGTAACAGGTTCATTTTTTAGAAACCAACCTAATAAAACTGCAATACCAGGATTTACATAAGCATATGTCGCTACACGGCTAGGAGGTGCAACACGTGCTAGCCAGCTATAAGCAGTAAAAGCAATTAATGAACCAAATATTGTTAAATAAAGCCAAGCAAGCACTGAGTTTTGAGACACATTAGCAATATTAAGCTTTGACCATTCTCCCAAACTTGTCCCAAGAATTGTTAACAGAAAACCCCCTGCTAACATTTGCATACCTGTTGAAAGTAAGGCAGATGATGGAAGTGCTGCACGAGATAAATAAATTGAACCTGCTGCCCAAAAGAAAGATGAGCCTAAAATCATGAAACAACCTAACAAACTAGTATTAGCTAAACCGCTAATTGCACTTGGCCCAATTAATACAATTGTTCCAATAACGCCTAAACACAAGCCTGCAACAACATTTCGGTTAGGTCGATTGTTGTCTAAATACCACTCTAGTAGTACAACCCAAATAGGCTCAGTTGTAATTAGTAGTGCCACTATACCAGAAGCAACATGTTGTTCTACCCAAACAACCGTACCATTACCAACTAAAAATAACATACCCCCAATAAGCAAAGCCTGTCCCCAATGGGTTAAAGTAGGCTTTTCAGAACCTCTAAACCTCGCCCAGAAATAAAGTAAACCTCCAGCTAAGAGAAATCTTGCTCCTGCCATTAAAAACGATGGAAGGGTTTCTAACACATAAACAATAGCTATATAAGTTGAACCCCAAATTATATAAACAGCCGCAAAAGCTAACACTAGCAATAACAAAGAAGGTTTTTCGTTTAGGCTCATAAATTAATTTTCCTAATAAAAAATGTAGTTGATTTAAGTAATTTTTAGTTATGCAACACTGATACACAAGAATTATCAGAAAGTGACTGCATTACAACTAATCCAGAGGTTAAAGTCTTAAAGCTTTGACCTGGTTCAATCAAATGATCTTCCATATCACCTGCTTGAGTAATCCAAAGCGTACCTTGTTGACAATCAATTGATAGAAGATGAAAGTTATTTGGACTCTTCCATAACTCACCTTTTTTTAATCCAAACTGATCTGTTTCAAAATGTTTTTTTTCATTCTGTACACTATTATCAACTAGACTTATCATAATTTTTACCTCCAATTACTTTTCTTGATAGAAAGATTAAAATAAAATTTATTAACAAAACAGATTCAGATTTTATATTTTTGACCAGATCAGATTTTTTGATTAATATAAAAAATAACGAAACCTAAAAGCTTGTATTAACGTATTTGGGCAACTAAATTTACTAGGAACAATACTTATATGGAACAAATAGCCCGTTTAGGAAATGATTTGCTTTACCAACAAGTAGCAGTGCGTATTGAGCAAATGATAGAAAAAGGCGTACTACGTGCTGGAGAAAAAATTCCTTCTGTACGTGCTATGTCACGCCAACAAAATGTTAGTATGTCAACAGCCTTTCAAGCCTATTTTTTATTGGAAAGCAAAGGGTTAATTGAATCCAGGCCCCGTAGCGGTTTTTTTGTTAGACTAGCAAATAAAGATCTCCCTCCCCAACCTAGCCGGACAAATCCACCATTAATAGCAAAAAATGTTGATATTGATGAACTTGTAACAGAAGTCTTTGAAGCAGCACGCCATCCCGATATCGTCCCTTTAGGTGCAGCTTGTCCTAGTTCTACAATTTTGCCAGTTAATAAATTAAATCGCTTAGTAGTTGCTATGACTAGAAAATATGGAGATCGTGCAGTGGAATATGAATTTCCTCCCGGCAATGAACTACTACGTAGAAGAATTGCTCAACGCTCTTTTACCTGGGGAGGTAACTTAACGGCTGATGATATTGTGATTACTTCTGGCTGTATGGATGCCTTAAATTTATGTTTGCGAGCAGTAGCAAAGCCTGGAGACACAATTGCTTTAGAATCTCCTACTTACTATGGCGTTTTACAAACTATAGAAAGTTTAGGTATGAGAGCTTTAGAAATTGCTACAACTCCTAATGAAGGATTATGTTTAGAAGCCCTAGAAAAAGCATTAAATAATAATGATATTAGAGCTTGTTTAGTAGTAACAAACTTTAATAACCCTTTAGGTAGCTGTATGCCAACAGAAAATAAAAAGCAGCTAGTAGATATGCTATGCAAAAGAAATATTCCACTAATTGAAGATGATCTTTATGGGGAACTGCATTTTGGTTGTAACAGACCACAAACAGCCAAAGCATTTGATAAAAAAGGGTTAGTGCTACTTTGTTCATCCTTTTCTAAATCCTTAGCACCTGGCTATAGAGTTGGTTGGACGGCACCAGGAAAATTTAAAGAAAAAATAGAAAGATTAAAGTCTATGACAACAATTGCTACATCTTCCTTACCTCAAATGGTAATTGCAGAATTTTTAAGAGATGGAAGTTATGAACGTCATCTAAACCAGCTAAGAAAAGCTTTTTGTGAACAAATTCAAACAACACTAAAAGCCATTTGTAAGTATTTTCCCATAGGAACTAAAGTAAGTCGTCCAACAGGAGGTTTTGTTCTTTGGGTAGAATTGCCTAAACAAGTAGATTCTTTGGAATTACATCAACGTGCTTTAGAAAAAAAAATTAGCATTGCTCCAGGCCCAATTTTTTCTACCACACGCAAATATAATAATTTTATTCGTATAAGCTGCGGAAATCCCTGGTCAAAAGAAATTGAAATGGCAATGATTGAATTAGGCAATCTAGCTAAAAAGTTTTAATAATAAATATTAAACAAGGGTTGCAGCTAATAACTAGGTAAAGTTAGAATACTACTTCCCATTCCATAAATTTATCTCTCAACCAAAGCAGTTTAGTTTGGAGGTGTTTTAATGTCTTATAAAAGAATTGCTTTAATATTAGTTTTTTCATTAATTACTGTAGTTAGTTTTACTAGTAATACTTCTGCGTTAACAATAAATAAAGATGTTACAAAGAGCAGTAACTCTAAAACTGCTAAAATTTCACAAGTATTTGATAAAGCTATAGTAGCCGCAGCTAAAGCAAATGATTTAGACCAAGTAAAAAGCCTACTTGAAAAAGGCGTGCATCCTGACTCTAAAGATGAACAAGGTTGGACGGCTTTAATGTATTTAGCACTTCAAGGAGAAACAGAAACTATTGATTTACTTTTAAGACAAGGTGCAGATATTAACACCAAAAACTTAAAAGGCTGGACGGCTCTTATGTTTGCTGCTGGTTGGGGAAAACTAGAAACTACAGAGCTTTTACTAAATGCTGGGGCTGATGTTAATGCTAAAAGTCTTACAGGTTGGACTGCCCTTATGTATGCTGCTAAACATAGTCAAACAGAAATAATGCAAAAATTAATTGATTCTGGTGCAGATCCAACTGCTACAACTAATTGGGGTTGGTCAGCTTTGATTTTAGCTGCAATGGAAGGAAATGTAGCCTCATTAAACACACTTGTAGCAACTGGAATTAACATTAATGACAATAATTCAGGTCAAACCGCTTTAATGTATGCTGTTAGAGCTAGAAAGGTGGCTAATGTTAGCTTTTTAATTGGTGCCGGAGCAGATGTTACTATTAAAGATTTTCGCGGCTTTACTGCCTTAAACCAAGTAGCAGAAACAATGGATGCTGAAATGTTTCAAGTTTTAACTTCAGCAGGTGCAAAAGAATAGCTAACAGTAATAAGTTTTATCAGTGCATTTTTTCTATCGTATTAAAATAGCCCTAATTTCAGGGCTATTTTTTTCTAAGTTATTTTCTATACCATAGTTTTTTAAGCTACTATAGTTTTATAAACTACTATAGTTTTTTACACCACAGTAGCAAATAAAGCTAGTTATTTTGATAAACTTTTCTCTTTCTACAAGTAAAAATTTAGCTATACTAGCAAAATAGCACTCCCTTAAAACATTCAAGGATATGTTATGTTTAGCCGAAAATTTAACATCTATTTATTTGTAATTACATTATTTATAGTATTTTTTATAACTAACACTGCATTTGCTCAAGTAACACTTGTTGAGACAAACGAACCTCCATCACAAATTGAAGAACTTTTTGAACAACAAAAAATCTTAGCTGATAAGTTTTGGCAAGCTGGAGATTTTCTAGCAACAGAAAAAGCTTTAACACGAGCCTTAGAGTTAAAACCTGATTGGGCAGCAGGCTACAGACAACTTGCTATTACAAAAAAAGCTTTAGGAAATTTAAGTCAGACAAAACAATTTTTGCTTAAAGCTTTAGAAATAGACCCTACAGACTCAGTTAGCCATTTTTCTCAAGCAATAATTCTTAAGGAGGAAGGAAAATTAGATGAAGCATTAAACGCTTTTCGTGCTGCTGCTAAATTTGACACTCAAGATGCTTTTGCTCGTGCTGAAATAGGCAAATTGCTAGAGCAAAAAGGCGAAATGGACAAGGCTATCCGCCTTTTTCGCAAAGCTCTAGAGTTAAACCCAACTTGCGGCGTAGTAGAAAATCTATCAGCCGCGCTACGTAGCAAAGCTGAAATAGAGCGAAATTATTATTCACGTGTTAAACGCCTAGCCCCTTATTTTACTGAAGAAGATGCTGTAGGTAGTGTTAGCGTCAATGTAATTTCCAAAGATACAGGCGACGAAGCAAGCTTGGTTGTCTATCAAACCCGTGTTAAAGCTAATTCTAATGATGTTTTTGCTCACTATGCACTAGGAACTTTGCTTAAAGCGCGAGGAAACTTAAAAGACGCTTTAACATCTTTAAGGGAAGCATTACGACTAGATCCTTCTAACATAGATTTATTTAATGATATTGGATTAACTCTACAAAAGCAGGGAGACTTTACTGGCGCGTTGTTAGAGTATAAAACTGCATTAGAAATAGACCCTGAAGACTATAAAGCTAGGATTAACATTGCTAATTTGTTTCGTCAGCAACAAAATTTTGAAATGGCTCAAAAAGAACTTCAATTAGTCTTAAAACTTGATCCAACAAACGCCCTAGCTCGACAAAATTTAGCTAGAACGCTACTAGCTAGCGGACAAGTAAATCAAGCAATTGAAGAAAGCAAATTACTATTAAAATTTAATCCTTATGATTCTATTGCCCATACAACTTTAGCAACTTCGCTTGCTCAAGCAGGTGATTTACAAGCTAGTGTAATTTCTCTTGAAAAAGCCTCAGATCTTGACCCAAACGACACAGAATTAATACTTAATTATGCGGCAGCACTACAAAAAGAGGGACGTTTTGCAGATGCAGCAGACGCGCTTACTCGATATCTTGATATCGCCCCTGAAGAAGTAGATAGAGTGGAAGTTAAACAAAAAATTTCTAAACTTCGCCAATGGGCTAGTGGCTGGTAAACTACTATTAAAATCTGATAAAAAACAAAAGTTATAAAAACATTTCATCAACTGCAATAGACCAATTTGGTAATGCTGGTTCTGCATAAGCAATATCACCTCGGCGAAAAATCACAGGGTTATCAGGTACATCATATCGATAGGATTTAATAAGATCTGGGCTAAGTAAATCTATATCCCAAACAACTTGAGTGCCAGCCAAAAAATAATCTTCCCTTTTTTTCTTTATATTTTCTTCTGCTTTATTTCCATAATCATTTTCACTTCTAACTTCCACAGCAAAAACTGGAGATCCTTCTAAAAACTTCATCCCTGCGGAATTTCCTACATAAAATGAAGCATCTGGACTGAAAGAATTTCTGTTTGGTAAATTAACTTTGTAGCCTATATTATCAGTATATGCTCTACCTAATTTTGTATTACGTGAGTATAGCCGTAGACTTACATAAATAGCTCCTGCAACTATGTTAGGAAGATCCCCTGTTGGTGACATTAGCACTATCTCTCCATTTATTAATTCTGCTTTTCTATTCTCAGATATTTTATACAAATCTTCTATTGTGGCTTGTTCTTTTACTTTAGTCATATTTACTCCTTACATTTAATATTACTCTTCTATTGCCACATCTACAAATCGCTATTTTACAGTAAATTCTGTCATTTTATAAAATAAGAATCCAACCAAATAATTTAGTAACTCTAACCCCATAGACTAACTTATATTAATTAACTAATTGACTAGAGAGATAAAACTTAATAGATTTACTGTTTTTCTTAACCAATAAATTGTTTTCTATAACAGTAAATTTATAAATAACTTATGCGCCGAGATATTACGTTAGACAGCTTGCGAGGCTTATTTTTAGCCATAATGACAATTGATCACTTAGCCCTTCCTCTAAGTAGCTATACAATCCACGCTTTAGGCTTTATTAGTGCTGCAGAATGCTTTGTTTTTCTTTCTGGATATGTTGCAGGCATTGTTTATACAAAATTAAGGGTAAATTACGGTAAGCAGCAACTTTGGCAAGCAGCACTTCAACGCGCTGGAACCATTTATTTAGCTCATATCAGCGTTTTTTTACTCCTTCTATTTACAGGACTTTATAGCAATTTTTTTGTCTCTGCTTGGAAATTAAATATTTATAATTTTGCTGATCCATTGCTACTGAATAAGCCTTTTCTAGCGTTAGTTTTAGGCTCAGTTCTACTTTATCAACCTACATTTTTAGATGTTTTGCCACTTTATTTTATTCTAGTGCTTTTAATGCCGTTTCTAATCGAGCAGTTTATCAAAGGTCGTAGTTTAATGGTCATTTTAGCTAGCCTTGGTATTTGGTTAATAGCTCAATTTGGCGTTTTAGGCTTAATTACAAGTTTAGTTGCTAAATATTTGCCTATTCACTTAGGAGCTTTTGATATACTTGCGTGGCAATTAATTTTTGTTAGTGGTCTTTATTTAGGCTTTTTGAAATATCAGCAAAGAGATTTAACTAGCTTATTAAACAATAAGTTAGTAATTATTTCTCTAGTTGTAGCTACTCTATTATTTTTACTTCGACAAGACTTAATAGCAATAAATTTTCTTGAAAGTGAAGTTATCACATCCAAAGAAAGATTAGGTTTACTTAGACTAATCAATTTTGCTACTCTAGTTTACCTAGTAGGGATGTTAAGATCAAAATTTAGCCTGCTATTTGAATGGCGTTGGTTAGCTGAGTTGGGACAACATTCACTACAAGTTTTTACTTTTCATGTTGGGCTTATTTTCCTGCTTGCACCAATGCAAATTAGCTCTTTACCTAAAATTACAGGTTTTTTTGCTACATTTCTTGTTGTACTAAGTTTGGCAATACCTGCTAAACTTCATCAATTTTACCGTGATTATCAAACTGTAGAAGACACTACTTGTAGTGCTAAAGCGTAAGTTTAATAAATTAGGATATAGGCAATGAGTTTTAAGTTACCCATAAAACTATTATTAGCTGGAATGATTATTTCCTTTGCTACAAGTTTTGTTTTTGCTCAAAAAGTGGAAACAGGCTTTCTTAACCGTAGTTTAACTTTTGAGCAAAAAACCTATCGCTATCAAGTTTATGTGCCTTCTCAATATACAAAAAATAAAAAATGGCCTGTTGTGCTTTTTCTTCATGGCAAAGGTGAACGTGGCGAAGATGGTTTACTACAAACTGATGTTGGTATTGCCCAAGCGATTCGTCGTTATGTTGATCGCTTTCCTGTAATTGTTGTCATGCCTCAATGCCCTAGTGATGGACATTGGACACAACCTTTAATGGCTAAACAAGCCTTAAAAACCCTAGATAAAACTATTCAAGAATTTAATATTGACCCACAACGTGTTTATTTAACTGGTATTTCTATGGGTGGAGCCGGCACTTGGTATTTAGCAGCAGCTAACCCTAACAAATTTGCGGCTATCGCACCTGTTTGCGGTTGGGTCGTACCACCAACCAATCTATCATCATTAAGTAAATTGCCAGAAAATATTACTGCTATTAATCAAGAAAAAGACCCTTACTTGGCTATGGCTAAACTAATAGGAAAAACTCCTGTTTGGCTATTTCATGGCGATATGGACAATGTAGTCATGGTTAGCGAATCCCAAAAAATGGCTGAAGCATTAAAAACTTTAAATAACGAAACCAAATACAACGAATACAGCGGAGTAGGCCATAACTGCTGGGATCAAGCTTATTCTGAAATAGATTTTATCGCCTGGCTACTTTCCCATAGTTTAGCTAAGTAAAGCTAAATAAAGCATTTATCTTCTAACAAATTGTCCAACAGCAACATCTTTAACATCTTTAGTTTCAAATTCTTGAATTAATCTTTCAGCCTTTACTTCAGAAATTCGATTAATTAATTTTTTGGCTTCGTGGTTATCCCGAACAGTCTTGGAAAGAGTAAAGGTGGAGCCAACACAAAAAAACAATCCCATCACCATATAACCTCTAATCCATAAATCTACTGGTAAGTGATAAATACCTAAGCACATAAACACAATGGCAACTGCAAAAGAAATCCAAACAAAAGCCATCCAAGCTGGGGTGTTATCATTAATGGTTGGACGATCAGAATTCATAAGTTTATCTCCTTCAATAGATTATAAGTATTGTTTGACTGATTGGTTAAATAATAACAGTGCTTCTAACTTCAAGAAATTTTTGTTGTGACACTTTTTTAACTGTTTTAGCAAAATAATGTTTTGCTACTTTTGCTTTGTGTTGTTATATATTTTTGTTGCTAATTTTAGAGGAGGGATAAAAATGTCTGATCCACACTTAGCTTTGCGAGAAGATGTTAAATTGTTAGGTGAATTGTTAGGCGAAACTCTAAAAACTCAAGTAGGAGAAGAGTTTTTTCAAGCTGTTGAAAACGTCCGAGTCCTATCAAAAACGGCTCGTGAAGCCGATTCTGATTCATTTAATAAACTAACAGAAATATTAACCAAATTACCTACAGAGCAGGCGTTACTGATGGCTAGGGCGTTTTCTCATTTCCTGAATTTAGCTAATATTGCCGAACAACATCACAGAGTTAGACGACGTAATCAATATTTACTTAATCCTGCTAGCAAAGCTCAACGAGCATCTAACACAGAGATTTTTCAAACTTTGCTAGATGGAGGCATTAGCCAAGAGCAAATTTATAGTGCTATTTGCTCCCAACAAGTTGAAATGGTCTTAACTGCTCATCCTACTGAAGTTATGCGTAGAACTTTAATCCAAAAATATAATCAAGTGGCTGCAACCCTCCAACAACGAGATCGACGAGATCTTACACTTGATGAGCAAAACAGCGTGTTTGAAACGTTAAAACGAGAGATTGTAGCTATTTGGCAGACTGATGAAATCCGACGTAGACAGCCCTCGCCGCTTGATGAAGCAAGACGCGGATTTGTGGTAATGGAGCAAATTCTTTGGGACACAGTACCTAAGTTTTTACGCTCACTTGATAAAGATCTAAAAAAATTTACTGGTAGAAATTTGCCTATTGATATTGCTCCAATTAGCTTTGGTTCTTGGATGGGAGGCGATCGGGATGGAAATCCTAATGTAACGGCTGAAATTACTTGGCAAACCTGCATTTTAGCTCGTTGGCAAGCAGCTAATCTTTATTTTCAAGAACTTAACGCGCTTTATTATGAGCTTTCAATGAATAAATGTAGCAATGAGTTACGCGATAAAGTTGGCGATAGCTACGAGCCTTATCGGGTAATAATTGGGAACTTGCGAAAGCGTATGACTAAAACAATCAAATATTTAGAGGAAGTTTTTGCAGGAAATAACCCCTCTAATGATGAAGTATTCCAATATAGCTTTGAATTAAGTGAGCCGCTACATTTATGTTATCGGTCGCTTGTAGAAACTAATTCTAGTGTTATTGCTAATGGAAGATTACTTGATTTAATACGTCGTTTAGCTTGTTTTGGTCTGACATTGGTTAAACTTGATTTACGCCAAGAATCTACAAGACATAAAGAAGCACTTAATGAAATTACCGAGTATTTATCACTTGGTAGTTATTCAAATTGGAGTGAAAAAGAACGTCAAGAGTTTCTTATTAAAGAACTTAATAATCGCCGCCCTTTAATTGCACATAATTTTGAAGCTAGCCAGGAAGTAAAAGAAGTGTTGGACACTTTTGCTATGGCTGCAAAAATTGGGGATGAGTCGCTAGGGGCCTATGTAATTTCAATGTCTGAGTATCCTTCTGATGTGCTAGCAGTTGAGTTACTTAAAAAAGAATTTGCAATTACAAAAGGCTTACGTGTAGTGCCACTTTTTGAGCGTATCGACGACTTAAACCGTGCAGAATCAGTAATTGCAGACTTACTTAAAATTGATTGGTATCATAGTCATATCCAAGGAAAACAGGAAGTTATGATTGGTTATTCTGATTCTGCAAAGGATGGAGGGCTGCTAACAGCCGCTTGGAGTCTATATAAAACGCAAGAAAATTTGGCAAAGCTTTGTAAAAAAGAAAATGTAAAATTAACCCTTTTTCATGGTCGTGGGGGTACGGTAGGGCGCGGCGGCGGCCCAACTTATCAAGCAATCCACTCTCAGCCGCCTGGCTCAATTGATGGAAAAATTCGAGTTACTGAACAAGGCGAAATGATCCAAGCTAAATTTGGTATTCCCGGCATTGCACTGCGAACTTTAGAACTTTATACAAGTGCAACTCTAAAAGCTACATTGTTGCCACCATCAGCACCTAAAGCAGAATGGCGCAGTTTGATGGAAGAATTAGCCAACATAGCTTGCTTGGTTTATCGTGAAGTCTTAAGCCATAAAGATTTTATTGCTTATTTTCGTGCTGCAACTCCTGAAATAGAACTTGGAACACTTAAAATAGGCAGTCGTCCGGCTCGTCGGCGTGTTGATGGTGGAATTAAATCCCTGCGTGCTATTCCTTGGATTTTTGCTTGGACTCAAACAAGGCTAATGTTACCTTCCTGGTTAGGTGTTGGCGATGCTCTTAACAAAATAATCCAACAAGGTCGAGAAGCTGAACTTGTAACAATGTACAATGAATGGCCGTTTTTTAAGACTACTATTGATTTACTTGAAATGGTGCTAGCCAAAGCAGAGCCAGCTATTGCAGCACAATATGATGAAGCACTAGTACCTGAAGAATTAAAATCGCTAGGCGCAGATTTAAGAAATCGCTTTGATGAAACTGTAAAAGTTATCTTAAAGATTGTTGGGCATCAAAAATTATTAGAATCTAATAGCGTTCTACGTCGCTCCATAGATGTACGTAATCCTTATGTAGATCCAATAAATCTTGTACAAGTTGAAATTTTACGTAGACTTCGGGCTAATGCAGAAGATTCAACACTGCAAGATGCTCTACTAGTTACTTTTAATGGCGTTGCTGCTGGAATGCGGAACACTGGATAAAATTTTTTAGTTTAGCAAATTGATAAAGCAATTAACCATTGGGCAAAAAAATATGTGGTCATAAAATAAATTTGTGCCTGTGGAACTGAACCTTTGAAACGATCTAGAGCTAAAATAGAGTCTGATGCCATAAAAAATGCTGCTCCAATAAAAGCTGTAAAACTCCCCGCAGGCCCAACGTCTAACCAACGACTAAAGGCTTGCCAACCCATTATCAGAAGCACGCTTGCATAAACAGCAACAGGTAGTTTCATTTCTTTTAAGTATGGAAGTAAGGTAAGAAAAAGTACTGCTCCGTAGATTAAAAAAGGTATTGTATAAATGATAGAAAATAGGCTTATTCCTGTTAAAGCAAAAGCAATAATGTAGAAAATATGTGCAATTAAAAAGCTAACTAAACCTGCTACAAACCTATCAGATGGTAACATTAACAATACATCACCAAGTAGAGAGAAAATAAGTCCAGTAATTATTAAATACTTGTAACTACTAGGATTTAGATTAGCAGGCAGTTGAATTCCCATCAAAATAATAAAAATCATTGTTAGAGGCTTAAAGATATAAAAATTGGTAGTATATCTTTTTGCTCTAATATGCAAAATAGCGGAAATAAATGTTAGAAATGATAATAATATAGTTAGCATAAAATTTATTAATTAGTTTTAATTATCCTTAAAAAAAATATCAATATAATCTGTTGTAGTATTATCACAAGGATTAAGCATATCTTTTAGTCGCCAAAATTTTCTTGCTCCAGAAATTCTAAACAGTTGTTTACCTTCACGTATACAAGGTTTTCCATCATTATTGTAATTAACTCTCATAGCAATTTTTCCATCAAATACAAAGTCTTTTGGATTAATTTCTACAATATTTCCTGTGATTTCTAAAAAATCATCTCCTTTAGTTTGTTTACCTACTACAGACAATATTCCATCTGTTTCTTTAATTTCTATAGTACCCATTTCTTTACGGTTCCAAAAACTTAGCCATTGTAATTGTAGTCTATGTTTACCAATTAGCATTTGTTTAGCTTGCGAGTTATTTATTTTTGTTTGGGATTGGGCAAAAGCTAGAGTAGATGAAAAAATACTGTAATTTATAGTAAAAAAACCAATTATGATAAATAAAATTATAAGACGTTTCATATAATTTCCTTAGAAATTTTAAGATTAGTTGATTTTAGATTATCAAAGCAGGAAAAAAAATAGGGACTAGCTTTTAAGCTAATCCCTATTAAAACTATGCCTTATTTACTTTAACGCTACAGAAATCATGAAAAAAACTTACGGGTTCATTCTCCAAATTGTAAAATTCAACATAACCGCATATCCAACCCAAAGAATATAAGGAAGTAGTAGCAATCCAGCAACCAGCCTAACACGCCAAAAAGAAATTAATGTAGCTAAAATTGATAGCCAAAGAAAAACAATTTCAATAAATGCAATTTTTGGATTTTGCAAGGTAAAAAAAAGACCCGACCAAATTAAGTTAAGAAATAGTTGCAAACCAAATAAAGTTAAGGGCAGACTTTTAAGGCTTCCAACCTTGCGCCAAATAAGCCAAGCAGCTAGAGCCATCATAAAATAAAGACTAGTCCAAACTGGCCCAAACAACCAATTAGGCGGTGTCCAACTAGGTTTATTAATTGTTAAATACCAAGAGCTAACAGATGTGTTAGTTAAAACCGCCCCAGCCCCAGCAACAGAAAAACATATTGTTAAAAAAAGTAGCAGACTAATAAAATGCTTGTTGGCTTTTTCTTGTTGCAAACTTATTGCTTGTTCCATTTTGTCACCTAATTTTGTAAAGAAACACCAGTTGAGCAGGCCAAAGAACCAATTGTCCTATTATGAAAATTGGCGACTACAGCTAGACCCTCCATTTAACCATAGGTTTGGCTCTGCTCATTAACTGGTAACTCATTGACTACTTAATCTAAACAATATAGCTAATTAGATTAGTAGTACCCCCGAAATTTTTCAAAAATCTTTCTAACACCCTCTTAAATTTACAAGCTAACTCTTATGTTGCAAAGAATAAATCAAGTTCAATATATTGTCAACAATTTTTAGACAAAAATTAGACAAAAATTCAATTAAAATATTGTTTAATCTTGTTATGAAAATTAATTAAGAAAAAATTATTGTTAAGTGTTAGTAATGTTGGTAGTTATTGAAAATAGTTAAACTTTACTAAAATTTGACAAATAAATGTTGATTGACAAAGGATATTTTGATTAAGATAGAAAAATAGACAAATTTTTAACAAGCAGGTTTTTTAATGTCTAACCAAGAAATGTTACCAATAAAAGTAGTTTCTCAACGCACAGGATTAACTCAACATGTCATTCGTGTTTGGGAAAAACGTTATAGTGCAGTTTCTCCTAGTCGTAATACTACTAATAGGCGATTTTATACTGATAAAGAAGTAGAGCGACTATCTTTGTTACGAGAAGCTATAGAAAAGGGTTTTAGTATTGGGCAGATTGCTCATTTATCTAATGATCAAATTTCTAGCATGATAGCTACACCAGAGAAATCGCTAGATCTAGGCATTAGTACTAGCAATCAAAGCATAGAACAATATATTGAGAATTGTTTAGCAGCAATAGCTGAAATAGATACACAAAAATTAGACGAAATATTAACAAAAGCTCAAGTAGAACTAAATCCTAGTATTTTGATTGATGATTTAATTGTCCCGCTGCTTTATAAAATAGGAATCCTTTGGCAAGAAGGGAAATTAAGAATTGTTGAAGAACATTTAGCCTCGGCTGTTATTCGTAATTTGTTGGGAAGGATAAAAACTGACTTACAACCTACTAACATTGCACCAAAAATAATTATTGCAACACCTCCTAGACAATGGCATGAGCTAGGAGCATTGCTAGCCGCTGCTACAGCCGCTTATGAGGGCTGGAAAGTAATTTATTTAGGTGCAAATCTTCCAGTAGAAGAAATTACTAAAGCTGCACAGTTACACAAAATTAAGCTAGTAGCTTTAAGCATTATTTACCCTGTTGACGATCCTTACTTACATTTAGACTTAAAAAAGCTTCGTAGTTTGTTAGGCTCACAAGTTCAGTTAATCATAGGAGGCCAAGCAACAGAGGGTTATTTAGCAACTATTAAGTCTATAAATGCAACTGTGGTTACAAACTTAAAATCTTTTCGTCAACTTCTAAATAGTTTGCGTAGCCCTAATAAACACAAAATTTAATACAGTGTAATTAATACAATCATACGTAAGGTTGAAACCCTACGCTACTATGCCGCCCCATTGGGCCTTTAAGAGATAAAACCTCAGAAAACTTTGTTTACAGTGTAATTAATTACTTTGCTTATCTTTTGTTGTATTTACAAAAATAGCTGTTTTTTTATCATCAATTCCAGAAATTAATGTTGCTGTTTGGGTGTTAACTATTGTTTCTGCTTCCATATTAATGTTTGTAATAAGTGTTTCTGCCTCTAAATTACTTAATTTTGTAATTTTTGGTGCTTGCCAAATCTCTTTTACTTTGTGGAGTTGCTCGCTAAGTTGACCTAGGTTAGTAGCAAACACAGGATCAATATTTACTGCTACTAATAGGTTTTCTGCTAACTCTTTGGCTGTTGGGCGTTTATTTCTGTCTTTGCTAATAGTTTGCATAACCACATTTTCAACTTCTTGCAAAATAACTGGGTTTAGAACAGAAAGTTTTTCTGGTTCTTTGGATAAAATAACCCCTAACCAAACATAGATATTGTCCAAATGTTCTTGAAATGGGACTTCACCTGTCAACATTTCATACAAAACGACTCCTAAACTATAAACATCTGAATGTATATCTGCTTTACCTTCAAACCGTTCTGGTGCCATATAAGCAGGTGTTCCAATAATTCTTCCTGTTGCTGTTAAAGCTTTAACATCTAATCCTTCACTAGGCCCCATTAACTTAGCAATGCCAAAATCTAATAACTTAATTATTTCTCCTTCAGGTGTTTGATGTAAAAAAATATTATCTGGCTTAATATCTCTATGAATAATTCCTAGATTATGAGCTTTTGATAGTACGTCACAAACAGGTATTAGAATTTCTAAAGCACGTCCAAGCGAAAGAGCTTTTTTCCTTTTTAATTCTTCTTTTAAGGAATGTCCTTTAAGAAGTTCCATTACTTGATAAGCAATTCCTTCACTTGAAACACCTGAATCTAAAACAGCAATTGCATTTGCATGACTAATTTTACTAGCTGATATAGCTTCAAGTTGAAAGCGTTCCAGAGCCTCTACAGAATCATTTCCTGCAATTGGTCGAAACACTTTTATTGCAATTGCTCGCTTCATTATTAAATGAGTGCCTCGATAAACTGCACCAAATCCACCTGCGCCAATTTTTTCACCTAGCTGATACTTACCATCAAGTATTGTTCCGGGTAAGGTTTCAGCCAAAGCAGAAAAAATACGATCAGCCCTTTGTTGAGACAAAATTAATTCTTCATTTTTACCTTTTAGCTCTTGATTTTTTTGTTCTAGCTGGTTTTTTTGCTCTAATATTTCATTAGTTCGCTCTCTAACAATTGTTTCTAAGCGTTGATTTTTAGCTTCAATAACTCTAACTCTTAATCTATAAGTGCCATAAACACTTAGAGTTAATAAAAAAGAACTTGTTAGCAAAAACCAATTTTGTAACCAAAAAGGTTTTTCTACACGAAAAGCTATTGTTTTAACTTGGCTTTCAATTCCACTTGGATTAATAGCTTTTACACTAAATAAATAATCTCCTGACGCTAAACTTGAGTATTTAGCATTACCAACATTTGTTGATAACCAAACAGATTCTTCTAGTGAATTAATAGATTTTAACTGGTATTTATAACTATTTCTTTCTTCATCAATAAAAGAAAGTGCCACAAAATCTATTTCTATATTGTTTTTATTATGTCCAAAAGATATTGTTTGACCAGTAATTAAACTTTGGTAATCTTGATAGTCAATAACCTTTTGGCTTACTTTAATATTAGTGATTTCTAGTTTTGGAGCAGTTGAAAAAATTTGCTCAAGTTTTGGATTATACCTAGTCAATCCATGCGTGGTAGAAAGCCAGAAATTTCCATCTTTATCTACCATTATATGTTGTGTAGCACTAGCCTTTTGTGAAAAACCATCTTTGTAGTTATAATGCTGGATCTTTCCATTAGTAAATTTATCTATACCATTATTAGTAGCAACCCAAATGGCCCCATTGCTGTCTTCATATATCCAATGAATAACATTATTAGAAAGCCCGTTAGCAACGCTAAGAGAGCTAAATTTTTCTCCATCCCATTTATAAAGTCCATTTCCTTCTGTTGAGATCCAAGTAGTATTTTTCTTGTCTTTTATAATATAGCCAACAGCTTTAGCTTTTAGACCTGAAGATTCTTGAAAAGACTTAAAAGCTAAACTACCATCAGGTAAAAGACTAATTAAAGTAGCACCGTCAGAAGTACCTGCCCAAATTTGATTATCAGATGTTTTATTTAAGTTATATATTGTATTACTTGAAAGGCCATCTGTTTTAGTATATTTTTTTATAGTTTTATCATTATAAATTACTAGACCCTCATTAGTTCCAATCCATAACTGGTCTAAGTCATCAGTTAGTAAACAATAAGCAGCATCTTCGCTTAGGCCAATGTTTTTGTCTAAAATCTTTACTAATTCTATAGATATTTTGTCAGATTGTTTTTTTTTGCGGTAGGCAGCAATATTTGAATAATGAGAAATCCAAATTAACCCTGTTTTATCTTCTACTAAAACATTGGCTCTTTCTTTTGGCAAGTTAGGTTGAAAATCTGATAGATTAGTTAATTTTCCCTTGGAAAGTATATTAACGCCTAATTCTGTAGCAATCCAAATATCTCCATCCTTGTCTTGTAGAGTGCAGTTAACCTTATTTGCAATTAAACCATCCTTATCAGTGTAATTAATAAATTTTTCACTAGTTAATTTACTTAATCCGTTATGAGAACCAAACCAAATAGTAGATTCTTCATCAACAAAAATTGGCAAAATAATGTTATTTGGTAGTCCATTATCAACTTTGTAATAAGAAAGATTTTCAATATAGCTTAGCTCATTTGATAGAGTATTTCTAATAGCGGAAAATTTTACAGCACCTTGATTAGTAGCCACTAGGTAATTACCTAAGTGATCTTGAGTTATACTAAAACAAGTATTTGAAGGTAAGCCATTTTCAGTATTAAAGTATTGAAATTTATTTTGTTGTGTGTCACCTAAAAAGCGAGCAATACCATTTTCAGTAGAGGCAATCCAAATATCCCCAAATTTATCTTGGAAAATACCCCGTATTCGACTTGCTGATAAACCATCTTTTTCTTTATAAATAGTAGTAGTTTTATTAGTTAGATTTAGCTTAACTAAATTATTTCCACCGAGCCAAAAATTCCCTTCTTTATCTTTAATTGCACAGCGAAACTGTTTTGGTAATTGATATTTGTTGGTTATATTTTCAAAAGTCTTGCCATCATAGAGAAATAAACCGTCTTCTCCAGCAAATAAATAATTATCATTATCAGGCAATACAGCAAAAAAGCTTTTTGAACTAGCCCCTTGTTTGTCATTAAAAGATTTAATTGTGGCTTTTGATTCTTTAAATTCTACTTTACTAATGCCTTCTTCCATTGCTAGCCAAAAGATATTTTCTGATTCTTGATAAATATCATAGACTCGCATTCCAGCTAAACCATCTTCTTTAGTATAATTAGTAAAGTGTACCCCGTCATAAATACTAAAACCGCCTTTAGTACCAAACCAAAGACGGCCCGTTTTATCTTGAATAATTTTTAAGATAGTATTTTCTGCTAGCCCATCGCTAGTAGTATAAGTGCGATATGGTAGTTGTTGTGCCAAAACAAGCTTTTCACCAAAAAAAACTAAAAAACAAATTGTTAAAAAGACTAATTTGATGATTAATAGCGTGTCTTTCATAAAAACCACGTAATCAAATAACAGTAAATTTTATCTAATCAATAAATTTAGTGCGTTGGAATTGGAACAGAACTACCGCCACCACCTTTAGCTTTATTTAAGTCTTGTTCCAAACCTTTTAATGCTTCTTTTACCATTTCATTAGGATCAGCACTAGCAAATTCCTTAAATTTTGCAAATGTCTCTTCAGCTAACTTTAAGTCTTTTAAGTCAATATAAGCTTTTGTTTTATGATAAAGAGCTTGCAAATGTTTAGGATCTTTAGACAAAGTTTTATCTAAATATTCCATTGCTTTTTTAATATCTGGAGGATTAAGAAACATATAAGAAATGCCAGTATCAGTAATAACATTTAGGTCATCTGGCTTAATTTTACCTGCTTTTTCATACCAACTAATAGCTTCTTTCATTAGATTAGGATCGTTTTTTTCTCGTCCCATATCAAAATGTAAGTTGCCTAATTGGGCTAAAGGGTCAAATTCATTAGGTTTTAATTCATTAGCTTTAAGCAAAAAACGTTTTGCATCTTCAAGCATACGCCCTTGAGAGTAAAGATAGCTACCTACTTTAAGTTGTGAGTCATAGTCTTGGTTTTTTTCACCAAATTCTAAAGCCTGTTTAATTTGTCCTTCTACTTCATCAATACTTGGATGATTAGCAGGCATATCTTCATTGCCTTTTAGAGGCCCGGCTTTACTTGCTTTAGTAGTCGCTGGAGCCGATTTATTAACTGTATCTGTAAAAACATAACCTACAACTAAACCTAGTAATATACCTATCATTGCAAACATTATTGGATTAGTACTAGCATTAGTAGGATTAGTAGTTGGAGAGGTTTCTTTACTTGGTGTATTTTTTTGTTTTTTGCTTTCTGACATAAAAGTACCTATTTTGAATGTTTTATTAAAATAAATGAGGGTGTGTTAAAGCAAATCTATAAGCCGAATTCTGTTTCTTAACTTACGCTAAGATAGCGATCATTCATCTAGGCTAGCTGTCACCAACTAGCTCAAGCAACCTACCCGGAGAGCGTATTATTACCGCCAAAGCAGTAATAAACTCAAGCGGGCCACTCTACATACGCCTCCCTATTTGGTCTTGCACCACGGAGAGTTTACCTAGCCGGCTGTGTCACCACAACCGCTGGTGGGCTATTACATTAAGAATTGCTTCCCCACCGTTTCACCCATCACCTGTACTAGCAAGCTAGCCATCGGCTGGTCTATTCTCTGTTGCACTTGTCGTCGGGTTATCCCGCCTGGCAGTTAACCAGTCCATTGCCCTGTAGTGTTCGGACTTTCCTCTCTTCCCTTAAATCCAAATTAGTAACTAATTTAGACTTAAAGAGAACAGCGATCGCTTGATTTGCTCTAACACAAAAAAATTATAACATAGAGATTAAAATTTAACTTCCCGTCACTACCCACTTGCACAGCTAATCTTTACCAAACTTTACTCTTTGTGCTAACTTTCAATTTGCTTTATTTTAATTTCTTAGGAGAAAGTTATGTTTTTTTCTCGACTTTCTAAAATTGTCTTTATTTTAATCTTATTAACCTCTTTAGCTTGCGATCAGCCAACTACAGTTAGTAATTCTAGTAGTACACCTCAAAATAATAATCCAACTACAGTATCAACTCCTACTACTAGTCCTATTCCAAATGCTTCGCCTGCTCCCACTAGTACAGCAACAACCACACCAACACCACAAAATAATGAGAAAATTAAAGATAGCGATGAACCTGTAAAAGTTTCTATCCCTGAGTCAGAACTACGTAAACGTCTTCCAGCACCAGGAGAGCTTACAGATGAGGAAAGAAGAAAAGGCCAACTGCTAGCAGATAGAACTGATAATTCTAGAGCATTAATTAGATATTATAATTTTTTAACCGATATTCGGGGACTAAACTTAAATCCTCCTAAAGATTTAATTGGTGGTGCCAGTGCATTTAAGGCTAATGATGTTTTACAGTTTACTTTTAAGGAACCTCAAGTAGCGGTACTTATAGCCCAATTTATTGACCCTCAAAACCAAAAAATTGGTATAGGCTTTATGCAAAAATTAACTGTTGACGATCGTAAGTATTTACAAGTTAAGAATTATTCTTTGTTAGTTAAAGGTGGAAATGAAAAAATTTATAAAGTTCTTACTGATGCAATAGATCAGTTTGATAAAGTTCAATAAGTTATTTAACCAAGACAAACCACTCTAAATAGTTTTAGGGTGGTTTTAATTTGTTGATTTAGCCTAGCAACTACATTTTTACCTACCAATAGACTCATCCTTAACATTTTGCTATTATTAGCTTTTAATGACCCCCATAATTAAAGGAAATTTATTTAACTTAGTAAAAGCTGTGTAGGAAAGCTGCATGGGAAATTTAATAAAACAATCTTCTAAAAACAATTCTGTTAGCTCACAAAAATTGCTACCTAGTCCTACCACTAATAAATTAATTGTTTATACTAGTTCAACTTTAAGCCGTAAAGAAAGATTTAGCCGGCCAATAAAAATTGTTTGGACATTATTTACTTTTCTTTTTTATGTTTATTTAGATTTTAAGGGCTGGTTAAAAGGCTCAGAAAAATCCAGGGAAGCTAAACTTCGAGTTCAAGCACAAAAACTTGGGGAAAGACTTTTAAGTCTTGGGCCAACTTTTATTAAAATTGGTCAAGCTCTAAGCACTAGAGCAGACTTACTACCTGTAGCCTACATTGATGAATTATCTAAATTACAGGATAGAGTTCCTGCTTTTTCTAACTTAGAAGCTTTTTCTATTATTGAGCAAGAATTAGCAAGTCATCCTAAAGAATTATTTAAAGAAATTAGCTCTAACCCTATTGCAGCAGCTAGTTTAGGACAAGTTTACCGAGCTTACTTAAAAACAGGCGAAGAAGTAGCCGTAAAAATCCAACGTCCAAACCTAAGCATTATTATCAAATTTGATTTACTGATTTTGCGCCGAATTATCAAATTTTTACTAAAACATACCTCATGGATGATGAAGGGCAATGATTGGTTAGGAATGCTAGATGAGTTTGAGCGTGTTATTAATGAAGAACTGGACTATCAGCTAGAAGGAACTAATGCAGATAGATTTAGAGTAAATTTTGCTGATTGGTCAGGTATTCATGTACCAAAAATTTATTGGGAATATACAACTTCACGTGTTATTACAATGGAATTTATTTCTGGTACAAAAATTATTGATATAGAGAGCTTAGAAAAATCTGGTTTTTCTGCTAAAAAGATTAATGAGTTAATGCACCGTACTTATTTTAAGCAATTGCTAGAAGACGGTTTTTTTCATGCTGACCCTCACCCAGGCAATTTATTAGTAATGCCTAATGGAAAACTAGCATTTTTTGATTTTGGTATGGTAGGAAATATTTCCTCTACCCTTCAACAACAAATGGTTTCAGCCTTCTTTCATATCTTAGAAAGAGATTTTGATGGGTTAGTAGATGATTTAATTTCCTTAAATTTTCTTAAACCAGAAGTTAATATTCCTGAATTTCGTAAAGTAATCCGCGATATGTTTGCACGTAAAATAGACTTAGATTTAAGCCAAGTAAACTTTAAGGAATTAACTTATGAAATTGGAGAAATAATTTATAAATATCCTATCTCTACCCCAGCAGCATTTACATTTATTATTCGGGCATTAATGACTTTAGAAGGCATTAGTATCCAAATGAATCCAACTTTTAACTTCCTAGAAGTAGCCAAGCCCTATGCTAGCGATTTTCTTTTCCGCAAAGAAAGCGCACATTTACGTAAACAAGTTTGGGAAAATTTACGTGAGGTTGGCTCCGGCAAAGTAAATTGGGGACGTTTAGCTCAACTTGCTAAACTAGGCTGGCAACTTTGGGCTGAACCAAAAATAAACCGTTTTTTATATGGAGATAAACCAAAATAATCGTGTCTCTTAATTCTCACAATTTACGAATATTACTTTTTGACATCGATGGAACTTTGCTCTTTACAATACATCGTAGTATTTACCGAGCTAAAGTTGCTGAAGCTGTAGCCAATATTTTTGGAACAGCAGGAAAAATTAGCCAGGTCTCTTTTAGTGGAAAAACTGACCTACATATTATTTCAGAAGCTTTATCAGATGAAGGTATTACGCTTAAAGAAATTTGGGAAGCTTTACCAGAAATAGAAAAGCAATTTGTAAGTATTATAGAGACTTTAAGCAAAACATCTGCTGTGTTTCGTTCTTGTCCAGGAATGCCGGGCCTGCTAGAAAAATTGCAGCTAGATCCGCGTTACCAACTTAGTTTATTAACTGGCAATATTGAATCATTAGCTAAGTTAAAACTTAATCAAGTAGGGTTAGAAAAGTATTTTTCTTGTCCCGGAGCTTTTGGAAGCGATCATGAAGATAGATTATTTTTACCAAGTATTGCTGCAAATAGGGTAGCTAACTTTCTAGGAATTTTTGATCTATCACCATCACAATTTATTATAATTGGTGATACTCCACGAGATATTGCTTGCGCACATCATTTTGGAGCAAAAGTGTTAGCTGTAGCCACTGGGAATTTTTCTAAAGAAGAGTTGGCTAATGCTCAACCAGATTTACTCTTTGAAACTCTATCAGACACAGATAAAGTAATTTCGGCATTAGCCACACTTTAGCTTTAGAGTAGGCAAATAGTAAAAAAGTTTTTAGTTGAGGAAATTAAGTTAATTAGTTGATTATAAAGGTATTAATTAAAGCAGATGAACTTAGCTCTAAAAATTGTTTATGAAACTCATGAAGCAACCTTAATGGTAGGACGTGCTTTAACTGGTTTTGTGCGCCGGCCATTTTATATTAAAGAAACTGTTCAACAAATGGATTTAGTGGGTGTAGGTAGTTTGCCTATTGTAATGTTAGCAGGTTTTTTTATTGGTGCAGTATTAGCATTACAAACAGCAGCAACCCTACAAGCTTTTGGAGCGCAAAATTATACTGGCCGACTAGTAGCAACATCGCTAGTACGTGAACTTGCTCCAGTATTAACTTGTATTTTACTTGCAGGCCGAATTGGTTCAGGTATTGCAGCAGAACTTGGTTCTATGACAGTTTCAGAGCAAATTGATGCTATGCGTGCCTTAGGAACTGATCCTTTACGTAAATTAGTTTTACCTCGGATTATTGCTCTAGTAATTATGGGGCCAGCATTAACAGTTTTTGCCAATATAGTAGGGATAATTGGAGGATTAATTATTTCCTTAACTATTTTACATATTCCTACTTCTGTTTATACAACATCAGCACGAGACGCATTAAATTACCATGACATTTTTGGAGGGTTACTTAAACCTGTTGTATTTGGTTTTATTGTAGCTGTTGTAGGGTGTCGCTGTGGACTTCGCACACGTGGAGGAACAGTAGGTGTAGGACTTTCTACAACACAATCTGTAGTTATGGCAATTTTGCTAATTTTAATTTCTGACTTTTTTCTAACTAAATTGCTTATAGCCCTTGGCCCTAGCTCAGTATATTAATTTAAGTTATGAGTGAAAAAAATCTTAGTAATCAAGCAATTGTATTTGAAAATATTTTATTTGGCTTTTCGGATCAATTAATCCTTAATGATGTAAGTTTTTCTGTTAGACCAGGTGAAAGCATTGTTTTAATGGGTGGTTCTGGCAGTGGTAAATCAACAACCTTAAAATTAGTGTTAGGCTTACTTAAACCTGAATCAGGGAATTTACTAGTAGATGGTGAAAATATTATTGGCTATTCAGAAAGCAAAATGATGGCGATAAGAAAAAAAATCGGCATGGTTTTCCAGGAAGGGGCATTATTTGATAGCTTAAATGTATTTGAAAATGTAGGCTATCGTCTCTTTGAGCAAGGTGCTGAGGAAAAAGAAGTAGAACATATTGTTAGGCAAATGCTTAAATTTGTTAATTTAGAACATGCTATTTATAAAATGCCTTCTGAACTTTCTGGTGGTATGCGACGGCGTGTTGGTATTGCTCGCGCTCTAGTGGGAAAACCTAAGATTATCCTTTATGATGAGCCTACAGCAGGACTTGATCCTCCTACAGCAAGAACTATTGTTGAACTAGCTATGAAACTTCGTGATTTAGAAGGTGTAAGTTCAATTTTTGTAACACATCGTATTCCTGATGCACTACAACTCGCATCAGAATATGTAACAATAGATGAAAAAGGTGAAGTAGTTGTACGTAAAGATGAAAAAGGAACAATGTCTAACACCAAGTTTATTATGTTAAAACAAGGAAAAGTTATTTTTAACGGTTCAGCTAAACAACTTTGGGCATCTGAAGACCCTTATATTAAAGAGTTTCTTACTTAAGGGTAAATTTTTGGAGGTAATCTTATGTCCAGCAAAAAAACTATTGGTTTTGCACAACTAAGAGTAGGTTTACTAGTCCTTTTAACTGTAGGTCTAATAATTGCCACTATTTTAACTATTAGTGGTGACATAAATTTGTTTAAGAAAACCCTTACAATTCGCACTAAACTCCCTCAAGTGGATGGTTTACGTCCTGGTACAGAAGTAAGGTTAGCCGGTGTTTATATAGGCCAAGTTAGTGACGTAATCTTGCTACCAATAGCTCCAAGTGAACAAGACAAGCAAACACTTCAAAGCGTTGAAGTAGTTATGAAAATCAATAAATTAATTGATGATTTACCAGCAGAAGAAAGAATACGCAAAAATTCTTTAGTTAAACTTGGTTCGGTTGGTTTATTAGGTGATAAAGTTATTGATATTAGCCCTGGAACAAAAGATAGTGATGCAATTAAAGATGGCGATTTAGTTCAAGGCGATCAGGAAGCTTCTCTTACTCAAGTAGTATCTGGTGCAAGCAGTATTCTACAAGATATTGATACTTTAGCTGACCAAGTAAAAGAAATTGCCCAAAATATCAATCAAGGAAAAGGCAATCTAGGTTTAATTGTTAAAGATGATAAGCTTTATAATAATGCCAACGCCACTATTTTAGAATCACAAAAATTAGTTGAACGTATCCGTGATGGTAGTGGAACAGTAGGTAAATTGCTTAATGATCCTATGCTTTATGATCAAATACAAACTACAACTAAAAAGGCTGAAACTTTAATTACAGATATTTCTAGCGGGCGAGGAACTATTGGTAAACTTGCTACAGATGATGAGTTATATACTCGTACTAATCAAATTTTATCTAGAGTAGATAGCATTGTAACGAAACTAGAAGAAACGACTAATAAAGTAGATGCTGGTCAAGGTACAGTAGGCCAATTGCTTAATAATGATAAATTATATAAAGAAACAGAAAATACTGTTGCTAATCTAAATCGGCTTACAGTTAGACTAGAGAAAACTTTGGATAACAAAGGCTCTGTAAATAAATTATTAGAAGATCCTACTCTATATAACAATTTAACAGATGCTTCTAGTGAAACTATTAAGCTTTTACAAGATTTTAGAAAAGAGCCTAAAAAATATTTAACTATTAAAATTAGAATCTTCTAAAACTAATTAAAATTTATGTCAGCACAAACACCAATCAAAAAACCTATAGTTAAGCCTCCTGAAAAAAGTGAAGCTTTAACGGTTTTAGTAATATTAGTAGTAGCTTTGTCTATAGTAAGCTACTTTGTTTTTTTTACTAGAACTAGTGGTTTTGTGCTAAAAGCTAAATTTAAGGAAGCAGACGGTTTAAAAATTGGTGCAGAAGTTCAATGTGCTGGTGTTAAGGCTGGCAATGTTAGAAATATTCGTTTTCTAGGTGTTCCTGTAACAAAAGGTGATGAAAATCTCTTTGAGCTTACATTAGAACTAAGCCCACAAATTAACGGTCAACCTATAGGAAAAATTATTCGCAAAGATGCTAAAGCAATTATTATTATTGTTGGTGCATTAGGTGATAGAGGAGTTAATATAATACCTGGCACAATTAACGCACCAGGTGTAGTTAATGGAGATTATATTTTAGGTGAAACAGAGTTAACTCCAGCTATGATTTCAGCAAATTTAGGTATCATAAGAAAGAAGTTTGAAAGCATCCAGCAAATTATTGAAGATAATGCCAAATGGATTAACGATGGTAAAGGTACTCTAGGCAAATATAATAAGCCAAATAATGAAGCCCAAATTAACCTTAGACATTTATTAGAATTAACTGATTCTTTAGAACCATTAATTAGAAAAGGAAAAGGGACTGTAGGAAAATTTCAACAAGATAAAGAATTTGCTGACCGAATAGAAAGATTCTCCAAATTAGTTGATGAGTTAGAAGACCAAATACAAACTGGTAACGGTTCAACAGGAAAATTTCTTAAAGACAAAGAGTTAGATAATCGTGTTATTTTAATAGAAAATCGTGCTAAAACATTATTGGATCGTTTTCAAAAACTTGCTGAAAAAGCACAAAAAGGTAATGGTTCAGCAGCTAAATTCCTTAATAATCAAGAATTTAGAAATGATATTAATAAGCTAGAAACAAACTTTAACCATCTTTTAACTAAAGTGACCAACAAAAAAGGCAGTTTAAATCTATTTATTAATGACACCCGACTTTCAGAAAATATTAGTACTATTTCTATAGAAATGGCGAAACTAGCTTATGATATCCGGCAAAAACCAAGAAAGTATGTTAAATTTACGTTATTTTAATAAAATATTAATATTAAAAGGTTTAGTGTAATTTTTTCTTTATTTATCTTTATTTCTTTTACTTGCTGTGTATAATTTGCTTTATCCTTTACCAACAAAAAATAAATCAAGATTATTAAAGTAATTTTTAGAGGGTTTTATGAGAGAAAATTCTTGTCCGCTTTGTGGTGAAATTATTTTGCCATCTGTACTTAATTTACATATCCAATTAGAAAAAACTTGGCACAGAGAACTTAAAGAAACTCATCCTGAGTGGTTCACTGATAAAAATAGCAGTGAATTAAATGAAAAGCTTAAAAAAGAATATAAAAGTAGGCATGAGAAGCTAAAAGAAGAAGCTGATGGGCTTTGTAATAAAGGTGATAATAGTCGTAAACTAGATATAGTTGATGGTAGAGAACTTGAAGTAGAAGAAGAAACTTTTTGATAACTCATTAGAAGTTAAAGTTTTAGTAAGCTATTTAATCTAGTAAGTTTCCATGCGAAAAATCACTAATTTTAAGGAGCTAGAAGAATGAAAAAACGTTCTTTCTTATCTATTGTACTAAGCTTTCTATTAATATTTAGCTTTGCCTTAGTAAACCTACATTGTGGGCAAAGTAACCCAACCCATATTGTACATATACCTAAAGACCCAAAAGTAGCTCCTTGTGAGCCGGGTAAATGGGGAGGAACATTAAAACTAGCTCTTTCAGGTGCGCCATTAACATTTAATCCTTTTATCTCTCCTTCTGTAGAAACTTATGAAATAACTTCAAAGCTTTTTGCTACCCTAATAGACTATGACAATGTTAATAAAAAGGCTAATAATGATGGTTTAGCACGATCGGTTGATACTTTAGAAAATGGTAGTAGTTATGTAATTCACTTACGCGAAGGAGTAGCATTTTCTAATGGTATACCAATCACGGCTGAAGATGTCATCTTTTCATTAAAAGCTGCTTTAGATAATCGCTTAGGCTCAATTTATGGCGAATTTATGAAAGTAGATGGTCAAGCACCAGAATTTAGTAAGATGGATTCTTTAACAGTAAAAATTACTTTTGCTGAACATTATGAACCTATCAAAGAACTACTTTCTAAAATCCCAATAGTTTCTAAAAATTCAATGGAAGATTCTTTCTTAAAAGGAGATCCTAAAACAGCTTATACATTGACCACAGCCCCAGAAAAAATAGTTTCTTCTGGCCCTTTTGTATTAAAAAGCTATTCAGAACAAAAAATTGAACTTGTCTATAATCCATATTATTGGAAAGTAGATAATGTTGGAACAGCATTACCTTATTTAGATGGTATTACTTATGACTTAAAAGTTTCTCGTCAAGGCCAACAAAATAACTTACTAACTAAAAATGAATATCATGCCGTAGAATTAATACCTACTCAAAAACAAGCTTTTGAAGGTAATGATCGCTTTATTATTAAAGATGCAGGCCCCTCTCTAGCTGTTTGGCAACTAGTGCTAAATTGGCGTTTGGAACAACAACCTGGGAGTTTTAGCATTAAACCCACCTGGGCGCGTACTAGCTATTTTCGTTGGGCAATTTCTGCACTGATTCAAAGAGATAAAATGGTCTCAGATGTTTTTAATTCTTTGGGTCGTCCTGTTTATGGATTAGTTACACCAGATAATCAACTTTGGTTTAATAATGAAGCCAAAAAATATCCTTATGATATAAATGTTGCTAAAAAATTTTTAGGACTTGCAAAATTCTCCAACTCCTCAGATAACACACTAAGAGATAATGCTAATAATAAGGTTCGTTACGAACTATTACATTTAAATGAATATATCCCTCAGCAGCTAGCTAACCGTCTAACAGAAGATCTAAAACAAGTTGGTATTGAAATAGAACCAAATCCACAGGATTATAAAAAGTTTTTAAGTTTTGTTAATAATGGTTTGTTTGAGGTAGCCTTAGTGGAATCTACGCCTCTGCTCCCTGATCCAGCTTTTATGCAACCTTTCTTAAGTAAATCAGGAAAATATCTTTATTTTGATGATAGCAGTGATGTTAATCTTAAAGGTATGGCTGGAAGTGATCCTTTTCTTAACAATGTAGCAAAAGACTTAAACGAAGCTTTGAAAAAATCTTCCTTAAAAGAACGTCAAGATATTTATAATAAAATACAAAAAGATTGGGCTGACAAATACCCAATTATTTATTTAGTCAATGAAAATGTTTTGGTTGCGGCTCAAAAAAACTTAGCAAACTTTAAGCCTGCACCTATAATACCAACTTTAACTTGGAACTCAGAAGAGTTTTACTTAAAGCAATAATCAGATTGCTTAATGAGGTGGGATAATGTCTAAGGAGTGCCGGCAGTGCCATCGCTCTTTTTTAGATAAAGTTGTCAATTGTCCCTATGATGGATCCTTATTAGTACATAATCCTGAAACTTCTACAGATATATTTATTGATTTAATATTAGATAATAAATATCAAATAAAATCTAAAATTGGTGAAGGAAGCATTTGTAATATCTACCGTGCTTTAGTCCTAGAGTCTGGCTATCAATGTGCAATAAAAATCCTACGCCCCACTCTAGCTAAAGATGAAGCATCTATTACCCGATTTAAGTATGAAGTACGTGCTGCTCATAAAGTACAACACCCTAATGTAGTCCAACTATTAGACGCTAATATTTTAGGTACTGGCCCGATGTATATGGTAATGGAACTTCTAGAAGGTGTTACATTAAAACAAGAATTACAAAAAAGCGGCCCACTTGGACTAGAAAGAACCAAAACTATTGTTAGACAAATTTGCGAGGGCCTGCAAGCCGCTCATACAAAAGGAATTATTCACCGTGACCTTAAACCAGACAATATAATGCTAGTTAAACAAAATGATAACCCTAGTTTTGTTAAATTATTAGACTTTGGAATTGCTAAAGTTAATTGGGATAAATCTATTACAGCAGAATACTCGCCATCAAATATTGTTATGGGGACTCCTCGTTATATGTCACCAGAACAATGTAAAGGTCAACAAATAGATCTACGCTCTGATATTTATAGCTTAGGCATTATCATTTATGAATTATTATCTGGTATGCCTCCATTTATAGACGCATCTCCACAAGCTCTATTAAATAAACATGCTCAAGAAACCGTGCCAAGCTTAAAGCGAAAACGTCCTAGTCTACCTAGTAGTGTAGAAAGGGCAATAATGCATGCACTAGAAAAAAGCCCCTTAAAACGACCCTTATCTGTTATTGAATTTGCTCAGGAATTTGAAGATGCAATTAATTTAGAACCTTCAATTTCTCCAGATATTTCTCGCGCTCCTGACTTAAAACAATTATTAAATAGTCAATCACCTAATTTAATACCTGTAGTTAAACAACAATCCAACAATTTTTCTATAGTAGAATACATTGAGCCAGAAAAATCACTTATTCCTAATCATTTTGCTTCAGAACAAATTAAGACAGAACTTAAAAATAATTGGCATTATTTAGTTATAGGGATAATTCTTTTAGTAATTGTTATTTTAATAATAGCGATTATTATATTGCTTATGTCTTAAATGAAATCTTCTTATAACTTAAGTATTTAATAGACTTATCTTATACTGCCTAGCCGACTACGAGCCAATAAGGATTTATGCTATTATCCAAGTTTTGAATTTCTTGCCTAATTTCTAAGTATCTTAAAATTGGTGGTAAAAAATGAGTTTTGCAAAAACAGTAACAGAAGCTGGACTACCAGCCGTAGCAACTACAATAGAAAAAGCACAGGAATATTTATTATCTAAACAATATCCTGATGGTTATTGGTGGGCTGAACTGGAGGCCAATGTAACTTTAACGGCTGAATATGTAATGTTGCATACTATTTTAGGAACAGCCGCCAACCGTCCTTTTCATAAAATAACCAAATATTTACTTAATCAACAACGAAGTCATGGAGGTTGGGAACTTTTTTGGGGTGATGGTGGGGAGTTAAGCACTTCTGTTGAAGCTTATTTTGCTCTTAAATTATTAGGCGTTTCTACAAATCGACCAGAAATGAAGGCTGCACGAGATTTTATACTTGCACGGGGGGGAGTAACTAAAACCAGAATTTTTACAAAACTACATTTAGCTCTTTTTGGTGCATATGATTGGAAAGGCATTCCTACTTTGCCACCTTGGATAATGCTGCTACCTAATTGGTCGCCATTTACTATTTATGAAATGGCTAGTTGGGCGCGTAGCAGTACCGTCCCCCTACTTTTAGTTTGTGATAAAAAGCCTGTTTGGGCTGCACCTAATAGCAATGTAGATGAACTTTATGTTGGTGGTCGAGAAACAGCAGATCTTTGCTTGCCAACAGGGGATGCTCTTATTGGCAAAGTATTTGTCCAATTAGATAAAATCTTTAAGTTTTGTGAAAAAGTTGGCTTTGTACCTGGCCGCGCTCGTGCTTTAGAAATAGCAGAACGTTGGGTAATTGAACATCAAGAAACTAGTGGTGATTGGGCCGGAATTATCCCTGCTATGCTTAACTCTTTATTAGGTTTATATTCAATTGGTTATAGTCCTGATCATCCAATTATGGTTAAAGGGCTAGCATCAATTGATGATTTTGGAATTGAAACAGACGACGAATTCCACATTCAACCCTGCGTTTCTCCTGTTTGGGATACAGCTTTAACAGCCATCGCGCTTTGTGATAGCGGACTACCTCCTAATCATCCAGCACTAGTTAAAGCTGGTGAATGGTTAATTTCTAAACAAATTCTTCGTTCTGGAGATTGGGCAATTAAAAATAAAACTGGTAAACCTGGCGGATGGGCATTTGAATTTTATAATGATTATTACCCTGATGTAGATGACACCGCAGTTGTAATTATGGCACTTGAAAAAGTGCAGTTACCTGATGAAAAGAAAAAACGTGAGGTAATAGATTTAGCTACTCGTTGGGTGCTAAGTATGCAATGTAAACAAGGTGGTTGGGCAGCATTTGACATCAACAATGATTTAGACTTACTTAATCAAATCCCTTACGGGGACTTAAAGGCAATGATTGACCCTAACACAGCAGATTTAACTGGTAGAGTGTTAGAAATGCTTGGACGAACCCGCTATAAGACCGATCCAGCAATAATTAATCGTGCAATTAATTTTCTTAAAACCGAGCAAGAATCTGAAGGCTGTTGGTTTGGACGTTGGGGAGTAAATTATATTTATGGAACAAGCATTGTTTTAAGTGGGCTAGTAGCAATGGGTATAGACAATCGGGAAGCTTACGTAATGCGTGCTACTCAATGGCTAAATTCAGTACAAAATGAAGATGGAGGATGGGGAGAAACCTGTAATTCTTATGTTGACCGTAAATTAATGGGACAAGGCCCAAGTACCCCTTCACAAACAGGTTGGGCATTAATAGGTTTAATTGCTGGCGGTGAAGGTCGTTCGGAATGTGCGCGTCGTGGAATTGAATATTTAGTTAAAAAACAAAATTCTGATGGTAGTTGGCCCGAAGAAGAATTTACTGGCACAGGATTTCCTGGACATTTTTATATTAACTATCATTTTTATAGAAATCATTTCCCTTTAATGGCTTTAGGGAGATATTTCCATCATGCTTGAGACTTTAAAGTTACTTTGGGGAACGGTGTTACTACGTCCCTATGTTTTTACATTTTTTGCTGCTTATTTATTTCTAGCAATTACGGCTATAGGCTGGCGACGTACTGCACTTTTTAGCATAATTGCTTTTATCATCGCTTTTTTATGTGAGTATAGTTCAATTCATAATGGCTTTCCTTTTGGGCTTTACTACTACATTGAAACTACTTATAGCCAAGAGTTATGGATTGCTGGCGTTCCCTTTATGGATTCGCTTTCTTTTACTTTTCTTTCTTTTGTTGCTTATCAAATGGCTTTGCTACTTCGTTCACCTTTAATAGTGCGACGTGGTGATATTCAAATGGTTTTAACAAAAAAAATCACTAATTCTTGGACAACAAGCCTTCTAGCAGGCTTGTTAATGATGTATTTAGACATTGTTATTGATCCTGTTGCACTTCAGGGTGAAAAATGGTTCTTAGGTAAAATCTACTACTACCCAGAAGGTGGGGAATATTTTGGAGTGACAATTGCTAATTTTTTTGGTTGGTTTTTTGTTTGTGTAGCAATTTTAAGAATTTATTTATTTTTAGAAAAATGGTTAGGCGTTCAAGAAAAAACTCTTTATTACCCATTTAAGGGGCTTTGTCCTGCTGGTTTATATTTTGGAATTTTAGGCTTTAACCTAACTATGACATTTTTAATTAAAGAAATTACTATGGGTTGGGCTAGTGCGTTTATTTGCTTACTTTTAGCATTAGTTTTTGCTCAACATATTTCTGCTTGTGCAAGATTTATCCCCAACCCGTCACTTAAAGACCATAAAAAAGATTATCCTAATAGCTCATTATTAACCATTTATCCTAATTTATTGAAGTAGAAGCTTTTTTAGCTTCATTAGTGGGTTTTAATACTTCAAATTTTTCACCTCTTAACCCTGCTAAAACGCTATTGCCTTTAGCATCAATTTTTAATTCTCCATAACGAGCCGTTTCATAATATTTTGCATGCCCTTCTTGAAAAAAGAATGATTCTGCACCTAGTTGCATCCTTGAAAAATACTTACTTACTTTAACCCGGTAATATAATAAATGCTCACCAGGATTTAAGGTTTCGCCTTTGTGAAACCTTAAAAATGTAGCTACATTATTTGTATCAATTTTAATAACTAAGTTACCTTCTCTAGGTACAGTTTTTAGTTCTTCATGTGTAAACTGACGAGATATTTCATAATCCAACACCATATAATCACCTTGAATTAAAGACCGTGGGTCAACAGGTGCTAAACGAAGTAAAACTGTTTTTCCTGATGCTAAAACACCTTCTTTTTGTATTATCATTGCATTTACTACAAATAAAATGACTATTAATGCTGCTAAAGTTGACCAAAGTGCAGGACTACGAAAATTAGTTGTTGAAGATGGAAAAATACTTAAAGTTCCTTTTTCTTCAGCCTTAAATTTAGACAAGTACCAACGCATTAATAAAAGTACTATTCCACTAGCCATTAAAATATAAGATTTTATATCTAAAGTTAGATCTAAATTATAATAATAAATAGTAATAAAAACTGGGAAGAAAGCTATTGCTAAAGCTATTAAAATATAATCTCGTAAACTATACCCTAAAATCATAAGCCATAAAGCAGCTAGTAACCCAGGAGTAGAAATAAAACCTAAAATTAAAGTTGCTATTACTCCAAATAAAATAGGCTGTTGTTTTAATCGTTCTAAACTGCCTAAAGCCCATTGATAAAGCCAAAGCAGCGCGACAGAAAACATAATTTTGGCAATTAACCAGTCAAAACTAATCCAATTATTGTAACGAAATAACAGTCTTATAGGCTCACCAATTAAAATTAATAGCAAAGTTGAGGGTATTGCTACAGCAAAAGCATAAGCCAATGGGCGAAAATCAGATTTTATTTTTGCATTAGTAAAAAGTATTGCTACTACAATAATTTCTACAAGTATTAATATATGAAACATCCAATAAAACTTCTCATCATATATCCAAAAAATTATAAAAGCTATTGCTGATAAAGGAGATAAAAAGCGATGTAAAACATCTTTATAAAGAGGATATAAAACTACTGCTAAAACTATCATTGAAATTACTGCGGCTAACGCATCATTAAAAATATCTGCTAACGCATAACAAAACATTATATGGCCCGCTACGCTTAGAGCTAGAGCTAGTTGTACAGGAAATGTTTGACTAGCTTTTCTGCGTAAGAAAACTGCTGTCATAATCCATATAATGCCCATTACTAAAGCAGATTCAGCAGATTTCACTAACTCGGCTATAAATATAGCTAATAGGAAGAAAATTGATGCTATCCAAGCTCCAAACACCATCATTAAACGGATATACCAGGCAGATGTAGCTTTTTGCCATAAATTTGAATTGTTTATTGCCTCCAGTTGTTCATTGCTAAGGAAAGCTTGTTTATTTAATTGTTGGAGCAAATTTTTTAATGTAATTTTAATTTCCATAAATAGCTTCTTTCTCCATTGCTTTACCAATGTTGCGTAAAACAAAAGTTGCTAGACTAACTACAGCCAAAACAATTAATCCAAAACCTAACACTATTATTGCATCGTTGTTTACCTCAAAAATAGCCTTGCCAATAAAAGTTAAAATTACTGAGCAAATACTTAATGCAACCATAGTAAGAGAAAAAAGATCTTTAGAATAATAGCGGCAGTAATAGCTAGTTAAGCCTAATAAAATAACTAGTAAAAGAGGTGCAATAGCTGTCCAATAAGTAGTTTCTTGGGGTATTTCTATAATAAGTGCAGCAGTAAAAGAAGTAAGAAAGAAAAGAGTTGCACCTAATATAACCCAACGTAGCCAAGGGGCTGAAATCCATTTTAGTTTTTTATAGTTTCCATATTCTCTAAGAATTAAAGCAAATATATTTAAAAAGCCTAAAGTGCTAACTAATTGATGTTCTTTATCGGTCGCAGTTTGATTAAAAAATAAAATTACTGCTATATTAAGTAATAATAAGTATATTAGCCATAATCCCCCAAATTTAGCTAGTATAACCCAAAGAGTTATTAACAAAGCCCAGCCAACAAAAAGTTGGTAAGCATCGGCTCCAGTTTGATAAATTTGTCCATAAACAGCTAATAAAACTCCTACAAAGATTGATGCGGCTAAAAGACAAACTTTTCCAACTAAGTTATCCAGACCTTTTATTAAAGTAGCCGCTAGAGAAGCTACCATTACGCTTTGAATTAAGCCTAACTTTAAGAAAGCTGGCATTGAAGCCCAGTTAAAAGCAAAGAAAAATATTATGCCTGCAAGAATTAATGCAGCACTAAAGAGCAAAAGCATTCTATCTGCCCAGGTTTGCCACATTATTTTAGGTGGATTTAATAGTTTTATAGCTTCTTTTCTTGCTTGTTCGTCTAAGTAATTAGCACTATAAAGATCTTGGATTAATGAAGCATCTGCTTTTTTATCTAAATTGCTAGGATCATTACTCATAAATTTATCTTTCTTAAGGCCAAAATAGATCGATTTATCCCAATTTATTGTTGCAAAACTTATAACATTTTTTCTTAGCAATATTTTAGAAAAATATTACAGTTTTTTTAGTGTCACAAATGAAAAATTGACTTTGTGTTTCTGCCTAAGATGTTTAATATTATAGATATCGTTAATGTGCAAAGTTCCTCATAGATGCAAGAAAAAATCCACATCAAGTAGCATTTACACCTTCAAAATCAAGACTTATTGGCTCGGCACAAAATTTGCTGAAATTAAATAATAGCTCTAAATAGGAGGTGAGTTATGAGAATAGATGCAAGAAAGAAAATTGGGGACATAATATATGAAAACCCAACAGCCAACCAAATTCTAAAGAATTTAGGTATTGACTCTTTTCATAATAGTCATCGTTCGCTTTGGGATGTTTGTACAAATGCTGGGATTCCTGTTAGTAAGGCTGTTGAACAGCTAAAATTAGCAGAAGAAACTGGACGACAAACTAGAAAATTTACTAATAATAAAGCTATCTAAGTTTGCCAAGTTGAAAGGTTGTTAATTATAATCTGTCAGCCAATTATCTTAGAAAAAATAGCAGGTAAAAATGACAATAGAATCTCAGGATCAAATACAAACAGGTAAGCGTCGGGTTATTAATAACATCCTTTGTCCAACAAATCTTAGTCCAACCTCAGATGAGGCTCTGCGTTACGGCGTAGCTTTTGCTCGTGCCTATAACGCAAAGCTCTATCTTTGTTATGTAGCAGAAGATTCTAAGCTAATGCCTCTTGAAGAGGTTAATAAGTTTTTTGTTGATTCTATTGCTCCATATATCAGCGAGACAGACGTTCCCTGGCTTAATTGGGAAGGGATAATTTCAAATGGAGAGCCAGAGCAAGTAATTATTGAGACAGCAAAAGAAAAACAAGTAGATTTAATTGTTATGCGTTCTCGTCGCCGCCCTTATGCTGCAATGCTTTTAGGCTCTACAACTGAAGCTATTTGTCATACAGCACCTTGCCCTGTTTTAGTTACTCATCAAGAAGAGCGTGAATGGGTAGATGTATCTAGTCAAGAAATAGGCTTAAAAAAAGTATTAGTAGCTTATGATTTTTCTTCACACGCTGATTTAGCCTTAGATTATGGCCTTTCCTTAGCACAAGAATTTCAAACAGAATTACATTTAATGAATATTTTGCCTGATAAAACAGATAAATCTGAGCCTATTGATTATAGTAATGAGCTTGCTTACTTGCGTAATTTGATCCCTTCGGAAGTTGAACTTTGGTCTAAATTAATACCTGTAATTGTTACAGGGCAACCTTATCAGCAAATTCTTAGTTATGCTCAAGAAAACAATATTGATTTAATTGCTATGGGAGCGCGAGGAAAAGAAGCTAATAATATTTGGTCATTATTTGGTTCAAATGTTGATAGAGTTTTGCGCCAAGCAAGTTGTCCTGTATTAGTTGCACATTTACCAATAAATGAAACCGAAGAAAATTAAGTGTTAGTTATTACAGTGTAAATTAAATATTCTGATATTTTAATCTTAAGCCCAGCGGGGCGATAGATATGTAGTGCAAGGTTTTAACCCTACGTATTATTTAGTTTACGGTGTAGTTATTCTTAAGCCATAACTAATTGGGATTTTTCTTCTTTTACTAATTTATGGCTTTCAACTGCAAAACGACCAATAACATTTTGTAATAGGTCGCTTTGTTTAGCTAATTGTTGGCCGCTAGTAGCTAAATCTTGTGAGCTAGAAGCATTTTGAACAATTAGTTCTCTTAACATTTCTACAGCTTTAGCAACTTGTTTTGCACCTACAGATTGCTCTTGCCCTGCTGCATTAATTTCTTGCATTAGTTCTCTTAGTTTTATTGTTGCTTGAGCAATTTGTTCTGAAGCAGCATTTTGTTGCTCAGTAGCATTAACAATATTTTGAGAATATTGGCAAACTTCTGTTACTGTTTTTTCAATTCTTTTTAGTGCTGTCGTTACTTCTTGACCTTGACCTAATAATTGAGAAGCAATTTCTGTGCTTTTATCCATATCTTCAGTTGCTTTAAGAGCTTCTCCTTGAATACCTTTAATAATTTGGTCTATTTCTCTAGTGCTTTTTGCACTACGTTCAGCTAGTTTACGAACTTCTTCAGCAACTACTGCAAACCCTAACCCATGCTCACCTGCTCTAGCTGCTTCAATAGCAGCATTTAGAGAAAGTAAATTGGTTTGATCAGCTAAATAACCAATTAAATCTGCAATTTTACCTATATCTTCTGTACGCTTTTCTAAAGCTTTAATTGTTTCTGCTGTGCGGTTTATGCTCGCATTTATTTTTACAATACCTTCGCTGCTATTAGCCATTGCCCCTACGCCTATGGCTACTTCCTTACTAGATTTTTCTGCAATAGCAAACATTTTCTTTGCCATTTCTGCTACTTCTTCAATAGAGACAATCATTTGCTCAATACGGTGGCTAGTTTCAGTAACAAACTCTAATTGCGTTTGTGTACTATTAACTACATTTTCAATATTTACACTCATTTGGTGCATAGCAGCAGAGGTTTCTTCAATAGATGATGATGCCATATCATTCATCCTGGAAGTTTGTTCTGATGCTGCTGCCATTTGACTACTTGCTTGTGAAAGCTGGTCAGAGGTTTTACGTAAATCACCTATAGCTGTTTGTAAGGTTTCTATCATAGTGCTAAAAGCTGTTCCAAAACTGTCAACTTGTGAAAGAGGTTTGACTTGAACAGTTAAATTGCCACTAGCAATTTTACTAGCTGTTACTCCCATTTCACGAATATATTCATAAAAACTATTTAATGAGCGGCTTAACTCTCCTATTTCATCATTTCTTTCATTATAACGATAGTTATCTACTAAATCGCCTTTAGCAGCACGTTTTAAGAGTGATGCTAGACGAACAATTGGAACAGTAATTGTGCGATTAAGAAAAGCTGCCATTAGTAAACATACTAAAGTAAAGACTAAAGAGGTTACTAGAACTACCCATTTACTTAAATTTCTATTACTGATTGCAGATTGTGATAAATTAGTTCTTTGAGTAATAGATAATGCAATAATGTTTTCTACTAGGGTTTCTTGCTGCTTATATATGGGTAAGTACTCTTGTTGAAAAATTTGTTTTGCTGCCTCAAGATCAGGTTTTTGAATTGTAGGTATCAGCTTTTCTTTAATTATGTCAGCCGATTTATTTTCTAGGTCATTTAAGTCTTTTAATAAACTACTAAATTCTGGGGTTAGGGCAAACTGCTTTAATTCTGCTAAATTAGTAAAAATTCTTTGTATAGCGTTGCTTTGTCTTTCTAGTTCTGTGGTTGCAGTTGGATTTAACATTAAACTATGAATAGCATCATTAGTGTTTACTATTTGATACTTAACTTCTTTCATTTTTTGTTCAAGTGCAAAATTTACAGAAATAATCTTTTCTAAATTTTGACTTACTCCTACTAGTAGGTTTAGTAGAGTAAAAACTACTGTAACACCAAGGATCAAAACTACTATAAAAGCACCAAAAAGTTTTAGTCTAATGTCAAGTTTCATAATTTTTACCTAGAAAACAAAAGTTTTACTATTTCAAAAATTTTACAAAAGTCTATTTATGAAGAAATTAGTATGCCATTCATTAATTTATTTTTACTGTTGTAGGACTTTAAGTTAAGCAAAAATAGACGATTAATTAAGGAAATGCAAGTGTTCATTTTTGAACATTAAAGTTCAGAATCGAACAATAAATAAATTCTTGTGTACTAATTTTGAAGCTTTAAGCATTTGATAGTTTTTAAATAAAATAATACTTGTAATTTATTCATAATGAATAAATTACAAGTATTAGACTTGATAAAAAATTATTTTATAGTGGAACTTCTATTTCTCGAACAGAGATACTATATTCTATGCCGTCCAGGGTTAGAGTATTATTTTCTCTGGATGTAAATTCATCAAACCATTTTTTACCCAGCATAATAGCAAATTTCGTTTTTTGCATATCATTTCTAAGTCTGATTAGTTCAACTTTTAGTTTTATTACATTTTCATCTAACCATTTTAATTGCTCTTCTTCTGATAGATTAGCAGCATTGGCTTGATAAAACTCTAAGCCTTTTTTAATTAAAAGACCAGGTGCATTAATAGCTTTACCATCTTTAAGTTTGGTGCGAATTTCATCAACTTTAGGAAGTGAGGAATGTTTAGCAATTTTTATTTCAAATTCTTTAGCAATATATTTATCGGTCGCTTCTTGTTTTTCTGTAGGTGGAGCATAACCATTTCGCCCAATACCGTTAGTTTCTAAAAAAGCTTCTTGTTCTGGGGTGTAGGGTGTTTTTTGTAGCTTAGTTCCTTCTGGGTCAAGTTCATTTTTAAGGAAGTTTAATACTTTGATTTTAGCTTCTAACTCTAATTCTTGATATGACTTACGGCAAATATCTGTTGCTGAAGTCCTACCATTAGCAATAGCTCGGTTCATTACAGGAATTCTATCTAATTGAAGAGAGTAAATTTTATTTGAATCTGAGTAGGTTTCTTCAAGATCAATTACTCCTTCTGCTTTTAATCTATTAAAAGAGTTTTCAGACATAGAAACAGGTAAAACTAAAATATTAAGAAAACCATCTCTTACTAAAGAATAATTTCTATAAATCCAGGTGCGAAATATTTGTTCAAAACCATGTTCTTGATAGCCTTCCTTTAATTCTACTGCTCCATTTATCTTAGCTCTGATAGATAAATTTAATTTTGTGCTATTCCAAGTTAGTCCATCTAGTGGGCATTTGACATTTTCTTCTGCCACAAATTTTGGATAGCCTTCTTTTGTCTTGGTAGGGATTCCAATACGTTTATAGTTAAAATCTTCATGGTAGGGGTAGAAATAAGCTTCTTTGTCTTCCATTAAAAGTTCCAACATATCTAAAAGACAAAATGCGTCTGCTGCTGGCAAAAATTTAGTATCACGCCCTTGAGAAAATCTTTCTGTTGTATTGCTAATAGCATTTTGAATGCTAGCTTCGACTTTTCCATATTCAGCGTTAGTAAAAGCGTTATTAACACCACTGATAAAAGCTTTATCTCCTAAACAAGCTAGAATATCTAATGCAAGTTCTGTTTTAGTTTTTTGAGTTAAAATCATTGCAGCAGCATAAGCCGCTTTAACAAAGCTTTCCGTCTCTGTATCTTCACCTCTAACATTCTTATCTGTTAAAACTACTTCTGTACCTTTTAAGTAAGTATCTGAAAGTACATAAATTCTATTATCAGAGTCTTTTTTAGGAGAGTACCGAATTTGTTGAGAGTCATTTGGTTGATAAATATTAACAGCGTTTCCTGTTACACTAAAAATTACACCTAAAGAAGATGGGCTAATAAGATCTACCATTTGTTTAAGGTCTTTTTCTCTAGCATCAACTAAAAAGCTCTCCATTGAAACGTTAAAAGAAGGTAGATCTTTAGAATGGCATAACATTCCACCAAAGCGTTCTGCCATATCACTCATTAATTCTTTGTTATAATAATCACCATAACCTACTAATAAGACTGAAGATAAAGATGCTTCTATATTGCTAATAGCTTTTTGAATATTAGCTACTTCCTTTTTATAATTGCTCACAACTGGATAACCATCAGTAAAGAAACATAGTGCAAAATTAGGGCTAATTGCTGCTAAATCATTAATTACATTTTCTGTATCAAGTAGAATTTCTGAAAAACAAGTACAACCAAGTGTAGTTTTATTATTATTAATTGTATCTGCAACTATTTTGTAATCTCTTTCTTCTGTAACTCGAAAACCTTTAAGGATAAATCTAAATTCTCCTTCACTGCTAAACCAACCTAAAGTAATTGTATCGCCTACTGGAATAGTTTGAGCGCGGACGATTAAATCATCTGCTAATCCAGAAAGCAAATAGTACATTGAACCACTTCGATCATAGATCCAAATATGGTTTAAGGTATCTTTCTTAGTAGTTTTTTCTTGTTGTGGAACAATTTGTTCATATAAATAAAGATTATCTTTTATTTTTAAGTATCGCATCAAAATCCTCCCTCAAAATAGAGATCTTCAGTCTATATAGATTAAGGTTAAACTAGGCGAGAATATACGAAATACAAGCGAAAAGTCAAGCCTAATTTAAGATAAAATATAAAAATTTTTAGCTAGGTTCTTCAGAAACTTTAACTAATAATTTCCCTTGGTTAGAACCATCAAAAAGCTTGTTAATTGCTTGAGGAGCTTTTTCTAGTCCTTCTACAATATCTACTTTATACTTAAGCTTACCACTAATAAACCATTTACCAAGATCATTATTAGCTTCTTGGGCGCGGTCTAAATAATCAATAACAATAAAACCTTGTACTTTAGCACTTTTAATTAAGACATTAGGAAAGTAATAAGGGCCTGGTGCAGGCTTTTCCACATTATAGCCAGAAATTAAGCCACAAAGAGAAATGCGAGCAAATTTATTAATTTGTGCTAGCACTGCATCTAAAATTTGCCCTCCAACATTGTCAAAATAAATATCTATACCTTTTGGACAAAGTTCTTTAAGGCGGTTAAAAACGTTTTCTGTCTTATAGTTTATGGCTGCATCAAAACCTAATTCTTCTTTAATCCATTGACATTTCTCATCACTTCCAGCAATGCCAACTACATAACAGCCCTTTATTTTTCCAATTTGCCCTACAAGCGATCCAACAGCACCAGCAGCAGCAGAAACAACTAGAGTTTCCCCTGGTTTAGGATTAGCGATGTCTAAAAGCCCAAAATATGCTGTATAGCCAATGTGTCCAAAAAGCCCTAAATAAGCTGTAAGTGGTATAGGTAATCCTTTTGGAATTATGGTTAAAGTTTTTCCATCCAAAGCAGCATAATCCTGCCACCCTGTCATGGCTTGGACTAAATCCCCTTTTTGAAAATTACTATCTTGAGATTCTTCTACAATCCCTAAAGCAATACCCCTCATTACTTCACCTATTCCTACAGCAGGCATATAACTATCTTGCTCATTCATCCAGATTCGATTAGCAGGGTCTAAAGATAAATAAATATTTCTTACCAACACTTCACCTTCTTTTAGTGTGGGTAAAGCTTCTTTTCTCCATTCAAAATCTGAATCCTTTACTAAACCTATGGGCCTGGAAGTTAGCCGCCATTGACGATTAATGTTTGTCATGCAAAAGCTCCTTAAATTTTTAATTAAAACAATAAGTTATTGAGTTACTTACAAATATTGCTATCAAATTATTAATAATTCTTAGTATGGTTATTTAACATAAGATATAAAAATTTTCATACCTAAACACCATTTATTAACCGCCCTTATTGATTTGTTATTTATTTTTATTTTAGATAACCCAACTATATTATCGGACTAAAGCTCTTTCGATCAATAAAATAATTAATATAACTATAGTTTATTATGCTACAGTGGTTTATTTTATAGCCAAAGTAATAAATTGATAATTATTTTAATATTTACTATAGTTTATCTTGCCACTGTAGTTTATTCCACAGTAGCCAAATGCACTTCACTAGAATAAAAAACTACTGTAGCATAATAAAAAATTTCAGATTTAAGGCTTAATACATGAAGAAAAATAAAGCTCGAACCATTGCAGTAATGAACCATAAAGGCGGCTCAGGTAAATCTACAACAGCCGTTTCTTTAGCTCATTTTCTTGCACAAGAAAAATATCGGGTAGCAATTATTGATTGTGATCCACAAGGAAATATTTCTAGCTTAGTAGGGTTAAAGTTAGATAGGGATAATAGCCCTACACTTTATGATATTTTGATTTCAGAATTTCCTATTAGCCAAGTAGTACAAAAAATAAGACAAGGCTTTGACATTATTCCTTCTAATAAAAAATTAGCTATGGCAGAAATGCAAATGCATGCTTTTCCAGCACGCGAATGGACACTTGAACGACAGTTTCATAATTTTGCCTCTGATTATGATTTTGTTTTTTTGGACTGTGGGCCTTCACTTTCTTTAATGGTGCAAAATGTTCTTTGTTATGCTGATGAACTACTAGTTCCCTGTGCTGCTGATACGCTTTCTGTTCAAGGTGTAGCACATGCGTTTGAATCCATAGAACATACAGAAAAATTTTTCCGTCGCCATCCTCTTATTCTTGGCATTGTACCAACTTTTCAAAATAATGTTACAAGTGTGGCTAAAGTTGTAGTTGATTATTTAGTAGAAACTTATGGACAACTAGTGCTTCCACCTGTGCGCCTTGATACTAAAGTAACTCGTGCCGCAGCTCAAGGTGAAACAATACTAGAATATAGCTCTCGTTCTCGTGCAGCAGAGGACTATAAAAGTCTAGCTCTTAAAATTGCTCAAACTTCACCTCAGGAGGTACTCTCAATTGGCTCGCAAGCAAACAGACAAGTTGGATAAGAAAAAACTCTTTTTTGGTGAACACCTGGAAATAAAACCTGCTTTTATGCAGCGTCCTAAATCTATGGAAGAAGTTATGGCAGAAGCTTTTTCCAAAACTAATAATTTAAAGCCTGATTCTAATACTACTGTAGAACAGCCCTCTACCGTGGAAGATTCAGCAAATTTAGATAGCGCAGCAATAGAAACTACTGTAGATCTTAATTCTACTATAGCATCTACTACCATAGAAAATTTAAGTTTAGATAAGGATGAGCAAATAAAAACTACTGTGGATTCTGTTACTACCATAGCATCAGTGCCTACTGTAGAATCTGTTCTTTCCTTAAAAGACAACGTACCGTTATCAGACGAAGAGAAATTATCTATATTAGTTTCTGCTACTGTAGTTAATACTGCTACTGTAGCAGAACAAGTAAATAATATAGTAACTGTTCAAGAAACCAAAATTGCCACTGTAGTTGACAATGCTACTGTAGCAGAAATTAACATAAATTTAGAAGAAATTCCTCAACGTTTAAGAACAGATGTAGCAATGTTAAAACGCTTAGTTTTAGTTAATTGGCAAGCTCTTCCAGAAGAAGAAAATATTTCCTCAAACTATTGGTATGCTTATGCTCAAGCCTGGCATTGGATAGAAGATAATGTAATAACTCATTTGGATAAAGATTCAAAACTAACTCTTAGGCATTGTTATAGAAAAGCTTTTGGAGATCCTACAGCAAAAGGAAAGTTTTTTGCAGGCCAGTCGCTTTTAGCCCAAGAAGTTGGCTTAAGCAAAAGACGTATTCAAGATGTGTTAGAGATATTTAATTTACTTGGTTGGGTACGTAAAACAGCACATCATAATCGTGGTGGCTATAAAGGCACAGATTATCAAATGTATTTGCCTGAGATAGTTATAAATTATTTTAAGCTATAGTATATGGTGCTAGAGTGGAATAAAATACAAAACTTATTCCACTCTAGCATATAAAACTACCGTAGAACTAATTTACAACAGTAGTTCCTGTAGCTGACATAATTCCTTGATTAGGGCCAGCAAAACTTCCTATTGTTACTTTAGCCTTGATTCTATGAGTTTCTATGTTTTGGTCTTGAAAAACTACTTTAGGATCTTCTCCAGAAAATTTTATTATCAACTGATAGCCAGCATTTGGAAAAGGATCTTCAGGCATTTCTTTATAAGCTAAATCCACTAGTATTTTATCTTTTTCTCCTAAATCATAAATAGCTAACATTTGAGCATTAGATAAACTTAAATCTAAACTAATTTCCTTATTTTCACTTTTTTCAATCAAAGCAATTAATTTTTTCTTATTTTCTATACTCTCTATTGAACCAATAAAAGAGTTTTCTGCTCCTACTTCACTAGTTTTTTTACTATCTATATTACTTATTGGAAATGCGCTAGGGGTTGGACTAGAAATACTAGGAGTAGTACTAGATTCTTTACCAATACAAGCAAATGAGCATACAAGTAGTAATAAAACTGTAGGCAACTGATATTTCATAGATTATTTTCTCCTAAATCAGTTAGATTTTTCTACCATTATTAATAGACAATTTTTTAACTATTAAAAAATAATGTTTCATAAAAAACAAAAAAATATTTTTAGCAAAAATTTTCAAAAAATTACTAATACAAGGTATCCAAGAAAAATAAGTTATGCTATTATTTTCTGAGAATTTGGATAGATATTTGAGTGTAAAAACCGTAACATATTTTAATAAAATTATAAAAGAAAACCTTCCTACCAATGTAGGACAGTAAGGCCGCTTAAAATCCATATATCCATACACCTCATCTATCCTTAAGCATCAAACTTACCTTATAAAAAAGTAAGCTGTTTTGTCTAATTTTTTTTAGACAAAACAAATATATTCCTATCTAAATTAAGATTTAAATAAAGATTTAAGGAGATTTTATGTCTGTTCGGGATGTGAATTTAAGGTCAGGCGAAGCTATAGAAACTTTACGCAATCAACTAGAAGAAACTTCTAAACCAACACCCAGCACTACACCCCAAGCACAACCAGAAAATTTTCAACAAGTAGCAGATCCTAATCGTAGCAACCGTTTATCATCACAATTTACAAGAGGAAAACTAAGTGTTGGTAATAGCTTTATTCAAAAGCAATTATCCTCACAACTTGCTCAACGGGCTTCATTAAACCAACCTACTAGCTATACTCGTGAAAATTTAACTCAGTATATGAAAAACATTTCTGGAGCCGCCCAACAAACTAGCGCGCTTCGTCAAGTTCAAACCGAGCAATCTCTTAGCACTGTAAAAAATACCGTTGATTTTGGTAGCGATATTGATAAATTACAAGCAGGTAAAGTCTTAGCCTCTACAGATTCTGCACTTCAACAAACACAAGTGTTAAGCCAAATAAATAAAGTGCTTGATTCATTTAATGAAGTAGTAGCTTCAATGAAGCAAACAGTTGATTCTCTTGCTCAACCAAGCACCACAAATGCCGCTGCTGCTCTTGGCGCAGTAGAAGCTAGAACCCACTTATTAGATATGGGCTTTTCACAAACCACTACTAAAAAGCTTTCTGACCAATCTGCAACAAAATTAGCTGGTTTAGATAGTGGGATATTAACTGAAGTAGCAAAGAAAAATCTTACAATTGAACAAGAATTTGCTCAAAAAATAGATTCTCTTCCCTCAGATTCTTATAACAAACTTCGTAGCTTGCCAGGTGTAGAACAAAGCCGCATTTCTAATTTAAGTTTGGATCAAATGGTAGCAGAGCTAAGCAAGTCAACTCCTACACCAACCCCTGGCCCAACTCCTAGTGATGCTAGCGCAGCACGTACCCGATTACAAGAACTAGGGTTTTCTCTGACTACAATTAAAAAATTGCCAGACACTACTGCTATTAGATTAACTCAAATGGATGAGTCACTAATAAGAAATACTGGCAAGAAAAACATGACTATTGAGCAAGAATTTGCCAAAAAAGTTGGCGACCTGCCCCAAGCAGAATTTGATACATTAAGAGCTTTATCTGGTGATGAGCAAACCCGAGTTACTGGCTTAAGCTTTGATCAAATGTTACAAGAGTTAAAGAAAACTAAACCTACCGATATTCCCGGCATGGAAGAAGTTAAACTCTTTCCAATGCCAGACTCTTCAGCCGCTCCAATAGTTGAATCCATAAACCGCGCTCAAGATAGCGTTGATGTTTCTATTTATCTCTTTACTGAACCTAAAGTCATGAACGCTCTTAAAGAAGCTGCTGCTCGTGGTGTTAAGGTTCGTGTAATGTTAGAACCTCAAGTAGTAGGTATTAAAGATGCAAATAAACCTACTGAAGATCAACTTCGTGCTGCTGGAATTGAAGTAAAAACTACTCCAGAAATCTTTAGCGCAGGTAACAAAGTTGACCATGCTAAATTTATTGTTGTAGATAAAAAAGAACTCCTATTTGGTACAGGTAATTTAGTAAAAAGCGGTTTAGGTGAAGGTGATCCTAATTTTCATAACCGTGATTTCTGGGTTAGAGATACACGCGCTCAATCTGTTAGTGAAGCAAGTCAGCTATTTGATGCTGATTGGGATCGTCGAGACTCTACAAGTATAGATTTTAAGAATTTAGTAGTAACTCCTGATAATGCTAGCCAAAAACTTTTTGACTTTATTGATAATGCTAAAGAAAAACTTTATGTCTATAACCAAAGCTTAACAGACCAGCCAATGATTGACCGTATCATTGCAGCCAAACAACGTGGTGTAGATGTTAAAGTAATGGTCAATGCTCCTCGTGGAAGTACAGATAAAGTTATTCAAACTAAAGCTAAATTAGAAGCAGCCGGTATTGATGTTGCTTACTATCGTCAATATGAAACCTTACACGCTAAGGCAATGATTGCTGATAATAAGGCTTATATTGGTTCTCAAAACTTTACTAGCGGTGGTCTTTATAATAATAGAGAATTTGGTCAAATTGTTGACACTCCTAGTGTAGTAAAAGACCTAGAAAATATCTTTATTAAAGATCTAAAGACTACAGGTATTATTGCTGGTGATATTACTCAAGAAGCTGAAAAAGTCCGTATTCATAGAATGCCTGACTCTACTAGCAAACCTCTTATTGATGCTATCAATAGTGCAACCAAGACTGTAGATTTAGAAGTTTACCTACTTACAGATATTGGTGTAACAGAAGCATTAAAAGCCGCTGCTAAACGTGGTGTTCAAGTTCGGGTAATGCTTGAGCCTAAACCAGTTGGTGAATATAACAACTTTGAAGAAAAAGCTACTGAGCTTCGTGCTGCTGGTGTAGATGTAAGAGAAACTCCACCAGAATTTAATACCAACATGAATGTTGATCACGCCAAGTTTATGATCATTGATAACCGGGATATGCTCTTTGGCACAGGTAATCTTACTAAAGGTGGCTTGGGTGAAGGTGCTAAACCTGAATGGAATAATATTGATTTTTGGGTAGAAGATACCCGCGCAGAAGCTGTTAAGGAAGGTGCAACACTCTTTGAGCGTGACTGGAACCGTCAAAGCACTTCTGATATTACCTTTAAGCATTTAGTCTTAACTCCAGATAATGCTAATTCTCGTATTGGAGACTTAATTGACTCAGCAAAAGATCGTCTCTATGTCTATAACCAAACTCTTACAGATCAAGCACTTATAGATAAACTAATTGCTGCTAAAGAACGTGGTGTAGATGTTCGTGTACTAGTGGGTAAAGTAGAAACTACCCCTGAACGCCCAATTCAACCAAATCAAAAGGCTGTTGATCAACTAAGTGCAGTTGGTATAAAAGCTGATTTTATGTCTCGTAACTACCTACATGCTAAAGGAATTATTGCTGATAATAAAACCTTTATTGGTTCACAAAACTTTACTGGTGGTGGGCTAATTAGAAACCGCGAAGTAGGACAAATTTTTGATGATCCAAAGATTGCTGCTCAAATGGCACAAACCTTCTTAGCTGATGAAGTAGCTCGTACCCCTGTAGATATGGATGCAGAACAAAATGGGGTTAAAGGTCTATTCTTACTCCAACCAGGTGTTTACCAAGGTGGCGCACCTAGCACAGCACCTGTTGCAAAAGATGGCCCTCCAGCAGATCCATTTAATTGGGTTAAAAACAATCGTCAAATTGGTATTGAAATTGACTTACGTGAACCCAATGAAGTTGGCACAACTGAAACTGACGCTCGTGCAGCAGGATTACAATATATAAATATTCCTCTTTCAGATGCTAGCACTCCAACAGCTAACCAAATTAATCAACTATTCTCAGTAGTTGATAATGCAAGAAAAGCCCAACAAGCTGATCCAAACAGTGCTAATGGTGTTTATATTCATGACAGCAGTTCAAGTAAATATCGCTCAGGTATTATGTCATCTCTACTACAAATTAGAGCAGGCGTTGCACCTGATACAGCGGTTGCTGCGGCTAAAATTAGAGGTATGGCACCAGACTTTGTAGCTAAAAATGGTAATAAAGCTTCAGAACAAATTGATTTTATTACCAAATATGGCGATGCTTACCAAAAACTTGGTATCCAAGCCGGTAGCCCTCAAGAACAAAAATTTAACACTTCATTTACAACCCTTTGGGCTAATAATAAAACTGCTAGTCGTGCAGACTTTGCAAAAGTTTTTGAAGCTCAATGGAACCGCTAGGACAAATCCTTGTCCATTTGTAAAATTTTAATGTCCATTTGTGCCAGTTGCTTTTCTTGCAACTGGCATTTTACTTTTTTCTATGATTCTGATTAAGATAACCAACAAAAAGCTTAAGGAGCAAATTCAATGAGTAGTCCACCTATTGCTAGTCAAATATTTTTCTATATAAAACGTGACCTTGGGGAAGCTGTCTATGGCTTTGAAACTTCAGAAGGCTTAACTGTACCTATATTTAGCTCTATGGAACTAGCACGAGGTTTTTTAGAATTTGCTCGTGTACGCGGTCATGGTGTTGCAATGATTGCTCCTACACAAATTTCTGTCTTTGCTGATGGCTGTAAAGGTGCTGGAGCTAAATTTTTACAACTTGACCCACAAACCGATGTCTTAAAATCGGCAAGAGCAAAAAATATTCTTTTAACTGATAAAAAAGCATGAAGGAAATACTTAAATCTATTTGGGCAGCTTGGAAAAGATTTGCATATATCTTGGGCAAAATTCAAACAACCATTTTGCTCACTCTAATCTATTTTTTAATTATCCCTTTTTTCTCTCTAATACGCTTAAAAGATCCTCTCTCAAAACGCTTAGAAGGCTCTTCTTACTGGCAAGATTTCAAAAAACAGCCTACCACCTTAGAACAGTTTCAAAAAATGTTCTGAGGGGATTTATAGCTCATTTTAGCTATAAATCAAATTTTAATTCTTCTCGCAAATAATAACCTCTACACCATCCACATATCCCAACAAAAGCTTCTAGCTCTGAACGTGGCACAAGACGTTCACATTCTGGGCATTTTTCATAAGCAGACTCATAGCCTGGTACTTTTTCATATTCCTTTAGCAGATTGGAAAAAAAACGATTCTTAAAATCATCATCTCTGTTGCTCATAATCACCCCTACTTGGCAACTCCTAAAATTTCATTTACTAAATCATTATTGTAAGTGACATTATCTCGAATACAAGCTTGTTTAATGCTTTCTAGCAGGTCTGACAAAAGTGCGCGGCCACCTACACGACTTTGGCGCACTTGTTCAACTATTCTTTCTAATTTGCGTCTTTGTGATGCACGGGTTTGTTGCTGTTCTTGAGTAGCCTTGTCTATAGCTTTGCCAAAATAAGCAAACGAGCCTATAGGCTCAACACTTCGTTCAAAAATCTGTTTCATATACACAAGTATGTTTTCTTGTCCAAGGTGGGCGATTTTTCTATAAGCTGTTAGGTCAGCTAAAGTTGGACGGTTTCCAGTTAACTCTTGATAAATCATCATCACCTGCTTTTCGAGATGATCTTTTTTATTTCTAAGATCATGATCATGATCTTTCATGTAGCTCTGTGGTAGCTGGCTCTGTGTGAGCCGGCTGTCTGATAGCTGGCTCTGTGTGAGCCGGCTAGAATTATTATTATTAACTTCAAGAGGTATTTTACTGGTGTTATTACTAGTTTCTTCATCATTAAGAATACCTGGTATAACAGGACAAAAATATGAACCTCTAGCTGAACCTCCAAAAACAACACTTTCTTTTTTTAGTAATCCTCTTTGTTGCAAAATAACAGCTTGTCTTTTAATAGATGCTAAAGATTGATTACAGCGAGCCGCCCAAGCTTCTAAGCTAATATGGCAGCTATTTCTTTGAAAACCCAAGGTTAAACGCAATAGTTGTAAATAAGGAGTATGGGTCATTGGGGGAAGTTGTGGCAAAATTTCGTCAAAAACAACTTGTGGGATTCGGCTATGTTCTACACTACGCCAATTAATATTTATAGGGCTAGCTTCGATTTTACCTAAAGGTGTTGGGCGTTGTGGTAGAGGAATATCTATTATTTGTTCGGATTCTTCTAGTAAATTAGGTTGTGTTTTTAATTCTGGTAAAGGTATAGTTTTTTCTAGCTGGCTCGCTAATAGCTGGCTCTCTGTGAGCCGGCTCTGTGATAGCTGGCTCTCTGTGAGCCTTTCAGTTTGAGAAAGTGTCTGTGTGAGCCGGCTCTGTGAGCTATCTATAATAGAGCTAGCTCTTTGAGTGCTAGCGATCGTAGTATTTTCAAGGCTAGATCGCTGATCTGAGATCGAAGCAGGATCATTTTTTTGAGATTCGATCAATTGGGGAGTTGGGTTGATCGCTGTAGAGATCGGGCTAGAGATCAACTGAGTTGACGGCTGATCAAGATCATTAAGATCATCAAGATCATTAAGATCATTAAGATCGCCAACAGAAGAATCTACTTGAGCTAACTCCTCTGAATAAGGTTCTTTGCCTAAAAGGAACCTTAATGCACGAGTAGCTGGTGTGTTACGAATAGTTGCTTCTGAGGAAGCGTCTGTTTTTATATTATCCTCAGCCTTTGCGGACTTTGCGCGCGGCTTTATCTTCTTTTGCGACACGTGTAACAACCTCCTTGGCTAATCGAGCATAATCAACATAGCCAGCCGTGTTTGGATAATCAATTATAGGGCGACCTTCTGCTGTTGCTGTAGAAATAGCAGTGTTTAGATTAATAGTTGAATTAAGTAAATTAGTTCCAAAGTCAGATTTAAGCCTTTCTCTTAAAGACTCTGATTCTCTTACACCTGAACGAAAGAAAGTTTGTACAGCAAAAATAGTGACATTTAAGTTAAATTCTCGGACAAGTTCTGCTAGCACTTCAGCTAGATCGCCTATTCCAGTTAGTGCAAGCCAGGTAGAAACAGGAATTAGGACTATTTGAGCCGCAGCTAAAGCATTGATAGTAAGTAGGTTTAATCCAGGAGGACAATCAATAATTATGTAGTCATAATTAGTTAGTTTAGATAGCATTTGGCGCAATCTACGTTCACGGTTAATTACTTCACGTAGTTCAATTTCACCAATAGCTAATTCGCGGTTAGATGGCAAAATATCTAAATTTCCCCGTACTTCTCTAATAGCTTCTACTGGTTCACAACGTCCAAGTAACGCACCATAAAGGGTTTTTTCTATAGAGTTAGAATCAATAGCAAAAGATCTAGCAATATGACCTTGAGGATCACAATCAACTATCAAGACTCGTGCTGTTTTTTTCATTGATTGAGGATGGGCTAGAAAACAAGCTAAATTGACTGCTGTGGTCGTCTTGCCAACACCACCTTTTTGATTAGCAATTGCAATGACGGTGGACATTAAATTTCTCCTTAAAATGAATAAAACAAAACTTTTGCCAACAGCAATTGCCATTAGGCGGCTTTGCGAATATCAGGAACTTTGCCTAGTTGTTCCTCTAGTGATAAAAGTAGTAGTTGCTGGCGATGTGCGCGAAGTAAATCTACTACCTCTTTATCGCTATAGGCATAGTAAACTGATCGACCATCAGTTAGAAGAAACGGAGCGGATTCATAAAGTTCTATTCCTTCAGCCTTAAGACGAGCTACAACTTTACGAATTGCTTGCAAAGAAAAACCTGAACGGCGTAGTTCAGATACAACTAATCCTTCGATTACATCCGTAACAGCATAAAGAGATTTATAGCCTGGGCCAGTGCTTTCAGAATGTTGAGAAATACTTGGGATTACAATATTTAACTTTGACCAATAGCTTACTTGTTGTCGTGTCATACCAGTAATTTGCATTAATTCTCCAACTGTATAAGTACGTGCTGGCAAAATAAACCTAGCTGAACGCAACTTCCCTTCTTTAGTAAGTGTTCTCATTTTTTTACTCCAGTTATAATGGGCCATAATTGATAGACTTTGGAAGACAACAACTTAATAATAACTTTTAACAAGTATTGTTGTTTGTTTTTAAATATCAAAAAACACGATTTTTAACAAATAAAAAAACTTGTTTTTGGTAATTTGTTTAGATACAAACAATTAAGAAAATAGAAGTGATCTCTTAGAAGGTAAAGTTTGATCTGATAAAGCTACTAAATAGTTATAGTTATAATAATGTATATGCAACTATTGGTAAGTAAATAATTTAATGTAGGTTGAATTAGGAACATATAACAGTAATTTAGAAAAATTGTCTATGCTCCTAAATATTGAGATCAATTAGCTTAGGCCATCCAAGCCCCTCCACTAGGGCTAAGCACTTGTCCAGTAAAAAAGCTACCTTCATCACTTGCAAGATAAAGTGCCGCACTAGCTACTTCACTAACTTTGCCTGCTCTTTTTGCTGGAGTTCCCATTATCCAAGCTTGTTTTATCATTGGTGAAATCATATCTGTCATAGGGGTTTCAATTAAACCTGGTGCAATAGCATTAACCGTTATTGAACGTGTGCCAACTTCACGAGCTACAGCACGAGTTAGACCAAGAATTCCTGCTTTAGCTGCTGAAGGCTTCAAGCCCTAATGTTGCTGCAATTGAAGCCATATTGATGATCCGACCATAGTTTTTTCCTGACATAATCTTTAATGCTTCTCTTGTACAATAAAATGTTCCATATAAATGAACTTTAAGCATTTTATCCCAGTCTTCGTCTGATAAATTTTCAGTTACTGCCCAATGAGTTTTAATTTCTCCTTCAAACATTTCTGCTAGTTGGGCTTCTGCAACACGGTTAAGGATTCCTTCTTTTTCTGAACTAACTTCTCCAATACCAGCATTATTAACTAAAATATCTAGCGTACCATATTTTGCTAGCAGATCAGCAAAGACTTGTTTTACCTGGCTGCTATCAGAAACATCGGCTGGTGCTGCTAGGGCGTTGGTAGAAAGATCCCCTAATAGTTGGAGAGTTTTTTCTATTGCAGAAGGTACAATATCATTTATTACAACAGTTGCACCTTCACGGGCAAATAGCAAACAAATTTCTTGTCCAATTCCAGAGCCTCCACCAGTAACTAGAGCTACTTTATTTTTTAATCGCATTTTTCCTCCATTGGGTGTAAAAATCTTTAACGTATCTTAAATAAAAAGCTTGGGCCATCACCACCAAAAGTTACTGTATCTCCAGATTTTATTGGAGCAGAGCCTAATAGCTTAGCATTATTTAAGAAAGTCCCATTTTTGCTATCTAAGTCTGTAATAATAAATTGTCCAGAGTGTTTAAGATCAGGAGTTATTTTAATTTGTTCTCTTGAGAGCATATATTCTTGATATTGATCATACTTAATCATAGAGGTAGTGCCACGACCTATAACTAACTCTCGAAAATCATTTAATGAAATAAAGTCTGATTGATTAATTCTTGAGCCTGATAAGTGTTGTAGGACAATTCGTTTTAGTTGTCCAGTGCTGGGAATATCAGGTAAATTTGGACGAGGGTTTAAGTCAAATTCAAAGGCTGGGCCATCTAAACCGGCTTGAATAATATCTCCTAATTTTAATTTTGTGACTCCAATAGCCCTACGCTTATTAATAAAAGTACCATTACGACTATCAAGATCTAGCAAAGAGAATTGGCGAGGATTATTAGAAATAGTAATTTTTGCATGACGAGAAGAGATCATAATATCTTTATTTTTATCAAATTTAAGTACAGAGGAAGAATCCCTACCAATAGTTATTTCTGAATAAGTACTAACTAAGAACCCTTCAACTTGACCAGCTTTTGAGCCAATTAAATGGTTGATGATTATGTATTCCTTCATAACTACTTCAGTAAATCTCATACAGTAAATATGATTTTACTGCCTCCTAATGCAATAGAGAGATTATTAATTTGTAGGTTTATAAAACTAAGAAAGGTGTTGCAATATACTATTTAAGCAAGCCAAGGTGCAATAGTTTAATAAAAGAAAAAAGTAGGTATTTATTAAAATTGGTGTTAATAAAAAATTGCTGTATTCTATAAAGCGTTGGTATTTTAAGGACTTGCTTTTAGCTATTAAATAAATTTAGTAGACTTTATATTAAGTAATTACTTTTGGGCAAATATATATGGACTCGCAGTTACAAGATTTGATTCTAAAACAAGCAGTAGAAAAAGGGTTATTGTTAGAAGAGGATTGCTGTTTAGAAGAGTCTAGCGAAACAATAAAGCTTAGTTCTGAACGTGTAGAAAAATGGGGGGATAAAATAGCAAGACTCTTAGAAATAGGTTTGATTTCTGAAGAGACGTTAGATTTACTCGCTAAAGATATAGATTTAGCACAAGAAACAAAAATAATAATCACTAGACAAACAGAAGAAATAAAAGAGGAAGAAAGTCTTACTAGTAAAGAACTTAAAAATTTTAATGATAAAACGCCATCTACAGCAGTTACTTTAGTAAACTTAAATGGAGATGATTTAAGTACAGAAAAAAATATTTATCAACAAGTAACAATAATAAAACCAACAACTTCAAATAATAGCAAACCTAAACCAAAAGCATCATTATTTACTACAGATGAACTAAGCGAAGAAGCTTTGCTAAGCGGCTGGGAACGTTATAAAGACCTAAAATTAATTGGTGTTGGGGGGATGGGAAAAGTTTTTCGCGCTGTTGACCCAAAACTAAACAGAATTGTTGCACTAAAATTTTTAGTCGAAGATGAAGCAGATCTAGTAATTAGATTTATTCGGGAAGCTAGGCTTCAAGCAAGAATTGAACATGAAAATATTTGTAAAATCTATGAAATAGGAGAATTTCAAGGTCGTCAATATATTGCAATGCAATATATTAATGGTATTTCCTTGGATAGAGCTAAGGAAACATTAAGTGTTGAGCAGAAAGTAAAAATTATTAAAGATGTCTCAGAAGCTTTACATACTGCACATAAACAAGGACTTATACATCGAGATATAAAACCATCAAATATATTAGTTGAAAATACTGATGATAAAGGATGGTCGCCTTGTATTGTAGATTTTGGCTTAGCCCGGGAGGTTGGCGAAATTAATGGAACAGGTGCAGGGGTAATATTAGGTACACCTTCTTATATGTCACCTGAACAAGGAAAAGGCAGAACACATCTTTTAGATCGTCGAACGGATGTTTATAGTCTTGGAGTAACTTTATATGAGCTTTTAGGGGAAGAACTTCCATTTAAGGGAAAAAACTATTTTGATGTAATTTTAAAAATTACCCAAGATGCTCCAACTCCACTTAAAGAAATAAATGATGCAATTGCCGAGGATCTAAATATTATTGTAATGAAATGTTTAGAAAAAGATCCTCAACTTCGTTATCCATCAGCAAAAGCACTAGCTACAGATTTAGAGCTTTACTTAAATGGTGAAGCGATTACAGCTAGAACATCAAAAACCTACAGATTAAAAAAATTTATAAAAAAACATAAAGCAAAAGTAGCAATAGCATCTCTAGTAGCACTATTAATTATGTTTTCTACAGGTATGTGGATTAGGACTAGTTGGCTATCTAAAGAGCGAGAAAGAATTACACAAGTTTTTGGTCAGGAAGTAAAAGAAATAGAACAACTTTTGCGCTATTCAAATTCTTTACCTCTTAATAACACTCAAGGAGCAAGAGTTTTAATAGAAAAACGACTTAAGGCGATTAATGAAAAAATTGCGTCAGAAGGATATTTAGCAAAAGGCCCAGGCTACTACGCTCTTGGTTGTGGCTATTTAGCTTTGCAAGATTATGAAATGGCCCGGCTATATTTAGAAAAATCCTGGGAGAATAATTATAAAACACCTGATAATGCTTATGTTTTAGGTTATGTTTTAGCTGAACTATACCAAAAATTACGTAATGAAGTAAAATTTATTTCTAACAAAGAAGCTCAAGAACGTAGATTAGCAGAACTAAAAGCTTTATATTGTGATCCTGCCATTAAATACTTAAAAATCGGTAGTGAAAATAGCGTAAATAGATTATATGCAGAAGGGTTAATAGCCTTTTATCAAGACCAATTTGATATTGCTTTGGCAAAATCTAAAGATGCTTTTACAGAACTACCCTGGCTATATGATGCTAAACGCTTAGAAGGCAGAATTTATCAACAAATGGCTGTGGGAAAGCTTAAAAATGGTGATTACAAATCTGCTACACAAGACCTAGATTTAGCTAAACTAGCCTTTCAACAAGCTATAGATATTGCTCGCAGTGATGCAGGGCTTTATGAACTAGAAGCAGAGAGAAACTTAAAATTAATGGAAATTATGTTTGACACAGGTGAATCCCCCGAAGCTACATCTGAGCAAGCTTTAGCTGCTTGTGATAAAGCTTTAATTGTTAATCCAGAAAATAGTAGCACACATATAACTAAAGCTAAGATTTACCATACATTAGGGCTATATCAAATCAGATTAGGCCAAGATCCAGTAGCATTTGATAAAACTATTGTTATGGCTCAAAAAGCTATTGACCTTAATGAGCAGAAAGCTAAGTCTCAAAAAACTAATATTACTGGAGAACTAGCAGGCATTCCTTATGCTTATTTAGGAGCAGCCTACTATAGAAAAGCTTCTCAGGAAATGACTCTAGGCCAAGATCCGCGTCCAACTCTAGAAAAAGCTCTAGCTACTTATAACACTGCTCTAAAACAAAACCTATCCTATGATTTTATTTATAAAAACTTAGGTGATATTTACTGGCAAAAAGGACGTTATGAATTTAGCATAGGGCTTGATGCTATTAACTCATTAAATTACTCAATAGAGAACCATAAAAAAGCTATAGAGCTTAATAAAACAGACCTTTTTAACCATAATGCCTTGGGAAATACCTATGAAATTATGGGAGAATATGACTTATTTTGTGGAACAAATCCTGAAAAATGGCTAAATTTAGCTATTGAAACCTATCAAAATGCTATAGCAATTAATCCTAATCATCCTTATCCACACAATAACATAGGCATTTCTTTTCGTACCAAAGCACGTTATGAGCTAGCCGCAGGACTTGACCCAACAGAGTCAGTAAAAAAATCAGTAGAAAGTTTTGAAAAAGGTCTTAAACTAGGCCCTTTTGCTGATGGATATAGATTTTTATCTGAAGCCTGGTTAGTAGCGGCTGAATATAGTATTAATCAAAACCTGGATGCTACAGAAAGCTTAAAAAAAGCTCGTTTTGCTTGTGAAGAAGGGATTAATCGTAATAAAAACAACCCAGAACTTTACTTAAGATTAGCTGAGGTTGATACATTAACTGCCCGTAATTTAATAATCAAAAATCTTTCTCCTAAAGATTCTTTTCAGCAAGCCAAAAATAATTTTCAAAAAGCCTTAGAGCTAAATAACGAAAGCGCAGAAATTTACTTAAAATTAGCAGAATGTTTTTATCAAGAAGCTTATTGGAAAAGGGAGAAAAAAGAAAAAATTACCTTAGAAATTCAAAAAGCTATAGAATTACTTACAAAAGCCGAGCAATTTAATGATAAATTATTGGAAGCAAAAGCATTAAAATCTATTGTTTTATCATTAAAAGCCGAATTTGACATATCAAAAGAAACTGTTTTGCTTGAGTCAAAGACCTTACTTGATGAGGCAATAGAGAAAAATCCATTGTTAAAGTATAAATACCAAACTTTAATAAAAAGTAAATCTAGCTCTTAATGGTAGTTGTTTTTCTCTAAATTGTGCTTAAAATAAGTTAATTTTACTAGAGCCAATATTTTAAGGGGGCTGGAAATGATTGGAAAAACAGTAGCTCAATACAAGATACTAGAAATATTGGGTAAAGGTGGTATGGGACAAGTCTACAAGGCACATGACACCCAATTAGATAGGACAGTAGTCTTAAAACTGCTTTCTAGTGATTTATTAACCAATGATACGGCCCGCAAAAGATTTGCTCGTGAAGCTCGGCTAGCTTCAGTACTGGATCACCCTAATATTTGCATGATTTATGAAATTCAGGAAAAAGATAGCCAGTTTTTTATTGTTATGCAGTATGTAGAAGGCCAAACCTTAAAACAGACTATAAATAACCAACCTCTAGCTAATAACACATTGATTTCTATTGCCTTACAAGTAGCAGACGCGCTTTCTAGCGCACATGATGTTGGAATAGTTCACCGAGACATCAAGCCCCAAAATATAATGATTACTCCTCGTGGTCAGGCAAAAGTGTTAGATTTTGGCTTAGCAAAAAATATTTATGAGAAAAATTCTCTTACCCGTCAGCTAGATATGATGGGAATAATTGAGACTCCTGGCACGCCTGCCTATATGTCACCAGAACAATCTAGACGTGAGCGAATTGATAGACGTAGTGATATTTTTTCTTTTGGAACAGTTCTTTATGAAATGGCAACAGGTATAAAACCTTTTACAGGTAAGGATCCACGAGACATCATTAAATCTGTTTGTGAACAAACTCCACGTGCAGTAACAGAACTAAACAGCAATATTGCACCAGGCTTTCAAGAGCTTTTAGAACGCTCAATGGCAAAAGACGCTGATAAACGCTATCAATCAATGCCAGAAATGATTGCAGACTTAAAGTTTATTGGTTCAGAAGCCTCTGCCAACAAAGCTGTACCAGATGGAATTATTAAACCTTTTGCTCCTGTAGAAAATGCAAAAATTAGTTGGTTAGATAGACTTTTGCCAAAATCCTTGCGGCGAACATCAAAACCTGCTGCTAGTCCAGTTGCTACATTAGGACTATCTTTACCAAGTAATATACGGGAAACTACTGTTATTAAAGAAGTTAGTAAAGAAGCTAGTAAACAAGATGCTAGTAGTGGTAGTAATAAAGAGGTTAATGCTGCAACTGCTCCAACTAAAATAGTTATTAGTGACCTCGCAGGTGAAAATCAAAATAGCTTAACTTCTGATGATGATTTTCCTTTAATTGCTGGTCAACACAAGACTTTAGCCATTATGCCACCAAAAAAACTAGGTGGGCTTTATGATGAAATTTGGGGAATGGCTTTACTAGAAACTTTAATAACAGAATTTAGCAAATTTAAGTCTTTGTCTGTTCGCCCTGCAAGTCAAGTTGCTAAATATATTAATCTAGAAATAAACCCCTCTGAAATAGGCCAAGAACTTGGTGTTGATGCTATTTTAACTACAAGCTTTATTTCTGTTGAAGACAAGGTTTATGTTATTGCACAACTTTTTGATACTCATACAGGTGCAATTGTTTGGTCTAAAAAAGTTGAAGCAGATGTAAGCAGTGAAAGTTCTATTTCACAAGATGGTATTTGTCAAACTTTGCTTTTACAAATAAAGCAAAAAAGTAGTCCTTTTGAACTCTTGCAAGATAAAAATGAAGAAATCCGGCTAGATGCTATTTCTAAGTTAAAATATTCGGCAGATTTATTAGCAATAGATGCTTTAGCCGCAGCATTAAAAGATAAAAGTCCTAAAGTAAAAGGATCAGCATCTCTAGCTCTAGCCCGTTTTGGTCGCGCTGCTAGTCCTGCCGTTCAAATGCAGCTAGAAAGTGCAATGCGTTCATATGATTTTGATACTGCTCGCTTTGCCGCTGCCGCTGCTGGTCGTCTTGCTAGTGTTGAACTTGTCCCTTTGTTGATAGATGCTCTAGCAAGTGAAGCTAGTTTACTAGCAAGCGAAGCTGCCTTAGCCCTAGGTCACTTAAAAGATGCTCGTGCTTGTCCAGAACTTACAGAAGCTCTACTGCGCTCAGATGCAAATGTCCGTTTTGCTTCTGCTCAAGCTTTAGGCGAAATTGCTCAAATGCAAGTTCTACCAGCACTTGAAGACCGCTTGCGCAAAGATGAAGATGAAGGCGTTAGAGCAAAGGCTTTTTGGGCTATTAAACATATTCAAAAAGTTAATTATTAAAACTTGTGTCTGATAATATATAAAAGAAGGCTGTTGGTTATGGATAATACTTTATATATAGGTGTTGATTTAGGACGTTCTACACGAATAGCTATAGTTGATACTGCTGGAAAAATTATTAAGCAAGATCGAGTACCAACAGAACTTGTAAATGGACGAACTTTAGTTGATGGGCTTATAGATTTAATTAAACAAACGCGTGCTGATGCACCACTGCCTATTGCAGCCGTTGGACTAGCAGTTTCTGGACTAGTGGATTATCAAGCCCAACAAGTTAAAGTTTTGCCTAATTTACCAGATGTTTCAAATATAAATGTTCATCATGAAATAGTTCAAGCTATTGGGCTACCTGTAATTATTGATAATGATGCTAATGCTGCAACTTATGGTGAATGGCGTTGTGGTGCAGCATTAAATATGAATGATGTTATTTATATTTATTTAGGAACAGGTATTGGAAGCGGACTAGTATTAAATGGGCAACTCCAACACGGGGTGCGAGGTTATGCAGGTGAATTTGGGCATATGAAAATAGGCAGCCAAGACCTAGACTGTAGTTGTGGTTCACAAGGCTGTTTAGAAACAATTGCTTCTGGGCCAAATATTGTCCGTCGTACTAGAGAACAGCTTTTTGTTGATCCATGTTTTGCTACTGAATCACTACTAGCTAGTCAAATGAAAAATAAGCTTACTTGTGAAGATATAGTAGAAGCCGCTAGCAAAGGTGATAAATTTGCTCGTGCTATTTTGCTGGAAACTGCTAATTATTTAGGCTTAACTATTGCTAATGTTATTAATTTGCTTAATTTAGAAATAGTTGTTTTGGGCGGCCCTGTTATGGGAGCAGGTGAGTTTTTAATTACTGCTATTGAGCAAGCAGCTAATAAATATAGTTTTGCTCACCTTCTTGCAGACTGCAAAATTACTGATGGCGGTTTAGGAAATGATGCTGGCGTAATAGGCGCCGCAATGATGGCTTATGATGTAGAAACAGCAATGCGACAATAAATATTTGAAAAAAGGGAGATAAAACATGCAGTATTTTGTTACTGGAGCATCTGGTTTAATAGGTAAACGCTTGGTCAAAAAATTACTAGGAAGAAAAGATAGTGTAGTATATTTTCTTATTAGACAAGAAAGCGAAAGTAAGATTGATGCTTTACTTAGTTACTGGGGTGTTACTAAAGAAAGAGCAATAGCCGTTTTTGGTGATTTGTTAATGCCTAATCTAGGCTTATCTCCAGAGGATATAAAAAACTTAAATAAAGTAGATCATTTCTTTCACTTAGCAGCAGTTTATGACCTAAAAGCTAGTGCCGAACAGCAAATAGCTGTCAACATTACAGGCACTCATAACACAGTCGCTTTAGCAAATATAATTGCTGCAAAGTGTTTCCACCATGTTAGCTCAATTGCAGCAGCCGGGATGTTTGAAGGCATTTTTCGAGAAGATATGTTTGAAGAAGCTGAAAATCTACAACATCCATATTTTGCAACTAAACATGAGTCAGAAAAAATTGTTCGTAAAGAAGTTAAAGGAGCTTTTCGCATTTATCGCCCAGGCTCAGTAGTTGGAGATTCTAAAACAGGCGAAATGGATAAAATCGATGGCCCGTATTATTTCTTTAAGCTTATCCAACGTATCCGCCAAGTTTTACCGCCCTGGATGCCAACTATAGGCATTGAAGGCGGGCGAATTAATATTGTCCCTGTTGATTATGTAGTAGATGCAATGGACTACATAGCCCATCAACCAAATTTAGACGGCAAATGTTTTCATTTAACTGACCCTGAACCAATGAGAATTGGAGATGTCCTTAACACTTTGGCGCGTGCTGCACATGCTCCTACTATGAGCCTGCGTATTAATGCAGCTTTATTTGGTTTTATCCCTAAAGCTATTAGAAATGGGATGATGTCATTAGCTCCAGTTAGACGAGTTAAAGACGCTATAATGACAGATTTAGGACTACCAGAAGATATTCTTTCATTTGTAAATTATCCAACCCGTTTTGATAATCGTGATGCAGCCGCAGCACTTAAAGGTAGTGGAATTAGCTGTCCAAAATTAGATGATTATGCAGAAAAACTTTGGGATTATTGGGAACGAAACCTAGATCCAGACCTTTCAATTGATAAAACCCTGCGTGGTCAAGTTGCAGGCAAAGTTGTAGTTATAACAGGCGGCTCTTCTGGAATTGGACTAGCTACAGCTTATAGAGTGGCTGAGGCTGGTGCTACAACTATTATTTGTGGTCGGGATGAAGAAAAACTTGCAGCAGCTAAAAAAGAAATCAATGAGCATGGCTTAGATGTTGTCACCTATGCTGTTGATGTTGCTGATATGGCGGATTGTGACCGTTTTATAAAACTATTGATAGAAAATCATGGCAGCGTAGACATATTAATCAACAATGCAGGGCGTTCAATTCGTCGTAGCATTGAATCAAGCTATGATAGATTTCATGACTTTGAACGAACTATGCAGCTTAACTATTTTGGTGCATTGCGGCTAACAATGGGCTTGCTACCAAAAATGATAGCTCAAAAGCGAGGCCATGTTATCAACATTTCATCAATAGGCGTTTTGACTAATGCCCCACGCTTTTCAGCCTATGTAGCGTCAAAGTCTGCACTAGATGCTTGGACTCGTTGCGCTGCATCAGAGTTTGTTGATGTTGGTATTAAATTTACGACTATCAATATGCCGCTAGTAAAAACTCCTATGATTGCACCAACAAAAATTTATCAAAATGTTCCTGCACTACTGCCAACAGAAGCAGCAAATTTAATTGTAGATGCAATAGTCCATAAGCCTGTAAGAATAGCTACTCGGTTAGGTGTTTTTGGAGAAATTCTTCATGCCTTAGTTCCAAAGATTGCACAGATTATAATGAATACAAGTTTTCGTATGTTTCCAGATTCGGACGCTGCAAAAGGAAAGAAAGATGGCAAGGCTTCTCAAATGACTACAGAGCAACTTGCACTACAAGAAATATTGCGAGGAGTCCATTTCTAATTAAGAGTTTAAGCCTTTGGGAACGCGAGCATCTTGCTCGCCCCCAAAGCGATGTTTTTAATAAGGAAAATCTTTATAAGCAGGCTCTAACTCGATAGCTTTGTTGTAATCAATTGTAGATTGTTCTAAATTTCCTATAACTTTATAAAGAATGCCTCGATTATAATAGCTTTCTGCAAAATTTGGGTTTAACACTTCTATAACCCTATTAAAATCTCTCAAAGCTTCATCTATTTTTTCTTTGCCTAAATAAACAATCCCTCTATTGTTAGTAGCTTGTACAAGACTAGGATTTATTTCTAAGGCTTTGTTAAAATCAGCTAAAGCTAACTCTAGTAGTTCTAAGCCTTTAGTAATCTCTGATGAAGCTAAATAGGCTTGTCCAGCACGTAAATAAACAAGCCCTCGATTACTATAAATTTGGTCTAGGTCTGGGATATGTTTTTCCGAACATAATTCTATAGATTTATTTAGATCCATAAGAGCTTTATCTAATACATTTTGCTTTATATATAGTTCTGCACGATAAGCATAAATATAAGCGGTTCCTAAGCCAAATTCTATAGCTTTACTAAAATCATATATAGCTTTATCTAATTCATTTTTTGCATAATATATTTCTGCTCTGTCAGAGTAGCAATATTTATAATTTGGATCTAATTCTATAGCTTTATTATAATCCTCCAAGGCTTTATCTGATAATCTAAGTTCTATATATAAATCACCCCGTCGTTTATAATAATATGGGTAATTTGGATCTAATTCTATAGCTTTATTAAGATCTTTTAATGCTTTACTCAATAAATTTTTCTCTATATATATTGTTGCTCTAGAAACATAAGCATAAGCATAATCTGGATCCAATTTTATAGCTTTATTTAAGTCTTTCAAAGCTTTATCTAATTCATTTAGTTGTTTATATATATCAGCACGTCTTCTATAACAATAAGCATTATTTTTATCTAATTTTATAGCTTTACTATAATCATCTAAAGCATTATCTAATATATTTTGCTTACTATATAAATCACCTCGACAACTATAACTATAAGCATATTTAGGTTCTACCTCGACAGCTTTATTTAAGTCATTCAAAACTTTATCCAACAAATTTTGCGTTGTATAAAAATTTGCACGACAAGTATAATTATAAGCAATATTAGGCTCTAATTCTATAGCTTTATTATAATCATTTAATGCTTTCTCTAGCTCGTTTTGTTCTTCATAAAACGTTGCTCTCCAAGTGTATGCAAGGTCATTATTAGGTTCTATTTCAATAATTTTATTTAAGTCATCTAAAGCTTTATCTAATTGTTTTTGTACTATGTAATAATCAACGCGATCTTTATATCTAAAAATATCTGTAGGATTATTTTTTATAGCTTTGTTATATTTTACTAGCAAGTTTTCTTGATTTTTAGCCATACTTTTGTATTAATATTATCATTACCTTTCATTTTTATTTGCTCTGAACATACACCATAAATTGACTTTGCCAAAAGTTTCTTTAGAAATTACTTTGTATCCAAAATGCTCATATAGCGGCACATTATCAGGGTTAGCCGTGTCTAGGGCAACTCCAACCGAAGTTGGATGATGTTGTGATAATTCGTGTAAATGATTAAGTAAAGATTTACCATAGCCTTGACCATGACCTTGTGGATTAACGCCTAATGCTACTAAATAAAAATGAGGTTTTTTTGGCTTTTTAGCTCCTATTAGTTGGCTATATTTAATTAATCGATAAGCTGGCACAAGGCCAGAAACTAAAATCATTTGTAACAGCAAACTGCTAACATCAGGTGAAATATAGCTTTTCCAAAAAGATTCCTTATATTCAGGTGATTCAATATTAGCAATACCCATTAATTTATTATCTCTTGTCACCCCAAGAATATTTTGGCTATGCTTAAATTTAACTACCGTAAGATACTTAAATAAAATTTGTTCTAAAGTTCGGTAATGTTTTAAGTGATTTTCAAAAACATATCGATGAAAAGGGTCTTTTTCAAAAGCAAGTGTTAAGGTATTAACAGCATCATTTATTTGGTTTTCGCTAATTGCTACTACTTTATTGTCAGTTTTAATCATTTAGTTATTATGGTTAGGTAAAATTTTGGTTGCATCATTAACATCATTTGATTTTGCAGGTTTTATAGTGACTGCAACACGAAAGCCACGACCATTTAGCAGAAAGCCAGGATTATGCCAAAAACGTTTAGCTAGCCGGCAATGGTCTTCTTTAGCTTCCCAGCCGCCGCCACGAATTACACGGTATTGACCTTGACTAGGCCCCTGAGGGTCTTGTGTAGGACTTTCGCTATAATAAGTCTCGCTATACCAATCAGAACACCATTCCCAAACGTTTCCAATCACATTATAAAGACCAAATCTATTAGGCTTAAATTTGTTTACTTCTACTGTGCTTTGTCCACCACCAAAATTAGCATCTTTGTGATCAAGTTCGTTACCTGTAGGATAATTACCTGTATGACCGCCACGCGCAGCATATTCCCATTCTGCTTCTGTTGGTAAGCGATATTCCCGGCCAGTATTAGCTTGGAGCCAAGCACAATAGGCTTGTGCATCTTGCCAAGAAACATTGACTACAGGATGATTTTCTCTTTTCTCTTTGTAATATTGCCGCCATTCGGCTGTTTCTCTGTTTGTTGCCTTAGCAAAAAGTTCATATTGAGCATTAGTTACTTCAAAACGCCCCATCTCAAAACTAGAAATATGAATTTTTACTACAGGTTGTTCATTACGCGCACAATCTCGGCAACCAAGATTTGGATTAGGTTGACCACGGTTGAAATTTCCATCTTTAATAAAAACTGTTTCCGGCACTAAAATATCTTTATATTTGATTCCAAATAACTTATCACTTTGACGAGGCTTATCTTCTGGTTTGCTAGCAGCAAGGATAGCTTCTGGATCATCATCTGTTTTAGCTGAAATGGCCGAAAACACAATAATAACAAGTAATAATATTAGTTGTTTTTTCATTACACTATTTAGCTAACAGCAATTTAATATTCCACTAAAAGATAAGTGGTAAATTAATTATCTTTGTTTAATAAAAAAATACCAGTAAATTATTAAAAACAGACCAAATAATAAAAATGAAATTATTCTAACTGGCTTTTTTGCAACTACTTGAGTTTGAGATAAATTTTTTTGTTTAGGTTTTTCTGATTTTTCTAACTTTCAAAGACAAATAGATTATTAGCTGTAGTAAATTTGTCTGGTAAACCTACTTCGTTAGACATAACTTACCTTGAACTTAAAGGGGATTTAATAATACACAAAATCTTTTTGTTTACACTGTATTAATTTTGTTGATTATTTGCTCCTAGAAATCATGATTTTTCTTAAAGTTTTCTCTGTCAACTAAGCCTAAAAAAAATAGTAAGCCAGAAATTGCTAAAGCTATTGGAGTAATCAACATTGCAATTGCTAGGCTTTGATTAGCACCTAAGCCTAATAAATTAGTAACAGGTGTTATAAAAGCAGGGACATAGCCTTGTTTTGTTATCCAAGTAGAAATTATACCTACTAACGGCTGGGAAATTGCATCACCTAAAACATGGATAGATAAAATTGTAGTTGCAACAGCAGTAGCACGAACATGAGGCGGCACAGAATTTACTACAATGGCATTTACCGGCCCGTTACCTAAAAAGAATAGAAAAACAGTAATAAAAATAGCTGTAAAAATAGTGTCTGGGTTAGATGATGAAAGCACTATGGTTAGAGGAATAGATGATAAAAGCGCGCTAAAGGCACAAACTAAAAAATAGCCTCCTTTAAACCATTTAAGTAATTTATCTCCTATCCAACCACCCATAAGCGTCCCTAAAAGTCCGCCAAAAGTAACATAAAGTCCTAGTTTTACGCTGGCAATCTCTTTTTCTATTCCTTTGTTGGAAACTAATAATTCTAGTCCCCAATAAGATAGAGAACCTAATGCAAAGGTAAGCGCAGAATAACCTAAAGTAGCAATTATATAAGGATAGGTTTTAATCAAGATTTTATAACTACTTAATAGAGAGTCATTTGCTGGGGAACTAGAATTGCTATCAGTTTTTTCTAAGGGTTTTTCTTGCTCAACTTGGTCTAATTTTCCTCGTTCTGGCTCACGTAAAAAATGTGCTGCTAGAGCCATCAATAGACCTGGAATACCTACAACAAAGAAAGTATATCGCCAGCCCAAAACATCAGGTGGGGAAAGTTTACCTGCTAAAATATAACCAAGAGCTTGACCCAAGGGAACAGCAGTAAAAAAAATACCAAATGCAATCCCTCTTTTGCTACGGTCAAAATAATCAGAAAGAAAACCAGGCGAGATAGTTGCGTAACTAGCTTCTCCAATTCCAACAGCAGCACGAGCAATCAACATTTGCCAATAATTTTGTGCTAGTCCTGCTGCCGCAGTTGCAATACTCCAAATAGCTACACCAGAAGAAATTAAACTTGTTCGAGCGCGTCGATCTGCTAAATACCCATAAAGAGGAGAAAAAATTGTATAAACAATAGTAAATGCACTACCCATATAACCTATCTGTGCATCTGTAAAGTGCATATCAGCTTTGATATTTGGTATTAGTGCGGAAAAGATAAATCTATCAACATAATTAAGTAGATTAAGCAATGAAAAGATGACTAGCGCGTAATAAGAATATGCCGCGCTAATAGGCTTGCTGCTACTAGCGGGTGATGGAGTAGAGCTATTTTTTTGCATCTGTTGCCTTCGGCACAAGGAGCTAGGCAACAGGGTTTATCAATTAATAACGACGAACAATTAAAAACAATTAACGACGATTAAAAATTGAACCTGCTACCACAAAAACTAGTGCCACTAGAAGAAATTCGATACTACGTAGATGATAGATTAATGGTGAGGCTGATGGATCGTCAACACTTGTTGGGATCAAATATTGAAAAAATGCTGCTAGTAGACAAAGACTAGCTAATACTACTGATATAGTTGTAGCAATAGGTAAAGTGTTTTGACTAATATGAGATTTTGCTAAGCTAAAGCCATCTTGGGAAATATTTTGAATATACTTAAGACTTCTTTCTAGTGTACTTGGTTCTGTTGTTGTACCACAAACGGAGCAGAATTTTGCAGCGGGTTTTAACTCATTGTTGCAGCGTCTACAGGTAAATTGTAAAACTTCTGTAGGGGGAGTTGTTTCTTTAGTCATTGCTGATGGAGGAGGGTTAATCATATTGCTAGCAAAAGAATTAGATAAAGGTTTTTCAGTAACTAAAGCAGAAGCTAATTTTTCATTATTAACTTGACCATTTAATTTAACTTTAGCTCCTATTCCAGATGCTAAGGCAGGAGATAATTCATTTATAAAACTTGGTTCTAATGTATTTGTGCGAATTTGTGGAGCAATTATAGCTGTAGAAATAGCTGTTATTTCTACTCCACAAGCAGGACAATTTTTTCCAGCTTTTTTAATAGCTGTACCACAACCTTGACATTGCATACCCGGATCGCCTCCCAGTAAATTTGCTTGGCGGTGGGATGCTTTGCAAAAGTGTCAAGTTGCTTATCAACTAAACCTGATAAGCTCAATAAAATAGACCCACCCTGAAGGACAGGTCTATTTTCAGAAGCCCTTCTAGGGCTTATAAGAAATAAAAAAGTTTTTGTGCTACGTAGTAGCACCTGGTAATAGACATGTCCTTTAGGGCAGGTCTTGTTTGCCTATTTAAATGCTCCAACTACAGCATTAAAGCCAGATTTAGTTCCTTTTGCAGCACCTTTAGCTAAATAAGCTGTTCCGCCTGCGGTTGAGGTTGCTGCGGTGGCAGTGGCTTTTGCAGCAGCAGTGGAACCAATAGCTGTTCCTATTGCGGCACCTTTAGAACCAATAGCCACTCCTCTAGCTCCGCCAGCTACACCCTTTGCCCCACCTTTAGCTAAATAAGCTGTGCCTTTGCCTGTACCAACTACACCACGTCGAACAATTCCATGTTTTCTATTACGGCTTACACTTACGCTATTACGCTCAGAATCCTCTACACTTTCAGCACGTACTCGGCGAGGACGTTTACTTTCTGTTGATTCTGCTATGATTTCCTCATCATCGTCATTATCAGTAGCTTTAGCTAAATTAACTTGTGCTAGGGTAGCTACTAAAAATAAAGCTAAGAAAAGATGTGAAATTTTCTTGATAAATAACATTAACTTTTACCTCCATCTAAAACATAGTAAAACACTTGTTGACTTAAAAGGCAAGTCTAAAAGTTAAATTATTTGCAAATTGTCAAAAAGCTATAAAAACAAGCCACTTGGCCGATCAGAAACTTTTCTACTACTAAAAATTAAACTTCTGGTAAGTAGATCTTAAATTTTGTTCCAACATCTGTTGTTGACTCAAATTCAATACGTCCATTATGTAGCTGAATGGTTCTAAATGCGTTTGCTAGACCTATTCCATTACCTTTTGGTTTGGTTGTGTAATAAAGTTGGAAGATCTTATGTTGTAGTTCTGGTGGAATACCTACACCACGATCAGAAATAGTTACTACAGCATAGTTACCTGTTCTTTTACTTTTTACTGTTAGAGGGCCTCCTTTGGGCATAGCTTGACAACCATTAATAATAATATTTAGTAAAGTTTGTTTTAATAGATCAGCATCACCATTGACGCGTAAAAATTCTGGACTAAGTTCTTCTAAGATATCAACTTGGCTAGCGGCTGCTTCTGCTGCGGCTAAACGAGTAACTTGATGTACTAGGTCATTAAGATCTATTGGGACTAGGTTAACTTTAACTGGACGAGTAAAGTTTAAGAAGGTTTGTACTACACGATCTAGACGTTTAATTTCTGAGCTTAAAATATCAAGCTGAGGTGTAATATCTGCACCAGGTTGGTCAAGTTTAGAGCGTAAAATTTCTAGATGAATTACCATTGCATTAAGTGGATTTTTAACTTCATGGGCTACACCCGAAGTAATACGACCTAATGCAGCTAACTTATCAGAATAATCTAATTGAGACTGAAATTGTCGAAAAGAATCAAAGTCGCGTAAGCTAATTAAAATTCCAATGGGGCCGGAACGATCTTCTATATATTGGGCAGAAGCTAGAATTTGACGCGCCTGTTCACCTATATGTTTAACAATAACTAGGTTTTCCACAGAAGTATGTGATTGGTCTACACGGTCTACTAAATCAATAAGAGGATGGTTTGAGCCTAGTCGATCGCTTAATTTTGCTCCGACTAAATCAATGCCTGCTACACCTAGCAAATGATCAACTTTTGGACTCATTAAAACCACCTGTTTATCAGGGTTAAGCATTAAAAGACGCTCTTCTATTTTTCCAATAATTTGTGTTAGCTGTCCTTTAGTTGTTTCTAGTTCGTTGCGCTCGCCTGCCATGCGGTTGCCAAGTAGTTTTAGCTTTAACTTTAAGCTATTAGGCATAGTTTGAATTTTAGAGGTTTCTTCATCTTGGATAACTTCACCTTTTTCAAGCTTTTCTAATTGATTGGAGAGTGCGTCTAAAGGTTTAGTAATTAAATCAGCAGATTTAAGCGCGATGATTGCGGCAGCAACAATGCTGGTAAAAAGTAAAATTAGGTTAACTAACAAAGCATCTAAAAAAAGCATTCTAATATTTGAGGTTAAAATAGCAAAACGTATTTTTACACCATAATTTTGGCCTTCTTCATCACGCCCTAGCGTAAGAGGAAAAGAATATTGATAAGAATTTTGACCCCAAAGTAAAACAATTGCTTGAATAAAAATATTAGAGTCTCTAAGATTTTTAATATCTGGCTCTGAAAAATCTAGTTCTGCTACTTGATTTGTTGCAGCAACAGCCAAAGGTTTTTCGCTTTCATCTGTAATAGCAATATATTTAGCTACTTCTAATTGATTTAGGGCTGTTTGCAGTGTTGCTTGTAAATTATTGTCTGATTTAATTAGTATTGTTGCAGACTTGTCTTTTTCGCTTTTAATGCAGGTTTCTATCAAAGCAGCTATTTCTGTTTTATGTAAAGCTACTCGTGAGTCTACATACTCTAGTTTAGATGTAATTAAGTAAGTGAGATTTGTTATAAGTAATAGTAAAACGACACTAAAAACTAACACACTTATTAATTTTAATTGATGGGAAATTACTTGTGATTTTGAAGTCATAAGAATAATTATTCTTGTTTATCGTCCGTTTTATGATCAGCTTCACGATAAAATTTTAGTTTATTATGAAGAGTTTTTAAGCTAATTTGCAAAATTTCTGCTGCTCTAGTTTTATTGTTATCTGTTTTCACTAAAGTATTTAGAATTACTTGACGTTCTACTTCTTCTAATGGAATACCTACGGGAATTGACAGAATTTCCTTTGGGTATTCTGGCTCGCGGTCTAATAAATGTGGTGGTAAATGGCGTTTTTCTATTTGGTCTTTATCACAAATAATTACAGCCCTTTCAATCACATTTCGTAATTCTCTAACATTACCGGGCCAGTTATGAGCTAAAAGCATATTAAGAGCTTCAGAAGTAATAATACGTACTGGACGGCGATGTTTACGTGAAAGGTCATCTATCATATGTTGAGCTAGTAGAGGGATATCATCTCGCTTTTCTCTTAAAGAAGGTAATTTTATTGTAATTACATTGAGACGATAAAGAAGGTCTTCTCTAAACTCATTTCTCTTTATTGCTTCCATTGGATCTTTATTAGTTGCGGCTATTACACGAACATCAACAGGAATTTCTTTAGAACTGCCTAATCGTCGAACATGACGTTCTTCCAGAACTCTTAAGAGCTTAGCTTGTAGAATTGGCGGCATTTCTGCAATTTCATCTAGTAGCAATGTTCCTGTATGAGCAAGCTCAAAACATCCCATACGCCTTTCATAAGCTCCTGTAAAGCTTCCTCGTTCATGACCAAAAAGTTCTGATTCCATCAATGTTTCAGGAATTGCAGAGCAGTTTATTGCTACAAATGGCGCACCTTTACGAGGACTAAGATTATGAATTGTACGAGCTACCATTTCTTTACCTGTTCCTGATTCACCTGTAATTAGTACAGATGCAGAACTTGGGGCGACTTGTTCTATTAATGTGTAAACTTCTCGCATTGGAAGCGATGCCCCAACTAAATGGTCAAAAATACCATAGTCTGAGAGTTGGCGACGAAGAGATTCATTTTCCCGACGAGTTGAACCATAATCTACAGCTTTTGACAACACGACTTTAAGTTTTAGTGGGTCAACAGGCTTTTCTAAATAATAAAATGCACCTTCTTCTTGAATTGCCCTAACAGCCATTTCAATATTACCTTGACCTGTAAGAATAATAATTATGATATTGGGCATTACATCACGAATTTCACGAAGCAATCCAAAGCCGTCTAAACGGGGCATAATTACGTCGCTAATTACTACATCAGGCTTAATAGATTGGATTAGATGAAAAGCTTCCATCCCATCAACAGCTTGGGAAGTTTCATAACCCCAGGCTGCTAAAAGTTCGCTTAATCCTTGCCTGGAACTGGCTTCATCATCAACAATTGTTACTTTGGGTTTAGGCATAATTTTAACCTTATAAGGTAATAAGATTTGTTTTGGGCTTTATTTACCAAGTTTAGCACAAAAGCAATGTGTTAGGATTTCGGAAAAATCTTGAAATACAAATATTTGGATTGCATAATTGTTTCATCATTGTAAACTTTCCTTCTGTTTAAGTCTTAATATCAACAAATTTCCAAAAATTTTTTCTTACATAAATTGATAGGATATTTATGGTTAGCATTAAAAAATATATAAATTAGCAAATTACAGCTAACCAAAATGAGGACACATGATGACAACAGGCCGATGGGTTGTACTCACAACAGAGTTAACAGAAAAATTAACTGCTGGACGTATAGCACTAAAAAGTGGTGATAGTGAAAAAGCTATTGCTCTACTTAGTGAAGTCTTAATTACAGGTAGAATAACTACTGAACAGGAAGTAGAAGTTCGTTGTCAATTAGCTGAACTTTTAGAAAATGTTGGCCGCTACCAAGAAGCCTTAAAAACGCTTTCTAAGTATGAGGTAAGCGTCAATCTACTAGATATTCCTCGCCCAAACATGGCACAAGTGCTATTTCGTTTAGCTAGCCTGTATCGTTGGCTAAATGAGCCTCCCAAAGCTATCTCATATGCTAATAATAGTTTACGTATTTATTCACAGCTTCGCTTTGATGCTGGTATTGGTACAGCTAATGCTTTGCTAGGTTATGTTTATTGGATGATTGATGAATATTCAATCTCACGAGATTATTTATTAACTGCCCTGGAGTCGCAACGTCTAGTTAATGATGTGCGTTCACTAGCACAAACTTACTGGAATTTATCTTTAGTTGATAGCACTGAAGGCCGACAAGAGGAAGCTAAAAAGGATTGTTTAATGGGATTAAGTCTTCTTGAACAAGAAGAAGACCACCAATTAACACCTCCAGACCATTTAATTTTAGGAAAATTATTTAGCAATTTAGCTTTTATCGACACTGAAGAAGGCAATATCCATAAAGCTGTACAAAAATATGAACGTGCTATAGAACATTGGTCGCATGTAGAGGATAAAAACTTTAGTGCATTAGCCTACAATAATTTAGCAGATGCTTTGCTTTTTACTGGTGATTGGTCAAGGGCCGAATCTACTATTCAATCTGCAATGCGTCTCTTAAAAGGTGGACAAAGCCGACGTGATGAGGCTGCTGTATTTATTACTTTAGGAAAACTGCATTTTCTTCAAGGGCGATTTGAACTTGCAGAAAGCAGCCTAAAACGAGCTTTAACTTTATCAGTAGAAAGCGGTGCAAAATCCCTGGAAGCTGCTAGTTGGTTAGCCTTTGGGCAAATGACCTTTACTCGTGCTGACTATGAAGGGGCCTTAAACAATATTCAGCATTGTTTAGCAATTGAAACTAAAATAGGTCGTATTGTTGATATGGCAGAAACTTACGGCTATTTAGGAGAAACTTATATTGCTCTACATAAGCTTACAGAAGCAGAAGAATGCTTAAAAAATGCCCAAAAGCTTTTGAAAGATAGTCCAAATCTTTATCATTCTGGAATAGTTTCCAGGCTTGAAGGGAAACTTAAATCTCAACAAGCAATTCAAGATCAAGCTATTTCTACACTTGCCCAAAGTATTTCTATTTTAGAATCTATTAGTTATAACTATGAGGCAGGTCTTTCTCATTATGAAATAGGGCTAGTGCTATCACAAACTGCCGATAGGCAGCGGGCTAGAGGCCATTTAGAGAAAGCATTAAAGATTTTTTCTGATCTACGTGCTGAACCGGCTCGCGCTAAAACTGTAGCAGCTATTGAAGATATGAGACGAACTTCTATGTCTGGTCGTCTTTATCTGCCAATGTTGACACTTGATGCCCTAGTGGTTGAGCGTTTAATTGCCGCTACTTCTTCACATGACTTATTGCTACGTGAACTTGCTACTATTATTCGAGATGAATTAAATGAGCAAGCAATAATTTATGATTTGGCTCAAGATAATAGCTTAAAACTAATTACTGCTCGTGGTGCAGATCAAAAAGTGGTAGATCGAGTTACAGAACAAGTTCAAGGCTTTCTAAATAAAAGCCAACAACTACCAGAAGGCGTAAAAGTTAGGTTGCTATCAGATAATACTAACCAGTCAGACATTCCTGCACGCCGCTTTATTTTATACACCACAATTGACCGAGCTAAAAATCCCGCCAGAATTGGACATTTTGAGTCGCTTATAAAACTAGTTGAGCAAGGTTTAGAAAATTGCACATTAAGAAGTCTAGCCCGCAGTAGTACAAACCGAACAAATACAACAGCCGTAAAAGCTGTTTCCTCAAAGGCTTTTGCTACTTTTATTACTCAGTCCGCGTCAATGAATAAAGTGCTAGAGCGAATCCAAAAAATCCGCTCTTCAGATGTAACAGTTTTAATTACTGGAGAATCAGGAGTAGGTAAAGAGCTAATTGCGCGTAGTATTCATAATAATAGTAAAAGAGCAGAAAAACCTTTTTTACCTTTTAATTGTGCCGCAGTACCAGCCGAATTAGTAGAAAGTCGGCTTTTTGGTCATCGTCGAGGCGCGTTTACTGGGGCAGATAAAGATAGTTTAGGCATTGTTCGTGCTGCAACGGGTGGAACTTTGTTTTTAGATGAAATTGGCGAACTTGCCATGCATGTCCAACCTAAATTGTTACGCTTTCTCCAGGAACATGAAATTCATCCCGTAGGTGAGGATCGACCTGTAAAAGCTGATGTAAGAATTGTTGCTGCTACCAACCGAGATTTAGAAAAATGTGTTTCAGAAGGGCTTTTTCGGGAAGACCTTTTTCATCGACTTAATGTAATTCGTATCCATATCCCTTCACTACGAGAACGAAAAGAAGATATCCCAATATTAGTAAATTTCTTTTTAGAAGATTTTTCTAAAAAATGTAATAAGCAATTAACCCTTTCAGCTAAGGCTATGGAAGCACTAATAGCTTTTCCTTGGCCCGGTAACGTTCGGCAATTAAAAAATGAGATGGAACGAGTTACCGCCCTTACTGAAGATGGAATGTTGATTATCCCAGAACATCTTTCCCCAGAAATTCTACAACCAAAAGGCGGTTCTAGTAGCGGAATGTGGCAAAGTCTTATGGATTTAAGTAGCACAACTACTTTGTCTGAAGCTGTAGATAGTCTGGAACGCTATATGATAGAACAAACTCTAAAACGTCATGACGGTAATATTACTCGTGCAGCAAAAGATCTTGGCCTAACTCGTCAAGGGCTAATCTTAAAGAAAAAAAGATTAAATATTGTTAGTCCAGATATCGATGATAATGATTAATTAGCCATAAATAATTATGAAAAATATGACTCAGACACAAGCCCTGGTACAACTACGACGAGTAAAACAAGGGTTTTCTCGCTATATCAATCAAAACTATACAGCTAAAGCAAAAGATTGTCGCACTTGTCAAACAGTTTGTTGTAAGGATTCAAGTTTTGTTAATGTTAACATCACTCGTTTAGAAGCCTTAGCTATCTGGCAAACCCTAAAAAATAGCTCGCGGGTTAATCAAGAAAAATTTCTAGAAATTATCAACCGAGCAAAAGAAAGCATTGAAACTTATAACTTAAGTGAGCTAGGAGATACTTTTAGCCAAACCTATAGCTGCCCTTTATTTGAAACTGGAATTGGTTGTTTAGTTCATTGGAAAGCTAAACCTGCTCCTTGTATTCAACATGGATGTTATGAAGATTGGCAAGATCTGCCTGATACAAAGGCTTTTGCACAAGTAGAACGACGTGTAGAACAACTTAATAATCGTGTATATAACAACCAAGAACCATTAACTTATGCTACTATTCCTGTTTGGCTAGTAAAAATTGCTGAAGAAATACAATCAAAACTCAATAAATCTAATAATGAATCTAACAGTAATTCTATAGAAATAAACTTTGAACAGGATAAAAATGAGCCAGATTAATTGTATTGGCGCACTAGTAAAACCAAATATAAAAAATGCTTGGCAACTAGTTGCAGACATAAGCAAATGGTGTACTAAAAAGGGTGTTACTTTCCTAGTAGAAGAATCTACACGTAAATTTCTTAATCATAATCATTCTTTATCTTTAGTTTCTCGTGAGGAACTAGCCCAAAGATCAGAATTAATTATTGTTTTAGGTGGTGATGGAACAATGCTAGCAACTGCTAGGCTACTAGCTGGGCGATGTGTTCCTGTTATGGGGATTAATTTTGGGCTGCTTGGCTATTTGACAGAATTTTCAGTAGAAGAACTGTTTCCAATGCTTGAAAAAGTAATAAATAATGAATATCAAATAGAAAAACGAGTCCAACTAGATGCACAAGTAACCCGTAATGGTCAGCTTATAGCTAACGGTGTAGTGCTTAATGATGTAGTAGTAAATAAATCTGCATTAGCTAGAATGATAGATTTAGAATGTTGGGTGACAGGACAATTAATTACACGTTTTCGCGCTGATGGCCTTATTATTTCTACTCCTACTGGCTCAACTGCTTATTCTCTCTCAGCCGGGGGGCCTTTAATTCATCCTAGTATTCATGCAATGCTAATTACTCCAATTTGTCCACATACTTTAACTAATCGACCACTTGTAATTTCAGATGAAGAACCAATTGAATTAATTTTAATGACACCACGCGAGGAAGTAACTTTAACTTTAGATGGTCAGATAGGTTTTTCCTTAAAATATCAAGATCGTATTAGTGTTCGTAAAAATAAAAATTACTTCCACTTAATTCAATCACCAAATAAAAACTACTTTAGTATACTAAAGAGTAAGTTAAGCTGGGGCGGATGATCTAGTTAATTAAAATTAAAGGTGATAAAAACTAATCATAAATGACCATAAAAAAGCAAGTAAAGTATTAATATAATTTGCTTTAGCAGTTAGTTAGGTTAAATGGGTGACATTCTTCTTGACATATTGATCCATAGCGGATACTATACGCCCCAAGTTGTGTGACGCAGATTTTATTAGTAAAAGTATTGGTTTTTAGGTAGTTTGTTTTGTGCAGTACCGCTATCATAATCAAAAAAAGTAACTATAGCCGCCAGAGGAATTTAAACTCCTCCTTTGGCGGCTATTAGTTTGCTACTAAGGGTTTGATGGGGTTATTTGATACTAGACACGCCAAGCCTTCTTAACGCAAGTTTGTGGCACACGTAATATCAGAGGAGGAAAGCAGTTTTATGTCAAGAACCCAAGGAAAAGTAAAATGGTTCAATAATAGCAAAGGCTATGGTTTTATTGAACAACCTGGCGGCAGTGATGTATTTGTACATTACTCAGCAATCAAAGAAGATGGCTATAAATCCTTAAATGAAGGACAAATGGTCGAATTTGAGATTACACAAGGCCCAAAAGGACCTCAAGCAGAAAATGTTATTAAAATATAACTTCTGCTAGCGGTTACTGCTAAAAAAGCCCTGACACTACTACCGAAGTGTCAGGGCTTTTCTTATTTTTATATTATTTAAATATCTGTTTAAGTATTTCCTTTAGCCTTAAATTTTACTTGACCTTGATCAATTTCTACTGAAAAACTAATTGATGGACATTGAAGTTGGGCCTTTAGTTTTGAGCTTTGTACTACAATAATTTTATGGAATTGCTCAAAGGAAAGTTTGTCTGTTGGCTCTCCACAAGCGCGTTTAGCATCAATCACACTATTATAAAGCGAAATAACTTTATCAACTTCTTGTTGTGGATCCTTACAAATAACAGTTGTTGCTCTAAATCCTGCTCTAGCCGTAGTAGCAGGAGGTGCTACAGTAGAACTAGAACCCCCGCTGGGACGTTCAGCAAAAGTGCCTGCTAATTTAGCATTAGGGTTTTGACCTTCCTCATAAGCTTGCATATTTCTACGCCATAGTTCACGAAAAGAAGTATAACGTGCTACTAGAGAGTTATAGCGAAAACGTTGTGAAAAACTCATATTACGATCATCACTAAAACGTTTGATTAGCGATTCTACACGATTTTTGGTATCATAAGGCGGTTTCTTTGCCCCACCATTAAAGAAGACATCAAACTCTATGCGTAATTTTCGCATATCATCTTCTAATCGGTCTAAGTATTCGTCTGTTGTCAAGGTTAACGTCCCCGGAAATTGGCTTTGAGTTTGTTTTTAGTGTAGCCCAAGTTATTTTAGTGTCAATGCTAAATAGGCTAGATAATTCTTAATATTTTTAGATAATTAAAGCAATTTAACAAGTCAAGAAAAGAAGTTTTTCAACAAAAATTAATAAAAATTTTAATGGGTATAAAATCTGAATTTACTGGTACAAAACGTTTTCAATTACAACGTCAACTTGGCTCTGGGGGCTTTGGCAGCGTTTATCAAGTCTTTGATCAAGAGCGTAAAACCATTGTAGCCTTAAAAACGCTTCATCAAACAGATGCAGAATCTCTTTATCGCTTTAAGCAAGAGTTTCGCACTCTAGCCGACATCCATCATCATAATTTAGTTTCTCTTTATGAACTAATGTCAGATGAAGATCAGTGGTTTTTTACCATGGAGCTAGTTCAAGGGGTAAATTTTCTAGAATATCTTTGGAATAATAAAAAAGGTTTAGAGTCCATAGATTCTATTATTAATGCAAACACAGTACGTGTAGCAGATGGGGAAGAAATACTAACACAGAAAAACCCGTCAAACACATTACAGCAGGAAAAGACTTTAACCCAAAAGCAAATTAGTAGTCAGGACTTTAATATAATTAGCCAAAAGATTGCTAATGAATCTACAGACGTTCATTTTTTAGAGTTTTCTTTGGATGAAAGCCGCCTACGCTCGGCTTTACGACAATTGGCAGAAGGCTTATTTGTTTTACACGAAGCAGGAAAGTTACACCGAGACTTAAAACCTTCTAATGTTTTGGTTACTCCACAGGGTCGAGTAGTTATTTTGGATTTAGGTTTGGCAGTTGAAATTGCTGGAAAAGGTATTCATGAAAGTATGAATATTGTTGGTACGCCAGCCTATATGTCACCTGAACAAGGCAGTAAATCATCTGTTTCCAAGGCTTCTGATTGGTATAGTGTAGGTGTAATTCTTTATGAAGCCTTAACAGGTCGGACTCCTTTTACAGGTTCTATTTTGGATATTTTAATTAAAAGACAAACTACAGACCCTATAGCACCATCGGAACTAGTAAAAAATGTACCTATAGACTTAAATCTGCTTTGTCAAGAACTTTTGTTTCGTGATCCGGCTTTGCGTCCAAGCGGTGATGAAGTTTTACGGCGTTTAGGCAAGGATGAGCAAAGCATTGCTATTGTTGCTAGCAGTGGAGCAAGAAACACCACTTTAAGCGGTAGACAAACGGAATTAGCTGCTTTAATGGATGCTTTTCAAACTGTGCAAGCTGGTAATGCAGTCACAGTTTATTTACCAGGTCGTGCGGGCATTGGTAAAACAGCTTTGATCAATTACTTTATTGATGAACTACAAAGTAAAGAACAAAATTTAGTAGTTTTACTTGGGCGTTGTTATGGTCAAGAAAATGTTCCTTATAAAGCTTTAGATAGTGTTATTGATGCTTTAAGCCAATACTTAAAACGCCTACCAACAACAGAAGTAGAAGCCTTGCTGCCTAGAGATATGGCTGTTTTAGCAAGGCTTTTTCCTGTATTAAAACCAGTTTTAGCTGCTACATCTATTCGTCAGAGACTAGTAGATATTCCTAATGTTCAAGAACTGCGCCGTCGAGCATTTTCAGCCCTAAGAGAGCTACTTGCACGCTTAGCCGATAAACGGGACTTAGTTATCTTTATTGATGATTTGCAATGGGGTGATGTTGATAGTGGAGTTTTACTTAGTGAACTGCTTCGTCCACCTGAAGCACCAGAAATGCTTTTAATTGCAAGCTATAGAATTGAAGATAAAGAAAATAGTTTACTTCTAAAACATCTTTTTAATGCTCAATTTATGGCTGCAACTGCTATTGATACACGAGAAATTGCTATTAAGGAATTATCTTTAAGCTCGGCCAAAGAGCTAGCCCTATCACTACTTAGCGATAAACAACCTAATGCTAAAAAATTAGCAGAAATTATTGCAGAAGAATCTAAAGGTATTCCTTTATTGATTGATGAACTTGCTCGTTATTCTAGTATTGATGATGAACTAATAAGCAGTATTGGAGAAAATAGCCTTTCTGAAAGTGGATTTTCTTTAATTAAACGTGTAGTTAAACAAAGAGTTTTACAACTGCCAAAAGATGCTAAACGGCTTTTAGAATTAGTGGCAATTGCTGATCAACCTATAGAAAGGCAAATTGTTAAAAAGGCTGTAAAATTAGACTCTCACGAACAAGAAGCATTTTCTTTGCTTAGGGTAGGCCGCTTAATTAGAGTAATTAGCAATGAGTCAGGAGAAAAGCTAGTTCCTTATCATGAAGGTGTTAGAGAAAGTGTCATTTCCCAAATTAAAGATTTGGAACGAGTGGAATATCATAAGGATTTAGCAATGGCTCTAGAAACACCTAACGAGCTAGATGCTAAGAGTTTAGCGATTCATTTTAATGCTGCGGGAGAAGTAGAAAAAGCATTGTATTACACAATTGTTGCTGCTGAGGAAGCAACAAAAGCACTTGCCTTTGATAATGCTGCACGATTTTATAAAATGGCTTTGGGTCTAAATCCAAAGGAAAAAGAACAGCAACTGCAAGTTAAATTAGGAGATGCTTTAGCTAATGCTGGTCGTGGAGCCGAAGCAGCACAAGCATATTTAATTGCTGCTAAAACTGCTATAAGTAGCGATGCAATTGAGTTAGAAAGGCGTGCAGCAGAGCAATTTTTAATTAATGGTTATATTAAAGAAGGAATTTCTGTACTTCGTAAAGTTTTAGCAAAAGTAGATATAAAATTACCAGAAACCACTCAAGGAGCATTGCTTTCTTATTTATTTACACGTTTTCAAGTTTGGTTACGCGGACTAGGATTTAAGGAACGTGCCGAAAAAGAAGTAGATAGTAAAGAACTTTTAAGAATTGATGTTTGTTGGTCTGCAATTGTTGGACTAGCCTATGTTAACACCAAACGAGCAATAGATTTTCAAGCACGACATTTGCTTATGGCTCTTAATGCTGGCGAACCTTATCGCGTAGTTCGTGCATTAGCTCTAGAAATAGGACATTCAGCTACAGAAGGTTCTCGTAGTCAAGTATTTACTAACCAACTTTGTCATCAAGCTTTGGTATTAGCAAAAAAGATAAATCGGCCTCATACAACCGCGCTTTCAATACTTGAAACAGGTTTTGCTGCTTATATGCAGGGCAATTGGGCAAAATCTTATCAATTGTTTACTAAAGCAGAGCCTATTTTACAAGAACAATGTACCAATGTGACTTGGGAGATGGACACAGCACATTATTTTCTTGTTCGTACTCTGCTTTTTTTAGGCAAAATTACAGAGCTTACTCAACAACTTTCTACTTTCTTAAAAGATGCACAGGAGCGAGGAGATTTATTTGCTGCTACTAATTTGCGGATCTGGTCACATATGGTTTTTCTAGCGGCTGATGAGCCAGAAGAAGCAAGCAAGGAAATTAAAGCAGCAATGGCAAGTTGGGTAAGAAAAAGTTTTGACCTCCAACATTATTGGAGACTTTACACAGAAGTAGAAATAGATCTATATCAAAATAATTTTGAATCGGCTTGGCAACGTATCCAAAAAATTTGGCCTGCTTTAAGTAGTTCTTTTTTCCTTCGTACACAAATTATTGCAATTGAATCTTTTCATTTTCGCGCACGAACAGCTTTAGCACTAGCAACACAAGCACAAAATAGCCAACAAGACCCCAACAAATATTTAACAATAGCTCAAAAGGATGCAAAAAGAATTTATAAAGAAAAAGCTTCTTGGGGAAATGCTTTGGCTAGTTTAATTCTTGCTTCAATTGCTGATATTCGTGGGCAGAAAGAGCAGGCTATTAATTATTTGCTAGATGCTGAAGTTGGTTTTGAAACTACACAAATGGAGCTTTATTTAGCCGTTTGTTGGTATCGTCGTAGCCAATTAATTGACACATCAGAAAAAGAAGCCTTGCAAAAAAGAGCAATGGATTGGTTTGCAAAAGAAAAATTTGTTGCCCCAGAAAAAATTATTAATGTGTCTGCTCCCGGAAAATGGAAGGGTTCTAATTAACTACAGAGTTATGCTACGCCATCATACGTAGGGTTGAAGCCCTGCACTACAAATATGCCGCCTCGCTGGGGCTTAAGATTTAAGAATATAAGACTACTTAGTTTACGCTGTATTAACTTAAATTTGGCAGGTATTATAGTTTTTAATACATAGTTAAAGTTGCAAAGCAGTGAAAGAGTTTTTCTTGGTGCTGAAAAACTCTTTCGCCGCTTGGTAATTTTTAGGCTACCTAATATTTAGCTTAAAGGCACCTGATACTAATCCCCGTTCTTTGACTAAAATAATATTATCGCCACTACGTAAATTTAATACAGCTAGGCTACCATTTAATACTAAATTACCTTTCTTAGCCTTAAATTTGGCTGTTGATTGGATGGCTTGCCCATTAATTTCTACTGTTGTATTTGCAGATATGCCACTAGCAAAAATATTTAGGTTTTGGCTAGTAGAATTATATTTAACATCCAAAATGCTTGGTTTAGCTAAAAGGGCAAAAACATTATTGCTTTCATCTGAACCAATGTTATTTTGGTTGTCACGAGCAACAATTTTTATTTTAGCTTGCTCACTTTGAAGGGTTTTTAGGTCTAAAATAAATTCTTGAATATTTCCTGCTAAGCCGCTATTTAGAGTTCTATAGCTTACACCGCCATCAAGAGATATTTGTATATCTTGAGAAGTGACAGCTAAGTTGTCTGAAACTTGCCACGTAATTTTAACAGGCTCACTATTAGCAATTACTTCGCCACCATTAGGAGAAACTACTGTTACTTTAGGTGCTACAGTGTCCTTACCATTAATAATAAAGTTAGCATCAGAAACATCGCTACCAGCTAAATTAGCAGTATCTATAGCAGTTACTCTAATTCTTGCTTGTGTGGATTGAATTGTATCTGGTAGCTTAAATGTAAAACTATTAGTATTAGCTGGTAGGCCATCAGCTATAGTAGTAGAAAAACTAGTTCCACCATCTAAAGAAAGGCTAATGCTTTGTGACTGTATGGCTACATTGTCTGAAACTTGCCAGTTGATTTGTAAATTTTCACCTGCATTAATATTCTCTGTGCCATTAGGAGAAATTACTCTAACTGTTGGAGCCGTAACATCACGTCTAGTAATATTTAAGTTGGCAGTTGTGTCTTGTCCAACGTTATCTTGTTCATCTTTAACAGTTATACGGACACGAGCAGTAGTAATTTCTAAATCTGGAACTTGCCAAATAAAGTTTTGTGTTGCAGCACTTAAGCCAGTAGCAATAATTGTGTCAAAGCTTTGTCCACCATTAGTAGATAACTGTAATTCATGACTTGCTACTTTAAGGTTATCTGAACTAGTCCAAGTAATATTAAATCTGCCACTAGCTTGCAGATTATCACCTCCCAAAGGACTAAGCAGTTTTACTTGTGGGTTAGTGTTGTCTTTTGGAACTATAGAAAAGGATTTGTCTGAGGTATCATTTCCAATATTTCCAACAGAATCTTTAGCAACAACTTGGATTCGGGCATCACTAGCAACTAAATCTGCTGGAACTTGCCAAATAAAGCTTTGAGTACGACCCGGTATACCACTAAAAATGCTACGAAAAGTCTTGCCACCATCTAAAGAAACATTAACGTCATGGCTTTGTAACATGCCATTATCCGTAGAAGTCCATGTAATTAAGTAAGGGGAGCCTGCAAGAATTTGCTCACCTCCATTAGGATTATTTACTTTAACTGTTGGAGGAGTGGTTTCTCTCTCAATTTGAAAAGCAATATCAGTTGTGTCATCGGCTCTATTGCCAGCATGGTCAACAGCTATGACTTTAATGCTTGCATTAGATGAAAATAGCTCTGGTGGTAAAGCATAATCAAATTCCTGAGTTGTGCCATTAAGTAGTTTAGCTACTTCAATTGGGAAAGTTTGACCACCATCTAAGGACATAAGAATATCATGTTTAGCAATAGTGTTATTGTCCTTTGAATCCCAGCTAATAGTAATAATTGCGCCTGCTGGAACAACATCACCACCACTTGGGCCTTTAACAACTATTTGAGGTGGAGTAGTGTCTGAGCCACCTTGAAACGCTATGGAACTATCTACTTTACGTCTATTATTGGTTATTGAGGAAAATTGACTAATCCAGGCTTTACGCAAGTTGTTAACTTGTTCTATTGTTTGGTCTTTAGGTTCTTTTCCAGGAGGGGCAATTAAAACAAACGCAATTTTTAAGTTTCCGCTTTCTTGGCTTGGGATACGAGGGCCTTCTACTTTAGTCACATCAGCTAAAGTAACATTTTTACGAGTACCTGTTACAGTAAGAGTAGGAAAATCAGGTGGAGCTAAAGGAGGTAGTCCACGATTTTCTAATAGACTAATATCTAAAGGGTTAACTCCATCTAAAGTTAGTTGTGGATCTATATTTGTGGGGCTACTAACAATAAAAGCATTACCAACACCAGAGCTTAACCCCATTGCATAAAGATCAAAATCATTATAACGAGAAGTAGCACCATTGATGCGGAAATTACCATTACCTAAATCTTGGTAAGAATTTCCTTCTAATTGAGAAGAGCCAGAGTTAAAAAAGAAACTCCAATGAGCAAGTTGACGACCTAAAAGCTCATCACTAGTTAGACCGTTATCATCAAAATTTAAGAAAGCTGACCAGGTATGTCCAATTTCATGGCTAAGAACATCTACAGCCGAATTAGTAAAAAAGAAACTTTCATTAAAATTATTAGGATACTGTGAAATTAAATTTAAATTACAGAATGCACGTAGTCGCCCCTTACTACCATAAGCACTTGGGCCGCCGTTAAAAACACCTGTTGAACGTCCAATTCCTCCAACTTGATTTTGTATTGGAGCATTATAAGCTACTGCTCCAGCAGCAAATGGAAAACCATAATCTGGGTCTAAAAACGTTACAATAATGTCATAATCATCCCCATGACGCTGATAGAAACGTTTTGTTATCTCCCTGCCAAAACCTGTTAGATTTTGCTCAAAAAAACTAGTAAAACTACCATCATCATGTAAAACAGCAAGATCATTTATTTCATAATCTGGTTCTGTACCAGGAACGCTTGTTGCTAGAGGTTGAATAGATGAGAGAGTTAAAAAGCTTCTACGGGTTTCTTCTGCTAATTTATTTAGATCAATTGTTTTAAGTTCTTTGTTAGTTCTTACTGTAGCAACATTATTGGTGACAGAAAAATCATAGAAATTTTGATTTGCTTCTAATTTTCCAATTAAGTCCCAGCTTTGACCATTATCAATACTTTTATAAACACGGTTTTCAAGTAAATGTGAATGTATAGGAAAATTAACCAAGGTATAGATACTTTGAGATTCTTTATCAAAGCTAATAAAAGGTGGAATAACTCTATGGCTAAATGCACCTGGCAGATTTAATTTAGCTGCTTGCCAGTTTTCTCCTCCATTAAAACTTAAATAAAGTCCATCAGAATCAGTTGCTGCAAAAAGCAAGTTTGGGTTATCTGGAGATATAGACAAGCGTTTAACTACGGCAAAAGGATTTACTCCAATTGATGGAGGCAACCCTTTATTGCTTGCTTGCCAAGATTTTCCACTATCAATTGAACGAAATACCCCATGACGATCTGTTCCAATATAAATTGTTTTATCTGCCTGTGTAACTTCAATTGCTAATGGGACTAGACCTTTGGCTAAGCCTTCATTGGAAAGATACCAGTTTTTTCCACCATCAGTAGAAATTTTGATTCCTTCCCTTGTTCCTATAATTAAATTTTCATTAATAACTTTAACAGCAAAAGTTTCTTCTCCTAGCAATTGCTTCCATTTTTGCCCGTCAAAAGTTAATAATCCTAGGTTTGTTGCACAGAGGAGTGAACCATCTACAATAGCAAAATTATGTAATTTATCTGCTGGTGTTTTGTAAATGGCTTGTTGTGCTTGAGTTAGTGTTAATTTTGTATTATCTAGTCGTGCAGTTTGTGGATTAGGATAAGCTACTAGTAAGAGTAAAATTAATAAGGAAAATAACACTATCCGTTTTGCAAAAGAAATGGATAATTTATTATTAAGCATAATTCCTCAGCTTATATTACTTGACTTTAATTTAAATTGGTGAAGGTAAATAAGTAGAATTTTAGAGTAATAAAGGTTTTGGAGCAACAAAGTTTTTCCCAAGCGGGAAAATAAGTTTCTACTATTGCAGATTAATTATTTAATAATATAATCAAGCTATAACTCGAATAAATACTTATAATAGCGGATTTTAACATGAAAAAATTAGTTTTTAGTACTTTATTATTTTTAATATTAAACATAAGTGTTTTAGCTCAAGAATCAAAACCTTCTAATTCAACTTCTATAAATAGTGAAGCTAATAATGCTCAAACTCAAAAAGAAAGGATAAATCAATTGGAGGGAGAAGTTTTTTGGTTAGGATTACTAGCAGCAATGGGTTTTATTTTACCTGTACCATTAGGTTTTTATCATATATATCGCACTAGGGAACTTTTATCGCAAATTGGAGAAATGCAGGTAAAATTTAATGAACAAAACAATAAATTGACTCAGATAAACCCATTAATAGAAACAAATAGACAGTTAGAAGAACAGCTAAAACAAGTTCAAGAAAATTTTCAAGTAGCAATAAAAAGTAACCATGAAAAACATCAAGAAGCTATCGAGAGGCTAAAAACAGAAATGCACTTTTTAGAACTAGAAAACAAGCGTATTTCTGGAGTATTAATGCTAAAAGAGCAAGTAGCAAAACGCTCCTCTCCAGGTAGCTAAAAAATAACAAAATACCTTTTTTGCCCCGCCATTTTATTTAACAAAAGCACGTTCACTTTCTAATATTGCAAGTAAATTAAGTACTAATTGAGAGCTTTTAACTACTTTACTTACTTGGCTAGCAAATGCGCCAATTAACAATTCATCTTGTTTACTAAATGTTCCATCTTTTTTGTTTAGAACTTGCAATACACCTATAACTCTATTTGTTTCATCAAGTAGAGGAGCGCAAAGGACTGTTCGAGTGTAATAACCTGTTCTAGCATCAATATCTTGGTTAAAACGAGGATCTTTATAGGCATCAGCAATATTAACCATTTCGCTAGTATTAACAACATGTCCAGCAATTCCAACTCCTAAAGGGAAACGTATTTCACTAATACCTGCACCTTCAGCAACTTTTGACCAAATTTCTTGTCTATCATAATCAACCATAAATAAAGTGCTACGGTCTGCGTTCATTACTTGGGTAGTTTTCTTCATCAATGCTTGTAATAGATTATCTATTCCAAGACCTGTAGAAAGAGCCTTCATAATTAAAAGCAGTGGATTACTTACCAAAGGAGGTGCGCCAATACCAGGAGCAACGTTTTTAATTGCCATTGATGCTTGTGTAGCAAAAGCCTGGAAAAGATACTCATCATCAGGAGTAAAACGGCCTTCATTTTTGTTTAATGCTTGTAGAACACCAAAAATAGTTCCAGTAGAATCTCTTAAAGGAGTTACAATAATATTTTTAGCATGATAGGCAGGTTTTTCATCTATTTCAGGTTTGAAATTTGCATCTCTTGTTGTGTCAGCAACACTTAGCGTGCGTCCGCTAGTGGCTGCAATTCCCACTACACCTAGATTACGCAAGAATTTCATATTTTTCTGACCTTGATCATCTACTATTTGAGCGCATAATTGTTTGGTTTCAGGGTCAAGTAAAAACAACATACTCCGGTCAGCATTAAGTAGTTGTGCTGCTTTTTCCATAATTAAATCTAGCCGTCTTTCTGAATCTACTTCAGCAGATAGTGTTCTAACAGTATCTAATAGAAAATAAAGCAGTTGTATTTTTTTGTTTATTGTTGTTAATTGTTCAAATTCGTTTGTTATAGGTGTGTTTTCGTCAGTAGACTGTGCTTCAGGAGATTCTTGTTCGTTAATGAATGAATCTAAGATATTAGTTAATTTACTAATACGATTTAATTCTGTTTCTAAACGCTGTTTTTCCCAAATAATTTGGTTATACCATGCCTTAAAATCAAAATTATTATTTTTATTCATTCAAAAATCTCCTTGTAAAATTACTTACTTTAAGATGTGACTAAGAATAAATGCTGGTTTTAAAAGCCAATAATAAGGCTTTGCTTTGCAAAAATGCAATCTATCAAGATAGGTCTTTGGCAACTATTTATTTAACTACAACCAAAAATTTTTTCGCTAGTGGTTAAAAATTGAGAATTAACACTTCTAGCTTGTTTTAACTCATTTAAGTGTGCTGTTTCATTAAAAGATACTAATCTCCAACGCTCTTTTTCTATCATTTCATAACAACTTATAGAACAATTAGAGATTTTATAGGAAAGACGAAAAGTTTCTGTTGGTGCAATCCCTAAAATATAATGATTAATATGAAAAATAACTCCCCCATGTACAACTAATAAAATATTTCCTCCAATATGATTAGAAATTATTTTATTAAAAGCTTTAATTACTCGATCTCGCAGCATTCCATGAGATTCACCATTTGGGATTACTACATTTAAGTCCCGACGGGAAATAGCTGTAAACTCTTCAGGGTATTCTTTTTCTACTTCTATAAAACTTTTACCTTGAAAAATACCTAAATTTATTTCTCTTAAATCTGGTGTAGTTGTTATATCTAACTTATGAAATTTAGCTATAAATTTAGCTGTTAAATAAGCTCGTTTTAAGTCGCTAGAATAAATAGCTGTAAACTCTTCATTAGCAAGAGTTTGTGCTGTTAGTTCTGCTTGCTTATGACCTAGTTCTGATAAATCTACATCAGTTTGTCCTGTAAAACATTCTTTAGCATTACCTGTAGATTGAGCATGTCTAACTAAAGTTATTTTTGTCACCATATTTTTAATCTTTTTTAATTTTTATCTGAAGTTGTTTCAAACTGCAAAGTAGTATGATTTATCTGAAAATTATCTTTTAATATAGTATTTATTTTTAGTAATAAATCTTGACAATTGCTTAAATTCATATCATTAACTCGAATATGACAACTAAGCGCGGTTACTTGTGATGCAATAGCCCAAATATGAATATGATGAACAGCTTGAACACCTGGAACAGTTTCAATTGCTTTGCTAACATTATCTACACTTATTCCTTTTGGTGTTCCTTCTAATAATAAATGAACAGTTTCTTGTAAAATATCCCAGGAAGTCCATAAAATTAAAGCACTTATCCCAAGACTAATAATTGGGTCAATAACCATATAACCAGTGTAATAAATAGCAATACTACCAATAATAATCCCAACTGTACTTGCAGCATCTCCTAACATATGAATATAGGCACTACGGATTGTAATATCGTGCTGGCTATCTTTATGTAGAGCTAAACCAATACCAATATTTATAATTAGTCCAACAATTGCTACCCAAAACATTGTATGTGTTTCTACTTGACGAGGGTTAAACAAGCGTTCTACAGATTCATAACAAAGAAATGCAACTATTACCATTAAGCTAGAAGAATTAATAAAGGCAGCTAAAATACCTGCCCGATTGTAGCCATAGGTTTTTGACAAGCTAACAGGGCGTTTTTGTAACCAAATAGAAAATAATGCAATAATCAAAGATAATGCGTCAGTAAAATTATGAACAGCATCAGACACTAGCGCAATACTATTAGTATAAAGCCCTGCTGCTACTTGAATTACTACAAATAACACAGTAACAAAAGTAGAAATTTTAAGTTTTAGGTTAACTTTTTCAAGATCTAAGCCGTGATGATGTCCTAAATGGCTATGATGTGAATGATCGTCAGAATGAGTATGTTTAGTAGAGTTATTACAATTAGTTTGCTCTAAGTTATAACAGTCGTGAGTAATATGAGAGACTGAACAAATGGATTGTTTAACTTCTGACATCTATGTTACTCCTTACCCGACTTAGTATAGCTTTAACATTAAGGTTTTTTCCACCTCTCAAGCCAAACTAAGACAGGTAAGGCTAAAATACCTAAAATCTATCTAATATTTAGCATTAGAGTTGCCATTCTAGTCCGACCATTATCATCCCTACCAACAAAAGTTATTTGTTGAGTGCCTCGCGGAGCGCGGCGTTTAACCTTAAAGCTAAAACTAACGCTTGCCCCAGAAGTGCTTTGCATAGTCGGAGTTAACAAAATTTTAGGAATGTTATTAGATGTTGTTATTGTAACGTTTCCAGCAAAATTACCTGTTCGGTTTACATTAATATTGACTGTTGTAGTTTGTCTACGATTTACATCAATTTGAGAAGGGTTAACACTAATAGAAAAATCTGGGTTTGGAGCAGGCATTTGAACCATCAACATAACTCTAGTTGTGCGAACAAGGTCGTCTGATCTTCCAGTAATGGTAATAACGAAATTACTAGCAGGAGTGTTAGCATCAGTATTAATTGTTAAAGTTGTACTTTGACCAGCAATTATTGTGGTTTCCGCAAAACTACTAGTTAAATTACTGGCAGATGGTGTTAAGTTGACAGATAAATTAATAGGACGGTTAAAGTCATTTATTGACCTAGAGTTAACAGTAAAACTAGTTGCACTACCAGCAAAAATATTTTGTGTACTAGGAGTAACACTTAAAGAAAAATCTGGGACTGGTGGGCCAAGTGGCTCAAGAATTTTTGCAATAAATGCGTCTGCTGTTCCTGCTGATACTGATTGCAAAGCGTTAACAACAGGAAAATCTGTAGAAATAGATGTTCCTGCTAAATAAGTTGTGCCTAAAGTGTCAACTGTAATTCCAAGGCTATCATCTTGTCCTGCTCCACCTAAGTAAGTAGAATAAAGTAAGTTATTACCAACAGAATTTATTTTAGTTAGAAAAACATCATTATTACCTTTATTTTTATCTTGAACAGGTCTTAGCATAGGAAAGTTAGTTGAAAAAGTAGTTCCGCTAACATAAATGTTTTCTGATGGATCAAGAGCAATAGAACTAGCATTATCTGTAAGTGTTCCACCTAAATAAGTTGAAAAGATCAATTCCTTACCATTTGCAGTTATTTTAGTAATAAATGCGTCTCCACCTCCAGCATTTGCTATTTGTAAAGCATCTTTAATAGGAAAATTACTTGATGCTGTTGAGCCAGTAATATAAGCATTTCCATCTAAATCAACAGCAATATCAATAGCAGAATCATTTCCAGTTCCTCCTAAATAACTAGAATAAATAACATCACCAGATGGGTTTAATTTGCTAATAAAAGCATCTTGTCCGCCGGCTAAATTAGCTTGCACACCGTCTTTAAGCGGAAAATTAGGGGAAAATGTGTCTCCAGTAATATAAGCATTATCTTGAGAGTCAATAGCAATACTTGAGGCTTCGTCTTCATCATTACCACCTAGGAAACGAGAATAAATAACGGCTGTTCCTTGTCGGTTTAGCTCAGTGACAAAGCCATCTGTAATGCCATTTAAGACACCTTCTGTAACTCCTGGGAAGTTGCGCGAAGCAGTGCTACCAGTAACAAAAACATTGCCTTGTTGATTAACTGCCAAGGAAAATCCTTGGTCATCATCATTGCCACCTAGATAAGTTGAATAAACTAACTCACTACCAGAAGCATTTATTTTAGTAACAAATGCGTCAAAAACTCCGCCGCCTTTTTGGGCTTGTAATGCTGATTTGGTTGGAAAATTAGAGGAAATTGTTAGACCAGTTATATAAATATTATTAGATGAATCTACTGCAATATCAAAAGCTTGATCAATACTGCTACCACCTAGATAAGTAGTATAAACTAAGCTACTACCATCAGCACTTAGTTTAGCAATAAAAATATCTAGCGGGCCTCCACCAGGACTAGCTTGTAGAGGTTTTACTAAAGGAAAGTTATTTGAACTGGTTGTTCCAACAATATAGCTATTTCCTTCTCTATCAACAGCAATCGCGCTGGCTTGGTCGGTTAGCTGTCCGCCCAAGTAAGTAGAAAATGAAATTTCTGGGTCAATAACTAATGGAAAATCCTGGTTATATTCTGCTAGTGAAAATCCAATTGTGTTGTCATTATGTTTTTTATAACTACCATTAATAGCGATTTGACGGCCTTCTATTTCTTGGTAAATAAAAGGCTTATGCTGACGGACTAGGCCGCTTTTTGTTTCAATTAGTAAATCACCTTGTTTATCTATTTCAATAGATGTTTGGTGAGAGTTATTAAGCTCTTGAAAGCGGAGTTTTACTAAACCAGGGTCAACTTTTGGAGCAACTACTAAGTCATACTCTAAGTTTTTTGCTTTCCCATAAAATACTAAGTCAACTCCTGGATAGAGTTCTTTATAAATGACTTCTTTATAATTATTAACAGACTTTTGCCAATTATTTTCATTATCTCCTAATAAATAATTGGTTTTAGTGGTTAGTTTATTTTTTCCAATAAGTTGAGTATTGCTATTTGCTCCAAGAAATTCTAGTTCTAGGCTCTCAAATTCTTTAGCATTTGTTAGTAAAATAGCTTTGCTGCTTGTTAGCAAAAGGTTGTAGTCCTTGCCATGAGAGATAAATTTCACTTCCTTATCTGCTTGACCTAAATTTTCTTCAAAACTTATTGGTAATGGGGCTTTTAAGGAAGTTTTAGCAGAAATGTTATTAGTTATGTTTTTATAATTGTTAGTTAAATAATAGCTAAATGAACTTAATATTAATGTTAGGACAACTAGCTTTATAGCTTGATAAATTAATAACTGGCGAACCATAGAAACTCCTAAACAGTTGAAGGATTTTGATTAAAACAGAAAATTTCTGATAAGATAGCTCAAAAAAATTTGCCTCTAAAGAAAGATAAACTCATGACAGCTTATTTACAGTGTATAAGTGAAAATTGTCGGGAAAAATTCCCAATTACTAGCAAAATCTATCATTGTCAGCATTGTGGCGATTTATTAGACGCTAATTATGATTTTACAGGGCTAGATGATCCTCACAGCTTAAAAGAGCTTTTTCGCGCTCGTCGTTCTTCTTTAATACCAATGGATCAAAGCGGGGTTTGGCGATTTCGTGAACTAATTCCATTTTTAGCCGACCAACGCCATATAGTTACTTTATTTGAGGGCAATACGCCGCTTTACACTGCCCCAAAAAGTGCTAAATATGCAAATTTACACAGTCTAATATTTAAGCATCAAGGCTTAAATCCTACTGGCTCGTTTAAGGATAACGGGATGACTACAGGCGTTGCACAAGCTCATGCTTTGGGTGCAAAGGCTGTTGCCTGTGCTAGTACAGGCAATACTTCTGCGTCAATGGCCGCTTATGCAGCAAGAGCAGGGATGCTAGCAGCCGTTTTTATTCCTAGCGGACAAATTGCTTTTGGAAAACTTTCTCAAAGCTTGGATTATGGAGCTAAAACACTACAAATTGATGGCGATTTTGACGCAGCAATGCAGTTAGTTTTAGAACTTAGTCAGGAAAGTGACCTTTATTTACTTAATTCTGTTAATCCTTTTCGTTTAGAAGGACAAAAAACTATTGCTTTTGAACTTTTAGAGCAATGCGGCTGGCAAGTTCCAGATAGAATTGTTATTCCAGGTGGAAATTTAGGTAATAGTTCTGCTATTGGTAAAGGTTTTGCCGAAGCCTTACAGATTGGACTAATTGATAAAATGCCAAAAATGCACATTATTCAAGCTGAAGGAGCAAATCCACTAGCGCAAATGTGGCAAAAAGGCGAGCGAGAAAAATTAATTCCTGTTGAAAAGGCTGACACTCTAGCTACAGCAATTAAAATTGGTCGTCCAGTGTCATGGAAAAAAGCTTTACGTGCTTTAGATTGGTGCCAGGGCGGAGGCTGTCATCAAGTTTCTGAAACGGAAATTGCTGATGCTAAAGCTGTTATTGGAAGTGATGGAATAGGCTGCGAACCTGCTTCAGCCGTGACATTAGCAGGGATTCGCCAGCTAGTTGAAGATGGTGTAATAGATAAATATGAAAGAGTAGTAGCAATTTTAACTGGAAACTTGCTTAAAGATCCTGATTACACGGTTAATTATCATCTAGATTCGCTTTGTAAATATTCAAAAACTAAAACAGAAGTAACTTACCAAGAAAATAGAATCCCAGCAGCTTTTGCTAATCGTCCAATAATGGTTGCAAATGAAAAAGAAGCTATAAAAAAAGTTTTAGGCTTATAGTTTTTAGAGGTTAAGAGCATGGAAATTACTAAATTAGATAAAATAATTGCCAATTGCATTATAAAAAATGACAAAGGTAAGTCTTGTGCAGGGCATTTGAAGGAATATTTAACAGCACCAGAAAGCTTAAAAAAGCAACTGCCTGCTAAACAAGGGCTTTATCGTTGTAGGCGTTGTTTAACACTCTATGCAATGCCTAAACAAGATCACCTAAAAGCAGGAAAAACACCTGTTATTTTACCTCCTCAAACTTTTTGATAAGCCATGAGTCTGGTAGTTTTTGCTGCTAGATTTTTAATAGGGGAATTTTCCGAGAAATAAATATATTTTGGTAGACTAAAAAAATTTTTGGATTAAAATTGTTTGCCTAGTTATCTAAAACTACTCAAACTCACAACTTTTTTATCACCTAAAATTTTTGAATTACCATTTTCATTATAACCAAGTCAGACAAGCCGAGAGGCATTTAGCAGAAAGGCAGGAAAAGAAAATAATATGCAAAAAAGAACCAAAAAATCATCCGCTAAATCTACAGATGTTGTTACTAATGTAACTGAAGTTGAAACTGTTGAAACTGAACCGTCAGCAGAAACAGTAGTAGAAGCAGCCGTTATTGTTGATAGCCCTACAGAAGCATCATCAGAAGAAGTTATTGCTGAAGTAGTAGCTGAAGGCCCTGTTTCTGAAAATAGTGATGCTGCACCAGTTGGGCCAAGAACATTATCAATAGATATTGGCGGTAGTGGCGTTAAAATGATGGTGCTTGATGAAAATGGTGTACCGCTAACAGAACGCGCTCGACGTGATACCCCACAACCTGCTAAACCTCAACCAATTGTAGATGTAATTATAGAACTAGCTAACGCTCAACCAGTAAGTTTTGACCGTATTTCAGTTGGTTTTCCTGGTGTTGTTCATGATGGAGTTGTTTATACAGCACCTAATCTAGATCCAGACTGGCGCGGTTATGATTTGGCTGGAACTTTAGCTCAAGTATTAGGCAAACCTGCTAGAGTTGCTAATGATGCCGATGTTCAAGGCTATGGAGCAATTGAAGGTAGAGGTGTTGAATTAGTCCTTACACTTGGCACAGGTCTTGGATCAGCACTTTTTGTTGATGGTCGCTTAGTTCCCAATTTAGAGCTAGCACATCATCCTTTCCGTAAAGATTGCACCTATGAAGAACAATTAGGCCGCATAGCATTAGATAAAGCAGGCAAGAAGAAATGGAATAAACGAGTCAAAACTGCTATTGAACTTTTAGCAAGAATCATCAATTACCGCGCGCTTTATATTGGTGGTGGTAATGCTAAGAAACTAGAAGGTGATTTACCTACAAATGTAAAAACTGTTAGTAATGAAGCTGGCATTTTAGGCGGCATCGCACTATGGCGATATTAAGTTAAAAGCAAAAAGAGTTTTTCAATAAACTTATAAAAATAGCAGCTAGAAATTTCTGACTGCTATTTTTTATTTGTGCAAAACAAATTTCCAAAAGCATTAAAAAATAAAGTAAACTACTTTGCTTTTTCCTGTGTTCCAACAGAGAAAGCTTATCTAGTTGCAGGTAAAAATAAGCAAAGAGGGTAAACCCAAAGTGCGTTATGAGTTTTTTATTGCCTTACGCTACTTGCGGGCAAAACGTCGTCAAGCCGTTTTGTCTGTGATTACATTAATTTCTATGCTAGGGATTATGGTTGGTGTTTGGGCATTAGTTATAGTTTTATCTTTTCAAAGTGGAATGGAACAAGACCTACAAAATAAAATTCTTGGAGGTACTGCACACCTTAATTTGCTTCGTGAAGATGAAAGCGCGTTTAATAATCCAGATGAACTAATTAGTAAGGTTGTAGAAGTTTCAGGTGTTAAGGCTGCTGCTGCTACGCTTTATACAGGAGTTTACTTAAATGGCGCAATAGATTCACGGGGTGCGATTGTTAAAGCTGTAGACCTAACAGCTAAAAATGAAGCTAATGAAATTTTCCAAACCATTACACAAGGCTCAATTGATGGCCTAAAATCTAATGAAACCGGCGAAGAAGGCATTATTTTAGGCGCAGAACTAGCAACAGATTTAGGTGTAAAACTAGGTGAAACTATTACTATTATTTCATCCGAAGGACGGCTTACACCAGCCGGATTAGCTCCTCGTCAAAAAGTTTTTACTATAGTTGGAATTTTTAAGTCAGGTCTCTATGAATATGATTCCAATTGGGGCTATATCTCGCTAGATGCAATGAAAGAACTGATTTCTAACCAACAACCTACCCAGGTTATTCAAATAAAACTAACAGATATTTATCAAGTAAAAGAAATTGCTGCTCAAATTTTAGCTAGTGTTGGCCCAGGCTATAAAACCAAAGATTGGCAACAACTTAATCAACCTGTTTTTGCTGCTCTAAATTTACAACGACTAGGCTTTTTAGTTGGAATTGGCTTGATTATATTAGTTGCGGCCTTAAATATCATCACTACTTTAATAATGATGGTAGTAGAAAAAAACCGAGATATCGCTATTCTAATGAGTATGGGAGCAACTCGACGAAGTATTTTAATAATTTTTATCCTTCAAGGTTTAATTATTGGTATTGTAGGTATGACAGTAGGTATTATTGCAGGTGTTTTGGCTAGCCATTTTGCCAATCAATATCAATTAATCCAACTTGACCCAAAAATTTACTCAATTTCTTATCTTCCTTTTAATACTCGTTTGCTAGATGTAATTCTAGTTGCTACAATTACACTTGTAATAAGCTTTTTAGCAACTATTTATCCTGCTTGGAAAGCTTCGCAGTTAGTACCTGTTGAAAGTTTGCGTTATGAATAATAACAAAAACACTTTTTAATAAGTATTAGCTAAGAATTAACATTTAGGTATTTTAATTTTTGATGAGTGCTGAACAAATAAAAAATTCAAAAGATTCAAAAAGTGTTTTACTCTATACTAAGGCACTTGCCAAAACTTACCAACTTGGTAAAAATAAAGTTGCTATCTTTGAGAACTTAACTCTAGAAATTAAGTATGGTGAAATGATTGCAATTGTTGGCCCTTCTGGAACAGGTAAATCTACCTTGCTACATTTGCTAGGAGGTTTAGATAAACCAACTGAAGGATCTGTATTTATGGATGGGTTTGACATTTGTAAACTCTCTGATGTAGACTTGGCTAAAGTGAGAAATAAAGACATAGGTTTTGTCTTTCAGTTTCATCACTTACTACCGGAGTTTTCAGCAGTTGAAAATACTATGATGCCGCTTTTAGTTGGGGGCCTGACACAAAAGGAAAGCTTTCAACTTGCTAGTAGTATATTAAAACAGGTTGGTTTGGGAACTAGACTAGAACATCGCCCTGGCGAGCTATCTGGCGGTGAAGCAGCTAGAGTTGCTTTAGCAAGGGCATTAGTAACAAAACCTAAGTTGCTTTTGGCTGATGAACCTAGTGGAAATTTAGATAGTCGTACAGGCGAGGAAATTCATCAGTTACTTAAACAAATGCACAGCGAATGTTCACTAACTTCTGTTATAGTTACCCATAATGAACGTCTAGCAGCTATTTGCTCACGGGTATTGCATTTAGAAGATGGACGTTTACGTTCGTAAATAGCAGTTCTTTTTAAGTTAATTAAATAAGATTAAAACCCTTATTTAGATCCGTTCATTCCCGTGACATAAAGCTCAAGCTTAAGACACGGCATTAAACTAAGGCGAAAGATAGGCATGTTTGAAAGATATACAGAAAAAGCTCGTCGGGTTATCTTTTTTGCTCGCTATGAAGCGAGTCAGTTTGGTGCCCCAGCAATTGAAGCTGAACATATACTTTTAGGCTTAATGCGTGAAGATAAAGGTCTTACCAATAGATTTTTCCGCCACTCTCAAGCCTCTATAGAATCTATTCGTAAGGAAATTGAAGGCCGTACAATTTTGCGAGAAAAAGTTTCTACCTCTGTAGATTTACCTCTTTCTCCTGAAGCAAAACGAGTTTTGGCCTATGCTGCTGAAGAATCTGAACGCTTACAGCACCGTCATATTGGCACAGAGCATTTATTATTAGGTTTGTTACGGGAAGAGAAAAGTGTAGCCGCAGAAATACTACATGAAAGAGGCTTACGCCTTAACGCTATTCGAGATGAGTTAACACGCTCTAGTAGCAATGAGCGTCATGCTGCTCAAAAGAAAGAAACTCCTCATTTAGCTGAATTTAGCCGAGATTTAACCGAAGCAGCCCTACAAGGTCAGTTAGATCCATTAGTTGGACGTGCTAATGAAATTGAAAGAGTTGTACAAATCTTGTGCCGTCGAACTAAAAATAATCCTGTGTTAATTGGTGAACCTGGGGTTGGTAAAACCGCTATTGTTGAAGGGTTAGCACAGCGCATTATGTCGGGCGATGTTCCTTCATTTTTAGCCGATAAAAGAATTTTGGCTCTAGACCTTTCTTTAGTTGTTGCAGGTACTAAATATCGTGGACAATTTGAAGAACGCTTAAAAACTATTATGCGTGAACTTGTAGAAAATCCACAATATATAGTATTTATTGATGAGCTACACACTTTAGTTGGTGCAGGCTCGGCTGAAGGTTCACTAGATGCTGCTAATATCTTAAAACCTGCTCTTTCTCGTGGTGAAATTCAATGTATTGGAGCAACTACTCCGGCAGAATTTCGTAAGTCAATAGAAAAGGATCGTTCCTTAGAACGTCGTTTTCAAGCTGTAAAAGTCCCTGCACCAGATGAAAAAGAAGCTGTAGGTGTTTTAGAAGGTGTAAAAGAACGCTATGAGTCTTTCCATAAAGTTCGCTATGAGCAAGATGCAATAGAAGCAGCCGTATATCAATCAAACCGTTATATTCCAGACCGATTTTTACCAGATAAAGCAATTGACATTATTGATGAAGCAGGTGCAAGGGTAAAACTTCGTTACTCACAAAATGCTAATTCTTATGAGTTAGTTAGAACTGCGCGTTCTTATAATAACCGATCTTTTTATGAGCAAGAAATAAATGAATTTGATTCCCGCCATGTAGTTACTAAAGATGACATAGAAGATGTTATTGCTCGTTGGACAGGCATTCCAGTTTCTTCACTTAAAGAAGAAGAAATGCAAAAACTTCTTAGAATTGAAGCAGAACTTCATAAAAGGATTGTTTCTCAGAAAAAAGCTATTTCCGCAGTAGCAAGAGCAATTCGGCGTAGTCGTGCAGGACTAAAAAGTCCTTTTCGTCCTGTAGGTAGCTTTTTATTTTTAGGCCCAACCGGTGTTGGTAAAACGGAAGTTGCACGCTCGTTAGCTGAATTTCTTTTTGCTAGTGAACGGGCAATGATTCGTTTTGATATGTCTGAATTTATGGAAAAACACTCGGTTTCTAAGCTTATAGGCTCGCCTCCTGGTTATGTTGGACACGAAGAAGGCGGACAACTTACGGAAAGGATTAAACGTAATCCTTATTCGGTACTTTTATTTGATGAAATAGAAAAAGCTCATCCTGATGTCTTTAATATCCTATTACAAGTTTTTGAAGATGGGCAACTCTCTGACTCTATTGGGAATACAATAGATTTCAAAAATACAATCATTATTATGACTTCTAATATTGGAGCGCGTTTTATCCAAAAACGTGGTCATATGGGTTTTCAAGCTTCTACAGAAACTCAAAATGAAAAAATAGAAGAAGAAGTAATGGGAGCAGTCCGCCAAACCTTTAATCCAGAGTTTATTAACCGTTTAGATGAAATTATTGTATTTGATCCACTAACAGAAGATGATTTAATGCAAGTAGTAGGTATGCTTTTAGGACAAATGAACAAAACTTTAGAGCGAAAACGATTAGCAGTAAATATTACTGATGATGCTAAACGTTGGTTATTGCAAAAAACTTGTTCAGATCGTTCTTATGGTGCGCGTCCTCTTAGACGAGCCTTACAACGCTATGTTGAAGATCCGCTTTCTGAAGCAGTAATTCAAGGCCGATTTAGTGAAGGTTCAAATATAGAAATTTATTTAGAAAATGCAGAACTTCAATATCGCTTAGTAGATGTAGAGGAAACCGATCCTTTACTAACACACTAAAAACTAAGCTAAATAATTAAATAATGATAAAAAGGGCGCGTTTCGCGCTCTTTTCTATTTGAACTATTACTTTTGATTTTAGGTTTAAGCAAGATGAGAGAAGCTATTAAATGATGATTAAAATATTAAGTGAAAACTCTAAATTCTTAAATTTATAAACTATTCCAGTAAATTATTGCTAGGATAGTAAAATAAAAGCGTGTTTGACAAGCTAGGGAAAATAGCAACATTTACATTATTAGTAGTCTTTAGCATCTGTGCCTTGCTTTTCCTATTTTGTCCAACTAAAATCTTTTAATTTGAGAGTTTTATCCTATCTTAGGCAAGTTAAGATTCAGATTATTTTGTTAGAATAAACTCTATATCACAAAATAAACTCTAGTATTATTAACAAAATTGCTTATTAAACTTAATATTTAATATCCTCTACGGGGGCTTTTTATGAAGCGGTTGTTTTTTATGGCAGCAATGCCGATCATAGTAACTTTAGCCTTATTTACTCAATCTGCATTAGCTCAAGACCAATCACGAGTTGAAGATGTAGAAATTCGTGGTAATCGTGCAATCCCAACAGATACTATCCGCCTTTATATTCAAACAAAAAGAGATGATTTATATAGCGATGCTCAAGTACAACGAGATTTTCAAGCTGTACTTGGACAAGGGTTTTTTGATGAATTTGAAAGCCGTGTTTTCAAAGAAGAAGGCCCGCGTGGTGGCATAGTAGTTGTTTTTTATGTTAAAGAACGTCCTGTTATTCGGGATATTACTTATGATGGGCTAAAATCAGTCCAAGAATCAGATGTTATTCAGCGTTTTCGAGAACGCCGGGTTCAAGTCTCTAAAGAATCCCGTTATGACCCAGTAACAGTAGAAAATGCTAAGAAAGTCTTACAGGAACTTTTAGCAGAAAAAGGTAAACCAAACGCTCAAATAGATGATCAAGTTGAGGAAATTTCTGCTACTACTGTGGCTGTTAACTTTGTAGTTAATGAAGGTCAAAGAGTTAGAATTGTTAAAATTAACTTTGAAGGTAATCAAGTTTTTTCTGACCGTAAATTAAGAAAATCTATGAAGCTAGTAAAACAATCTAGCTTTCTTACTACTTTTAACTCTAAAGATATATATGATAAACGCAAATTAGATGAAGATCTGCAAAGAGTCAGAATCTTTCTAGGTGAAAAAGGTTATATTCGCCCTCAAATAGGCGAACCTCAATTAGAAAATGTTGGAAAAGTTGGTAAACCAATACCTATTTTTGGCCGCAAAGGTGAAGGCGTTAAAGTAGAAATTCCTATTAATGAAGGAAAACGCTATAACTTTGGCAAAATTAATGTTGAAGGTAACTCACTCTATAATAATGACTTAATTTTAGCTGTTACTGGAATGAAATCTGGTGAAGTCGCTTCAGCTAAAGTTATTCGTGAAGGTGTGTTTGAACGTTTACGTAAACTTTATGGTAGAGCAGGTTATATTCAAGCTACTACAGATTTACAGCAAAATTTTAATGATGCAGATGATACAGTAGATTTTACTATTGTAATTGATGAGGGTAAACCCTTTACTATCCGCCGTTTAGAATTTGCTGGCAATACAATCACTCGTGATACTGTAATGCGTCGGGAAGTATTAGTTAATGAAGGCGATCTCTATAACCAAGAACTTTTTGACCTTAGTCGTTTACGTCTTAACCAATTAGGCTATTTTGAAGAAGTTAAAGAAGAAGATGTGCAAATACAAACCGATGATAGAAGTGGTTTTGTTGACCTACTTGTAAAAGTAAAAGAAAAAGGTCGTCAACAAATCTCTTTTACAGGTGGCGTTTCTGGTATTGGTGGAAGTTTTATAGGAATTACCTATTCAACCAATAACTTGTTTGGTTATGGTGAATCTCTATCTTTTGATGTTCAAGCTGGTAATAGACAAAGAAATTTTTCTATTAGTTTTACTGAACCTTACTTAAAAGGCCGCCCAATTAGTGCTGGGATTTCAGTTTTTACCAGTAAGCTAAAATTCTTTAGCGGAGGCTTAAATAATGGTTTTGATGGCTCAACTATAGGATCTGTATTTGGTAATAATTTTGATGATGCTCTCTTTACCCGTACCACAACAGGGTTTAGCGTAAATTTTACAGCACCATTAACTTATTTTATTCCTAGAAAATATATCAAATATACTCGGTTTACTCGTGTAGGCTTAAGTTATGGGCTTAGTTCTTCTAAAGTTATTGACCCACCAGCTAACCGAGATGCTGATATGGCTAATGATATTTTTGTATCATTTACTCAACCAAATATTACTACTAGTACAATTACCCCGACTATTAACTATAATACTCTTAACAGCCCTATTGATCCGACTACAGGTATGAGCTTAGCCGCTTCATTTGCCTTTAGTGGTTTAGGTGGAGATGTTAAGGTCTTCTTCCCTTCAGTTGAAGTAAAATACTTTACTCCTATATTAAAACGAGAAAAACCCCATGTATTAGGCATGAGATTTTCTTTCCAAAAAGTGTCTTCCTTTGGAGGTTCTCCTGCAACCAATTCACTAGCTTTTATAGGCGGTGTTCCAATCTTTAATCGCTTCTTCTTAGGCGGTGAAGATTCCTTGCGCGGTTATAATGTTCGTTCAATTTCTCCTTTAGCCCAAGTTGACCGCTTCTTTACTGCAACAGATGTTCAAGCTGTAGAACTTGGTACTAATAAAGTGTTAAAGGTCTTAAAACCTGGAAGACGTTTACGAGGTGTTGACGCTACTGTACTAAATAAGTTTACTTTTAATAATAGACTAGTAAGCAATCAAAGTTTTCCAGAATTTACCCCTATTGGAGGCGATACACAAATACTTTATAATCTTGAGTATAGATTGCCTATAGCCGGGCCTCTAACAATGGCTTTATTTGCTGATGCTGGAACTGCTTTTAATACTAGTAACGATGAAGACCAAAGCTTAGTGTCAAATCCTTTTAGAACTGTTGTTCCTGATGATCCTTCATCCTTCTTCCCACAAACAGTATTTATTCTTAATCCTCGTGGATTAGTTGCTACTCAAAAAGAAGTTGATGATGCTCGTACTCCTGAAACACCTTTGACAGCTTTGCCAAAAGGGTTTCGTTTTGTTACTTTCCAAGGACAAGTTACTAATACTTCTGTAGTTAGAGTAAATAATGCAATTAGTGGCATTGGTCAAAACTTCCGTAGCTCTTTAGGTGCTGAACTTCGGGTTCAAGTTCCTGTTGTTGGTGTACCTTTCCGGCTTATTTTTGCTTATAACCCAAATGCTAGAACTAATCGTAATGACCCACGTCAAATCTTTATTGAACAAAAACGAGTCATTCGCTTTAGCATTGGACGTACTTTCTAATAATTTTCTTAGGAGTTGCTAGTAAAAGCACAGTAGCTTTATTGCTTACTGTGCTTTTTAAGTTTATGGTTAAAATAGAACTTGGTGCAGAATATGAAGTAACAATAGAAAAACTAATTTATGGTGCAGAAGGTCTAGCGCGTTTAGAAAATGTAGCTTTGTTTATTCCTGAAACTGTTCCAGGAGATAAAGTTAAAGTTATTATTACTGAAGCGGAAAAAAACTTTTTTCGCGCTAAAGTTGTAGAAATTCTTAATCCTTCTTCAATGAGACGTGTTGCACCTTGTTCATATTTTGATCTTTGCGGAGGCTGTCAATTACAACATATAAATTACTCTGCACAACTAGAAGCTAAAGCTAGCTTTATAGAAGATTCACTTAAGCGCATAGGACGTTTTTCTTTGTCTAATAGAGTTGAAGTAAAACATGCAGAAGAATTTAATTATAGAAACCGAGTACAATTAAAAATAGAACGTAGTACAAAACCCTTGCAAATAGGCTTTTATAAAGCTAGTTCTCATCAGGTTTGTGATATAGAAAATTGCTTAATTTTAGCTAATGAACTTAATCAAGCCTTAGAAACTTTACGAAATGCCCAAGATGAAATAGCTTTGTCTGAAATTCCTTACACAAAAATTGACTTGATCAAAGGAGTTGACAACATATCAGCTAGCCAAAAAATAGCTAGCTTAGATACAAAAGAAGTTTTTCAACAAGTCTTAGGTATTAACTATTATTTTGAACCAAATTGTTTTTTCCAAGTTAATCAACATCTTTTAGAGACACTTCTTAATATTGTAATAGGCACAAGAAAAGGAAAACTCGCACTAGATCTTTATGCTGGAGTTGGCTTTTTTGCCCTACAACTAGCTAAAAATTATCAAAAAGTCATTGCAACAGAAGTAAATAAGACGGCTGTCAAATGGGCAACCCATAATATTAAGGAAAATAAAATCAATAATTTAGAGTTTTATGATTTTTCTACTGAAAAATGGCTAGCTAAAATGTCTCGTCAAAATATCAAGCCAGATTTAATAGTTTTAGACCCGCCAAGAGTAGGAATAATTAAGAAAACGCTTCTTAGCATTGTTGCCTTACAACCAAAAGAAATTGTTTATGTTTCTTGTGATCCAACTACTTTAGCGAGGGATTTGCGAGTTTTGGCCGATTGTGGCTATCAATTAAATAATGTTGTAGGCATAGATTTATTTCCTCAAACCTATCATATAGAAACTGTAGCTAGCTTAAAAAAATAGTGGTAAATATTTCTATTTCAATAAAAAGCAGGCAAAATAGTTGCCAATCGCTTTTGACTAGGCTAGCATTCTTCTTTTATTCTCCAATTTCACCTTTATTATTACTTTTTTAGTCAGGATTTTTTTATGTATAGCGATCAATTTGATAGTATTTATCCAGTTGCCCAATTAAAAAGAAGACGAGGCGTAGAAATTACCGCAGTTGACATAGATGGCTTAGGCTATGACTTAGGTTTAGAAGTAGGGGATAGAATACTTGCTATCAATGGTCGTAAGCTACGAGATTATATAGACTTCCAGTTTTTTACAGGCTCAGAAGAACAACTAAAACTAGCTGTAGAAAAAGCTTCTGGCGAGCAATGGAATTTAGATGTTGATTTAGAAGAAGGGGAAATTTGGGGACTAGACTTTGAAACTTTTATGCCCCGTCAATGTGCTAATGAGTGCTTGTTTTGTTTTTGTGAAATGAACCCACCAGACGCACGACCATCTTTATTTTTTCGAGATGAAGATATACGCCTATCATTTTTGCACGGTAATTATACTACTATGACAAATATGAGCCGTGACGAAATAAATCGTATTGTTGAGCAACGCCTTTCACCTCAATATGTTTCTGTTCATGCTACGGATTTAGAAGTCCGTCGTCGTTTGCTTGGACGTGAGCGAATTGATGATGTACTAGATAAAATGCGTTATTTTGTCGAGCATGACATTGAACTACACGCGCAAATTGTACTTTGTCCAACAATAAATGATGGAAAACAGCTAGAAAAAACTGTTTTTGATTTAGTTAAACTTTATCCAGGTGTCCAATCTGCTGCCATTGTCCCGCTAGGCTTAAATAAGCATCATAAACGTCGTCATTTGCTTACACCCGTAACGCCTGAATGGTCAGCAGAAGTTATTGATCAAGTTAGTCCTTGGCAAGAGGAGTTTCAACGTAAATATGGAACTCGTTTTGCGTTTCTTGGAGATGAATTTTATTTAAGAGCAGGCCGAGAAATTCCTAATAATGCCCATTATGGTCAATCTCCACAAATAGAAGACGGTGTAGGAATGGTGCGTAGATTTTTAGTAGATTTCAAAAAACTGCTAAAACGTAAAAAAACAGCCTCAAAGCCCATTCGCGGCACAGTTGCAACAGGCACACTTTTTTATCCTATCTTAAAAGATTGCATCATTGAATTTAACAATAATTTTGGAACAGAATTAAAGCCTATCGCCGTAGTCAATGACTTTTTTGGAGATGAAGCAACTGTTGCTGGGTTGCTTTCTGGGCGCGATTTTGTGCTAGCACAAAAAGATATTTTTGGTGATTTTTTAGTTTTACCCCCAGAATGTGTAACAGGTGAAAAAGAACGTTTCCTAGATGATATGACTTTACTGGACTTAAGAGAAAAATTAGGTATACCAGTTTATAAAGATGGTTGGAAATCTATTTTTTCTCTTATGAAGTAAAATTCTAATAAAGTTAACCTAGTATTTTTAATGATTACCTTATCAACACCTATTTTAGAGTTAGAAAGCGAACTGCCCAGAGTAGGTAAAAAAACGGCACAAAACTTGGCTGGATCAATAGCCTTGCTAAATGCTTGTTCTAGTTCTGCTCAAGCAAAAGTTGAAGATTTGCTACTTTATCTTCCAATGCGTTATGAAGATCGCTCAAATTTAGCCAAAATCGCTGATTTAGCCGAAGGAATGGAAGCGGCTGTAGCCGTAGAAGTAAAAGTAGCTGGAAACTACCGTGTAGGAAAAGCCAATCAACATAAAATTTTTGAGCTTTCTGGATCAGATGAAACCGGGCGAATACGCGCTTTTTGGTGGAATCAACCTTTTTTAGAAAAAACTTTTCTTCGTGATAGCCGAGTAATTTTATTTGGTCAATGGAAATATGATACTTATCGTAATAGTTTAACCATAGAGAGTCCTGATTATGAAATTATTGATAAGGAAACTGACCCAAGCCAAGATGCTATCCATATGGGGCGTTCTGTTCCAGTTTATAGAAAACTAGGCGACATTCGCACTAAACAACTACGTAGCATCATGCATAACTTGTTGGAAAAAATAGATTTTAGTACCGTAGTGGAAAATCTGCCTTTACAAATCCTAGTCCGCAATAATTTGCTTACTCGCGGCGAAGCCTTAAAACAAATACACTTCCCACCAGAGAATGTTTCTTTAGATAGCTATAATCAAGCAATTTCACCTGCTCATCAACGATTGATTTTTGAAGAATTTTTTTGGCTATTACTTGGTTTAGCTGTTAAGCGTTCTGAACGAGAGAAAGAGCCTAAAGGAACAAAAATTGAAATTAATGATTCTGTGCGTCAAGCGGTGTTAAATATTTTGCCTTTTAAGCCTACCAATGCACAAAAACGAGTGCTAAAAGAAATTGTTACAGATTTAGCCTCTGATCGTCCTATGAATAGACTCCTTCAAGGTGATGTTGGCGCAGGAAAAACCATAGTAGCAGCCCAAGCCATAGTGGTAGCAATAGAGAATGGCTATCAAACCGTGTTAATGGTTCCGACAGAAATTCTAGCCGAGCAACACACTAGAAATATTAAAAAATTATTTGCTAAAACTAACTATAGAGTAGAGTTATTGACAGGAAGTTTAACAGCAAAAGAAAAAAGAACCGTTAAAGCCGCAATTGCCGCTAATGAAATTCAATTAGTAATTGGTACACATGCAGTTATTCAAGATGATGTTAAGTTTGCTAGCTTAGGGCTAGTTGTGATTGATGAGCAACATCGTTTTGGAGTAATGCAGCGAGCCGAATTAATCCGCCGAGGCTATCGCCCAGATGTTCTAGTAATGACTGCTACACCGATTCCACGTAGTCTAGCTATGACGGTTTATGGGGATTTAGATGTCTCAATTATTGATGAACTCCCGCCTGGACGTACTCCAATAGATACCCGAATTAGGGGCGAAGCCTCGCGCGACAAAGTTTATCAATTTATTGCTGAAGAAGTTCGCCAAGGTCGTCAATGCTACATTGTTTATCCTTTGGTAGAAGAATCAGAAAAAATGGATTTAGCTGCTGCTACCAAAATGGCAGAAGTCTTGCAAAAAGACATCTTTCCTCAATTTTCTATAGGTCTTCTACATGGACGGATGAAACCTCAAGAAAAAGAAGAAGTAATGAAAAATTTTATTGCTCGGCAAAGTCATATTTTAGTTTCTACAACTGTTATTGAAGTTGGCGTAGATGTTCCAAATGCTAGTGTTATGATGATTGAACATGCAGAGCGTTTTGGTTTTTCACAACTTCATCAACTCCGAGGACGTGTTGGACGTGGCGCAGCAAAATCTTACTGTATTTTAATGACTGCCGGAAGTAAATCTAAGGAATCTAACGAGCGATTAAGAGTTTTAGAACAAACTACAGACGGATTTAAGATTTCAGAAAAAGACTTAGAGTTACGTGGCCCAGGTGAAATTTTAGGGACACGTCAATCAGGCGAACAGATTTTTCGAGTAGCTAACATTGTCCGAGACCGCAAACTACTTGAACTTGCACGTCAGGAAGCAGATTTACTCTTAACACTTTCTCATAATGACAAACTAGCCTATCAATTAATCCAACGAGTCATAGAACAACCTCGCTTTGGTTTAGCTTCAATTGGATAGTTATTTTTTTAAGTCTTTAAGCTATGGACTGCTTTAGTGATGTATAAAATTGAACTTGTGGAATAAAAATATTAACTTACATTTGGTTTTACTAATTTACAGATTTAAGATAAAACCAAGCAGTAAAGTAAGGAGGAATAATATGATACTTAGTAAACTGAGTTCAAAAAGACAAGTAGTTGTACCTGAAGACATTTGTAATGCTTTAGGTGCTGAATCCGGTGATTATATAGAGTTTGTCAAAAAAAATGATGAAATTATCATTAGAGCTAAAAAATTAGTTGACGCTAGAAGCTTGAAACGATCCATGACAATGCCTCTTACTTGGAACGACTTAAAGTCTACTTTATCTCCTTCTCAAAGCAAAGAAGATCGTTTAGCTATGTTGAAAGCTCTTGAAGGAAATGCTGTTGATGATAGTGAAGATATTAATATTGATTTGATTAAAGAAAATCGGACTTTTTCAGATAAGGTAGTTGAGTTTGATTAACTATGTACTTACTAGATACTAACCATTGCTCTTACATTATTAATGGTTCTTACAAACAACCCATTTACCGTAAAGAACAAGAAAACAAAGCTATCACTGCTTTTGAAAATCTTTCCCAACCTGCTTATACCTGTGATGTAGTGGTAGGAGAGATGTATTTTGGTGCTGAAACAAGCATTAACCCAACTAAAACTTATCAACGAATTGAAACTTTTCTGTTAACTGTTAGTCCAGTTATAACGGATAAAGATTGTTGGTTACTTTTTGCTAAAACTAAAGTTGTGTTGAACAACAAAGCTACTCCTATAAAGGATTTTGATTTACTGATTGCTTGTATTGCTCATCGTTATGGCTATATTCTTGTTAGCAATGATTTAGTCTTCAAACATCTTCCTTCTTTATTTCAAGTGGAAAACTGGGTAATCTAATTTAACTTTTAAGTGTTCAATTCTTAAAACACTTCACAATATAACTTTTTCCTTAAATAAATTTCCGCGCTGTTTATTTGCTCTAAATAGCGCATTTATGGTAATTCTAAACTTTGTTCAAATAATCGTTTTATTTTAATAAACTTATGAAAATTACTTAAGGCCAATGCAAAGTTGGTCAAGGAGGAAGTCTATTTATGTCAGTCAAAGTTGGTATTAATGGATTTGGTCGTATTGGTCGCAATTTATTACGTTCTGCAATTAATAACCCAGAAATAGAGTTTGTTGCTGTAAATGATCTTACGGACGCTAAAACTCTAGCTCACTTACTAAAATATGATTCTATAATTGGCACTTTTGACGCTAAAGTTGAAGTACATGAAAATGATTTAGTTGTTAATGGTCGCACAATCAAAGTTTATAGCGAGCCAGATATAACAAAAATTAATTGGGGTGCTGTTGGTGCAGAAATTATTGTTGAATCTACAGGAAGATATGTTGATAGAGATAAATGCGCTTTACACTTACGCGATGGAGTAAAAAAAGTAATTATTTCTGCTCCAGGTAAAAACGAAGATATTACATTAGTATTAGGCGTTAATGATGAGGCTTATAATGCAGCAAATCACCATGTGATTTCTAATGCTTCTTGTACCACAAATTGTTTAGCTCCCGTTGCTAAAGTGCTACACGAGAAATTTACTATTGTTCGTGGCTCAATGACAACCATTCATTCTTATACCAATGACCAAAAGATTTTAGACCTACCTCATAAAGATTTAAGACGCGCTCGTGCTGCTGCAATGTCAATAATTCCTACTACAACAGGTGCAGCAAAGGCTATAGGGCTAGTAGTTCCAGAACTAAAAGGAAAACTAGATGGAATTGCTTTGCGTGTTCCTACTCCTAATGTATCAGTTGTAGATTTAGTTGTTTCATTAGAAAAAGCTACTACTAAAGAAGAAGTCAACCAAGCTCTAAAAGATGCTGCACACGGCCCGATGAAAAATATTTTAGAGTTTTGCGAAGAAGAACTTGTTTCTATTGATTTTCGTGGTAATCCTCATTCTTCAATTGTAGATGCTGGTTACACTAAAGTTGTAGATAGTCACTTAGTCCATGTTATGGCTTGGTATGATAATGAATGGGGTTATAGCTGTCGAGTTCGTGACCTAATTAACTTCTTAGTAGCAAAGGGTTTATAAATTAGGGGTAGGCTATGAAGAAATTAACTATTAGAGATTTAGACCTTGGCGGTAAACGTCTATTTATTAGAGTGGATTTTAATGTCCCTCTATCAGGTGGGCAAGTAAGCGATGATACCCGTATTACATCGGCACTTCCTACAATTAATTATGCTTTAGAAAAAGGTGCGAGGCTAATTCTTGCCTCGCATCTTGGACGGCCAAAAGGCACAGTTAATGCTAAATATTCCTTAAAACCTGTAGCAGATCGTCTAGCAGAACTACTTGGAAAAGAAGTTAAATTTGCTAATGACTGTGTTGGTAGTGAAGTTGAAACAGCAGTAAATAACTTAGCTAATGGCGAAGTTTTGCTACTAGAAAACTTACGTTTTCATGCTGAAGAAGAAAAAAATGATGAAAGTTTTTCCCGTCAATTAGCTTCGCTTTGTGACATTTATGTCAATGATGCTTTTGGCACTGCTCATCGTGCGCATGCTTCTACGGTTGGAATGACTCACTTTACTGCTAAAGCTGGAGCAGGGTTTTTAATGGAAAAAGAGTTAGAATACTTAGGTAAAGCTCTTTATTCACCTGAACACCCTTTTGTAGTTATTCTTGGTGGTGCAAAAGTGTCTGATAAAATAGAAGTCATTGAAAACTTATTGAAATCTGCCAATGTTTTATTAATTGGTGGTGCAATGGCTTATACCTTCTTAAAAGCTCAAGGTCTGAGCATAGGTAAATCATTGGTAGAAGACGATAAATTAGACTTGGCTAAAGAATTAATGGCTAAGGCTGAAAGTCGTGGAGTTCGACTAGTTTTACCTTCAGATCATGTTGTTGCTAAAAATATGGAAACAGCAGAATCTTTAAGAACTTGTTCTATTAGTGAAACAGTCGAAGATGAAGCAGGTTTTGATATCGGTGCTGAAACAGTCGCAACTTATTGTAAGGAAATTGCTAGCGCAAAAACCATTGTTTGGAATGGCCCAATGGGAATATTTGAAAAAGAAAGCTATGCTCAAGGTACAATGGCAGTTGCAAAAGCAGTTGCAGACTGTCAAGGTACAACAATTATTGGTGGTGGTGACTCAGTTGCAGCCATTAACCAAGCAGGTGTAGCAGATCAAGTTTCCCACGTTTCAACAGGTGGTGGAGCAAGTTTAGAGTTTCTTTCAGGCATTGAACTCCCAGGAGTAAAAGCCTTAAATGATGCAGTTTAATATATATAGCGTAGGGTTTTAACCTTACGCTATTAAAATTCTATTTATGTGAAAAGAGGAAAAAATGCGCCGACCTGTTATTGTAGGCAATTGGAAAATGTTCAAATTATTATCTGAGGCGGTGCAATTAGTATTAGACTTAAAGCCTCAAGTGGTTAATTCACGCCACTGCGATATTGTTGTTGCTCCTGCATTTACCGCGCTAAAAACCGTCAATGATCGCCTAGAAGGTTCAAATATTAAGACTGCTGGGCAAAGTCTTTGTGAAAGTGCTGGACAAGGTGCTTTTACAGGAGAAATTTCTGGCGAGATGCTAAAAGATTTAGGCTGTAGTTATGTAATTATTGGGCATTCTGAAAGACGGCAATATTACAAAGAAACAGATGAAATGATAAATAAAAAAGTTCGTGCTGCCTTGGATGCAGGACTTAAACCTATTGTTTGTGTTGGTGAACGTTTGGCAGATCGTGAAAGTGGAGAGATGGAAAATGTCGTAGGTTCTCAACTTAAGGGTGGGTTAAGGGGCTTGACAGCTAAAGAACTTTCGCTTATTCTCATCGCTTACGAGCCGGTTTGGGCTATTGGTACTGGCAAAACAGCTACACCTAAAATTGCAGCAACAATGCACAAATTTATCCGCAATGTGATTGCTGATAATTGGGGAGATGAGTTAAGCCAAAAACTACCTATTCTTTACGGCGGTAGTGTTAAACCGGACAATATTGCTAGTTTAATGGCAGAAATTGATATAGATGGTGCTTTAGTTGGTGGTGCGAGTTTAGACGCTACTAGTTTTGCACAAATCGTAAACTACAAGTAAGTAAAAGTTAGGTAATATATTTTCATGCATTGGTATAGTTGGTTATTGTTAGCACTTTTTATACTCGCCTCTTTAACCTTAATAGGTTCTGTACTACTTCAATCAGGCAAAGGGGATATAGCATCAGCACTTGGTGGAGGTGGAGCGCAAAACGCTTTTGGCCCTAGAGGTGCAGCAAGCACAATTGCTAAAGTTACTTTAGTTGCTGCTAGTCTTTATATGATTTTATCTTTTCTTTTTTCTATGCCTGGAATATTAGGCGGAGGGTCAGTTGCTTCCGGCTTAGATGATGACCCAGTTTTACCTGCAACAACACCTACACCATTACCATCTCCACTTGTTAGCCCAGGTGCTAATGCTGCTACTGGTGAAACTACTGTACCAACACCAGCGGCAAGCCCAGCAGCAACTGGTAAAACAGAAGAAAAGCCAGCAGAAAATAAAGCTGAAGATAAAGCCAAATCTGAAGGTGCAACTAAAACAGATGCTTCTAAACCAGAAGCTAATAAAGATGCTAAAAAAGACAACAAATAGTCTTTAGATATTTAAAGTTTTAATAACTTGCCGAAGTGGTGGAATTGGCAGACACGTACGTTTGAGGGGCGTATAGGGCAACCTGTGGGGGTTCAAGTCCCCCCTCCGGCATAAATTAAAAAAAGGGAGAAAATTTTTCTCCCTTTTTTATTTTTATGATTTTAGCAGTTACTTTTTTATCCTTCCTTTTTGTTTAACTCTAATTGGTGTTGCAAAAAAGCCAAACTCATCTCTTAAACGATTTTCAATATATCTTTCATAGGAAAAATGTAGCTTTGTACTTGTGTTTGTAAAAAGTACAAACATAGGTGGTGAAGTTCTTGCTTGAGTAATATAGCGTACTTTAACAGGGCTTTTACTAGGTGTGCTAGCACGAGGTTGAGCAATATTTTCTTCAAAAAATCGGTTTAATTCTGCTGTGCTAACACGTGCATTTCGTGCTTGATAAGCTTTTGCAGCAATATCCAATACTTTAGTTACTCTTTGGCCTGTCAAAGCAGAAATAAAAGTAACAGGAGCATAATCCAAGTATTTCATATGTTCTCTTAGATCTTTTTCATACTCTATTGCTGTGTAAGTATCTTTTTCTACTAAATCCCATTTATTAACAGCAATTATCATTGAGCAACCTGCTTCATGAGCATAGCCAGCAATGTTAGCATCAAGTGCTGTTGGGCCTTCTACACCATCAATCATTAGAATTGCTACATCAGCTTTTTCAATACTCTTTTTTGCCATAATTACAGAAAGTTTTTCAAGTACTTCTGTAGTACGTCCTTTGCGGCGAATGCCTGCTGTATCAATAAGGCGAAAGATTTTTCCGTCATGCTCTAAGACTGTATCAATAGCATCTCTTGTGGTGCCAGCAATTGGAGATACAATTACTCGTTCTTGGCCCAGTAACTTGTTGACAAGTGATGATTTACCGGTATTAGGACGACCAATAATAGCTATTTTAATCTCTTCTACTTTTTTTTCTTCTTTTTCTGCAAAAGGGAGCAGTTTAACCACATCGTCTAATAATTCACCTGTACCATTTCCATGTTCAGCGGAAACAGGAAAAACTTCATTAAAACCTAAAGCATAAAACTCAGCAGCATGACTTTCTATTTTTTGAGCATCTGCTTTGTTAGCTACTACAAAAACAGGTTTACCTAAACCCCTAAGTAAATGTGCTAGCTCTTCATCAAGAGATGTAATTCCTGCTCTAGCATCAACTAGAAGCAAAATTAAACTAGCTTTATCCAATGCTACTTTGGCTTGGCGCAAGATGTTGATAGGGATTTCTGCTTCATCATCAGGAATAATTCCACCTGTATCAACAATTTCAAATTCACATCCAGACCAAAGCACCCGTCCATAAATTCGATCACGAGTTAGACCAGGAATATCTGCAACTAAGGCCCGGCGAGTTTCTGTTAATCGATTAAAAAGCGTAGATTTGCCAACATTTGGACGGCCAACTATGACTACTGAGGGCAAATCATTACTATTTGTTTCTATTAAATCTTCTAAAATTTCTGTTGTTTCCATAAAATTACCTATTTTAATTGTTCTGCTAATGCTACTGCTATTGCCCCAGCAACGCGAGCATTATTTTCTAGTAATGCTATATTACTAGTAATTGTACGACCATTAGTTAAACTGCCTAGTTTAGCCAGTAAATAAGGAGTTACAGCTTTTCCTGTTATTTGCTCAAGGGCGGCATTATCCATAGCCGTCTTATAGATTTCTTCCATTTCCTGAGCGGGAATTTCATGATGTTCTGCTATAGGGTTTACTACTAATAACCCTCCTCCTAAACCTAATTGCCAATGTTCTTTAGCAATTCGAGCAACATCGGCTGGCTCTTGGGCTACAATATCAAGTTTTATACCACTTTTACGTGAGTAAAATGCAGGTAATTCATCAGTATTATAACCAATTATAGGAACGCCTAGAGTTTCCAACACTTCTACTGTACGAGGTAAATCTAAAATTGACTTAGCTCCAGCGGCAACAACTATAAGGGGATATCGAGAAAGAGCTAAGAGGTCAGAAGAAATATCAAAAGTTTTTTCTGCCCCTTTATGGACTCCACCTATTCCACCCGTTGAAAAAACCATAAGTTTAGCCTGTGCTGCCAGGTGCATAGTTGTAGAAACTGTAGTTGCTCCCCAACGTCCTTGAGCCATAATAGCACTAAGGTTGCTTAAATTGGTCTTTACAACATCATCACGAATACCTAGATCATCTATTTCATCGGAACTACAGCCTACTTTAGCCATTCCAGCTAAAATAGCAATAGTTGCAGGTTTAGCACCTTGCAAACGAATTGCTGCTTCACAACGATAAGCTGCCGTTAAATTATGTGGTGAAGGTAGCCCAGTAGCAATTACGGCTGACTCCAGTGCTACAACAGCTTCACCTTCTGAAAGTGCAATTTGAATATCATCAGAAATGACTAAATTAGTTGCCAAAGCTATCTCCTAAGACAAGCAATACATGCAAAAGCCCTGAAGGGCTTGCCTAATATTAAACGCTATGATGTAACATTTGAGGATCTATTATTTTTTAACCCTCAGTAGGGCTTTTGATAATAGCTCTGTGCTTTCAGGGCAGGGCTAATTAAAAGCTTTGATTACTTAGCATATTTTGAAAACGGTATTATAATTTTTTCGCTCACTTTAAACGAGTTTATTTACCATATTCTAACCGCAAGGGGAAAAGAGATTTATGAGAGATGTGTTTGCGGTCATTTTAGGTGGTGGACAGGGTTCAAGACTATTTCCACTCACTCAAGAACGTTCTAAACCCGCCGTCCCGCTAGGCGGAAAATATCGCTTAATTGATATTCCTGTTAGTAATTGTATAAATTCCGATATCATTAAAATTTATGTGCTAACACAGTTTAATTCAGCTTCCCTTAATAATCATATTAACCGTACTTATCGTTTTAGTGCTTTTTCTAATGGTTTTGTTGAAGTTTTAGCAGCAGAACAAACACCAGAAAATGTTAGCTGGTTTCAAGGCACTGCTGATGCCGTGAGGCAAAACTTACGTCATTTTACTGATCCAGCAGCAAAATTAATGCTAATTTTGTCAGGCGATCATCTTTATCGTATGGATTATAGAGAATTTGTTGCTAAACACCGGCAAACAAAAGCAGATGTTAGCATTTCTGTCATTCCTGTTTCAGAAAATGAAGCTAGCGAATTTGGTTTACTAAAAACCGATGAATTTGGTCGAATCATTGAATTTGCTGAAAAACCTACAGGTGAAGCTCTAAAAGCGATGAAAGTTGATACAACGCTTTTTGGGCTTAGTCCAGAAGAGGCCAAGCAACGTCCCTACCTTGCTTCAATGGGAATTTATATTTTTGATCGTCAGCTTATTGAAAACTTCCTATATGAAAATACTAGCTGTGTTGATTTTGGCAAAGAAATTATTCCGGCTGTAATAAAAGATCTTAATGTACAAGCTTTTCTCTTTGG
>Ga0268299_1000497_pt1 | contig 119538 bp, 94 predicted proteins | sample NOBtaG_FD_193484 | JGI IMG/M metagenome (GOLD analysis project Ga0268299, IMG submission 193484) | Activated sludge microbial communities from bioreactor in Nijmegen, Gelderland, Netherland - NOB reactor | ecosystem: Engineered > Bioreactor > Aerobic > Activated sludge | place: Netherlands...
GATCGACGTCGATGAAGATGAAGTCTTCCTGCAACCGCCGGCTGCGGACGATCATCTCGCCGAACGGGTCGATGACGTAGCTGTCGCCGTAGCCGACGCCCTCGGTGGTCCGGCCCTCGTCTGGACCGAGGACGACGTTGTTGCCGCGCACGAACCAGACGTCGTTCTCGACCGCCCGGGCGGTGTGGTCCGCCCGGACGTGCTGGAAGTGGCCGATCAGCCCCCGCGCGTTGATGTAGTTGAAGTGCGGCGCGAAGATGATCCGCGCCCCCTTCAGGGCCAGGATGCGCGCCGGCTCGATGTAGCCGCCGTCGGAGCAGATGATGACGCCGAACTTGACGTCGCCGCGCTGGAAGACAGGGAACTCGCGCCCCTGCTTGTGGAAGCGCATGTACGCCGAGCACTTGCTGTACGTGCCCAGGACGTGGCCCTTCTGGATGACGACGGCCGTGTTGTAGAGGTCGCCGCCGCGCAGCTCGTTGAAGCCGACGATGTACGTCGCGTCGAACTTCATCGTCTTTTCGAGCAGCTTCAGGATCTGGGGCGAGTCGGCCGCGAAGGCCCCCTTGCGGGCGAGGTCTTCCTTGTCCGGGTAGCCGGTCAGGAAGCACTCCGGGAAGGAGACGATCTCGACGCGGTCCTTGTCGGCGCGTTCGAGGCCGGCGACGACCTTGGCGAGGTTGGCGTCGAAGTCGCCGGTCCTCGCCTCAAGCTGGCAGTGGCCGATGCGCATGGGTGGGCCCTCCTTGTCGGGTGGTCTACGAAACGTCGGCCGCGGCGAACACGGCACGGAACATCGCCCCGCGCCGCGGGGACGACTCGACCTCGAGCACGGCGTGGTGCTGCTCGAGAATCGTCGTGACGAACGCCAGGCCGAGGCCCATGCCGGTGCTGTCGCCGGCGTGGATCGCCGAGTCGCGCTTCGTGCTGTAGTGCGGCTCACGGCACCGGGCGAGCACGTCCGCCGTCATGCCGAGGCCGTTGTCCTCGACCTCCAGGACGACGCGTGACCCGGCCCGGCGGGTGCGGACGACGACCCGGCCACGCCACGCCGCCGCGGCGAGCAGGGCCTGCCGCCGGGCGTCGCCGGACAGCTGGTGGGCGGCGTCGCGCAGGTGGCCCCGCATCTCGTACGTCGCGTCGCGGGCGTTGAACAGCAGGTTCTCGACCGCCTGCATCAGGTGGGACGGGTCGCCGTCGATCCAGAGCGGGCCGGGGCCGAGGTCGAGGACGATCTCCATCTTCCAGCGGTCGCGGGCCAGGTCGCGCCAGGTGCGTTCCAGGTCGGCGGCGACCTGGTTCAGGTCGAGCCGGGCCGGCTCCGGCTCGGCCGGGTTGCGGCGGACCGTCGTCAGGATCTGCTGGAGGCGCTCGGTCACGGTGCCGAGCGTCTGGCGCACCTCGTGCAGCATGGCGGCCTGGTCGGGGCCGAGGCCGTCCTGTTCGAGCAGGCGGTGGAGCAGGTCGTTCGGGCGGACGAGCAGGTTCTTGATGTTGTGGGCGTAGGAGCCGGCCATGATGCCGATGCTGGCGTAGAGCTGCGACTTGAGTTCGAGCGTCTTCTGCTCGGCGGCCTGGGTGGCGAGGCGCTGCTCGAGCAGGAGGCGCTCCGCCTCGCGGGCCTGGTCCTCGGCCTTGCGCGTCTCGGCGTCGCGGCGGACGTCGCGCCGGTGCTGGACGAACGCCCAGCCGGCCCCGAGGCCGGTCGCGCCGAGGGTGAGCAGGCCGAGCAGCCAGAGCCGGCGGCGGTGCTCCTGCTGGATGGCCTGGCGCTTGTTGTAGGCGTGGAGCTGGTAGCGCAGGACGACGCGCGCCTCGGGGTGGAGGTCGAGGGCGAGTTCCTGGTACTGGCTCGGGTGGGTCGGCAGGCCGGCGTCCCACGTCACCGGCGTCTCGGCCGGGCGGCGGAACTGGACCTCCAGGCGGTAGATCGTCGGGAAGAGCGGCAGCTGGCCGGTGTACATCCGGGTGGCCGGCAGGCCGAGGACGAGGAGGTGCTCGGCGATCTCCTCGCGCTTGACGGCGACCGCCTCGCCGAGGGTGATCCGGGCGAGCTGGTGCTCGTCGGTGTCCGGCAGGGCGGCGAGGGCGTCGGCCCGGGCGAGGTAGGCGCGGACCATCTCCGGCAGGGACTCGCTCGAGCTGCGCGCCTCCTCGATCCACTCCTTCAGGGCGGCCCGGTCGTAGTCCTCCTGGCCGGACAGCCAGAGGCGGAGCGGGTCGGAGACCGCCAGGCCGAGCAGGCCCCACAGGGCGAGCGGGATGGCGAGGATGCCGACCGTCCGGGCGAGCCGGCCGCCGGCACCGCGGGCGGGGGACGCGCTCATGGGGCGGCTCCGAAGCTGGCGTCCGGCTTGTCGTACAGCACCGGTAGCGGCGGGCCGGCCGGCCGCCACTTCGCCGGGCCGAGCCAGCGGTAGACCTCGATCGTCGCCTCGGGCGGGACGCGCTCGCCGTCGCCGGCCGGCTTCAGGTAGACGAGGTGCTCGCCCGTCCCGGTCGTCCGCTGGCCGCGCCGGTCGAAGAGCGGGACGCCGTCCCCGCCGGACGCGATCCGGCCGTCGCGGTAGCGGAGGTCGCGCAGCCGGCGGGCGAGTTCGTCCGGGCCGCTGACCGCCGCGTCGCCGGCCGCCAGGCCGAGGGCGTGGACGACCTCCTCCAACAGGAGGAGGTCGTCCGTCCCGGCCTGGCTCGTCTGGCGGACGCCGGTCGCTTCCGGGTCATCCGTATTGCCGTGAAAGACGCCGGTCGGGCGGAAGCCGGCGCGTGGGTCGGTCGGGTTCTGGTGGGCGAACGCGACCAGGGCGAACGGGAAGTCCTGGATCGGCCAGTGCGTCCGCCGGTCGCGGTAGAGCGTCGTGAACGTGACCGCGTCGCCGGTCATGACGACGAGCCGCCGGCCGCGTGGCGGGTCGGATCGGACGATCGCCCGGAGGAAGCGGCGGCACGGCTGGAGCTGGCCCATGACGGCAAGGAGCGGCCGGCGCTGCTCCGGGTGGGCGGCCAGGTCGAGCAGGACGAACTTGCTCACCGCCAGCTCGAACCGGTTCGCGAACGTGAACGTCCCGACGCTGGAATCGATCCGCTGGTGGGCCGCCCCGCCGACGCGGCGGAACGTGCTCCCCTCGCGGCCGAGGCGGTGGACGGGGAGGACGCCGCCGGGGAACGGCCCCGGCCCGCCAGCCAGGGCGCAGCCGAGCACCCAGGCCTGGTCGTCCATCGTCGCCCGGACGGCGACCTCGTGCAGGGCGGCCAGATAGCCCTCGCTCAGGTCGCGCGAGTAGGCGTCGTCGAGCCAGTGGATCAGGTAGGCAGGGTCGCTGTCCGGTCGGAGGTCGGGCTGCGACCAGACGAAGTCGCACGTCGCCCGGGCGATCTGGGCGTTGGAGAAGCAGAACCGGAACGTCCGGTCCGGGTAGAGGCCGAGCAGGTCGGCCGGCCCGTCGGCCCGGCCGTCCGGGTCGAGCGGGCTGGCGATCCAGCGGTCGGCCGTCCCGGTCGTCAGGAGCATGAGCGGCCGCTTTGCCGCGGCGAGGGCGGCCGTCTCGTCGCGCAGGACGCTCAGCACCCGGTACGCCGCGTCGCTGGTCGAGCCGCCGAGGACGGCGAGCGGCGGCGGGTCGCGCCGCACGAGGGCGGCGAGCCAGTGGCCGACGTCCTGTTCGGTCGTCGTCCGATACCAGCGGAAGACGAGCCGCCGGCCGTCCGGCCACTCGATCGCCGCCTCGGGGATGCTGGTCGTCTCCTCGGGGAACGTCCGCGCGTCGATGCGGACGCGCAGCCCCGGGACGACGGCGGCGAGGACGTCCTCGGCCCGATCAAGGGCCATGACGAACCGGTTCCAGCTCGTCGGGGCGGTGGCCGGGTAGAGCCAGGCGATCTCCTGCTCGCCGGCCCGGACCGCGACCGGCCGCGGCACCGCCGGGCCGGGATAGAACACGAACGCCGCCGCGGCGACGAGGACGCCGACGGCGACGCCGCCGAGGAGCCAGGCCGAGGAGCGCTGGGTCACGGGGTGGTCCCTCTTCGGTCGCGGTGGTATAGTTCCAGTGCCGGACCCATCGCCGATCTTAGGGCCAGGACGGACTCCATGAGCAGTGCTCCTCTGACGATCGTGATCCTCGGCGCGTCCGGCGACCTGACCTCGCGCAAGCTCGTCCCCTGCCTGTTCGAGCTGGCCCGCAAGAACCGCCTGCCGCCCGAGGCGCGCATCGTCGGCGTCGCCCGGTCGCCGCTGTCCGACGACGCCTTCCGCGACCGGCTCGTCGCCGGCGTGAAGGCCTACGTCCGCGACCGCTGGAACGCCGACGACTGGGCGGCGTTCGCCCGCCGGATCTCCTACGTCCCCGGCGACGGCAGCAAGGCGGACGGCCTCGCCGGCCTGGAGGCCCACCTCGCCCAGGCCGAGGGCGACGTGCCGGCCCGGAGGTTATTCTATCTGTCGCTCGCCCCGCAGCTCTATGTCGAGGTGTCGCGGCAGCTCGCCGCACTGATCCAACGCCGCGGCCACACGGCCGGCGGCTGGAACCGCCTCGTCATCGAGAAGCCGTTCGGGCACGACCTGGACAGCGCCCGCGACCTGAACCTCGCCCTGCGGGAGAACTACCGCGAGGACCAGCTCTTCCGCATCGACCACTACCTCGGCAAGGAGACGGTCCAGAACGTCCTCGTCTTCCGGTTCGCGAACACGCTCTTCGAGCCGCTCTGGAACCACAACTTCATCGACCACGTCCAGATCACCGTCAGCGAGACGGTCCCGGTCGGCGACCGCGGCGACTACTACGACAAGTCGGGCGTCCTGCGCGACATGTTCCAGAACCACCTCCTCCAGCTGCTGACGTTCGTGACGATGGAGTCTTGCGCGCGCTTCGCCGCCGAGCCGCTCCGCAACGAGAAGATGAAGGTCCTCGACGCCATCCCGATCGTCACGCCCGAGGAGGCGCTTCAGTCGATGGTCCTCGGCCAGTACGCCGGCTACCGCCAGGAGAAGGGCGTCGCCCCGGACTCGCGGACGCCGACGTACGCGGCGCTGGAGCTGCACATCGAGAACTGGCGCTGGCGCGGCGTGCCGTTCTACCTTCGCTCCGGCAAGGCGCTCGACCGTCGGCTGAGCGAGGTGACGATCCAGTTCCGCTGCCCGCCGCACCTGATGTTCCCGCTGCCGCCGGGCCAGGTGTTGCAGTGCAACCGCCTGTCGCTGACGATCCAGCCGGACGAGGCGATCTACCTCAACTTCCAGGCGAAGATCCCGGATACGGAACGGACGGCGTTCCAGCCGGTGGACATGCAGTTCCACTACCAGTCGGCGTTCGGCAAGGACGCGGTCCCGGAGGCGTACGAGCGGCTGCTCCAGGACGCGATCGCCGGCGACGCGTCGCTGTTCATGCGCTCCGACGAGATCGAGCGGGCGTGGGAGATCCTCGACCCGTTCTTGCAGGCGGCGCAGCACCTGGAAAGCCAGCCGCCGTTCCCGTACGAGCCCGGGTCGTGCGGCCCGGCCGAGGCGGACGGGCTACTCGGGCGGTCGGGGCGCGGCTGGCTGACCCTGTGCCAGCAGGCGGCGCAATGAACGACGACCCCCCCCGCCAGCGCCGTTCGTTGACCCACGTCGGCGGCCCGATCCGCACCCAGGGCGACGCCGACGACGCGGCGAAGCTCGCCCAGGCCCTCGACGTCGCCCACGCCACCGAGGAAGAGGAGGTCGGCCGCGACCACGTCCACGGCTTCCACACCTACCCGGCCCGGCTCCACCCCGACACGGCGGCGCGCCTCGTCGCGGCGTTCGTGCCGGTCGGCGGCACCGTCCTTGACCCGTTCTGCGGCTCGGGCACCGTCCTGGTCGAGGCGCTGCTGCTCGGCCGTCGGCCGACCGGCGTCGATCTCAACCCGCTCGCGGCCCGCCTCGCCCAGGGGAAGACCCGGCCGCGTTCGGCAGAGGAGTTGGAGCGCCTCGTCGCGGCGGCGCGCGACTGCGCCGCCTCGGCCGACGAGCGCCGCAAGGCGAAGGCCGGGGCGACGCGGCGCTTCCCGGCAGAGGACGTCCAGCTGTTCGAGCCGCACGTCCTGCTCGAACTCGACTCGCTCCGGGCGAAGGTCGAATCGACCGACGAGCCGGCCCGGGCCGACCTGTGGCTGGTCCTGTCGTCGATCCTGATCAAGCTGTCGCGGAAGCGCGGCGATACCTCGACGAAGGTGCTGTCGCGCCGCACGGCGGCCGGCTTCCCGTCGAAGCTGTTCGTCCAGCGGGCGGAGGAGTGGGCGCGCCGCCTGGCCGAGATGACCGCCCGGCTGCCGACGCCGTGGCCGGAGCCGCCCGTCGTGATCCCGGGCGACGCGACCGGGCCGCGGACCAGCATCCCCCCCCGGGTCGATGCGATCGTCACGTCGCCTCCGTACGCCGGGACGTACGACTACGTCGGCCACCACGAGCTGCGGCTGCGCTGGCTCGGCCTCGACTCCCGGCCGCTGCGGCGCGGCGAGATCGGCGCGCGGGCGACGTACCAGAACCTGTCCCCGGCCGCGGCGCGGGCGACGTGGGAGCGCGAGGTGCGCGCCTTCCTGACGATGGCGGCGCGGGTCGTGCCGGCCGGCGGTCCGGTGGTGCTGGTGCTGGGCGACTCGGCCGTCGGCAAGGAGGCCCTGCGGGCGGACGAGATCGTCGCGGAGGTCGGCCGGGCGTGTGGCTTCCGGCCGGCGGCGTGCGCGTCGCAGGACCGGCCGCACTTCCACGGCCCGACGGCGGCTGCGTTCCGCTCGCGGGCCCGGGCGGAACATGCGATCCTGCTGCGGCGGGCGTGACCGCGAATACGGTCAAAACCCGGCGTTCGGCAGCACCTGGAACGGGGCGACGACCAGGACCAACCGGCGCTCCTCGTCGAGGGTGTACCGGACGAGCAGCGGCGGGACCGTCCCGATCCAGACCTGGGCCGGGACGAGGGGGAGGTCTTGCAGCGGCTCGCCGAACTGAGGATAGACGCGGAGCCGCTCGTCGATCTCCCGTGCCGCCGCGATCACCTCCGCGTCGCGATGGACGGCCCGTGCCCGAGCGATGATGGCCCGCAACTCTTCCCGCACCCGACCGGAGTAGGCCACCCGATACGGGACGGGGCGGCCGCTCGGCTCACTCATCGCCGGGGACCGGCGGGTCCAGGTCGGCGATGACCTCGTCGAACGTGAGGCCGCCCGTCGTTTCGATCTCGCGGATTCCGGCGACGAGTTCCTCCTCGGTCACCTGGCTCCGTGCCCAGGCGAGGAACTCCGGCGAGTGCCGTTGCCCGCCGGCCGTCGCCGCCTCGATCCGCCGGATGCGGTCGCCGAGGCGCTCACGGAACCGGGCCAGGATCTCCTCGCGCGCGTTGGGTTCGCACCCGGCCAGGAGACCGGCCAGATCGCTGCACGCCCGGTCGAGCTGTTCGGCGAGCCGGGGCGCGTCGCCGTTCGCGTGCCGCGTGAGCAGGTCCAGGAAGTCGTTCACCTCGGTCGCCCTCCGCGCGTACTCGGAAGTGTCGCCGCGGATATTCTACCAGGCCGGTGCGGCGGCGCGGCGGCTTTTCGCTTGCGAGTCCGGGGGGCCGGGGTACATTCGATCCGGACGAACCGCCACGGAGCGACCCATGGGCTACGACTTCTCGTTCGAGCTGCCGGACGTGCCGGGTGCCTACTTCCGGTTGAACAGCGCCGAGATGTCGATCCTCGTCGAGGTGATGCGCACCGTCGGGGCGATCCGCGAGCAGGGCTGCTACCCGAGCTACACCCTCCTGCCGGAAGGCGTGCCGCAGGCGAAGTTCCAGTCGAACTCGGACCACCACGTCACGCCGGACGAGTGCCGACTCATCGTGCGCAAACTCCGCGAGGGGCTCGCCAACGGAACGGTGACCACGACGCTTTCCTTCTTCGACGACGCGCCGTATGGTGCCGAGGCGGTCCGCTGGATCGAGGCGTGGATCGACTACAACGAGCGGGCGGCCGAGGCCGGCGGCTACCGGGTCAGCTGAGGGGGGACGGGGCGATGTTGGGTGCGTGGTATCATGACGTCGGCCAGGCGTGCGCCGAGGAGTTTGCCGACCTCGGGGACATGGGCCAGGTGACGCGGGTCGTCATCCGGCTCTCCCTGGCGGCCGTCCTCGGCGGCCTCCTCGGCTACCAGCGCGAGGCGGCCGGCAAGGCGGCCGGCCTGCGGACGCACATGCTCGTCGCGATCGGGGCGGCCCTGTTCGTCATGGTGCCGAAGCTGGCCGGCGTGTCGGAAGCGGACGTGTCGCGCGTCGTCCAGGGCCTCGTCGCCGGGATCGGCTTCCTCGGTGCCGGGGCGATCGTCAAGGGCAAGGACGACGACCAGATCAAGGGCATGACCACCGCCGCCAACATCTGGCTCACGGCCGCCATCGGCGTCGCGGTCGGCTTCGGTCGCGAGATGACCGCCATCCTGAGCACCCTCCTCGCCCTGGCGATCCTGAGCCTGCTCGTCCCGGTCTCGAAGTGGATCGAGGGCGAGGCGAAGGACAACAACGACAAGAAGTGACCTGCCGCGGGGGGTACGATGCGCTGGGTGATCGGCCTGCTCCTGCTCCTGCTCGCGGCGCTCTTCCTCGAATCGGGCGCGCTCGCCTACGCGGCGTACGCCCTGATCGGGATGCTGCTCGTCAGCCGGTTCCTCGGCCACCGCTGGACGAACGCCCTGGCCGCGACGCGCATCTGCCGCGTCCTCGCCGCCCAGAAGCGGCCCGGTATGGCCGAGGAGCCGGACGTCCTCGCCGCCGAGGTCGGCGACCGGCTCCACGTCGAGCTGATGATCACCAACACCGGCTGGCTGCCGGTGCCGTGGTTCCTCGTCGAGGACCTGCTGCCGCGCTTCGCCCTCGACTCGCGGTATCCGCGCCTCAAGGTCAAGGGCAAGCGGCTGCACGTCGGTATGCTCTGGGGCGGCGGCGAGGTCGCGGTCAGCTATGCGGTCGAGTGCGTCGGCCGGGGCTACTTCCAGATCGGGCCGGCCATCGTCGAGAACGGCGACCTGTTCGGCCTGCACCGCCGCTTCCGCGTCGAGACGGAGCCGCGCTACCTGCTCGTCTATCCGCCCGTCGTGCCGCTGGCCGGCTACGACCTCACGTCGCGTCGGCCGATTGGTGACATCACGTTGACGCACCGCCTCTACGAGGACCCGACGCGCATCGCCGGCGTGCGGCGTTACGAGCCGGGCGATCCGCTCAACCGCATCCACTGGAAGGCGACCGCCCGGACCGGCGTCCTCCACTCGAAGCTGAACGAGCCGTCCGTCCTCGCCGGGGCGACGATCCTGCTCGACCTGCACCGCGACGACTACCACGACCGCGGCGAGCCGTTCCGCTCCGAGCTGGCGGTGACGGCGGCGGCGGCGCTCGCCGGGGCGCTGGTCGAGATCGGCCAGCAGGTCGGCCTGGTCACCAACGGCGGCAACTGCGCCGACCGGCTCCGCCTCCAGCGCGAGAAGCTCGACCCGCGCAGCCGCCGCGAGGCGCGGCAGGCTCAGGGCGAGGTCGACGAGGTGACGCGCCTCGACCCGCTGACCGTGCCGACGCGGATGGGCAGCGACCAGCTGCAGCGCATCCGTGAGATCCTCGCCGTGGTCGAGCTGGGCGACGGGCTCGACTTCCCGCGCCTGGTACTGGAGACGCAGAGCCGGCTGCCGCGCGACGCGACGGTGCTGGCGATCCTGGCCGGGGTGAGCGTCGAGGCGGCGATCACGCTCGGCAACCTGCGCCGCCAGGGCTACGCGGTGACGGTCGTCCTGGTCATGCTCGACGACGATGCCCTCGACACGGCGTTCAAGCGGCTGTGGGCCCAGAACATCCGCGACGTGCGCCACCTGGCCCAGGCGGACCTGCTGCCCGACCTGTGCCGGGCGCACATCGACCGGAGTGCGCCGTATCAGCTTGTGTAGGTCGGGTTGAGGTCGGCCTCCGGCCGGCCGAAGCCCGACACGCGGGGAGATCGCCGACCGTCGGGCTTCGGTCGGCTTGACGCCGACCTCAACCCGACCTACGAGGACCACCGATGGCCGATAAGCCCCGGGCGACGCTGGCCGACTACGTCGTCATTGCGTTGAGCCCGGCCCTGATCATGGGCCTGGTCGGCAGCCTCGTCTTCTTCCTGCTGGAGGTGTTCTACCGCGGCCAGTACGGCTCAAACCTGCGCTGGGTCCTCTTCTTCTACGTCTTCGGGGCGGTCCTCGCCGCCCGGATGACCGTTTCCGGCGAGGGCGGCGGTCGCGGCCCGGTTTACTCGATCATTCTCGGCCTGCTCACCTGGGTCGGCACGCTGCGCTTCGCGGAGTTCCCGCCCGAGAGCACGATGGCTCCGTACTCGGGCCTCATCAACTTCTTCCTCGTCGCCCTGATCTGGTGGTGCTCCAACCGCCTCGTCTGGGACTGCACCCACATCGACGACAGCATGGATGTCGACGCCCGCGGCCTGCTCGAGGCGTCGGGCCTGGAGGAGCACGAGCAGCAGCGGGTGCCTCCGGTCGGGGCCGCGGCGACGGGCAAGAACAAGAAGAAGTCGTGGCTCCAGCGTTGGTTTGACCACGCCGAGGAGAGCAAGAAGAAGCGCACGCCCGGCGTCTGGGTCGTTTACTTCTCGCTGGCGGCGTTGCCGCTTTTTGGTTTGGGCCAGGCGTTCATTCCGCCGGACGCCGGCGAGCGGCGAGCTTACACGTTCTGGCTGTTGGTTCTGTACCTGGCTTGCGGCCTGGGCCTGTTGTTAACGACGTGCTTCCTCGGCCTGCGGCGATATCTACGGCAGCGGAAGTTGAAGATGCCGCCGGCGATGACCGGGGCGTGGCTCGTCGTCGGCGGCGTGATGATCGTCGCCCTGCTCGGCGTGACGGCGTTCATCCCGCGGCCGGAGGCGGGTTACTCCGCCCTGGCGTCGAACGACCGGCCGGAGGACGACGACCGCGAGGCGTCGAACCAGGCGGTCGTCAAGGACAGCAAGGGCAAGGACGACAGGCGGCCGACCGGCAAGCAGGACAAGGACGGCCAGCCCGGCGACAAGCGCGACAAGGACGCCCCCGGCAAGGACAAGGACCGCGGCAAGGACAAGGGCGACCAGAAAGACAAGGGCGGCGACAAGGACAAGAAGGACAGCGGCGGCGGCCAGAAGGACAAGCAGGACAAGGGCGAGAAGAACGAGAAAGGCGACAAGACCGAGAAGGGCGAGTCCGGCAGCCGGAGCAGCGTGCCGCAGATGCACGGCCTGACGAACTTCTTGCAGAACCTCGGCCCGTGGGTGAAGTGGCTCGTCTTCGCGATCCTGGCGGTAGTGGTGCTGTTCTGGCTGCTGCGGAACGGCCTGCGCTACCTGGCGAACTTCACCGACTGGGCCCGGCAACTGCTCGACTGGTGGAACCGTCTCTGGGCCGGCCTCTTCGGCGGCGGCTCCGGCGGCGGCGACGAGGGTGAGTCGGACGCGGTGCCGGCGGATCGGCCGTATCGCAGCTACCCGGACCCGTTCCTGACCGGGGCGGCCGACGGCATGGACGTGCGCGAGCTGGTGAAGTATACGTTCGCGGCGTTGCAGGCGTGGGGCCGCGAGCAGGGCCAGGCGCGGAAGCCGGACGAGACGCCGCTGGAGTACGCCGGCCGGCTGGCGGCCGAGCACGAGGACGTGGCGGAGGTGATCCGCAAGCTGGCGAGCCTGTACGCCCGGACGGCGTATGGCTACGGTTCGCTGCCGGAGGCGACGGAGGACTTCCTGCGCGAGTTCTGGCACGCCCTCGACGCGGCGACGAGCGGCGTCCGGTGAGGTCGCTTGGTCGTTCTGGCAGGGCGATTGTATGTCGTTTCAATGAATTCTCATTTCCTCTTGCCCATCCGCGGCGGTCGTCAGTATGTTGAACACGGGCCAAGGAGCGGAAGTTCGGCCCGCGAGGGGCGTCGCCCAGGAACGAAGGAGTCGATCATGCTCCCCAGGTTGGTTGCCCTCACGGTCACGTTTGTGTCCCTCGCGCTTTGCGCGACGGGTGTCACAGCGCAGCAGCCGGAAGCCGGCCTGAAAGCGCCGGAGCCGATCGCGGCCGTCCCGGTCCAGATCCTGAACAAGGATACCAAGTTGCAAGTCAGGGGGGTGGCCTTCTCCCCCGATGGCAAGACCCTCTACACGGCTGGGACGATCGAGCCGACAGTAGGTCCGTTCGACGGCCGGCTCTGGGCCTGGGACGTGGCCAGCGGCAAGCTCGTCCGCGAACATAAAGGGCCGCGGATGGGCTTCTTCTCGGATGGGCTGTTCGACGGGAAGTATCTCCTCGGCCGGTCTGAGACGGAGCGGCACCTAATCCTGGTCGATCCGACATCGGGCGAGGAAGTCCGCCGCACCCAGGAGAACACCACCCGGTTCGACAGGTACTATCCATTGCCAGACCGGAAGCGCATCTTGGCGGTGAACGGGGCGGGTCCAAGGACGGGACACGAACCGGTTTGGGCGTGGGAATGGGATCTCGTCACTGGTAAGCGAGGGGCCGAGATTCCGCTCGACCTTAGCGGCGGATTCAGCGAAGCCGGGGTAGTCTGCTCTCCGGACGGGGCTTGGTTCGCTCAGTCGGGTGGCGGCGGAGTCGGTCTCCGCGTTCTTGATGCGAAGTCCGGCAAGCGCGTGCTGTTTGACCTGATCGGCCACCGGCCGACCTTCGCGCCCGACGGGAAGGCGTTCGCTTACGTCGTCGGCGACGAAAGCCGGGTCCGACTTTATCAGGCGGACGCCTGGTCGATGCTCGCCGAACTCCCGTGGCCTGGGGATCCGCCGCCGGACGCCCCCGGCTCGCGCGGGGTCCGCGCGTTGCATTTTTCGGCTGATGGCCGGGCGCTGGTCATTGCATATAACGACTACCGCATTGCCGTCGTCGAGGTCGCCACCGGCCAGATCCGCTATCGGTTCGAGCACCACACCTCCTCCTTGTGGGTCTTCCCAGAGAATCCCCTGCTCGTTACGGTGGCCCGGCCACGAGGGGACTTTACGCCGGGCGACCCAGTCCCTCCGAGCGGCTGGGTTTCCCTGTGGGATTTGCACAACCCAACCGGGCGCAGGGAGTCCGAACTGACCAAGACGGATGCAATACGCTGCATAAAGCAACTCGACGACATCCGAGCGGTCGTCGCATCCGAGGGCATGCGCGCCCTGGCGGCCAACCCGCCCCTGGCCATCGGCCTGTTGCGGCAGTCCTTGCACGCAGCCCCAAAACCAGACGCCAACCAGGTCGCCAGGTGGATCGCCGACCTGGACGCCGACGATTTCGACACGCGCGAGAAGGCGGAGCACCGGCTGCGCGAATACGACGCGGCAATCCGTACTCAATTGGAGTCAGCACAGGTGAAGCCCCGCTCAAACGACGCCGCGATGCGGTTACGCGCCCTCTGGGACGGGCTGAACGACCCGGCTCGTCCGGCACGATTGCGCGTTCTGAGGAGCGTTGAGTTGTTCGAATACTTCGCCACACAGGAAGCGCGCGCGGCTCTGGAGACTCTCGCCGACGGTGCTCCCGGCGCTGTTTCCACCGAGGAGGCGAAGGCATCCCTGCGCCGCTTGCAACGCCGTCAGCCTTGACCGGATCAATCCCGCTTCCAGAACCCTGTTTCCACAACCTCACGGAGGAAGCCATGTCCGTGTTTGCCTATCTGTTCGGCCGCTCTAACGCCCCGCCGCGGTCGCGCGTTCAGCCGAGACTCGAAGTTCTCGAAGATCGCGTCGTGCCTGCGGTCTTCCTGGTCAACACCACTGATGACACGCCCGACGCCAACCTCAACGATCCCGAGGCGAAGGATCTGGCCGGAAAGACGTCGCTCCGCGCCGCGATCATGCAGGCGAACCACACCGTCGGGCTGGACACGATCAAGTTCGACGTCGCCAACGGGGAGGTGACGATCAAACTCCAAACGGCGGCACTCCCGCCGATCACCGATCAGGTGGTGATCGACGCGGTCACGCTCCCACAGAACAGGCCTCAACAGGTTATCCGCCTGAGTCGCGATACTGGAATCAATAAGCTCGAGGCCGACAATATCGCCGGCCTCACCTTCCAGGCTGGTCCGGGAGGCCAGCCAGGTGCGGCGGGCAGTCAGGTGCTCGGGCTCACGATCTTCGGGTTCGACCAACCGGGCAACGCCGGCATCATTCTCGAGAACGTCGCCTCGGTTCGGATCAGCAACGTCAAGCTGCACGACAACGTGCGTGGACTGGTCATCGCTGGTCCGAACGCCCACGATAACCTCATCATCGGCAGCCGCATCGGCCAGATGGCCGGCAATCAAGACGGTAACTTCAACGATCAGGAGCACGGCGTCTTCATCCACGCCGGTGCCCACACGAACCGGATCGGCTTGACGGGTGAGGTGGCGAATACGATCTCGGGCAATTCCAAAACTGGCGTCACCATCCGGAACGCAAACAACAACATCGTCTTCAACAACATCATCGGCCTTGCCGCCGACGGGGCGGGGGTGAACCCGGTCGAGCAAGGAATTGGCGTCGCAATCGAGACCGTCGCGCTCACCACTGCCTTCCCAACGGGAAACGTCATCGGCGGCAAAGCGATCCGACAGGGCGGCAAGATCCAAACCGCCGCGAACGTTATCTCCGGCAATAAGTTGGAAGGAGTGTTTGTCGGCATTAACGGGGCCGGTGCTGGCAACCGGGTCGAAGGGAACTTTATCGGCACCGACAAGGGCGGTACGCTGGCGAGGGGAAACGGTCGGGCCGGCGTCGTCATCAACGCGAACGGCACCACCGTCGGCGGACCCCAGATCGACGATGGCAACGTCATCGTTAACAATGGGCACGACGGGACTGCAACGCGAGCGGCCCGGTCCGGTGTTTTCGTCTTCTCCAACCAGAACACGATCGGATTCAACTCAATCGGCAGAAGCAACGACGGCCTCGCGAACCACGGTAACGGCGGCCACGGCATCTTCTTCTCGGACGTTTCCGGTGCTCAGGGAACGCTTGTGTATCTGAACGCCATCCTGAACAACGCGGGCGATGGGGTTCGCGATCCGAACAGCAAGAACAAATGGGATAAAGACCAGCGCAACTCCATCGGCAATAACGGCGGTCTGGGGATCAATATCGGCCCGGACGGCGTCACGACCGACGGCATGCCGGTCATCCTCTCGGCGACCGTCAACGGTCAGTTCACGACTGTCACCGGCACGCTGACCAGCACGCCGAACACCACCTTCCAGCTCGCCTTCTTCGGCAACGACAATCCTGATCCGTCCGGCTACGGTGAGGGTGAAGTATTCCTCGGCTTCGTCACCGTTACGACTGACTCGACCGGGTTCGCCTCGTTCAGCGTAGACCTCGAGTCCGTCTATAGCCAGTTCGTCACTGCGGTCGCGACCGACATCGACCACGCCGACGGCGGCACGTCCGAGTTCGCCCTCAACCGGGTCGTCGGCTACTCGGCCGCCGTCGGGGCACGCATCTGGGCCGACACGGACGCCGACGGCATCCAGGACGAGGGCGAGGCCGGCATCGAGGGCATCATCATCACCCTCGTCTCCCTGACCGGCGGGACGAACTACGCCGCCGTGACGGACGCCGACGGCCGGTTCCTCTTCACCGACGTCGATCCGGGCCAGTACCGCATGGTCGTCATCCTGCCAGTCGGGTACTCCTTCACCCAGCAGAACCAGGGCGGCAATGACGAGATCGACAGCGACGTCGATCAGACGGGCCAGACCGATCCGTTCACCCTGGCCCCCGGCGAGTTCAACCCGTTCCTCGCCGCCGGCCTGCTGAGTTCAATCGTCATCGACGATGACCCCCTCCCCGGCGACGGGTGATCGGCCCCGTCACCGCCGCGACCACGTCAGCGTCACCCGCGCGACCGGCTCGTCGATCCGCAGCCGGACGCGCGGGATCGGGTCGCGCGGGTCGATCTCCGCCTCGACCTTCACCCGGGCCGGCGTCGCCCGCAGGCCGGCGACGTGGTGCAGGCTCACCACCACCCGCCCCTGCCACGGCCGCACGTCGCCCAGCACGATCCGCTCGTCGTCGGCGTGCAGCAACTCGGCGTGGCCGACCAGGGCGTAGCCGTGCCGCCGCTCGACCGCGTACAGCCGGCCCTCCACGCCGCCCAGCGGCAGCGTCGTCACCGGCCGGATCGTCGGCCACGCCTCCAGGCGACGCTGCGCCGTCGGCGTCCAGGCGACGACCCAGCCGACGTTGTACCGGTCGCAGTAGTCCGCCAGGTCGCTGTCGCCGCTCTCGGCGATCGGCCGGCCGCACAGCTTGCCGTCGCTCAGGCCGTTGGTCAGGTGCTCGATCTGCGGCTCCGGGTCGAGGCCGCCGATGAACGGCCGGCCGGTCGCCAGGGCGAGCAGCGCCGTCCAGCCAGGCTCGGTCGGCCGGTCCTCCCACAGGATGCGGGCCGTCGGCGTCGTCGTTTCGCCGAGTGCCCGCACGATCGCCGCCTGCTCCGGCGTGAAGCCGACCTGCAGCGGCGCGACCGGCTCGCGCAGCCCGCCCGGCAGCGCCACCGGTAACAGCCACAGCAACGGCACCGCCAGGACGAGGCAGCCACGCCAGGCGGCGTGCAGCGCGACGACGCCGAGCGGCACGGCGAAGAACACGGCCAGCACCAGCACGCGCGACGTGTCCAGGGCGATGAACAACGTCGCCAGGACGCCGAGGCCGGCGATCACGAGCAGCTCGCCGAGGTAGACGCCGAACAGGGCCGCCGCCGCCCCCTGGCCGCGTCGCGCCAGGACGACCACCCCGGCGACGCTCAGGCCGAGCAGGGCCAGGGCCAGGGCCCGGCTCGTCGCGTCGCCCCAGACCGGGGCGTTCCACAGGGCGGCGAAGACGCCCTCTCCGCGTGGGCCGTCGAAGCGCAGCGGCAGACGCAACCACCAGTAGCCGACCCAGTCGCACAGCCAAAAGGCGTTCGCAGCGATGGCCGACAGCAGGCCGATCACCAGGGCGGCGTGCCACGCCGGGCGGTGCGCCGGGCCGACCTGGAAGTAGTACAGGAGCGCCGGCGGCAGCAACACCGCCATGACGACCGGGTGGGCGAACCAGGCGAAGAACCCGGCCAGGACGATGCCGACCCACGCCGCGAGGCCCGGCCGCTCGTGGAAGCCGATCAGGCCGCCGGCCTGGGCCAGCACGAGCAGGCCGGCCAGGAGCAGGTCGAGGTTCCCGTCGCGCACCAGGGCCTGGCACGGCGGCTGCCAGAAGACGACCACGCCGAGCACCGCCGCCAGCAGGGCCGGGCCGCGCGGCAGGCGCAGGCCGCGCGCCGCCCACCAGAACGCGAGCGGCACCAGCGTGCAGATCACCGCCAGGCCGACCTTGTAGACGGAGGGTAGGAATGCGCCGCCGGCGAGGACGAAGAGGAAGTCGGCCGGCCGGCTGCCGCCGTCGAAGACCGGCGTCTTCGGGTAGCCGGCATGGTAGGCCGGGTCGTACGTCGAGAGGCTGCCGTCGGCGACGAGGGCCCGCGCGCCGAGGTGGCCGTGGTACTGGTGCAGCGGGTGTTGCCCGGTCAGGAGCGGCGCGTCGTCGCGCAAGCGGGCCGAATCGCCGAAGAGGCCGAGCGTCAGGCACGCCTGGCCGGCCAACAACGCCAGCAGGCCGATACGCCAGACCGGGTGGCCGACCGGCGGCGGCAGCGGGTTTGTCGGGGCTGGGGGGCGGCTTCCGTCCATGGTTGGCCGATGGTAGCGTCTGTGCGGATTTCCCTCAAGGCGAGACATTTTTCCCGGCCGCCGCTTTCAGTCAGAGGGGGCGGTGGTATACTTACGGGGAAGGAGCAGCCCCCTCCTCCCCCGGTTCACAGCGAGTCCGCCGCATGCCCGTCCGCCTGGTGTCCCTGGAGAACGGCCCCAGCATCGTGCTGGACAAGCCGATATTGCTCCTGGGCCGGCATCAGGAGTGCGACGTCCAGATCGACTCGCGGAAGATCTCCCGCCGGCACTGCTGCATCGCCCAGGTCGAGAACACCCTCCTCATCCGCGACCTCGACAGCACCAACGGCATCAAGGTCAACGGCGAGCGCGTCCGCGAGGCCCACCTCGTACCCGGCGACGAGGTGACGATCGGCAACCTGCGCTATCGCGTCGTGTCCGAGGCGCGCGCCGAGCCGGTTCGTCGGGCACCGGTCAACCCGGGCGATGCCCACGACCGGACGTTCGAGGACGACGACCTGCTCGAGTCGAGCGAGGTGCCGATCGCGCTACAGGACGACGGGGCCGTGCCGATCCGTCGGCCGGAGGATCCCTCCGGCGAGACGCACGCCGCCGACGAGCCGGTCCTGCCCGACGAGATGAACCTGACCCCGTCGAACAACAGCAGCCACCCGTCCGCGCCGCCGTCCTGACCGCCCTGTCCCTGTCCCGCCGCGGTCGGTATACTCCACCTCGTTCGCCAATCGGACGGAGTCGCCATGAGTCGCACGACCCTGCGCGTCGGCAACGGTTGCGGGTTCTGGGGGGACAACCTCGACGCCCCGGTCCAGCTCGTCCGCGACGGCCGGCTCGACGTGCTCACGCTCGAATACCTGGCCGAACTTACCCTCTCGATCCTCGCCCTCCAGAAGCAGCGCGACCCCCAGGCCGGCTACGCCGGCGACTTCCTCGACGTCCTCGACCGCCTGACGCCGTACCTGGCCGACCAACCGAACCTGACCGTCGTCACCAACGCCGGCGGCATGAACCCGGCCGGCTGCGCGGCGAAGGCCCGGGCGATCCTCGACAAGGCCGGCCTGTCGAGCCGTCGGATCGGCGTCGTCGAGGGCGACGACCTGCTGCCTCGGCTCGACGAGCTGCTCGCGGCCGGGCATCCGCTCGCCCACCTCGACAACGGCGCGGCGCTGGCGACGATCCGCCCGCGCGTCGTCGGCGCGAACGCCTACCTCGGCAGCGCCGGCATCGTCGCGGCGCTGGGGCAAGGGGCGAGCATCGTCATCACGGGCCGGGTCGCCGACGCGTCGTTGACGCTGGCCCCGGCGATGCACGCCTTCGGCTGGCGGGCCGACGACTGGGACCGCCTCGCCGGCGGCATCGTCGCCGGCCACCTGATCGAGTGTGGGGCCCAGGCGACCGGCGGCCTGTGGTGCAACGCCGGCCCCGAGCACGACCTCGGCCACGTCGGCTACCCGATCGCCGAAATCGCGCCGGACGGCACCTGCACGATCACGAAGCCGGCCGGCACTGGCGGGGCGGTCAACGTCGAGACGGTGAGCGAGCAGCTCCTCTACGAGGTCGGCGACCCCGCCGCGTACCTGACGCCGGACGTCGTGGCCGACTTCACGAGCGTCCGCCTGGAGGAGGTGGGGCGCGACCGGGTGCGGATCACGCAGCTGCACGGCAAGCCGGCGACGGACACCTTCAAGGTGTCGATCGGCTACCGCGACGGCTGGGCGGCGAGCGGCACGCTGGTGCTGGCCGGCCCGGACGCGGCGACGAAGGCGCGATGGGCTGGCCGGCTGCTCCTGGAACGGCTGGCGACGGCCGGGGCGTCGCCGGCGGAATCGCTCGTCGAGGTGATCGGCGGCGGCGACCTCGTGCCGGGCGTGCTGCCGATCCCCGGCGGCCTACCGGAAGCGATGCTGCGCGTTGCCGTTCGCGATGCGAACCGGGCGGTGGTCGAGCGGTTCAGCAAGGAGTTCGCCCCGCTGGTGACGTCGGGGCCGCCGGGCGTGACCGGCTACACGACCGGCCGGCCGGCGGTGCGCGAGGTGTTCGCGTACTGGCCGGCCCTGGTGGGCAAGGCCGTCGTCTCTCCTCGGGTGACGATCCTATGACAGTGAATCCTCTCACGACACTGGCCGCCATCGCCCACGGCCGGAGCGGCGACAAGGGCAACCACGCCAACGTCGCCGTGATCGCCTACACGCCGGCCGGCTTCGCCTGGCTTCGCCAGCACCTGACGGCCGAGGTCGTCGCGGCGTACTTCGCCCCGCTCGGGCCGTCGCGCGTCGAGCGCTTCGAGGCGGCGAACCTGCTCGCGGTCAACTTCCTGCTGTACGACGCCCTCGCCGGCGGGGCGAGCCGGTCGCTGCGGACCGACACCCAGGGCAAGACGCTCGCCCTGGCCCTGCTTCAAATGCCGCTGTCGCCCTTGCCCGACGACCTCGCCCCGATGCTCCGACCGGGAGGAACCCCATGAGCGACGAGCTGGTGCGCTACGAGGTGCGGTCGCGGGTGGCCGTGCTGACGATCAACCGCCCCGACCGCCGCAACGCCCTGAGCCGGGCCCTGATCGCCGCCCTGACGGCGGCGGCCCAGCGCGCCCGCGACGACGCCGCGGCGCGGTGCGTCGTCCTGACCGGGGCCGGGGCGGCGTTCTGCGCCGGGATGGATCTCGCCGAGTTGGAGGAGTCGCTCGCGCCGCAAGCGCCGGAGAACAGTCCGGTCTGGGACGACGCCTACCGCCTCGGCCAGCTGTACGAGCTGCTGTACACTCTGCCGAAGCCGACGATCGCGGCGGTGAACGGGGCGGCGGTCGCCGGCGGGGCGGGCCTGGTGACGGTGTGCGACCTGGCGGTGGCGGTGCCGACGGCGAAGTTCGGCTACCCGGAGGTGCGCCGCGGCCTGGTCGCGGCGATGGTGATGCCGCACCTGATGCGGCACGTCGGCGAGCGGATGGCCCGCTACCTGCTGCTGACCGGCGACCTGATCGACGGAGCCGAGGCGGAACGCTGCGGCCTGGTCAACGCGGTCGCCGCTCCGGAGCAACTGCTCGACAAGGCGATGTCCTGGTCGAAGTCGCTGATCGAGGGCGGCCCGCAGGCCCTGGCGTTGACGAAGGAATTGTTACGGCGGTTCTCGCACCAGTCGGCGTCGGTGGAGGAGACGGCCCGGGCGAGCGCCGCGCCGCGGCTGACGGAGGAGTGCCGGCAGGGGCTGCGGGCGTTCTTCGAGAAGAAGCCCGCGCCCTGGGCGGAGTGAGCGGCCGCCTCACCAGCCGAGTTTCAACCCTGCGAGTTGCTCCCGCACCGCGGCCAGGTCGCACACCGACACGGTGCCGTCCTGGTTGCCCCAAGCGAGGTGCGTCCCCTGCGGACCGAATCGAATCGCCTGGTGGACCGGGTGCCCATTCAAGCCGAGCCGGACCGCCGCCCGGTCGTTCTCGCCGGTCTCGGCGTAGCGGAGCGTCAGGACGAGCGCGCCGGTGTCGCGGCTTTCTGTCCCGTGGACGTATCGGTCGCCCCCCAGCCCGAGGCCGGCCGCTAACAGCGGCAGGTGTCGCCGGTCTTGGCCCGTCGCGAGGTCGAGTAGTCGGCTGGTGCCAGTCACCTCGTCCATGACGCCGACGACCTGCAACGACGCATCGAGCGCCAGCGTCCCGAACCCGCGCGGCGGGACGAAGTGGGGCCGCCTCCAAACGCGCTCCCCGGTCGCCGCCCGGATCACCTCGACAAGGGCGTTTTTCTCGTCCGGTCCGCCGTATCGCTGAAGGATGAACCGGCCCGGGGCGTGAGCCGCGACGGCGGTGAGGATCCGGGTCGGCCCGTCGATTTCGTAGAGCGGCATCGCGGCCCCGTTCGGCCGCAGGAGGTCATAAACGACCGGCCGGTGTGGGGCCTTGTTCGCTTCGCCGGGCAACTCACAACGGAACAGGAGCAACTTCGTGTCGTCGGCGTCGAAGAGGGGGCGGTTGACCACGGCACGAGGCAGGGGCCAGGCGCGCTCCTCCTTGCCGGTGGTCGTATCCCACACCTTCGCCTCGCTCCCGGTCGCGACGGCGAGTCGGCGGCCATCGCTACTGAACGCCAGCCCGGCGTTGTCCACCGTGGTTCCTGGGGCGACCCCGCGCTGATGGAGCAGCCGGCCCGTCGCGGCGTCCCAGATCCCGACCCGCCAGTCGTGCGACAGCCCGGCGAGGAGCCGGCCGTCGCGCGAGAACTCGACGAGGGCGAGGAGGCTCTTCAGGCCGCGCAGAGTCCGGACACCCCGCCCGTCGTGGAGGGCCCAGACGCCCGGCCGACCCGCCATTTGCGCGGTGCGGTTCGACGAGGCAAGGAACGCCCCGTCGGGGGAGAACGCCACCCCGGTGACGTTGTCCCCGGCGTCGATGTCGAGCAGATGTCGCCCGGTGGCGGCATCCCAGAGTTTGATGAATCCCCTGCCCCCGCTCGCCAGGAGGGTCCCGTCCGGGTTGAACGCGACGGCGTGGACTTCGTGATGCGACCCGAGGCAGTCCGTTGGCAACCGGCCAGCCAGGTCCCAGAGGACGACACGCGCGCTCCCGCCGCATACGGCCAATCGACCGACCGGCCGGGCCGGAGCGTCGCGGTCCGCGTCCGGCGAGAAGGCCAGGGCGTGGACCTGGAACGGCGACGTCTGGAGCGTGGCGACCACTTCCTTCGGCTGCCGGACCGACCAGACGGTGACCCGGCCGTCCGCCCCGGCGGCGGCGAGGAACTCACCCGCCGCCGAAAGGGCCAGGGCGGTCGGGGCGGCGCGGAATCGGGCCAGTTCTTTCCCGGTCGCCCCGTCCCAGACGACGACCGGCCCGTCCGGGCCGTCGGCCGCCGCCGCGACCCGGCCCGCCTGCTCCGACAGGGCGAGGATTGGCTGGTCGAGCCCCGCCCGCCGAACCGCCGTCGGACGGGCCTGCCCCGGCTCGGCCGGGAACTCGAACCGCCGGATGACCTGCTGCTTCTCCAGATCCCACAGAGCAATGGCCGGGCCGTCGGTCGGGGCGAGGGCGAGCGGCCGGCGGTCCTGGCCGAAGGCGACCTTCCCCGGGTCGGACGGGTGCCCGAAAGGGACGACCCGGTCCGTCGCGCGGTCCCAGACCCGCGTCCGGTCGCCTTTCGCCCCGGCCAGGAGCAGCCGCCTCGCGTCGGCATCGACGGCGACGGCGGCGTAGTTGTCCGGGGGGAGGGTCTTCAGGCGGGTCGCGTCCAGGCCGTCGAGCAAGGCGGCCCCCGCGTCGTTGAGGTCCGGGCCGGGCCGCCGGGCGACCGCCGCGCGGAGGTGGTCCCAGGCCCGGTCGCGCCAGCCGTCGATGCGCGGCTTCAGGCGGATGACCTCGACGGCGAGGAGGGCGGCTTCGGCCCGCTGGCGGTCCGCTTCGACCTGGGCCGACCGTACCGTCAGCCCCGTCGCCGTGAGCAGGCCGACGATCGCGAGCAGGAGGCTCGCCGCCCAGCCCGGGTTGCGCCGCGACCAGAGCCACGCACGCCGCGGCGCGCCCGCCGGGCGGGCCTGGGTCGGTTCGCCGCGGAGCCAGCGCCGCAGGTCGTCCGCGAGGTCGGCGGCCGACGCGTACCGCTGGACCGGATCCTTACGGAGGGCCTTCAAGCAGATCGCCTCCAGGTCGGCCGGCACCGACGGCTCGACGGCCCGCGGCGGGGCGACCTCGCCGTGGAGGATCCGCTCCCGGTAGTCGCCCGGTCGGTCCTGCCCCGCCTCGACCGTCGTCGCCGATGGGGCCGGCACCGGGGCGGCGAAGGCCTGGCGGAGGGTGAGCAACTCGTACAGGGTGACGCCGAGGCCCCAAACATCCGTCCGGGGGTCGGCCCGCCCGGTGAGCCACTGCTCCGGGGCGATGTAGGCGTGGGAGCCGAGGATGGTGCCTGCCTGGGTGAGGCCGCCGTCGCCGGAGGCGACCGTGCCGTCCGGGGCTTCCGCGGCGTCGTCCGACCGGCGAGGCCCGATCCACGCCAGGCCGAAGTCGATCACCCAGCAGTGGCCGGACCGGTCGAGGATGAGGTTGCTTGGCTTGAGGTCCCGGTGCAGGACGGCGGCTTCGTGGGCGTGGTGCAGCGCCCCGGCCGCGTCGGCGATCGCCCGGGCGACGGACCGAAAGCGCTCCGCCGAAGGCCCGTCCCCGGGGGCCTGGGCCCGGCCTCGCCGCGCCGCCCGGACGACCTCGTCGAGCGGCGTCCCCGCGATGAACGGCATGACGAAGTACCGGATGGTCCCTTCCTCTCCGGCGGCGTAGATCGGCACGATGTGGGTGTGGTGGAGCCGGGCCAGGGCGCGCTGCTCCCGCTGGAAGCGGTCCAGCGTCGCCCGGTCGGACCGATCCGGGCGGATCACCTTGATCGCGACGAGGCGTTCGAGCCGGGGGTGGACCGCCAGGTAGATCTCGCCCATGCCGCCGGTGCCGAGGCGACGCAGGATGAGATACTCGCCCAGCCGGCCCGGCATGGCGGTCGAAAGGCGGGCCAGGACCGCCGCCCGGTCGCGCAGCTGGGACGCCAGGTCCGGGCGGCCGGCCAAAAACCGGGCGAGAACCTCCGCCTGGGCCTCGGCGGACGGGGCGGCCTGGTAGTCCCGGCTGAACTCCTGGAGGAACAGCTCGTCCGGGGTGAGGTCGGGCGACGAGTCCGGTCCGGTCGAGGTCATGGGGGCGTCCCCGCGTCGGGGTTGAGTTGTCGCCAGAGCCCGGCCAGCCGTCCGAGGGCGCGCTGGTAGCGCTTTTCCGCCGCGCTGAGGGAGATGCGCAACACTTCGGCGATCTCGTCGTGTTGGAGGCCGTCGAAATGCCGCATCTCGAGGACCTCGCGCTCCTTCTCGTCGAGCAGTTCGATGACCTGCTGGACCCGGACCGCCTCGTCCCGGCGGGCGGCAGCGTCGGCCGGGTTCGACCCCGACCCGATCAGGTCGCTCCACTGCCGGGCCGCTTGCTGGGACAGGGCGACCTCTCGCCGGGGGTGCCGCCGCCGCTCCGCGAGGACCCGGTCGCGCACGAGGCCGTACAGCCAGACGTAGGGCGGGACGGCCAACGGGCCGACGGCCGACCAGCGGCGACACGCCTCCAGGTAGGCGTCCGTCAGGACGTCTTCGGGGTCGATCCGCGCCGCCAGGTCCGGGGAGAGCCGGCGGTGGACCACCGCCAGGAGGCGCGGCCGGAACTCCTCGAACAGGAGGGCGACCGCTTCCATGTCGCGGCGTTCGGGCTGCTTCGTCATGGCCGACTTCCGAACGGGGGCCGGGCGGCCCGAACGACGAACCCAGCGAAGCCGAGCAGGCCCATGGCGAGAAGGAGCCCGGTCGCCGGCTCGGGGATCGCCGCACGGAAAGTATAGACGAAGCCGTGCGACCGTCCGGTCTGGTCGAAGTATTCGCCTACGACCCGGTTGCCCGAGATGCCGTTCACCGTGGTTCCCCGGCTGCCGGGGTAGTCGATGATCGTGAACGACGATCCGTCGTAGATGAATCCGTGCGCCCGAGAGGCCGCGTCGAAGTAGTAGCCGACCAGGAGCCCTCCCTCGACGTCGCGGAGGTAGGTGTTCACACTCCCGGGCGGGTCGAGGGTGGCGAACAGCGAGCCGTTGAAGACGAAGCCGTGCAGGCGGTTTGACGCATCGGAGTAACTCCCGACGATGACGTTCTCGTCAATACCGAACGCTACGGTGTCCTTGGCCCCCGGGTAGTCCAGCGGGGTGAACGTCGAGCCGTTGAAGACGAAGCCGTGCCCTCGGTTAGACGCATCGAGGTAGTTCCCGACGACGGTACTGCCGGAGATGCCCTGTGCCCGGGTGTCGTTGCTGCCGGGGAAGGTCAGCGACGCGAAGGACGACCCGTTATAGACGAAGCCGCGCCGGACCGACCCGTCCAGATAATGACCGACGATGATCGATCCGTCGATGTTCGACGCCTCTGTGCGCGTCCCGCCTGGTACGTTCAGGGGCGAATACGACACGCCGTTGTAGGAGAAGCCGTGCCGGCCGAGGCCGACTTGGTAGAACCCGACGATCGTTGTCCCGGACACCCCGGTCGCGACGGTCAGGCTGCTGCCAGGATAGTCCAGGGAGATGAAACTCGCGCCAGCCGTCGCGGGGAGAAGCAGATTGGCGCTAAGCACGGCGACGGCCACGATTCGGGCTGGTGCGGGGGAGACCATGTCTGAGGTCCGTCCGGGTTCGAGCACGGGGGCGCGCCGCCGAAAAGGGAAGCCGCGATCGGGCCGGGCTTCGCCATTCCGAGGAGCGAACCGCGGAGAACGCTACCGGCGCTTCGCGCGTCGGCCGCCATCTCTCAGCGAGAGCCCACAGCGGGCTCCTGAAGGTAACTGACGGGTTGGAGGAAAAGCGGACAGGATTTCTTGATCTGGGCGGCTGTCACGGCCGCAGCCGCCGCTCGAAGTCGCTCACCACGTCGCGCAATGCGGCGAGATCGACGAGGGTGATGATACCGAGCTGGTTCCCCACGGCGAGCCGGCGGCCGTCCGGGCTGAACGCCGGGCTCGTCAGTCCGGCGGTCGGGTCCGGCGTGTAGAACTCCAGCCAGACCGGCTGGCCATCGCCCACCCCGGCCAGGACCATGACCCCGCCGCGCTGGAGCAGGCCCTCGTCCAGGCTGGTGACCATCAGGCCGCCGTTCGGCTGGAGGGCCCGCGGCACGCGCCCCGTCGGCGACGCCGGGCCGGCCAGGGGTTGAAACCGCGCCGGGCCGCCGGCCGCGTCCATCAGCCACAGGCCCGTCCCGTCCGGGTTCAGGACCGCCGTTGGCTGGCTGCGGTGTTCGTCTTCGTGTCCCAGGTCGATGCGCAGCCGCCGCCGCCCAGTGGCCACCTCCCACACTTCGACGCGGCGGCGCTCCGCCGGGGTGCGCGGCCCGACCCACAGGTAGAGCCGACCGTCCGGCGTCAGGTCGCTGGTCAGGAACAACCGTTCGCCCGGTTCCGGCGGCCGGACCTCGCGCGGTGGCGACGGCTGCTGGCCGGGCACGATCTCGCGCACGACCGTCCGCAAGTTCCAGTCCTTCGGGCCGGCGTCCGCCTCCTCCTCGCTGACGAGGACGAACCGGCCCTCGGCGTAGGCGAGCCGACGGAAGCCGCGCGGCAACGGCCACGGCCCGGACGTCCGCCGCTCGGCCGTGTCGCGCACCAGGACGACGCTCCGCTCGTCGGCCGACGCGAAGGCGACGTACCGGCCGTCGTCGCTCAGGGCGAGGGCGGCGTTCGTGTGGTCGAACTGGCTCGCCTCGACCGGGAACGCATCGACCACCCGGCCGTCTTCCGCGGCCCAGACGCGCACCGCGTTGCCGTTCTCCTGTGACGCGAGTCGGCGGCCGTCCCGCGACCAGGCGACCTTGTCGATCCCGTAGCCGTGGCCGGCCAGCTCGCGGAGCGGGCCACCGATCGCCAGGTCGTAGAACGCGACGCCGGTGCTGCCCGTCGCGGCCACGGCCCGCCCGTCGGCGGAGAACCCGGCCGGGTGGTGCCCCAGCGACAGGACCGGTCGGGCCGTCTCGCAGTCCCACATCTGGCAGCCGGTCGAGCTCGCCCCGACGAACAGGTAGCGCGGCTCGGTCGGGTGGAAGGCGAGGCGCGGCTGGCCGAGGCTGCCGACGCGCAAGCGTTGCACCGGCATGCCGTCCGCCGTCCAGAGATGGGTGCCCTCGGCGTTCGCCACCGCGAGGCGGCGGTGCGACGACCACGCCAGCGCCTGGATCGGGGCCTTGCCGGGGCGCAAGTCGGCCCGTACCGGCTCGCCGTCGCGGAAGAGCCGCACCCGGCCTTCCTCGTCGCCGACGGCGAGGAGGCCGTCCGGTCCGAACGCCGCCGCCGTCGGTTTCATTTCGGTGCGCCACTCGCCCGGCCGGGCGGCGAACCCCGGCACCCCCCAGGCACGAACGACGCCAACGGCGTCGCACACGGTCAACGCCGCGCCGTCGAAGTGGATCGCCACGACGGCCGCCCCGGCTCGGGTCAGCTCCACCTGCGGCCCGGTCGCGTCGCCGTCCCAGACTTCGAGGCGGCCGTCCGGGGCGGCGACGGCGAGGTGCCTGCCGTCCGGACTGAACGCGAGCAGAGGACGTGGCCGACCCGCATCGATGTCGGGCAGCGGCGGCGGGGCCGTGCCGCGCTGCCAGCGCAGCAGGCGGGTGCCGTCGCCTGGCACGGCGAGGATCAGGGTCCGGCCGTCCGGCGAAGCGGCGACCGACCAGACCCGGTAGAATACGCCCGGCAGTGGCTTGAACTGCTCAGCGAGGCGCGCCTCCGGCACGGCCAGCGTCGCCACGAACGCGGAGCGGATCTCGACCGCGAAGCGGTCGCGTAGCTCGCCGTCTGGCAGCCGGCGCAGCGGCTCGCGGACGGCGGCGAGGATCTGCTGGGCCTCGTCGCGCCGGCCTTGCGTCGGCACGGCGAGGCGGTGTAGCGCCCGGCCAAGGAGGGCCCGCACCTCGACTTCGGCCCGGCTCCGGGCCTCGACGATGTCTCGCACCTCGCGGAGTTGGACGTCGTTGCGAGCGTTCTGGATCGCCAGGGCGCAGGCGACGCTCAGGCCGACGACGCCCAGGCCGATCAACAGCCCCGCCGCCCGCCGGGCCCAGCCGACCGGTCGGGCCGGGAGCGTCGGCGGTGCGGCCGGCTCCTCCCGCAGCTCCTTGAAGATGCGGTAGCACGTCCGGCAGCCGGCCAGGTGGGCCAGCTCGGCCTCGTCCGGAACGGCGCTCGCCGCGCGGAGCTGGCGGAACCGGGCCAGGTCGAGGCAGCCCGGCCCGAAGAGCGGGGCCGGCGGCGGGCCGTCCGACGGGTCGAAGCAGCGGCGCAGCATGGCGTCCGTCTCCGCGTCGAGGGCGTCGCGATCCGGGTCGTCCGGGCCTGTCATCGGCATCCTCCCGGCGGCGGTTCGAGGCCGAGGTGCGCCCGCAGCGCCTGGAGGGCGCGCGAGAAGCGCTTCTGGACCGCCGCGAGCCCCAGGCCGAATTTCCCCGCCAAAGCCGCCCGGCTCGTTTTATCCACGTAGTGCAAGAGGAGGAGGTTCTGGTCGTCCGGGCTCAGGATCGCCATGGCGTTGATGACGCGTTCCACCTCGGCCGCCGCGTCGTCCGTCTCGGGTCGGGCCTCGGGCGCGGCGAGGTGGTCCGGCTCGGCGTCGGCCGCCCGGCGCTGGCGATCCCGGGCCTGGCACGACGCCTGGCCGGCGTGGCGCAAACTGGCGGTCAGGTAGCGGACGAAGAACGTCGGCTGGACCATGCCCTCGTCGGTGAACGCGGTGCCGGCGATGAAGCGCTTGAACAGCCGGATAAAGAGCGTCTGATACGCATCGTCGAGATCCTCCCGGCTCGGGAAGTAGCGGAGGAACCCGACGCGGAACGACCAGTACCGGCGATAAAGCGCCTCGAACGCGGGCGTGTCGCCGCACATCGCGCGGGTGACCAACTCGCGATCCGTGGCGTCATCCGCCGGCGCTCGTTCCGTCCCGGAGCACATGCCCGCGCCCGTGGGTGTCAAGGGCCAGCCGAGGTGCCAGCCGGTCGCCGGCCGCGACGGACCGCCAGGACGACGAGGCCGCTCATGCCGGCCAGCAGCCACGAGGCCGGCTCCGGGACCACCGCCAGCGGCGTCCCTCGGCCGTTGTTGTACAGGGCGGCCACCTCCGCGTTGGTCAGCGCCCGCGTCCACAGGGCGACTTCGTCGATCCGGCCATCGACTGAGAAGTCGCGGCCGTCGAGGGCGTTCCGCATGCCGATCAGCAGCGGCAGCGTCGTCGATCCGATCGGGCTGGCCGTGCTCCCGGACGCGACGAGAGCCCCGTCGTAGAACAGGTCGAACGCCGAGCCGTCCCGACGGACGACGACGTGGTGCCACGTCCCGGTCGGGATCGACACCGCCGCGTTGAGGATGCCGCCGGCGAAGCCGTCGAAGCCGAAGCGGAGCGCATTCGGGAACGTCGTCAGGCTCCAGGCCGGACCGCCGCCGCCGCTAAATTTTTCGATGAGCGTTTGTTCGCGGGTCGCCGTGTCGAAGTTGAACCAGATCCGGATGGAGAAGTTCGTCGTGTTGAAGTTGAGGCTCGGATCGTCCGTCAGGCGCTGGGCGAACGAGGCGCTGTTGCCGGGCAGGCTGAGCGACTGGCCGATAAGCCCCGTTCCGTAGCCGGCCCCGCCGAATAGGCCGAGGTGCCGGCCGTTGCCAGACAAGTCGGCCGCCGTGCCGTCGAACGGGTAGTAGGCTGCCAGGCCGGTGATGAGGTCGGCCCGGCCCGGGCCGGCCAGGGCGAGTACGAGGACGACCGCCGTGCCGACGGCGAGAATGCGTTTCACGAGGCGGGCCCTCCCCCAGGTAGGCGACGGTTCTGTCTACCTACCTCAAGTGGGCTCGACCGGCGGCGCGGACACAATCCGGACAGAATTTCTCCGTTTCACGCCCCGCCGCGTTCGCGCTTGAGGCGGTCGACCTCGTCGCGCAGGCGCTGGTTTTCCGCTTCGAGCGACTCGGTCGTCGGCCGGGTCGGTCGCGGGGTCGCCGGGGTCCGGTTCGCGTAACGGACGACCTTGTCCTCGGTGAAGTAGACCCCGGTCCACATGCTCGTCTTGCAGTGGGCGACGTGCTCGTTGCCGTGCCGGTCGGTGTAGCGGACGCGGTAGATGCGGTCGTTCTTCTCGCCGAACCAGCCCGGGCCGAACGGGTCCCAGGCGATCTCGTCCACGGTGCCGCCGTCGTTGCGGACGTACTCGCGGATGCGGTCGTGGTCCATGTTGCCGGCCAGGACGCGGAAGCCGATCCCCACGGCCAGGGCGATGACGATCAGGATGACGACGCCTTCCATCGGGCACCCCCCGGGCTCGGGCTAGGACTCGACGACGCGGTCTTCGGTGATGTGGACGCCTTCCCACAGGCTGGTGCGGAAGCGGCCCTCGTGGACCTGGCCGTCCTTGTCGCGATGGCGGACGAGGAAGGCGCGCCCGCTCCCCTCGACGACCGCGCCCGGCCGGGTCGGCACCGAGCGGATCGCGAGCACCTCGCCGCCGCGGTCCTTCAAGTAGGACCGGATTCGCGACTCGTCGAGGCCGCCGGCCAGCCAGCGGATCAGGACGATCAGGACCAGCGACACCCCGGCGATGACCGGCAGAACGACCAGTAGCGCTTCCACGTCAACTTCCCAGTAACGGCTTCGGCCGGCGGTCCGGCGTCGCGCCATCGACGCCGACGTAGACCAGCTCCGCCTCGGTCACCTGGAGCATCTCGCCGCCGCGATCGACCTCGACGTGGACGTGCATCGTCACCGACGTACGGCCGAGGCGGACGACCCGGCCGACGAACCGGACCACGTCGCCGACGTGGACCGGCTTGGTGAACTCGACGCGGTTGATCGCCACCGTGACGAGCATCGGCGGCGGCCCGCCCGCCTGGAGGACGGCCCGCCGGGCGGCGATCGCCCCGGCCTGGTCGATGTACGACAGCAGGACGCCGCCGAAGATCGTCCCGTGCGGGTTCGTGTCGCGCGGCATCATCACCACCTGGATGGCGACGTACGGTTCGCTCGGCAAGTCCAAGGCGGTTCTCCGGCGAGGATGAGGCGAGACGACACGCCCCAGTGTACAATACCCGCCACCGTCCGGCCATCCGTCCTGGAGGTCGCCATGCTCGACGTCGCCGCGGCCCGCCGCCAGTTCCCGGCCCTGAACCGCCCCGACGGCCGGCGGCTGCCCGTCTTCTTCGACGGCCCCGGCGGCACCCAGGTGCCGCAGCGCGTCATCGACGCCGTCGCCCAGTCGCTCGCGTACGCCAACGCCAACCGCGGCGGCGTCTTCTGGACGAGCCGCGCCGCCGACGCCATGCTCGACGAGGCCCACCGCGCCGCGGCCGACTTGCTCAACGCCGCCTCGCCGGACGAGGTCGTCTTCGGCCAGAACATGACCAGCCTCTGGTTCCACCTCAGCCGGTCCGTCGCCCGGACCTGGAAGCCCGGCGACGAGGTCGTCGTCACCCGGCTCGACCACGACGCGAACATCCGCCCCTGGCTCCTCGCCGCCCAGGACGCGGGGGCGACCGTCCGCTGGGTGGATGTCCGCCCGGACGACTGCACCCTCGACGTCGAGGATTACCACCGCCAGCTATCGCCGCGGACGAAGCTCGTCGCCCTGCCGGCGGCGTCGAACGCGACCGGGTCGCGCGTCGAACTGCGGCCCTTGATCGAGGCGGCCCACGCCGTCGGGGCGCTCGTCGCGGTCGATGCGGTCCACTACGCCGCCCACGGGGCGGTCGATGTCCGGGCGTTGGGCTGCGACCTGCTCGGCTGCTCGGCGTACAAGTTCTTCGGGCCGCACGTCGGCATCGCCTGGGCGCGGCGCGAGCTGCTGGAGGGCTGGTTCGCGTACAAGGTGCGCCCCGCGCCGGAGGGCGGCTCCGGCCGGTGGATGACCGGGACGCAGAATCACGAGGGCATCGCCGGCACCCTCGCCGCGATCGACTACCTGGCGGGCCTCGGCCCGCCCGGCGGCGACCGGCGTTCGCGCCTCGTCGAGGCGATGGCCCGCATCCGCCAGTACGAGAAGGGCCTGGCCCGCCGATTCCTCGAAGGGCTCGCCGCCCGGCCGCGTTACCGCGTCCACGGCGTGAAGGCCCTGGACCGGCTCGACGACCGGGTGCCGACGTTCGGCATCACCTGCGCCGACCATCCGGCGAGCGACCTGGCCGAGCACCTCGCCCGGCACGAGGTCTTCGCCTGGGCCGGCCATTTCTACGCCGTCGAGCTGATCGAGCGGCTCGGCCTGCGCGACGCCGGCGGCGTCCTCCGCGTCGGCCTGGTGCATTACAACACGGCGGACGAGGTGGACTACCTCCTCGCGGTGCTCGACCGCCTGTGACGCCTGTGCCGCCTCTTCCGGGTTTGACGAAAGAACCGCCGCGCCGGGGGACGACCTATATCGCAGGGCTTCTCCGTCCGTCGCCATCGGAAGCCGGGGGCTCCCGGCGGGCGGGAGAACGCCGACAAGCCAAGCGCAGGCAGGGGGATCTGATGAAGCGATTGTTGTGGTCGGCCCTGCTCGCCGCCCTGGTCGGAACGACGGCGTTCGGCCAGAGCAGCGGCAAGTACATGGGCGGTGCCTTCAACAAGGGCACCGACGGGGCGTCGTTCCGGCCGGAGGTGCCGAACCTCGTCGGGCCGTGGGGACAGCCGGTCGAGATGAAGATGCCCTACGCGGCGAACCCGGCCGCCGGGGCGGAGGTCGCCCGGTCGATGCTCGATCATAGCGTGCCGCTCGACCTCGCCGCGGCGATGCAGCGCGCCGCGGCCGGCGGCATGCCGCTGCCGGGCGGCCTGCAGCAGGCCCAGCACTGCGGCCCCGGCGGCTGCCCGCCCGGCATGGGCCCCGGCATGGGCGGCCCCGGCATGGGCGGCCCCGGCGGCATGCCGGTCAGCCTCAACCCCGGCTTCATGGGTCCGATGCAGGGCCTGATGCCCGGCTCGACCCAGGCCGGCGGCCCGCTCGGCTACCCCGGCGCGGTCGCCGCGGTCGGGGCGCTGACCCCGGGCGGCGGCCCCGGCGGCGGACCGGGCGGCGGCCCGGGCATGGGGGCGGGGCCGTTCCAGGCCGCGCGTACCCAGGTCCGCTTCGTCAGCCCGACCGGCATGCGCATCGCCTGGTACGCCCCGAGCCCGGACGGCCGGGCGTTCACGACCGAGTTCCTCGAGGCCCCCGGCCGGTACAACTTCGTCCAGGCGGCGATCTACCGCCTCAAGCTGACGAACCTGCCGAACCGGACGAACCTCGCCGCCCTGTACCCGACGCTGGAAGTCGTCCCGGCGACGGCGAAGACGGCGACGTTCCTGGCCCACTCGTCGGTGCCGGTTAGCTTCACCGAGGAGGACATCACCCAGATCGCGGCCGGCAACTTCCTGGTCAAGGTCATCTACCTGCCCGACCCGCAGTTCCAGGACCTGGCCGCCACCGGCCCGGACGAGGTCGTCTCGACGCGCCTGGAGCCGGGCGTCGATCCGATCAACGAGGCGTGCCGTCGCGGCAGCATCCTGGCGATCATCCGCGTCGGCAACAACGACCTCGAGGCCCCGAACACCCCGGCGATGGACGCCCCGCCGCCCGGCGGTCCGGGCGGCCCCGGCGGTCCGGGTCGTCCTGGCCCCGGCGGTCCGGGTGGCCCCGGCGGTCCGGGTCGCGGTCCGGGCGGCCCCGGCGGCGGTGCTGCCGGCCCTGGCGGCCCCTCGACGATGCTCGGCGTCCCGGCCCTGCCGGCCCAGCCGCATCAGCACGTGAACCTGGGCGCGGGCGGCCCGAGCCTGGCCCCGAACGTCCAGCCGCCGCAGGGCCCCAACGGCAAGCCGTACATGGCCCCGTCGCCGATCCCGGGCCTGCCGGTCGCCGTCCAGGGCACCGGCGCGCCGCCGGTGATCGACCCGCGCTCGACGCCGACCGTCGTTCAGACCTCCGCCACGGACAAGGCCGCCGCTCCGAAGCGCAAGTAAGCAACTCGCAAGTCAGAAGTCAGAAGTGGTTTTACTTCTGACTTCTGACTTCTGACTTCTGACTTCTGAGACTTCCCCTCCTCCCCCCGGGCCCTGGTCATGAAGCGAACCGCAATCGTCGCGCTGCTCCTGCTGCCGGCGCTGGCCCCGGCGCAGCTTTACTCGCCCACGAACCCGCCGTTGATCGGGCCGCCGCCACAGTCCGGGCCGGCGGCGCTGCTCTACGTCCGCCTCGACGGCCCGGCCGGGGCGAAGGCGTCGTGGTATCAGGGCCAGGCGAAGCGCGACCTGGACATGGGCGCGGTCCTCGGCCTCCGGCCGGGCTACGTCTTCCGGTTCGAGGTGAACAACATCCCCGACCTGCCCGGCGTCAGCCTCTTCCCGACGCTCGAGGTCCGCGGCAGCCTGTCGATGACGACGAAGGCCCAGCCGAAGGACTTCCCGGCCCCGGTCGTCCTGACGCGCGAGGACGTCCAGGCCGTGCTGCGCGGGGCCCTCGTGACGAAGCTCGTCTACCTGGAGCACCCCGAGCGGGCGACGCCGACCGCGACGACGATCCAGACGCCGATCGAGACGACCCTGCCGGCGACGCGCGACCTGTACGAGGAGGCGCGGGAACAGGGCCGACCGGTCATGGTCATCCGCGTCGGCGGCCGGCAGCACACGCCGGCCGAGCTGGCCGCCGAGTTCGTCGCCGGGACGGTCCTCTTCCCGGGCGAGGCGTCGCTGAACCGGCCCACGGTGGCCCCGCACCTGCCGTTCGTCACCTGGCCGTGGTACGACCCGCTCGCCGGGCCGGGCAAGCCGGACGACGAGTGCATCCACAACGGCGGCATCACGCCGTCCAGCCTGCCGGTACCGCTGGCCGCCCGGCTGGGCCGCAGCCCGGCGTGGACCTCGGCCGGCCTCGACGCCAGCGGCCGGGTCATCGGCCTGCAGCCGATGGACGCCGTCGCCGAGTACCGCGACTGGCGCGGCACGGCCCGCCTCGTGCCGTCGAACCGCGTCTGCCTCTGCCTGCCGCGCTTCCAGGTGCTGCGCCAGGAGACGCCGCTGCACGAGCACGACCTGCGCCTCCTCGTCGGCGAGCGGATCGGCAGCAAGGGCCAGGACCTCGTCCGCGTCGCGACGCCGCCGACCCCGGCGATCGGCCAGAACCTGATGCAGTCCGCCCAGGGCAACCTGCGCCCGACGGAGGCGGCCGGGCGCAAGGGCCCGCACGCGATCCAGCGCATCGAGGTGCTCGAGGCCCGCGCCCTGATGCAGGGGCCGTACCAGTTCCTCGGCACGAAGGCGGCCGACACGCTCACCGCGATCCAAAAGGCCCTGATCTTCCAGCAGATCAAGTGGGCCGTCGAGGCGAGCGCGACGGCCGCGCCGAGCGAGAAGGTCGGCATGAAGGGCACCCATGTCGTCGGCCGTCTGCAAGGGCTGCAGATCATCAAGGCGACGGCCGAGACGCGCAGCTTGACGGCGTGCTGCCACGAGATCACCGAGGTGCCGGACTGCCCGCTGCTGCTGTTCAAGTGCGCCGACAAGTCGGCCGCCCAGGTCGGCGATGTCGTGACGTTCACGCTCAAGTACTCGAACCAGGGCGGCAAGCCGATCACCGACGTCGCCGTCAGCGACAGCCTCGCCGCCCGGCTGGAGTACGTCCCCGGCAGCGCCGAGTCGGACCGGGCCGCGGTGTTCACCGTCCAGGAGAACGAGGCCGGCTCGCAGGTGCTCCGCTGGGAGATCGACGGCGTCCTCCAGGCCGGCGCGTGCGGCATCCTCAAGTTCAAGGCGAAGGTGCGGTGAACCACCCCGCCCCGACGCCGACGAACAGCAGCGTCGCGAAGCCGAGGCAGTAGACGCCGAACCACGCCCACCGGCCCTGTTCGAGCACCGCCGACAGGACGCGCAACGCCACGAGCCCGGCCAGGAAGGCGAACACCATGCCGACCAGGCCGGGCGTCAGCATCTCCAGCATCCGCTCGTGCGACAGGTGGCCCTCGCCACGGAACAGTCGCCAGACGCCGCGCACGATCACCGGCGGCGTCAACACCACCGCCAGGGCGAACGAATACTCCTCCGCCAGTGTCCGCGGCAGGCCGCGGAACAGGCCGACCGAGATCGTCGCCCCCGAGCGCGAGAATCCGCGGAACGGCAGGCAGAGCCCCTGGATGAAGCCGATCCACAGCGACGTCGGCGTCGTCAGCGGCTTGCCCCAGTCGCGCTCGGTCAACCCGGCCGCCAGGATGAGCAGCCCGACCAGGACGAGCATCGTCGCCATGAGCGGGACGTTCTTGAACAGGGCCTCGACGTCCTCGCCGCTGGCCCGCTCGATCACCTCCTTCAGGCCGAGGCCGACCACGCCGGTGATCGCCGTCGCGACCAGGACGTGCCAGACGAACCCGGTGTCGAGGCTGCCGCTCGGCCAGATGCGCGCCTTCCACCGCGACCAGAAGTAGACGATGACGGCGAACATCGTCCCGGTGTGGAGCATAATGAGGAGGTAGACCATCTCGGGCGACGACGGGTCGCGGTCGAGGAGCTTCATCACCGCGATGACGTGGGCCGAGCTGGAAACCGGGAGCAGCTCGGCCAGGCCCTGGACGACGGCCAGGAGCAGGATCAGCCACCATTCCATGCGTCTTTTCCCTTGCAACCCGGGCGTCCGCTGGCCACCATGCACATCCCTGGTGTATCTCTCCCCGGCGACGAGGACAACCCGCCATGCGATCCCTGCTCGGACTGACCATTCTCACCTTCCTCGCCGGCCTCGCCGCCTCGGGCAACGCCCAGGACAAGGCCGGCCCGAAGGACAACACGCCGCCCGAGGGCTTCACCGCCCTGTTCAACGGCAAGGACCTGACCGGTTGGCAGGGCCTTTCCATGGTCCAGGTCGAGGACAGCGCCGGCAAGAAGCGGACCCTCCCGCTCTGGCTGTCGAAGCTGAGCCCGGAGGAGAAGGCGCTGAAGCAGAAGGAAGCGAACGACAAGATCCTCAAGAACTGGACCGTGACCGACGGCATCCTGGCCTACGACGCCAAGAGCAACTCGCTGCAGACGGTCAAGAACTACGGCAACTTCGAGCTGCTCATGGAATGGAAGATCGCTCCGAAGGGGGACAGCGGCCTCTACCTGCGCGGCCAGCCGCAGGTGCAGATGTGGGATCCGGAGGTCGCCGTCCCGAACAAGGGCGTCGGCTCCGGCGGCCTGTTCAACAACCAGAAGAACCCGAAGGAGCCGCTCAAGAACGCCGACAAGGCACCCGGCGAGTGGAACAACTTCCGCATCGTCATGAAGGGGGACAAGGTCACGATCTGGCTCAACGGCGAGAAGGTCGTCGATGACACGGTCCTGGAGAACTACTGGGACCGCGGCCAGCCGCTGCCGGCGAAGGGCCCGATCGAGCTGCAGCACCACGGCAACCCGCCGTCGCTGATCTGGGTCAAGAACGTCTACATCAAGGAGCTGCCGGACTGAAGGCGGCCGATGCCGCGCCGGCGCTCTTGCGGGGCTCACCCCCCGCCGATGTCCACATCCGCGTACACCGCCCGGTGGTCGGACGCCTCCGCCCCGGGCGGCTCCTCGACGATGCCGACCTCGCCGATTCCTTCGACCCGATCCGCCCTCACCCAGACGTAGTCGAGCCGGACCGGATCCTCGGCGGGGATGAAGGTGTTCCCACCCAGGACCCCCCGGACGACCAGCGCGTCGGCGTAGCCGTGCCTCTCCACGCGCGGCGCGACGGCCGGACCGTGAGGTGCGTAGGCCATGTGACCGCCGAGCGGGTGGGCCGCCAGCCGCGCGAACGCCTCGGGACGGCCGTCGTACTCGCGCGGGTGGACGCAGTTGAAGTCGCCGACCAGGACGTCGGGTCGGTCCCCGACGGCGGCGAACAGGTCGTCGACCTGGTGGAGGCGGACCGCCTCGTCGGCGTGGTCGAGGTCCGTCACGAGAACGGCGACCTGGCCGATGCGAGCCTCGAGGAAGCCGCGCCGCTCTTTGCCCGGGACCGGGCGGAAGAACCCGGTCCTGACCGCGGTGAACGGGAGGCGGCTCAAGAGGGCGTTGCCGTAATTGTCCGGGGTGCCGGTGCCCGGAAATGGCCGCGTCTCGCAGGCACCGAAGGCGTAGGCCATGCCGAGCCGGCCGGCGAGCCAGGCGAGGGCCCCGTCGCCGGGGAGAGGCCCGGGATGGTAGACCTCGTTCAGGCCGATCACGTCCGCCCCGGTCCGGGCGAGCACGTCCGCGACGAGGGCCGCATTCGGCCGGCCGTCGATCGTGAGCCAGCCGTGGATGTTGTAGGTCGCGATGCGCATGGTCGCCATCCGTCCACGGCCCGGGTCACGCGGCGGCAGGCGGTTTCCTCACTAACCTGGCTCCAAGGTACGCGGCCGGGACGAAGACCGCAACACAAGCCACTGCGAACCAGGCCGGATGCGGGATCATCAGCAGGTTCGCGACGCCGCCCGCGAGCAGGACCGCTCCGACGATCAGGCCGTGCGTGGCCGGGGCCCGGCGGGCGTACCACCCCGCGAACGCGCCGCCGGCGAACGAGCCGAGGGCGTAGGCGGCGAGGACGAACAGCAGCACGCCGACCGGGGCCTCGGCGACATAGGCCTTGAGCGCCTCGGGGTCGCGCACGTCGAGGCCTTCCGGGATCGGATACACCTGGTGGCCGAGCGCCTGGACCGCCAGGATGACGGCCGCGCCGAGGATCAGGCCGAAAACGACCGCCAACACGCTCCGCAGGGTCGGGCTCATCGCTTCTCCTCCGATGGGGTGTGCGGGGTGACGATAACCTGCCCGCGCCCGAAAGTGGTAGCTCGGTTGACGCGCCGCCGCATCTCGGCGACAACAGACGGTGGACGTTACTGCACCCGGAGAGAGACCCCATGCGTCGCGTGTTGCTGGCCGTCGCAGCGATTCCGTGCCTCCTCGTCGGGCCGACCCCGGCCGACGAGAAGAAGGGCGGACCGGACGAGTTCAAGCGCCTCGAGTTCCGCTCGGTCGGCCCGGCCGTCGGCGGCCGGGTCAGCCGGGCGTGCGGCGTCCCGGGCGACCCGCTCGTCTACTACGCCGCCACCGCCGGCGGCGGCGTCTGGAAGTCCGAGGACGCCGGCCTCAACTGGAAGTCGATATTCGACGACCAGCCCGTCTCTTCCATCGGTGCCATCGCCGTCGCGCCGTCCGACCCGAACGTCGTCTACGTCGGCTCCGGCGAGGCGAACATCCGCGGCAACGTCCAGGCCGGCAACGGCATCTACAAGTCCGGCGACGCCGGCAAGACGTGGCAACACGTCTGGAAGCAGGAGGGCCAGATCGGCACCGTCGTCGTCCATCCGACGAACGCCGACGTCGCCTTCGCCGCCGTCCTCGGCAAGGCGTTCGGCCCGAACGAGCAGCGCGGCGTCTACCGCACGACCGACGGCGGCAAGACGTGGAAGAAGGTTCTGTACGTCAGCCCGGACGCCGGGGCAAGCGACGTCTGCTTCGACCCGGCCAGCCCGAACACCCTCTTCGCCGGGACGTGGCAGACGCGGCGGTATCCGTGGGACATGACGAGCGGCGGCCCCGGCAGCGGCCTGTACGTCTCGCGCGACCTCGGCGAGACGTGGACCCAACTCGTCGCCAGGCCGGAGGACCCCGAGGAGGCGGCGAAGGAGCCGGCGAAGGGCAAGAAGTTCGCCGACGGCCTGCCGGAGGGGACGTGGGGCAAGGTCTGCGTCGCCGTCGCGCCGTCGGACGGTCGGCGCGTCTACGCCCTGATCGAGGCCGACAAGGGCGGCCTGTTCCGCTCCGACGACGGCGGCAAGTCCTGGGACCGCGTCAACGACAGCCGGGCGCTGCGCCAGCGGGCGTGGTACTTCAACACGGTCACCGTCCACCCGACGAACCCCGACATCGTCTATTTCCCGCAGGTGCCGTTGCTCAAGTCAACGGACGGCGGCAAGACGCTGCAGCGCGTCAAGGGGCCGCACCACGGCGACCACCACGACCTGTGGATCGACCCGAAGAACCCCGACCGAATGATCGACAGCAACGACGGTGGCGTCGATATCACCCTCAACGCCGGCAAGACGTGGTTCGCCCCCGCGCTGCCGATCGGCCAGATCTATCGCCTCGCCTGCGACAATCGGACGCCGTACCGCGTCATGGCGTCGTTCCAGGACATCGGCACGGCGCGCGGCCCGAGCCACAGCCTCAACGGCGACGGCATCCTGCTGTCCGACTGGGAGTACGTCGGCGGCGGCGAGGCGGGCCACGTCGTGCCGGACCCGAAGAACCCGGCCGTCGTCTGGGCGGGCGAGTACGCCGGCATCATCACCCGGCGCGACGACGCTACCCGCCAGGCCCGCATGGTGACCGCCTGGCCGTTCAACCCGTCCGGCCACGCCCCGGAGACGCTGAAGCACCGCTACCAGTGGACCGCCCCGATCCTCGTCTCGCCGCACGACTCGGGCAAGGTCTACCACGCCTCGCAGCACGTCCTCCGCTCGACGAACAACGGCCAGAAGTGGGACGTCATCTCGGAGGATCTCTCGCGCAACGACCGGACCAAGCAGCAGTGGGCCGGCGGGCCGATCACCGGCGACAACACCGGCGTCGAGGTGTACGGCACCGTGTTCGCCCTGGCCGAGTCGCCGAAGAAGGCCGGCCTGCTCTACGCCGGCACCGACGACGGCCTCGTCCACGTCTCGCACGACGACGGCAAGACGTGGACCAAGGGCAGCACGAACCTCCCGGCGATGCCGGAGTGGGGCACCGTCCAATGCATCGAGCCGTCGCCGCACGCAGCCGAGACGGCGTACCTGACGCTCCACCGCTACCGCCTCGACGACACGAAGCCGTACCTGTTCAAGACGACCGACGCCGGCAAATCCTGGAAGTCGATCGCCGGCGGCCTGCCGGACGATCAGTACGTCATGGTCGTGCGCGAGGACCCGAAGAAGAAGGGCATGCTCTACGTCGGCACGAACCGCGGCGTCTGGTTCTCGCCGGACGACGGCGTCCGCTGGCAACAGCTCCGGCTCAACCTGCCGACCGTCGCGGTGAACGACCTGACGGTCAAGGCCGACGACCTCGTCGTCGGCACGATCGGCCGGTCGATCTGGATCCTGGACGACCTGACGCCGCTGCGGCAGTGGACGGCCGACACCGCCCGTAAGCCGGCCGTCCTCTTCCCGCCACGGCCGGCGACGCTCTGGTCGCTCGCCTCGACCCACGCCGGCGACTTCGCCCTCAAGGCGTCCGTCGGCAAGAACCCCGAGTCCGGCGCGGTCCTCCATTACAGCCTCGGCAAGAAGGTGGAGGGCGAGCTGCTGATCGAGATCCTCGACGCCAGGGACAAGGTCGTCGCCAAGCTCTCCAGCAAGAAGAAGGACGACAAGGACGACCCGGACCCCGGCGCGTACGGCGGCCCGGATGAGAAGGAGAAGCCCCTGTCGCGCGAGCCGGGCCTGCACCGGGTGGCGTGGGACCTGCGCCACGAGGCCCCCGAGACGCCGCGCAACGCCCGGACCGATGGCGGCAACCCGAAGCAAGGGCCGCGCGTCGCCCCCGGGACGTACCAGGTCCGCCTGACCGTCAACGGCGAGAAGGTCACCCAGCCGCTGGAGGTGACGGCCGACCCGCGCTACGTGACGCGCCACGCCGGCGAGGCCCCCGGCGTCAAGGACCAGGAGGAGTTCCTCCTGAAGGTGACGGCCGACGTCACCCGACTGGCGAAGGTGATCGAGCAGGTCCGGGCGATCCGCAAGCAGATCGAGGCGCGCAACGACCTGCTCAAGGACGACGACGGGGCGAAGGCCCTCGTCGCGGCGTCGAAGGCGCTGCTGCCGAAGCTCGACGCCCTGGAGGAGAAGCTGCACAACCCGAAGGCGAAGGTCAGCTACGACATCCTCGCCATGAAGGGCGGCGCGCAGATCTACTCGCAGCTTGTCTGGTTCCTGTCCACGATCAAGGACACCGACGGCCCGGTGCCGGACGGCGTCCGCGAGGTCTACGACGCCGAGCGGAAGAAGCTCGACGCCCTGGACAAGGAGTGGCGCGACCTGCTCGACAGGGAAGTGAAGAGCCTCAACGAACAGGCGAAGGGCATCGACGTGCCGGGGGTCCTGGTGCCGCGGAAGTAGGTCAGGCTTTCCAGCCTGACTCCGGCGGTCGAAGCGTCGGGCTGGAAAGCCTGACCTACTCCCGGCCGAAGACGACCGCGACGGCGGTGACGTTGTCGCGCGACCCGCGCTCCAGGGCGAGTTCCACGAGGTGATCGACCCACGCCTGCGGGCTGGCGTGGTCGTGCGCCGTACGGGCCAGGTCGGCCGGCTCGACGTGGTTGGTCAGGCCGTCGCTGGCGAGCAGGAGCCGGTCGCCGGCTTCCGGCGTGAAGGGGATGACGTCCGGCCCGTCGGTCATCTCGCCGCAGCCGAGGAACTTGTAAAGGACATTCTTCCACGGGCTGTGCTGGGCCTGCTCGCGCGTCAGGGTGCCGTTGTTGGCGAGGGCGTCGGCGACGGTGTGATCGACGGTGAGCTGGCGGACCTCGTCGCCGCGGACGAGGTAGGCCCGGCTGTCGCCGAGGTTGGCGACGAAGACCTGGTCTTCGCGGCGGACGGCGACGACGGCGGTGGTGCCCATGCGGCGGTCGCGGGTCTGGTTCTTGCCGGCGGCGATGATGGCCTTGTTGGCTTGCTCCATGGCGTGGGTGACGGCCTGGCCGGGGGCCTCGCTGGCGAGGCAGTCGCACAGGACGTGCGGGATGATCTCGGCGGCGAGGGTGCTCGCCTGTTCGCCGCCGTCCTGGCCGCCCATGCCGTCGGCGACGAGGTAGATGTCGTGGGCCTCATCGACGACGTAGGAGTCCTCCTGGTTGGGCCGTCGGCCCTGGGCGCTGCGCGCCCCGACGCGGACCACGAACTCGGCCATGACCTGCTCCTGCGCCGCGGGCCGGCGGGGAAATCGTCCCCGCCGAGGACCGCCTCACTATTCTACACCTCGCGGGCCGTGTCAATCGCATTCGACCGGTTGGCGCAGGGCCGCGAGGTGTGCCGACCGCGCGGGATCTAGCGGTGGCGCGGCCCGGGAGGGCCTCCCGTGGCGACGTGGCTGAGCCGGCGCGAACGCCGCCCGGAACGGATGGACGACCCGGCCCTGCCGCCGGCCGAGCACCGCCGCGCCCTGCGCGGCCTGGCGACGATCAACGCCTGGAGCCGCAGCGATGCGCTCCTTTGGCCGGCCGTCCGGGCCGCGTGTCGGGAGCGACCCGGACACGCGATCCGCGTCCTCGACGTGGCGAGCGGGGCCGGCGACGTCCTCTTCCGGCTGGAGCGCCGGGCGAAGGCCGCCGGCCTGTCGATCGACTGGCTCGGCGTCGATGCCAGCCCAGTGGCGGTGGACCACGGCCGGGCCGAGGCGGAGCGGACCGGCTCCCGGGTGCGGTTCGCGGTCGCCGATGCCCTGGCCGGGCCGCTGCCGGAAGCGGACGTCGCCTGCTCGTCGCTCTTCCTGCACCACCTGGATGAAGGGCCGGCGCGATTGTTGCTCCGGCGGAAGGTCGAGGCGGCCCCGCTCGCCCTGGTCAACGACCTGCACCGCTGCCGGCTGGGCTACCTGGCGGCGGTCGTCGTGACGCGGGTGTTGTCTCGCTCGCCGGTCGTGCATTACGACGGCCCGGTCTCCGTCGCCGGGGCGTTCACCGCGGCGGAGGCGCTCGCCCTGGCCCGGTCGGCCGGCTGGGCCGAGGCGACGGTGGCGCGACGGTGGCCGTTCCGCTACCTGTTGACCGGGAGGCGGCCATGAGTCAAGGCGGTGACACCTGGGACGTGGTCGTCGTCGGGGCCGGCCCGGCCGGCAGCTCGACGGCGCGCGAGGCGGCCCGCCTCGGACGGCGGGTGCTGCTGCTTGACCGGGCGCACTTCCCGCGGGGGAAGGTGTGCGGCTGCTGCCTCAACCCGGCCGGGCTGGACGTGCTGCGCCGCGTCGGCCTGGGCGACCTGGCGTCGAGCCTGGGGGCGGTGCCGCTGACGCGCCTCCGGCTTCACGCCGGGTCGGCGACGGCGCTCCTATCAATCGGTGGGGTGGCCGTGTCGCGCGAGCGCTTCGACGCCGCCCTGATCGACGCCGCCATCTCGGCCGGGGTCGCGTTCCGCCCCGGAACGATGGCGCGGCTCGGCCCGGTCGAGCCGGACGGCCGCTTCGTCGAGACGGACGCGGGCGCGGTCCGGGCGGCGGTCGTCGTGGCGGCGGACGGGTTGAGCGGCGGCCTCGTCGCCCGGGCCGGCCTCGACGCGACGCCGCCCCAGCGGGGCTCACGCATCGGCGCGAGCGTCGTCGTCGAGGCCCCCGGGCCGACTTACGAGCCGGGGACGATCTACATGGCGTCGGGCCGACCGGGCTACCTCGGCGTGGTCCGGCTGGAGGACGGCCGGCTCGACCTCGCCTGCGCCATCGACAGCGACGCGGCCGGCGGCGGTCGCGGCGTCGGGGCCGTGGCGGAGTCGATCCTCGCCGAGGTCGGCTGGCCGGTGCCGGCCGGCCTGGCGGACGCCACCTGGAAGGGGACGCCGCGCCTGACGCGCCGGCCGGGCCTCCTCGCGGCGGAGCGGCTGTTCGTCGTCGGCGACGCGGCCGGCTACGTCGAGCCGTTCACCGGCGAGGGCATGGCCTGGGCCCTGGCGGGGGCGGTCGCCCTGGGCCCGCTCGCGGCGGCGGCCAGCCAGCGCTGGGAGCCGGCATATGTCGCCCGGTGGACGGCGGCCCACCGCCGCGTCGTCCGCGACCGGCAGGGCGTCTGCGCCTGGCTCGCCTGGGCGTTGCGTCGGCCGTGGCTGATGCGCGCCGCGACGCGCGTCCTGAGCGTCTGGCCCGGACTCGCCGCGCCAGTGATCCATCGCCTGCACGCACCAGGAGGGACCGGCATATGAGCACGGAACTGAGGGGGATCGGCACGGCGCTGCCCGGGACGCCGGTGTCGCAGGAAGACGCGAAGCAGGTCGCCGTCGCGCTGTGTGCGCGGTCGGACGAGCAGGCGTCGTGGGTGCCGGCCATGTACGACGGCACCGGCATCAAGACGCGCCACATGTGCCTGCCGGGGGCCGTCATCCGCGACGTCCTCGACGGCACGCGGCACACCGAGTCGCCGTTCCTGCCGACCGCCGACCCGGCCGACCGCGGCCCGACGACCGCCGAGCGGATGCGCCACTACGAGGTGCTCGCGCCCCAGCTGGCGCTGACGGCGGCGACGCGCGCCCTGGCCGACGGGCCGACCCCGGCGGCGACGATCACCCACCTCGTTACGGTGTCGTGTACCGGGTTCATGGCCCCGGGGGTGGACCTGGCCGTGATCCAGGGCCTCGGCCTGGGCAACCGCGTCCGGCGGACGCACGTCGGCTACATGGGCTGCCACGGGGCGCTGAACGGCCTGCGCGTCGCGGATGCGTTCGTTCGGGCCGACCCGGCCGCGCGCGTCCTCCTGGTCGCGGTCGAGCTGTGCGGCCTGCATTATCACTACGGCTGGGACCCGCAGAAGGTCGTCGCGAACGCCCTCTTCTCCGACGGGGCGGCCGCCGTCGTCGTCACGGTTGGGGCGGACGACCCGGCGGCGTGGCGCGTCGCCGACACGGCGTCGTGCATCGTCCCGGATTCGACGGACGCGATGACGTGGCGCATCCGCGACCACGGCTTCGAGATGTCGCTCGGCCGGAAGGTGCCCGAGCTGATCGCGACGAACTTGAAGCCGTTCCTGGAGGAGTGGCTCGCCGAGCACGGCCTCGACGTGGCGGCGGTCGGCAGCTGGGCGGTGCATCCGGGCGGGCCGCGCATCTTGCAGGCGGTCGAGGAGACGCTCGCCCTGCCGGCCGACGCCCTGGCGACGTCGCGCGGCGTGCTCGCCGAATGCGGCAACCTGTCGTCGCCGACGGTGCTGTTCATCCTCGACCGGCTGCGCCGGCGCAGGGCGGCCCGGCCGTGCGTCGCGCTCGGGTTCGGCCCCGGCCTCGCCGTCGAGGCGGCGCTCTTCGTGTAACTCGGAGCGCGGGCGTCCCGCCCGCTCTTCGCCTTCATCCGGAGCGGGCGGGACGCCCGCGCTCCGACAGAGGGATGCGCCATGACCACCGCCGACGTCCTCGCCCTGTTCGACCCGCCGGTCTGGATCGTGACCGCCGACAACGGCGCGCGCGGCGGTCTCGTCGCGACCAACGTCGTCAGCGCGTCGATCGTGCCGGACCAGCCGCGCATGGCGGTCGGCCTCGCCCGGCAGCACCACACCTGGCGGCTCGTCGAGGGGAGCGGGGCGTTGACCCTGCACCTGCTCACCGCCGAGAAGATCGACTGGGTGTGGCGCTTCGGCCTGACGAGCGGGAAGACCTACGACAAGCTCACCGGCGTCGCCTGGACGCCGGGCCCGACCGGCAGCCCGATCCTGGCCGGGGCGCTGGCCTGGCTGGCGTGCCGCGTCGAGGCCCGCTTCGACACCGGCGACCGGACCATCTTCCTGTGCGAGGTCGTCGCGGCGGGTGGCGACCTCGACGGCAAGCCGCTCACCGTCAGCGGGATGCTCGCCCAGGCGAGCGCTGAGCAGAAGGCCGAATTGAAGCGGCTCCTGGAGCGCGACGCCGCTATCGACGCGGCGGCGATCCAGGCCTGGCGGAGTTCGCGATGAGCGGTCAGCCGGCCCTCCTCGGCGGCGAGCCGGTCCGGCCGGAGGGGCCGCCGGCGTGGCCGCCGCGCGACCCGGCCGTCGAGGCGGCGCTGGCCGCCGCCGTCGCCGACGGGTCGGCGTTCCAGTACCAGGGCGGCCACGTCGAGCGGCTGGAAGGCGAGATTGCGAAGCGCTGGGGCGTCCGGCACGTCCTGACCTGCGGCAGTGGCAGTTTCGCCGTCGAGTTGGCCCTCCGCGCCCTCCGCGTCGAACCGGGCGACGAGGTAATGTTGGCCGCGTACGACTACCCGGGCAACTTCCTCGCCGTCCACGCCGTCGGGGCGGTGCCGGTCCTGGTCGATCTCGACCCGGCCGACTGGCAGCTGGACGTCAGCAAACTCGACGAGGCCGTCTCGCCGCGGACGCGCGGCGTGCTGGCGTCGCACCTGCACGGCGGCCTGGTGGCGATGGCCCGCCTCCGCGACTGGGCCGACGCGCGCGGCCTGTGGCTGATCGAGGACGCCGCCCAGTGTCCGGGGGCGGAGGTCGATGGCCGCCCGGCCGGCTCGTGGGGCGACGTTGGCGTGCTGAGCTTCGGCGGCTCGAAGCTGCTCAGCGCGGGGCGGGGCGGGGTGTTGCTGACGGCGTCGGCCGCGGTGCATCAGCGGGCCCGGCTCGCCCGGCTGCGGGCGGGCAACGTCCTCTGCCCGCTGTCGGAACTGCAGGCGGTCGTCCTCCTGCCGCAGCTGGAGGCCCTCGACGCCCGCAACGCCCGCCGCCTCCGTGCGGTCGAGCGCCTGGAAGGGGCCCTGCCCGGGCTGCGCCGTTTCGCCACCCGGCCCGGCGACGTGCCGGCCTTCTACAAGGTCGGCTGGCGCTACGACGCGGCGAGGATCGGCCTGGCGCGGGCGCGGTTCGTCGTGGCGATGCGGGCGGAAGGGATCGCCCTGGACGAGGGTTTCCGCGGCCTGCACGCCGGCCGGTCGGCGTCGCGCTTCCGTTCGGCCGGTCCGCTGTCGGAGGCGACGCAGGCAACCGAGGATGCGGTGGTGCTGCACCATCCGGTATTATTGGAGGGGGACGCCGCGCTCGACGAGGTCGCCGCGGCCCTGGCGAAGATCCGCGCCCACGCCGAGGAGCTAGGGGGACTGCCATGAGCGAAGCGAGCACTGCCACGACGCCGATCCCGCCGCTGGAAGACGGCCAGCGCCTGACGCGCGCCGAGTTCGAGCGCCGCTACGAGGCGATGCCCCACGTCAAGAAGGCCGAGCTGCTCGAAGGAGTCGTCTACATGCCCTCGCCGGTGACGCATTTTCGCCACGGTCGCCCCCACTTCCGACTCAACACCTGGCTCGGGGTGTACGAAGCAGCGACGCCTGGCGTCGAGGGCAGCGACAATGCGACCGTGCGGCTGGACGAGGAGAACGAGCCGCAACCCGACGCGGTGCTGCTGATCCAACCGGAGTGCGGCGGGGCGGTCCGCTTCGAGGACGGCTACATCGCCGACGGCCCGGAATTGGTCGTCGAGGTGAGCGCCAGCCGCGCCAGGATCGACCTCGGGCCGCGGTTCCGGGTCTACCAGGCCCACGGCATCCGCGAGTATCTCGTCTGGCGAGTCGATGACGGCGAGATCGATTGGTTCATCCTCCGCGGCGAGGCGTTCGTGGAGCTACCAGCGGACGCCAGCGGGGTCATCCGAAGCGAAACCTTCCCTGGTCTGTGGCTCGACCCGGCCGGCCTGGTGCGGCTCGAAATGCCGTCGGTCCTTGCCACCTTGCAACAGGGCCTCGCCAGCCCGGAGCACGCCGCGTTCGTCACCCAGCTCGCCCAGCGCCGTCAGACGTGAACCCGCCGCCGGCTCGTCGTGTCCTTCCTGCCTCGCCCGTGCTTACCCCACACGGAGGCTCCCCCGCATGACCGCCCCGGCTACCCCCCCGGTCGAGGCCGGAGACTCGATCGATCGGCAACTGTGGCGGATCGCCTGGCCGCTCATCGTCGGCGCGAGCCTGTGGAACATCCAGATCGTCGTCGACCGCATGATGCTCGGCTGGTACGGCCACGGGGCGGCCGGCTCGGCGATGACGGGCGGCATCCTGTTCTGGGTGCCGCTCGCCCTGTTCCACGCCACGGTCATGTACGCCGCGACGTTCGTCGCCCAGTACCTCGGTGCCGGCCGACCCGACCGCGTCGGGGCCGTCGTCTGGCAGAGCCTCTGGCTCGCCGTCCTCGGCGGCGTCGCGTTCCTGCTCGTGCTCCTGCCGCTCGTACCGTCCGTCGTCGCCTTGACCGGCCACGAGCCGCATTTGCAGGCCCAGGAGGAGGTCTACCTCCGCTGGCTGGTCCTGTCGGCGCTGCCGTACCTCGTCCTCGGCGCGGTCACCAGCTTCTTTGCCGGGCGGGGGGCGAGCGTCGTCGTCATGCTCGCCGACCTGGTCGGCGTCGTCGTCAACCTCGCCGTCGGTTATGTCTTCATCTTCGGCCGGTTCGGCGCGCCGGAGATGGGCATCGAAGGGGCCGGCCTCGCCATCGTCGTCGGCAACTCGTGCGCCGCCCTGTTCGGCCTGGCGGCGATGTTCCTGCCGCGCCGCTACGAACGCGAATTTGGCACGCGATCCAGTTGGCGCATCGACTGGCGGCTGCTCGGGCGGATGCTCTACTTCGGCCTGCCGTCCGGCATCGTCGTCGGCATCGACGTCCTGTCGTGGGCGCTGTTCATCGTCTTCATCGGCCGGATGGGAGAGTTGGAGCTGACCGTGACGACGATCGCGTTCACGCTCAACCTGTTCGCCTACCTGCCGGCGATGGGCCTCGGCCAGGCGGTCGGCATCCTCGTCGGGAACAACCAGGGCAAGGGCGACCCGGACGCCTCGGCGAAGGTGACCTGGCGCGGCCTGTACTACGCGATGGGCATCAACGGCACCGTCGCCCTGTTCTTCCTCGTCATGCCGCAGACCCTGGCGTGGATGTTCCAGGACCCGGCCACGTCGGCGAACTGGGAGCAGGTCGTCGTCCTCGTCGCCGTCACGCTGCGGTTCGTCGTGCTGTACGTCCTGTTCGACACGATGAACCTGATCTTCTCGCACGCCCTGCGCGGCGCGGGCGACACGCTGTTCGTCAGCCTGCTCGGCCTGGTCGTCGCCTGGCCGGTGCTCGTCTTCCCGTCGTGGGCGGCGTACGAGTACAAGCTCGGCATGTTCTTCGCCTGGGGGGCGGCGACGACGTTCGTCATCCTGCTCGCCCTGGCGTTCCTGGCCCGGTTCGTCAGCGGCAAGTGGCGCACGATGCGCGTCATCGAGGAGACCCTGCCGGTCGATGCCGGGCCGGCGGTTGAGCCCGGCTGGCCGACCCCGGGCGAAGTCGTTCTGGCCGAGCGGCCCGACGGCGTGGTATCCTCGGAACGGGACCGGATTTCCGAGGAGCCGACGGAGGCGTCGAAGACGTGACGGCGTTCCCCTTGCACGCCCCGCCGCTGGACCCGGCCCCGCTCTTCGAGGCGTTCCGCGGCGTCCACGCCACCGAGCTGCTCACCTGCGCGGTGGCCCACCTGCGATTGTTCGACCTCCTCGCCGACCGGCCGCTCGGGGGTGCCGACCTCGCCGAGCGGTTGGCGCTCTCCGATCGGGCGTGCGTCGTCCTGACGACCGCCCTTCGGGCGATGGGCCTGCTGACGCGCGACGGCCAAGGGCGTTTCACCCTGACGGAGCAGGCCCGAGTCCACCTCGTCGCCGCGTCGCCGCACGATATCAGTAACTACGTCGGCCTGGCTGCCGAGAGCCCGGGCGTCCTGGCGATGCTCGACCGGCTCCGGTCGAGCAAGCCGGCCGGCACCGAGCCGGACGCCGGCGGGGCGGCGTTCATCTACCGCGAGGGCCTCGACTCGGCGATGGAGCGCGAGGCGGCCGCCCGGCGGCTTACGCTGTCGCTCGCCGGCCGGGCGCGGAACGTCGCCCCGGTGCTGGCCCGCGTCTACCCGCTGCGGGACGCGCGGTGCCTGCTCGACGTCGGCGGCGGCTCCGGACTGTACGCGATCGCCTACCTGGAGGCGCAGCCGCGCCTGCGGGCTGTCGTCTGGGACCGGCCCGAGGTGCTCAAGATCGCGGCCGAGTTCGCCGAGGCGGCCGGCGTCGTTGACCGGCTGGCATGCGTCTCGGGCGACATGTTCGCCGACCCGGTCCCGGCCGGGTGCGACGCGATCCTGCTGTCGAACGTGCTGCACGACTGGGACGTGCCGGAGTGCCGGGCCTTGGTCGGCCGGCTCGCCGCGGCGCTGCCGGCCGGCGGGGAACTGCTCGTCCACGACGTGTTCCTGAACGACGCCCACGACGGGCCGCTGGCGATCGCCCTGTACTCGGCCGCCCTGTTCGTGCTAACGGAGGGCCGGGCGTACTCCGCGGCGGAGTACTGCGCGTGGCTGTCCGAGGCGGGCTTGACGACGGGTGACGTGGTGCCGACACTGGCCCATTGTGGGGTGCTCCCGGCCCGGAAGGTGTGAGACGGCTGACGCGCCCGTCGCTCGCGCTCCGGGCTGGTGGGGGACAAGGTGCGTGTGTGAGGGTGCGATGAGTTCCGCGTCCCCGAGTTCGACGAACATCTCCTACGAGGGGTCGCTCCTTTTCACCCTCGAGGAGATCAGCACCCTCGTCTCGCACTGCCGCGACCCGGGCCAGACCCTCAACAACATCGTCGCCCTGGTCCAGGGCCGGTTCAAGGTCGCCGTCTGCTCGGTCTACCTGTTCGACCCGACGCACGGCGAACTGGTCCTCAGCGCGACGGTCGGCCTGAAGGCGGAAGGGATCGGCCGCGTCCGTATGAAGCTGGCCGAGGGCCTGACCGGCCTCGTCGCCGAGACGCTCGCCCCGGTCGCCGTGTCCGACGCGTTCGTGCATCCGCGCTTCAAGTACTTCCCCGAGGCGGGCGAGGATCCGTACCACTCGTTCCTCGGCGTGCCGCTCGTCGACAGCGGCGAGTTGCAGGGCGTCCTCGTCGTCCAGACGGTCGAGCCGCGCGAGTTCACCGGCAGCGAGGTCCGCATGCTGGTGACGGTCGCGGCCCAGGTCGCGTCGCTCGTCGCCGACGCGGCCCTGCTGGAGCAGATGGCCCTCGCCGCGCACGCCGACGTCGTCCTCGTCGCGGACGAGCCGCCCCGGCCGACGACGGCCCGCGTCGCCGGGACGCCGCTCAGCCGCGGCGTCGGCCAGGGCGTGGCGTTCGTCCTCGTCGAGGACGACGCCTGGCGGAAGGCGCTGCCGCAGGTTGCGACCGACCCCCGCCACGAGCGCGACCGGCTCGCCCAGGCGACGGATCGCGCCCGCCAGGAACTGGCCCGCCTGAGCCGGCACATCTCCGACCTGGTCGGCGAGGACCACGGCGCGATCCTCCAGGCCCAGCTCCTCGTCATGCAGGACCGGACGATCGAGAAGGATCTCCACGCGCGCATCGACGCCGGGGCGAGCGCCGAGGCGGCCTTGCTCGCGACGCAGGACCAGTATGTCGCCGCGTTCCAGAAGGTCGCCTCGGGCCACCTCCAGGAGCGCGTCCACGACCTGAAGGACGTCTTCCATCGCATCCTGTGGCAGCTGCAGCCCCGGCCGGACTGCGACCCCGGCGCGGTCGAGCGCGTCGTCCTCGTCGCGCGCGAGGCGTCGGTGCTCCAGCTGTTCGCGGTCGATCGGGAGCGGCTCGCCGGCGTCGTCCTGGAGAAGGGCGGCCCGCAGAGCCACGCCGCGATCCTGGCCCGCAGCCTCGGCATCCCGATGGTCGGCCTGGTCGCCGACTTCGCCGTCCTCGCCGTGCCGGGCGTGCCGCTGCGCGTCGATGGCGACCGGGGCGAGGTCGTCCTCAACCCGGCCGACGACACCGGCGAACCGGCCGGGCAGGGGGCGTCGCGCGTCGTGCCGGCCGCCCCGGCGGAGGGCCTGCCGCGCGTCGAGGTGAACCTCAACCTGCTGGCCGAATCGCTCCAGGCGGTCGAGCTGGGAGCCCCCGGGGCGGGGCTGTTCCGCAGCGAGTTCCTCTTCCTCGCCCGGCGGACGCTGCCGACCGAGGAGGAGCAGGTTGGCATCTACCGCCGGCTCTTGCGCCAGATGGCCGGCCGGCCGGTCAGCATCCGGACGTTCGACCTGCGGCCGGACAAGCTCGCCCAGTACGCCCACCTCGGGGCGATGGCCCGGGCGCTCGACTGGCGGCTGGTGCTCGACTCGCCGACGTTGCAGCAGCTGTTCCGCGAGCAGGTCCGGGCGATCCTGCGGGCGGCGGTCGACGGGCCGGCCCGGCTGCTCATCCCGCTCGTCACCCGGACGGAGCTGCTCGACTTCGTCGTCGTCGTCGTGGACGAGGCGAAGCGCTCCCTGGCGGAGGACGGCCTGGAGTTCGGCCGCGACGTGCCGCTCGGGGTGATGATCGAGGCGGCGGCGGCGGTGCCGCTGGTGCGCTCGTGGGCCGACGCGGTGACGTGGTTCGCCCTGGGGACGAACGACCTGACCGCGTCGGCGCTCGACCTGGACCGGAACGACCCGGTGACGATGAAACTCGCCGACCCGCTGCATCCGGGCCTGCTTCGGCTGATCGATCAGGTGATCCGCGACGCCCACGCCCTGGGGAAGCCGGTCACCGTGTGCGGCGAGATGGCCGGCGACCCGGGCGGGACGCTCGCCCTGTCGGCCCTCGGCGTCGATTCCCTGAGCGTCGCCGTGCCGCAGTACGGCCGGACGTGCCGCACCCTGGCGGCGACGTCGGCAGCGGAACTGGCCGAACTCGGTCCGCGTCTCCTCGGCTGCCGGTCGGCGATGGAGGTGCGACGACACCTGGCCCGCTGGCTGGGATGACGGCGGCTACGGGAAGATGGGAACCACCTCGAGCCGGCTATCGACCGCGACCGGGTGGCCCTGGTCAATCTGCTCGGCCACCTCGGCCGGGTTCCGCGTGTGCTGGACGAACCGGCCGCAGACGGCGCAGAGTCGGACGCGGGCCTTGACCGTCAGTTCGAGGCCCTCCCACCGGCCCGGGCACGTCCGGCCGTACCGGCAGTAGGAGATCGCGGCCCGGTCGAGGAAGGCGGCCCAGTCCGCGCCGATCTCCGGCAGCAGCTCGCGCAACCGGGCGAGGATCGCCCGGTCGTCGTCACCCCGGCGGCGGCGCACCTCCAGGCGGAGAAACTCCGCCCGGCGGGCGTCGCCCTGCTCGTCGAGCCAGTCGGCGTAGACGAGGCGGTGGGCCGGCTCGTCCGGCTCGCGGTGGATCGCGTCGAGGAAGCCCTTCTCCGGCGACATCAGCGCACCTCGACGATCGGGAACCGACCCTGGAGCCGCCGCCGGTCCTGGCCGGTGACGCCGACGCAATGCCGTAACGTCAGCCGGAGCAGACCGCCGACGAGCGGCGACGCGAGCAGGGCGGCGACGCCGCGTTCGCCGAACGGAACTCCGGACAGGTCCAGCTCCTGCACCCCGGCCAGCGACGGATGGCGGGCGAGCCGTTCGACCTCGGCGTCGCCGAGGTGCGCCGACGCCAACGACAGCTGCCGGATTGGCGAGCGGTCGAGCGCCCCGAGGAGGACATCGAGCGACCGGCCGCGCAGGTTGGCCGCGTCGAGGTCGAGGGTGTGCAGGCGCGGCAGGACCGGCTCACGAGCCAGGGCGGCCAACACGTCGTCGCTGGCGACCGGCCCCAGGCGCAAGATCCGCAGGTTCGGCCAGCGCTCCAGCGGCGGCGGGCCGGCACGCTTCGGAAGGGTGATGGCCAAGGACTCCAACTGATCGCTCAGCGGCAAGTCGTCCAACCGGAACCGCGACGATGTCACCGGCGGCCGGAACTCTGCCACGGTCAGCTCGCGCAGCTGGCCGAGCCACGGGACGGCGGCGACCCGGCCGGCGGCGAACGCGGCGTAGTCGAGGCCGCGGAGCGTCAGCGCCGTCACGCCCGGCCATGCCGACGCGGCCACGGCGTCGATCGCGCCGGGGTCGTTCCAGCCGAACGCGACGTCGAGGCGGACGAGCCGGCGGGCGAGGGGCGTACGCGCCAGCTCGGCAAACTGGCCGCCCGACGTGACGTCGCGGCCGAGGGTCAACTCCTCCAGTGAGGGCAGGTCGGCGTTCCCGAGCAGGGTGCCGCTGTCCGGCGGGAGCGGGTTCCGGGCGAGGGACAGGCCGCGCAACCGGCCGAGGTGGGGGCTGGCGGCCAGCTGGCCGAGCCAGCCCGAGCCGCCGGGGAAGGTGCTGTTGACCTCCAGCCGCTCGATCCGGCCCAGGAGCGGGCAGCGCAGCAGCTTCCCCCAGCCGCCGGCCGCCTGCCGCAGCGTCAGGCCGCGCAGCGGGACCGCCCCGACCAGGCGATGCCCGGCGTCGAACAAAACGCCCGGGGCGGCGTGGACGTCCTCGACGAAGCCGCCGCGGAAGCGCCACGCCCGGACCAGGCCGCGGACGTTCGCCGCCCAGTCGGCCTCGTGGCGGGCGAGGAGCCGGTCGGCCTCGACCCCGGCGACGCGCCAGGCCGGGTCGCCGGGGTCGAGCGACTCGGCGGCGCACTGGGCGCGGATGAACCGGGCCCGGTCCTGGGCGGCCGGATCGTCGCCGCGGCGGTCGTCGAGCCAGTCGGCGTAGATGAGCCGGGCGGCCCGGTCGGCCGGGTCGGCGAGGATGTCGGCGAGGAAGGCCGGCGCGAGATCGGCCGTCACGGCGTCCTCCGGTGGCGGGTTCCGCTATCTTACCCGTGGTCCCCTGTCGGAGTTCTTATCTTACCGCGGAGGTTCGCGCCATGGCGACGGTAACCCTCGTCCCCGAGACCAGCGACGACCCGGTCGTGAAGCGCGTCTTCGCCGACATCAAGGCGACGAAGAAGATCGACTTCGTCCCGAACTTCTGGCGGGCGCTGGCCAGCCACCCCGAGCACCTAGAGCTGTGCTGGGCCAAGGCCAAGGCGATCATGAAGGACGGCAAGCACCTCAGCCTGCTGATCAAGGAGATCATCGCCCTGGCCGTCTCGGCGACGAACGGCTGCCGGTACTGCATCAACTCGCACACCGCCGCGGCGATGAAGCTCGGCCTGGACGAGGAGGGTCTCGGCGAGGTACTCGCCGTCGTCGGGCTGTACAACGCCTTCAACAAGCTCGCCGACGCGTACCAGGTCGAGCCGGACGTCCTGCCGCCGGCGGCGCGGGAGTGACCCGTCATGGGCGTCTACGACGACGAGGCGCAGACCGAAATGCGGGGTGGGAAATGACCGAATCCGCGCTGGTCAACGGCTGGATCCGTCAGGGCGGAGTTTGCGGTGAACTTCGCCAGCTACGGCAGCATGTTATTGAACTGCTCGAAATCCGCTTCCCCGAAGCCGTGACGCCCGACTTGGTGAAGCTCGTCGAGCACCAGGAAGCCCTCTCCCAATTGGAGGAGTGGTTCCGGGCCATCGCCGGGGCCGAGCGCTACGATGACTTCCTCCGCGTCTTGCGCGGCTGATCCCCCCGGTCCTCACCCCGGCGGCCAGGCCAGGTCGCGGCCGCCGAGCAGGTGCAGGTGCAGGTGTGGCACCGACTGGCCGCCCTGCTCCTTGCAGTTGAGCACCAGCCGATACCCCGCCGTCAAGCCGAGTTGCGCCGCGACCTTCTTCGCCACCAAATGCAGATGGCCGAGCAGGGCCGCGTCGTCGTCGGCGACGTCGTCGTGCGTGCGGATCACCTTGCGCGGGATGATCAGAACGTGGACCGGGGCCTGCGGGTTGACGTCGTGGAAGGCCAGGCACACGTCGTCCTCGTGGACGATCTTCGCCGGGATCTTCCCCTCCATGATCTTCAGGAAGATGTTGTCGGTCAGCATGGGTTCCTCCGGGGTGGTCGCCCGGGGTACAATACGCCCTTGGGCGGCGCGTCGCCACCCGCCAGGAGGGCACCCCATGGCCTGGATCGTCGGCGTCGATGAGGCCGGCTACGGACCGAACCTCGGCCCGTTCGTCATGTGCAGCGTCGCCTGGCGCGTCCCGGACGACCGCGTCGCCGACGACGGCGTCGATTTCTGGGGCCTGCTCCCCGCCGTCCTGTGCAAGGGCGACGGCAAGGCGAACGGCCGGCTCGTCGTCGATGATTCGAAGGTCGTCCACGGCAAGCGCGGCCTGGCCGGCCTCGAACGCGGCGTCCTCGGCCTGCTCCACGCCGCGACGCCGGCGACGCTCGCCGACCTGCTCCGGCCGGCGTGCCGCGACGGGGTCGACGACCTCGCCGCCGAGGCGTGGTACACCGGTGCGAGCGCCGTCCCGACCGAGACGGTGGATGACCTGGACGCCCTGCGTGCGACTCTGGCGGATGCGTTCGCGGCGGTCGAGGTGACTCCCGGACCGTGGCACTGCCTGCTCGTCTGCCCGGCCCGGTTCAACGACCTGGCCGACGCCGCCGGGACGAAGGGGGCCGTCCTCGCCCACGCCCTGCAACGGCTGCTCGCCGAGGTGCCCGACCTGCCCGGGGACGAGCCCGTCTACCTCTTCGTCGATAAGCACGGCGGCCGGAATAACTACGCCGCGTTCGTTCAGCACGCCTTCGGCCAGGGCATGGTCGTCGCCCGCCAGGAGAGCGCCGCCCGCAGCGTCTACGACGTCCTCGGCCTGCCGCGCAAGGTGCGGCTCTGCTTCCAGCCGCGGGCCGACGCCGGCCACGCGACCGTCGCCCTGGCGTCCATGGCGGCGAAGTACCTTCGCGAACGGCTCATGGGCGAGTTCAACGCCTTCTTCCAGAAGCACCTGCCCGACCTGGCCCCGACGGCCGGCTACCCTGGCGACGCGGCCCGTTTCTTCGCGGCGATCCAGCCCCTCCTGGCCAGCTTGAACCTGTCGCCGGAACGACTTTGGCGAAAAAAATAAGGACCGGGACAATAAACCGGCCGGCGCGCGCATCGGTGTGGGTGTGAGGCGATGATCGCCAACCGAAAGAAGCGTCTGAGCCCGTGGGGGGTAGAGGAGTGGAGACTCCTGCCAGACGCCGAACCGGTAGGGGATCGACCGTCTCGGCCATGGTGACCGGGCCGACTACTGCGGGACGACTGGCAGCGTCTCCCGCGATGGTCGGCCCGGTTCGTTTTCATCGCCGCGGCTTCAACGCCGGCAGCGGCATTCGCACGTTCGGGTCGTCGCCGCGCGGCTCGTCCTCGATCCAGCGCCCTTCCTCGTCCTTGCCGTTAACGCCGACGCTGTAGAGCAGGTAGCCTGTCCCGTCCGGCTTGTACACGAGCGGCCCGCCCGAAAAGACGTCGCCCGGGACGGCCGGCAGGTACGCCGGTGCGAGGGCGTCGAGCTTGTCCGGATAGCGGCCGATGTCCGCCCGATAGGCCGCCAGGGCGAACGCGACCTGGACGTTCCGGCCGACCTGCTCGATCCGGTCCGCAGCGTCCTGGGTCTTGCGAAGAGCCGGCACGGTCAGGGTGAGGAGAACCCGCCCGACATCTTGACCGATCTGCCTGCCGATGGGGGCCCGCTTCCCGATCAACTTCAGCAACCCGGCCAGGTCGTCCGCCTCCTTCGGGCGCTTCTCCAACTCCGCTTCGACACGGTCGAGGGCGATCTGGCGGGCGGCCCGGTCCTTGACGCGCAACGCGACGACGAGGCGGTCGAAGGTCAGGTTCGCCACGCGCAGCGCCGGCTCGAAGTCGAGCGTCGCCAGGGCGAGCTTCTCGGCGAGGTCCGGCGGCTCGGCGTTCGGCCCCTCGTCCAGGGCGCGCGGCCCGCCCCGCCGCAGGGCCTGGAGCGTGTCGATGTGGGTCAGCCGCGCGCCGAGATCGACCTTGTCGGCGATGGACGGCACTGGCGGCAGGGCCGCGAGTTCCTTCATCCGCTCGCGGATCTGCTTCGCCGTCAGGCCGGCGCGCTCCAGGTAGACTACCTCGGCGTTGCTCGCCAGGGACTCCAGGGCCGCCCCGACGAGGAACTCGATCACTGTCCCGCCCCGCGCGACGAGCCGGCCAAGCCGGTGGCAGGTGAGGATGTCGTCCCACGCGGCTTCGCCCTTGCCGGCGTCGAGGTGGAGCATCGCCCGGGCGAGCAGGGCGGCCGCCAGTTCGCGGCACTTCTGAGCGTTCGGCAGCAGCACGTTCGTCAGGCTGCTGCCGGGCCGCTTTTCCGTCCTGCGCGAGCAGAGCGGGTTGAAGTACTCCGGCCGGGCCGTCGCCTCGCGGACGACGGCGAGCGGCTTCGCGTTCAGGCCGAGCCAGGCGGCGATCTGGGGGTGGTCCTTCGCCGACCACGGCCGCACGGCGCAGCGCGATTGTTCGTCGTTCAGGGCGGTGATCGCGTCCTGGTCGAGGTTCTGGTCCTTGGCGTACCGATACAGGCCGACGAAGTAGTCGCCCTTCTCCGGCGGCTCGGCGATGCCGAGGGCCTTGAAGAACTCCGGCGGCAAGTTCGCCCCTTCCGGCTTCGGGCCGAACGCCTGGAAGAGCAGGGCGTTGGCGTTCTTCTCGGGGGCGATCCCCCTGCCGAGGCGCTCGTTCAGGGCGGCCTCGAAGTCGAGGTAGCCCTCGGCGTCGAGCGGCCCCTCGACGTAGGTCGTCTCCTTGCCGAGCGGGAACTTCGGGGTCGGTTTCGGCTCGTCGCCGGCGGCGAGCCCGGCCAGGAAAGCGCACAGCAGCGGAACGCCGACCCGTCGCATCGGTAGCCCTCCGTTATTTCCGGGCCGTCGCCGCTGCGTCGCGGATCAGGCCGTACCAGAGTTCTTCGTGCCACGCCGGCCGGGCTTGCCGGATGCGCCAGAACTCGTCGCTGCCGACGTAGACAATCGGCCCGCGTCCCGGGATCTTGTGAGCGACCAGGAACGGCATTTCCTTGCCGACCCGGGCCAGGACGACCGCCCCGGGTTTGACCTTCTCGACCGGGTAGCAGCGGTAGAAGCCGCGCTCCGGGACGCCTTCCTTGTCCTTGCCGTAGTACGCGTCCCAGCCCTTGAGGTCGGCCTCGCCGCCGAGCCGGAGCCAGGCCACCTCGCCGGCGTTGCCGTCGAACGTCAGCTTGCGCGGCTGGTTGTCCGGTTTGTCGAGCAGCCCCAGGCGGGCGTCGGCGACGACGACCGGGAACAGGTCGCGGATGGTCTTGACCGCGTCCTTGTGGGCCGGGCTCGCCAGCTTCGGCGTGTGGACCTCGCCGGCGACGACGACCAGGCCGCCGCCCTTGTCGATCCACCGGACGAGCAGGCCCTGCTGCTTCTCGTCCAGGCGGGTCCAGTCCGGGTCGAGGGCGACGATCGCGTCGTAGTTCGCCAGGTTGAACGGCGCGGCCTTCGGGTCTTCCTTCTCCTCGGCGGCGAACTTGTCGGGGAACTTCGTCAGCACCTTGTCCGGGCCGTGCTCGACGACTGGCTCCTTCGCGTCGGCCATCAGGAGGACCTGCGTCAGGGCGAACTTCTTGCCGGCCTCCTCGCGCTGCAGCGCGGCGCGGAGGAACTGGAACTCCCGCCCGGCGGCGCTCGCCACGAGCAGGACGCGCACCGGCCGTTCCTGGGCGGGCGGGTCGTCGGCGCGCAGGCAGGCGGCGGAAAGGACCAGACACAGGCCGAGCAGGACGCGCATGGGCACCTCCGAGGAGAAATGACACCGCCGGCGGGCCGGCGGCTATATGGGGTACATATAGCCGCCGGCCCGCCGGCGGTCGAGATGCGCCGTCGGCGCGGTCACATCCGGTCGAACGAATCGATCCAGCGGAGCAGCTCCTCGAACACCTCCAGGGTCAGGTACTGGTGGCCGAGGTTCTCGATCTCGCGGTACGTCGCTGGGTACTTGAACTCGGCGACCTTGTCCTTGCTGCCCTTGATCGCGTCCTTGAGCGGGTCCTTCGACCCGGCGACGATGTAGAACGCGAGCGGCTGGTTGGCGACCTTCTCCTTGGGGTTGTTGCCCAGGGCGGCCCCGGTCGTCGCCACGCCGCGGATCGTGTCGCGGGCGTTGAAGCCGAGGTAGAACGCCATCTGGCCGCCGACGCCCATGCCGTGGGCGATGACGCGCTTCTTGTCGACGTTGTACGCCTTCGACGCCTCCTTGATGACCTCCTGGACGAACTCCGCCTCGGTCGGTACCCAGCCGTTCTCCGCCTCGGCGATCGGGCACGCGACGATGACGTGGTGCTTCTCGCAGTACGGGGCCCACAGGTCGGCGACGTCCTCGATGTCCTTCTCGCGCTTCTTGTTGACCGGGTGGAGCCAGACGACCAGGGCGTGGGCGACGTTCGGGTCGTAGTTCTTCGGGACGTAGAAGAAGTAGGTGTGGTCTCCGGCGGCGGTCTGCTTCTTGACCAGCTCCGTCTCGAACTTCGGGGCCCCCTCCGCCTTCGGGTCGAACGGCGGCTTGCCCTTCCGCTTGGTCGAGGCCTCCGGCAGCTTGTCCGGCACCTCGTCGGGGGCCAGGCCGAGCTTGACGGTGACCGTCTCGGTCTTGCCGTCGGCCTTGCGGACGACCTCGAGCTTCATCTCCGCGCCGGGGACGGCGGTCTGGAGCAGGGCCAGCAGCGCGTCGCGGTCCTTGACCGCCTGCGGGGCCGCGGGCATCGGCATCGGCTGCGGCCGAGGCGGCATCGGCATCGGCATCGGCCCGGGGCCGGCCGGGCGGTTACCGGTCGCCTTGGTGATGCGGTCGCCGACCTTCAGCCCCGCCGTCTCGGCCGGGCTCTTCGGGTAGACGTAGCGGATCTCGACGCCGTCCTTGTCGTCGTCGCGCATCGGCAGGATGCCCAGGAACGCCGTGCCGGCCCCCGACGACGCCCCGCCGAGGACCGCCTTCGCCTCGACCGTCTCGTCGCCGCGCTTGACCTTGACCGCGACCGTGTCGCCCTCGTAGCGCTTGCCGAGCTGGTGCTTCAGCTGGGCGTGGTTTCGGACGACCTTCCCCTCTACCTCGACGATCTTGTCGCCGGCCTTGATGCCCGCCTTCTCGGCCCCGGAGCCGGGAGCGACCGTCTCGACGGTCGCCTCGTCGGCGTACTGGTCCTTGCTCTGCATCGTCACGCCGAGCAGGCCGGCCTTGAGGTCCTTGCCCTGCTTCAGGCGCGGCAGGATCGCCTGGATGTCGCTCATCGGGATGGCGAAGCCGATGCCGGAGTCGTACCAGCCGATGCCGGCCGTCTCGCCCTCGGCCTGCGGCGACGCCGGCACCAGGACGCCGTGCACCCGGCCGAGCAGGTCGACGAGCGGCCCGCCGTAGTTGACCGGCGAGATCTTCGCGTCGGTCTGCATCGCCTTGCCCCAGATGCGCTCGACGGCGCTGAGGATGCCGACGCTGATCGACGGGCTCTGCTCGACGTCGCCGGCCAGGGTCCGCCCGATGGCGATGACCGTCTTGCCGATCTGGTCCTCGCCGGCCGGCACCGCCGTCGGCACCGGCAGGCCCTTCAGGTCGTCAATCTTCAGCAGCGTGATCATGCGCGTCTGGTCGGTCGCGACGACCTTGGCGACGTGCTTGTTCGGCTGGCCCTGGATCGCGACGATGATCGACGACGGCTTGTTCGAGAAGTTGAACGCGCTGGAGACGATGTAGCCGTCCTCGCTGACGATCAGGCCGGTCGTCGGGCCGACGCCCTTGCGCACCTGGGGCTGGCCGCGCGCGCCGGACGTGATGATCTCCGTCCCGCCGGACGTCTCGATCTGGACGACGCACGGGGCGACCTTCTTGGCGGCGGCCTTGATCGCCTGCTCGTACAGGTCGTCGATGTCGGCCTCGGGGGCGGCCCACGCCGGGGCCGGGCAGAAGGCCAGGGCCAGCAGCGCCGCCGACACCAGCCAGGGGGTATTCCGTCGCTCGGTCATGGAAGCGGGTCCTTGGGGGTTGGTGTGCGGGGTCACGGCTTCGGCGGCATGGGCGGGGTCGCCGGCGGCGTCTTCGGCTTCGGCTTGTCGAGGATCTTGAGCGTCAGCGTCGTCAGCTTGTCGTCGCGGCGGATCTCGAGCTTGACCTCGGTATTGGGGCGGTACTTGTTGATCGTCTCGTTGTACATCTGGATGCTCGGCACCGGCAGGCCGTCGACGTAGACGATCAGGTCGTCGGCCTTCAGGCCGGCCGCCTCGGCCGGCGAGCCGCCGACGACATCCTCGACGTAGGGCGGCGTCCGATCGACGACGTTCGGCACCAGGACGATGCCGGTGTAGCCGCCGCCGCCGTCGGTCGGCTTCTTGTTGTCGATCGGCTTGTACTTCTCCTTCAGCTCGATCAGGTCGAGGATGGCGACGGTCTGCTTCTTGCCGTCGGCCTGAAGAACCTCGACCTTGGCCTGGATCGGCAGGGCGTAGTTGAGCCAGGTGTTCGTCTGCTCGTTGCGCAGCTCCTTGCCGATGATGCCGAGGAGGTCGCCCTTGCGGTTGGTCAGCGCCCCGCCGGCCGCGCCGGGGTTGTTCGTGATCGCGTCGACGACGTACACCTGGCCGGTGTACGGGGCCTCGAAGATGCCGATCCGGCCGTGCAGCTTGGCGTAGGCGGCGACTCGGCCCTGGGTGACCGACATCGGCTCGTCGCGCGTCGCGATCTCGAAGCAGTTGCTATGGCCGAGGATGCCGGTGCCGGCGTCGGCGAGCGGGGCCTTCGCCGCCTCGACCACGTTGTAGAACGGCAGGTCGAGGGCGTCCTTGTCGGTGCCGATCTTGAGGAGGGCGACGTCGAGCTCCGGCTCGATGCAGACCACCTTCGCCGACATGCGGGTGCCGTCGTAGAGGTGGACGCGCAGGTCGGCCGTGTCGAGGATGTGGTTGTTCGCCGTCAGGACGTAGCCGTCCGCGGAGACGACGATGCCGGTGCCGTAGTGGGGCAGGCCGCGGATGCCGCCCGCGCCGAAGATCTTGACGAGCTTCTTGTTGACCTGCTGGGCGACTTCGGCGACCGACTTCTGGGCGCGCGTCGGCGTCGTAACGGCCAGCAGGCCGAGGACGGCGGCGAGGCCGCCGAGGAGGGTCCAGTAGCGCTTCATGGTGGGTGCCTTCATATAGCCGCCGGCTTGCCGGCGGGTTTTCGGAGCGAAGACCGCCGGCAAGCCGGCGGCTATATGGGTTTGTCCGGGGTCAGTTCGCCGCCTTGAGCGTGTACGTCGGGGTGGCGAACGCCGCATAGGTCTTCTCGCCGTACTTGACCGTGATCGACTGCGGCAGGAGCCGGCCGTCGACCTTCTTGTAGTCGCCGAGGTAGACCTCGCACGGGTCGGCGTCGAGCTTCGTGTGCACCTCGAAGCCGATCAGCTGGCCCTTGTCCTGCTCGCGCGTGGAGAAGTACCACTTCGCCGGGATGCCGGCGTGCTTGGTCCGCAGCACCTCGCAATCGACCCGCAGCTTGGCGTAGTCCGGCTTGTCCTTGCCCTCGGGGAGCAGGTACCACGGCTCGACACCGCCGTGGCTGAACTCGCCGACGAAGCCCTTCTCGCCGTAGACGAGCAGCTGCCGCCACTGGTACAGGGCCATGAGCAGGCCGCCGCTGTTCGGCGGGTCGCGGAGCACGTCGGCCGCCTGGTTCGTGTCGAGCGGGGCGATCGTGTAGTTCAGGCCGTCGATCGTCGCCTTGACGACGTCGTGCTTGCCGTCGGCCGAGCCGGCCTCGACGATGGCGAATTCGGCCGTCGTCCGCTTGTCCTTGACCAGGCCGGTCGTCTTGATCTCCCACGGGCCCTTCAGCGTGGAGAAGTCGCCGAGGACGTCCTTGATCTGCTTGACGAGGCGGTCCTTCTCGACCTTGTTGAAGTAGAAGTTGGCGAAGCCCTTCTTCGCCTCGAACATCGGGTGCTTCGCCTCCGGCTCCGGCTGCGGCCGCGGCATCGGCGGCTGGCCGGGCTCCGGCGGCGGCGGCTGCCCCGGCCGTTCCTGGCGCTGGATGCCCATCAGGCGGACGAGCACCTCGCGGCGGTCCTGGTTGTGGCGGTAGGTCAGCGGGATGCGCCAGCCCTTGGGGTAGAGGCCGAGGATGTTCTTGTAGTGGTTGACGCTCGTCAGGCGGGCGATGTCGCCGAAGCCGACCAGCTCGTCGCCCAGCTCGATGCCGCGTCGCGACGCGTCGCTGTCGATCATGCCGTTGACGTTGAGCTTGCCGATGCCGCTCCCCTCGATGTCGCTCTCGACGCTGATGCCGAGCGAGGCGTGGTCGGTGTCGAGGCCGGCCCGGAGCTGGCCCATGAAGTTCTTGATCTGGTTGATCGAGATCGCGTAGCCGACGCCGGAGTTGACCCGGCCGCGCTTCTCGAACGAGCCCCGGCCGTTGATGCCGATCAGCTCGCCGTCCATGTTGAAGAGCGGCCCGCCGGAGTTGCCCGGGTTGATGCTCGTGTCGATCTGGATGCAGTTCGTGTACTCCAGCAGCGTCCCGGCCGGGTACTGGTAGCGCTGCACGCCGCTGACCAGGCCGAACGTCACCGTCGGCGTGAAGTCCGTCGCCAGGAGGAACGGGTTGCCCATCGCCAGGGACCAGTCGCCCGCCCTCACTTTGTCGCTGTCGCCCATCGCCGCGAAGGGGAACTTGTCGCCCTCCTTCTTCGGCAGGAGCTTGATCAGGGCGACGTCGCCGACCTTGTCGAGCCCGACGAGGACGGCGTCGTAGAGGACGCCGTTGTCGAGGCCGCACTTCATGACGTTGCCGGCCCCCTGCGTGACGTGGAAGTTCGTCAGGGCGTAGCCCTGGTCGTCGATCAGGACGCCGCTGCCGCCGCCGGCCCCGCCCTTGCCGAACACGGCGACGACGGCCGGCTTGACCTTCTGGACGGCGGCGACGCGCGCCTTCTCCTTCGCGACGAGCTTCGGGTCGAGGTCCTGGGCCGCCCCCCGGCCGGCGACGAACGCCAGGGCCGTCAGGGCCAGTGCCACGTTGCGAATCATCGGGGTCGTTCCTCGCGGGGGGTAGGTCGTCATTTCGTCACCTGGGCGTTGGCCAGGTTGAGGTGCTTGCCGATGTCCTTGCCGTCCGGGTCGCTGACGACGATGCGCAGCTTGTCGACGTCCTTGATGTTGAGCGTGATCGGTTGGGCGCGGACCTTGTCCTGCCGGTTGAACGTCACGGAGAGTAACTCGCGGCCGTCGCCCTCGATGAGCAGGTGGACGCTGCCGTCCGCGCCGCCGACCTCGTCGTCGATCCCGGCGACGGCCCGGAACTCGTTGTAGTCGCCCTTGAGCTGGTACTCCAGCTCGGTGTAGGTGAACATGGCCAGGCCCTTGTTGAAAGCCTCGCCCTTGAGGCGCATCGGGCCGGTGTTGTTCAGGTTCTTGTTCAGGATCAGGTGGGCGAAGCGCTCGCCGGAGGCGCTTTCCAGGACGCGGCGGTCCGGCGTCGTGTCGGACAGGTACGTCTGCCGGCCGGTGCTGTAGTCGAGCCGGGCGAGGTCGGCCCGGGCGACCTTGAACTCGACGCCGGACGGCAGGCTCGCCGTCACGGTGCCGTCCTCGGCGAAGGCGAGCGTCGCGGCGCGGAACAGGTTGCCGCCCTTGTCGGTCAGCCGCACCTTCGGCGGCGTCGCGAGCGGGTTCGGGATGCGGAAGAAGATCAGCCAGGCCGACTTGGCGATCTCCAGCTCGCGCTTGCCGCCCGCCCCGGAGGCGAGGGTGAACTCGATCTTCGTGCCGTCGGGGCTGCCCTCGCCGAGGGTGCCCTTGAGCGGGTTGAGGACCCCGTCGCGGTAGACGGCGAACGTGTCGCGCTCGCGCTTCTGGCCGACCGCCTCGCCCCAGGCCTTGCGGAGCTTCTCGTCCTGGGCGTTGTTGAGGATGTTGTCCACCGCCGAGACCGGCAGCGTCGCCTCCGCGTTCGTGGACAGCAGCGTCAGGGACACCTTGTCCTTCTTCAGGAGCAGGTCCTTGCCGTACAGGGTCGTCCCGTCGACGAGCTGGACCTGCGAGACGGTCGCGTCGGCCGGCAGCTTGGCCGCCGGGCCGAGGTCGAGGGTGAGGACCTCCTCCAGCGGCGTGGCGACCGCCTTGCCGTCCTTGGTCAGGACGACCTCCTTGTCGCTGAGGCTGGTCAGGTCGCCGGTGATCGTCTTGCCCTTGAGCGTCTTCACCTCGGCGGCCTCGCCGCCGGCGGCGGTCAGGCCGAACAGGAGCAGTACGAGGGCCGCGCCGCGTCGCGTCATGGGGGTCGATCTCCCGGACGATTTCCCGATTCAAGCCCGGGCGTGGCAACGCCCGGGTAGACTGCCCCGGGCGTTGCCACGCCCGGGCTTGTGAGGGCCTCTAGGGATTCTACGCATCCCCGAACGGACCGGGAGCGTCGGAGCGACGGGGTCGCCTCGACGCTCCCGGAGGTCGGCCGGAGCCGGCCTCAGTTCGCCTTGTTACGACCCAGGGCGATGTCGCGCGTGATCTTGCCGATCTTCTCCTGGCTGCCGGAGAGGTCGCGCATCTCCTTCAGGATCGCCTCGGCGTCCTCGCGGGTCTTGGCGTCCGGGGCCTCGGCCGGGACCGGGGCCTGCTCGCCGCTGTACTTCTTGGCGTACAGCTCGGTGCGGTCGTTGACCCGCTTCTGCATCGACCGGATCAGCTTCAGCTCGGCGATCTTGTCGAGCAGCGACTGCGGCTGCTGCTGTTGCTGCTGCTGTTGCTGCTGCTGTTGCTGCTGCTGCTGCTGGTTCTCCTGGCGGGCCTTCTTCAGGGCCTCGATCATCTCCTCCAGCGTCGCGATGATGTCGTTCTCGATCGCGATGGTGATGTCGCCGACGTCGGTCCGGCGGAAGCGCTGGGCGACGTTGATCATGTCGCCGCGCACCTGCTTGAAGACCTCGGCGAACGCGATCGCGGAGCCCTCGGCCTCGATCAGGCGGATGGCGAGGTTCGCCTCCTTGATGATCTCCTCTTCCTTGATCATCAGATCGTTCGACTTCGTCTCCTTGTCGCGCTGCTGGGCCTCGGTCAGCTTCTGGTCCTTGGTGTCGTCGTTGACCTTGACCGTCTCGTCGCGGACCCGACGCTGCAGGGCGAGCATGAACTCGCAGCGGCCCTGGAGCTTGGCGAGGAGCCGCTCGATCTCCTCCTGGCGCTTCTGCTTGAGGAGCTTCTCGAGTTCCTTGCGGGCCTCTTCGAGCTTCTTGATCGCCTCGTCCTGGTCGTTGCCCGCGCCGGGGTTGTCCTTGCCCTCGATCTTCTTGCCGGCGCTCTCCTGGTACTTGTTGCTCTCCTCGACCTTCTTGCGGGCTTCCTGTTCCTCGGGGGTCTGCTGCTGCTGCTGCTGGCCCTGCTTGCCGCCCTGGCCGCCCTGGCCGCCTTCGCCGCCCTGGCCCTTGCCCTGGCTCTGGCCGCCCTGACCGCCCTGGCCCTGCTGGCCGGGCTTGCCTTCGCCGCCCTGCTGGCCGCCCTGCATGCCGCCCTGCTGGCCGGGCTTGTTCTCGCCCTTGCCGTCTTCCTTACCCTTCTGGCCGCCCTGCTGGCCCTGCTGGCCCTGCTGGCCGCCTTCCTTACCCTGGCCGCCCTGCTGGCCGCTCATGCCGCCCTGGCCGCCCTGCTTGCCTTCGCCGGGCTGCTGGCCGCCCTGCATGCCGCCCTGCTGGCCGCCTTCCTTACCCTGGCCGCCCTGCTGGCCCTGCTGGCCGCTCGGCTGACCCTGCTGGCCCTGGCTGCCCGGCTTGCCTTCGCCCTGGCCGCCCGGCTGACCCGGCTTCGGTTGGCCGGCCTGCTGGCCGCTCGGCTGGCCCTGCTGGCCGCCCTGCTTGCCTTCGCCTTGCTGGCCGCCGCCCTGCTTGTTTTCGCCCTGCTGGCCGCTGCCTTCCTTGCCCTGGCCCTGGCCGCCCTGCTGGCCGCCTTCCTTGCCCTGGCTCTGCTGGCCCATGCCGGCCTGGCCGCCCTGCTTGTTCTCGCCCTGGCCGGTGCCCTGCTTGCCTTCGCCCTGCTGGCCCTGCTGACCGCCCTGGCCGCCTTCCTTGCCTTCGGACTGCTGGCCACCCTGCTGGCCCTGCTGGCCGCCCTGCTTGTTCTCGCCCTGCTGGCCCTGGCCGCCCTGCATGCCGCCCTGCTGGCCGCCTTCCTTGCCCTCGCCCTGCTGGCCTTGCTGGCCGCCTTCCTTGCCCTGGCTCTGCTGGCCCTGCTGGCCGCCCTGCATGCCGCCCTGTTCGCCCTGCTTGCCGGAGCCGGGCTGCTCGCCCTGCTGCATGCCGCCCTGCTGGCCCTGCTTGCCCTCGGCCGCGCCTTCCTTGTTGCCTTCCTTCGCGCCGGCGTCGGCCGGGTTCTTATTCTCGCTCGGGTTGCCCTGGCCCTGGCCCTGGGTGCCGGCCTCGGGCTTCTTCTCGCCCTTGAGGTCGCGGGCGTCTTCCTTGCCTTCGGCGGCCACGCCGGGCTTCGCCTCACCCGGCTTGCCCTCGGCCTTCGTCGCGCCCTTGTCTTCCTTGCCGGCTTCCTTCCCGGAGATGACGCCCTTCGTCTCCTGGGTGACGCGGTCCTGCTCCTTCTTCAGCTCGGTCGGGTCCTTGCGGCCGATCTCGGTCTGGGCCCGCACCCGCTCCTGCTTGGCGATGACTTCCTTCAGGCGCTCCAGCATCCGCTCGAGGCGCATCCGCTCCTCGCGCAGGCGGGCGTCCGGGTCGTCGCTCTGGAGCAGCTTGATGAGGGCGAGCAGGTCGCCCCGCAGGCTCTCGTTGCTCTTGAAGAGGTTCTCGAGCGTGTCCAGGCTGCCGAGGGCCTTCTCCTTCTTGAGGAGGGCCATCATGCCCTGGAACTTCGTCTCGACGCCCTGCTGGTTGGCCAGCTCGATCGCCTCGCGGAGGAGGCGGGCCTTGTCCTTGTCCTCCTGGCGCGGGCTGGCCTCGAGCCGCTGGGCCAGGGTGAGGATCGCCGTGCGGAACTCCTCGAACTCCCGCTTCATCTGGGCCTGCTTGAAGGCGGTTTCCTTCTGCAGGGCTTCGATCTGTTCCGGCGAGAGGTCGCCGGCCGACTTGGTCGGCCCCATTGGGACGGGGTCAGCCGCCCGGAGGACGAGCGTGAACGCGAGGCACGTCACGCCCAGAGTGGCCAGAAGGCGACGCATCATCGTACTCATTCCTCCCAGTGCGGCTGCGGGGCGGTCCCCGGCGTTGGCCTAGCAGTGGTCCCGACGAGTCGAACCGACGTTTCACTCAACCTTAACTTGCAACCGGCGTGCCGGCGCGCTTCGACAAGAAGACGACGCACCGCGCGGCCGCCAACACATCAAGCCTTCATCTCGCGTCGCGTCTGCCTTCTAACCCGCCCCCGCGAGCGCGAGTGCCGGCGAATCTGGCCCAGTTTGCCCGGTTTCGGGCAGCGAGGCAAGCGTTTTCCCCGCTGCTTTCTCGTTCGCCCGAACGTCCCCCGCTCACGGGTTCTTCGGCGGCGTGCCGCCGAGATCCTTGAAGAGGCTCTCCTCGATCGCCTTCCGGATGCGGTCGTACAGTTCGCTCTCGGCCTGCTTCCGCTCGGCGAGTTTCTTGAGCTTCTCGATCTCCTTGGCCAGGTTGGCGACCTGCTCCAGGGCCTGGATGATGGCTTCCAGCTCGTTCTGGAGGTCGCGGACGGCGGCGGCCGCGACGTTGCCCTGTGCCTTGGCCTGGGCCAGGGCCGCCGCCTCGGCCGGCATCCCCGCGCCGCCTCGGCCGGCTTGCAGCAGGCCGCGGTCGAGCACGTCCAGGGCCGTCTCCGCCTTGGGGAAGGCGGCGTCGATCACCTTGGCCAGCGGCACGACCACGTCGCGCCGCTTCTTGGTCACCTCGTCCTCGTTGATGCGGTTGAGGTCCATCTCCAGCATGAGCAGGTTGTAGTCGTTGAGCACGTCCTGGCAGTAGGTCCGGCCCTTGGCCATCAGGGCCTTCCGCGCCCGGACGCGGGCCGCCATCTGGTTGACCTCGTCCGTCTTGACGTTGCCGCCGGACAGCTGGACGAGGTCCTTGCCGAGTTCGTCCTGGACCGCACTGAGCGACTCCTTCGCCTCCCACGACTTGCCGCCCTCGTCGCCGCGAGACAGCTGGATCAGGCGGTAGTTGAGGGCCTCCTCGCTCTTGTTAATCTCCAGCAGCAGCTCGAACTCCGGCACGACGAGGAAGCTGAAACGGTCCTTGCTCGTCGTCAGGTGCGGCTGCGGCAGTCCGTTGCGGTCGCGGGCGCTCTCGACGTCGTTGTCGATGCCCTCGACCCAGATCTGCAGCTTGTAGCGCGGCTGGAACGTATTCTCGCCGACGACCTTCAGCGCCTGCGGCCGGCCGGTCCCTTCCACGATGCGCACCGCCTGGACCGGGAAGTCGTTCTTCTCCTGCGTCAGGCGGGCCGACTCGCCCTTGCGCTCGTCGTACTTGTCGGCGGCGAGGTCGTAGCGGTTGAGCATCGGCCGGTACGGCAGCCCCTGCGCCTGCTTGAGGCGCTCCTCGATCTCGGCCAGGGTCAGGAACGGGTCCGGCACGCGCGGCGAGTTCTTGATCGCGTCGACGAACCCGGGCAGGATCGGCAGGTGCGTCACCTGGACGCGGGCGGCGCGCTCCGCCTCGGCGGCGGCGTTGCGGCCGACCGCCTCCAGGAAGAACGGCACCGCCTGCAGCGGCACCTGGCCGCGGATCGGCCCGGCGGCGAAAGCGCTGACGTAAAACGCCAGCACGTCGGCGTTCAGGCGCGGGATCAACTCGACCTTCTCGATCGTGTAGGCGTAGCGGATCGACGACAGGCCGCGGTCGTCGAGGACCTGGCCGTCGAACGGCACGCGCGCGTCCGGCGTGACGAGGAACTGGCCCTCCTTGTTCTTGCGCAGGATCGCCAGCGGCTTGATGTCCGGCAGGTCGGGCGGGCTGTCGTCGCGGACCTTGATCGCGACGTTGCGCGACCCGACGACGCCGTCCATGTCGGTCATCTCGATCGCGAAGACGGCGTCGGCGCGGAGGTTCGGGAAGCGGACCGTAAAGTCCTCCGTCTCGTCCGGGCCGGTGACGACGACGTCGTCGGGCAGCTTCGGCCCCTTGCCCTGGGCGAGGGTGACCTTCTTGAGCGGCCGCTCGGCCTTCGCCTTGAGGACGAGGTCGGTCCCGGCCGGCACGTCGAGGCGGGAGACCGGCGACCCGGCGTTGAGGCGGTCGGCCCCGTCGATGCGCTGCTTCTTGCCGACGAGGTCCTGCGGCTTGACGTCCGGTTTGAAGCCGGCACCGTCGGGCAGGCCCCAGCGGTAGAACAGGTACGCCGGCTGCAGCTCCTCGGAGTTGAGGTTCAACAGCTGCGGCGGGCCGATGACCTCGATCGTCCGCGTCGGCGTGGCGTAGCCGTCGGCGCGGAGGTTGTAGTAGATGACGTCGCTGCGGTTGGGCAGGTCGATCGCGCCGCTGAACTCGTTCGTGTCCCGGCTGCGCGACAGCGGCACGCGCGTGTCGCTGTTCTTGAGCGTGCTGACGAGGTCGGCCTGGTCGGGCAGGGTGAGCACCCGGGCGACCTGGCTCATCGCCGGCTGGTTGAGGTAGGCGTTGACGCGCTCGACGAGGTCGCGCATCTGGTCGAGCCGCTCCAGCCGGCTCACCACGCCGCGGATGTCGGCGACGAGTTCGAGCAGGGCCGGGTCGGTGAGCTTCTTGTCCTTTTCGAGCCCTTCCAGGACGGCGTGCGTCTTAAGGACGTCATCGACGTCGAGGCTGGCCGTCTCGCCGCTGACGCCGACCGTGGCGACCCCGGCCAGGGCGGCCAGCTCCGGGTCGGCGCTGTTGCCGAACAGGGCCGCGACCGCCCGCGGGTCCCACGCCGCGTTCAGGGCCGGCACCTTGACGCCGAACTGGGCGCTGGAGCGGATCTCGCCCCAGCGTAGCGGCCGGTAGACCTCGCCGCCCTCGCGCAGCTCGCGGACGGTCCACGTCGCCGTCGCGCCGGGGCCGCCCTTGCGCAGCGGAAGCCGCTCGCACGCCAGCTCGATCTCGTCGAGCGACAGGGCCCTGTCGTCGCCGTACTTGCCCTTCCAGTCGGCCGGCGGCGTCGGCACCTCGCCCTCGACGAGCTTGATGCGCGGGTCGGCCACGTCGCGGTGCAGCAGCGGCCGCCAGCCGTCGGGCGAGTTCTCATCGGCGACGACGTACTTCAGGGCGCGGTACTTCACCGGCGTCCGGCCGAGGTTGTAGCCGAGCCGGGCCGGATCCTGGGCCGGGGCCAGGGCGACGATCTGCACGTCGCGCGGCCAGGGCGTGTCCTGGAGGAGGATGTTACGCTTGACCCAGATCGTCGCCACGTCGTGGAAGCGGTTGAAGCCGCTCAGGTCGTTCCGGCCGCTCTGGTAGAGTTTGAACTGGTGGAAGACGCCGACCGCCAGGGCGTAGCCGACGACGCTCAGCAGCGCGACGACGAGGCCGGTCTTGACCAGGCGGCCCCAGTCGAAGACGTCCTTGACCGGCAGCTTCTCGACGCGGCGGGCCGCCTCGTGGATCGTCTCCTGGACCATGACGACCGAGTAGCCCTGCTCGGCGGCCTTCTCCGGGTCGGCCAACTCGACGGCGGTGATGAGCCGGTCGCCGAGTTCGTCCGGATAGCGGCGTTCGAGCAGCAGGGCCAGCGACGGGTCGCTGAAGTCGCGGAAGAGGCGGACGACGACGAGGAAGAGCAGCTTCGTCGCCAGCCAGGCGAGCAGGCCGCCGAGGACGCCGACGCGGAGGATCTTGCCGGCGGTCGTGTTGAACGGCAGCGACTGGGCGTAGTCGATGCCGAGGAGCTTGAACAGGAAGCCGTAGTCGAGCAGGAGCCCGATCCAGAACCACAGGAACAGGAACGTCAGGAAGAAGCCGACGCCTTCGAGGCTCACGTAGGCGCGGATGTACTTGCGCAGCGTGCCGAGCGGGCTGCGGACCGTGGTGTGGTCCTGGGCGAGCTGGCGGCTGTCGGGACCTTTATCGATCGTGGCCATGAGGCGCGTACTCGCTTGGGGGTCGTCTGTCTTCATAAAGCCGCCGGCTTGCCGGCGGGTCTTTTGCTGAAAACCGTTGCGAAGACCCCGGGCCTGCCCGGGGCTATATGGAGGTCACGCCAGCCGCAACAGCTTGCGGATGAGCCACTCCGTCGAGAGCAGGCCGACGATGAGCAGCAGGACGTACGACAGCTTGACCGGCTCGTTCGGCCGGTCGGCCGGCGTCCACAGCGTGAAGCCCTCGTCCCACTGGTCCTGGACCCGGCCGCGGATGCGCTGCTCGACCGGCTTCATCGTCATGCAGTCGGGGATCAGCGTCGCGTTGCCCAGATCGAAGAACAGCTTCCGCTTCTCGGCGGTCGGCTCCGTCTTGTCGTCACCGGGCCGGACCGGCCGCGGCCGGGACAGGGCGAGCTCGACCTTGTCGCGGACGACCTTGTCCCGGATGCGGTCGAGCACCTCGTCCGCCTCGCTCGCCATCTGGTACAGCAGCGGGAAGTCCGGCCGGGTGTCGTCCGTCTCGGGGTTCGACTCCTCGACGTCGAAGCTGCGCGTGTCCGTGTCGCCGGTGCGCGGCACCTGCAGCTCCATGCGGTAGCCCGGGCCGGGGTAGCGGACGAGGAACTTGCCGCTGAACCAGCCCTCCGCGCCGGTCTTCGGCAGGAGCTTGACCGGCTTGACGGCCGCCTCGCCGGGGAGGCCCTGCGGCGGCGCGACGAACACCGTCGGCAGGTCCTTCAGCTCCGTCTTCGGGTCGATCTTCATCGGCCGGCCGTCGAGCGTCTCGATCTTGGCCTCGATCTCGGCGTAGTTGTTCGCCTTGAACGACGGGGCCATGACGAGCGTGATGCGCTTGCTCGACTTCGCCTGGCTGCCGGCCGCCGCGTAGCGGGTCAGCTTCGTCCAGAAGCGCTCGAAGTACGCCTCCTTGAACGTCCGCAGCCGCCACATCTCCGCCGACGCCAGCCAGATGACGCGCCGGCCGCTCGCCGGGTCGCTGACGACCAGGAACGGCTGGGCCGTCCCGTCGTCCATCTTCGCGCCCGGGTGCGTGTACCGCGCGACGACCAGGGCACCTTCCCGGACGCGCTTCGACGGGTAGTACCAGAAGAAGCCGCGCTCGACGCCGCTGGGGTTCTCCTTGTTCGTGCCGAAGAACTCGGTCCAGTCGCCGAGGAAGTTGCCCGCCTCGCCGGCGTCCTTGAGGCGCAGGAAGTCCATCTCCGGCGACGCCTGGTCGAGGTTGAGCGGGTAGGGCACCTCGGCCCGGTTGTCGACCTCCTCGACGCGGATGTCCTTCAGGACGACCGGGTACAGCTCCTGGATCGGCTTGTAGACGTTCTCGTTGACGCCGGTCTTGCGCGGCCGGGCGAGTTCGATCGTGTTGATCGACCCGCCGGCGACGACCATGCCGCCGCCGTTGTCGACCCATTCCTGGATGGTCTTCAACCGGGTCGCCAGGTCGGGGACGTTGAGCTTGCCGCCGTCGCGGACGGCGTCCTCGGCACGCGGCTCATCCGCGACGCGGCTCCAGTCCGGGTCGATGGCGATGATCGCGTCGTAGTTGCCCAGGTCGTAGAACCCGGCGATCGTCCGGGCGAGGTCCTCGACCTTCGGCCAGGTCGGCTCCGCCTCGCCGGCGGCGGCGGTCTCCTTCCAGCGCTTCTTCATCCGGTCGAGCCGCTTCGTGGCGGCCGGCAGCCAGTACGCCAGCTCCTCGGCCGACGGCTCCTGGTTGCGGCGGTACGGCAGGAAGTTCAGGAACCGGTCCTGGTCGATGTCCTGCAGGACGCCCTCGCGGCGGACGAGGACGCCCGGCGGGTTCTGCAGGTAGATGCTGAACTCGACGCGCTCCTTCTCGACCTCGCGGGCGAACATCGACCGCAGGAACTGGTACTCGCGGCTCGCCGCCGAGACGAAGACCAGGACGTTGAGCTTCTTCTTGACGACCGCGACGCCGACCGGCTTGGCGACGTGCTCGGCGATGTCGGTCAGCTCGTCGGGGTGCTTCGGCGTCCGGGCCGTGAAGCGGATCTCGCTGTAGCGCAGGCCGGCCGGGTCCGTCTCGGTCGCCTGCAGCTCCCACTTCTTGCCGGCGTACTTCGCGTCGTCGAGCTTGATGCCGGCCGCCTCGGCGAGCGTCTTCGGGTCGACCGGGAACTCGGCGTCGAACTTCGGCACCGGGCTGCGGTCGAACTTGCCGCGCATCACCGGGAAGGTGATCTTGCCGCCGGCCTCCGGCGTGAGCAGGATCGTCTCCTTGTCCTTGTCGGCCTTCTTCTCGTCGCGTTCGACGAGCATCAGCGGCAGGTTCTCCTCCTCGATCTTGTCGCGCATCTCCTTGCGCTTCATGCCGTCGACCTCGACCTCGACCTCGATTTTCTTGCGCGTGATGCGCACGTGCGAGACGTCGACGAAGACCTCCTGCTCCTTGTCCGGCAGGCCGATGCCGACCACCTCGACGACGCCCTTGAAGGCGTCGTCCGGGCGGACGACGCGCGGCAGGCGCGTGTTGGTGATGTCGATGCGGACGGTGGGGCGGTCGGCCCCGATGCCGACGAAGAAGACCGGGATCTTCGAGCCCTTCGCCCGGTCGATCAGCGTCTCGATCGTCTCGGTGTTGAGGCTGGTGTTCTTGCCGTCGGTGAAGACGACGACGCCCTGGACGAGGTTGTTCTTCTCGCGCTCCAGGGCGGTCAGGACCGCCTCGGCGATGCTCGTCCCGGCGAAGTCGGCGGCGAGGATGCACTGCTTGTTGTAGTCGCGCAGGGTGAGCCAGCGCTTCAGCTCGTTCTCGCCGAGGCCGGCCGGCTCGCGCTCCTCGGGCTCCTTGTCGTCGCCGGTCTTCTCGCGCTTCGGCTGCGGTTTGAGCCACGACGCCCACGTCTCGCCGGGCAGCAGGACCGGCGACGGCACCGGGATGTCGAGGGCCGGGTTCCTGGCGATCGCCCGGCGGCGGTCGTCCCACTTCCCCCAGACGAGCCGCTGCGCCTCGGTCAGCTCGGTGAGCGAGCCGCCGAGCTTGCGCCACGCCTCGACCTCGTCGCGCGTGAAGTTCAGGCCGTTGTTGAAGTAGAAGTACGATTCGTCCAGGCGGTTGCCGAAGCGGTACGCGGTGACGGAGCCGTTCTCCATGAGCCGGGTGACGAACTCCTGGTTCTCCTTGCTCAGGAGGTTGAGGACCTTGTCCTGCCGGAACGGGACGTCCTTCCAGTCCTTGCCCTTCTCGGGGCGTTCGTCGCGGGTGTGCTGCATCGACAGGGACGTGTCGAACAGCAGGATCGTCTTCGGCGTGATGACCTGGTCCTCGCCGATCTGGACGGCCGGCAGCAGGAAGACCAGCGTCAGGATGGCGTAGACGCTCAGGCGCAGCAGGCCGAGCAGCGACGCCCAGTACGGGCCGACGCCGCGCGCGTCCTTGGTGTACATCCAGCAGACGTAGAACACGGCGAAGCCGAGCACCACGGCCAGGATGACGAACCACCAATGCGGTTGGAGGTCGATCCCGCCCGGGAGCTTGATGTTCTCAGACAGGCGGCGGAAGACGAACTCGCTGTACTGGGTCGTCTGCGTCTCGTTCATGGCCTGCGTCTCGTGAGCGGTTCGGCGTCTGCCGGTATTTCACATAGCCGACGGCTTGCCGGCGGGTTTTTTCGTGGCGAAGACCCCGGGCTTGCCCGGGGCTATATGGCTCAGGCCGCCATGCGCGGCGCGGGGGCGGCCCCGCTGCCTTCGTTGCCCTTCAGGTGGAAGCTCAGGTGGACGGCGAGGGCCTGCTCGCAGATCAGGATGACCAGGAAGAGCAGGTACAGCCACGGCGACTCGGACGTGTCCGGGTCGCGCGTCTTGAACTTGTCGAACGTGTCGCCCTTGTCGACGAAGCCGAGCTTCGCGTCGCGGTACTTCTCGCGGTAGAGCGGGTTGTCGTCCAGGCGCTGCCGCGGCGAGCGGCGCAGGTCGCTCTCCGCCTCGCTATCGACGTTGAACGCGAAGAGGGTCGCTTCCTTCTGGGCCCCGGCGTCGGCCGTCTTGCGCGTCGCCTCGAAGATGTAGACGCCCGGCTTCTTCGTGTCCGGGAAGTCGAGGACGTAGGCGTCCTCCTTCTCGGTCATCTTCAGCGTCGCGAGCGGCTTCTCGGGCGTGACCAGCTCGGTCGGGGCGTCGGCCTTGTGGTCCGGGTGCGGCACGACGCGGACCTCGACCGTCTCGCCGTACTGCTCCTTCGGGTAGCGCAGCTGGATCGTGCCGGACGCGTCGTTGGCGACGGTGCGGTTCTGGGTGTCCATCTGGCTCGTCAGGAAGAGCTGCAGCTCGATCATCATCGGCATGAACGTCGAGCTGGAGCCGGGGTCGCCGGCGGCGAGGCGATTCCAGTGCTGGCCCTGCTGGCCGGTGACGGCCTGCGGCCCGGCCGACGACAGGAACGCGGTCACCTTGCCCTTGCCGTACGGCCGGGCGACGAGGAGCGGGTCGCCGAACAGGGCCGACTCGCGGATCTGGTTGATCTCGGCGGCGAGGGCCTTCATCTGCGGCCGGGCCCACAGCTCCGGCATGCTCGGCCGGCGCGGCCGCAGCGCCTCTTCCGGGTTGGCCGGGTCGGCCGGCTTGTCGCCGGGGTTGTTGAGCAGGTCGTCCAGCACCAGCGTCAGCTCGAAGAGAAACTCCTTCTCCAGGGCCGTGCGGATGTAGCGCTGGTAGTCGGCGGCCAGCGGCCGGTACTTCTCGACGGTCGGGTCGGTGTTGGCCAGTTCGTTGACCTGCTCGACCAGCTTCGAGCCGATCGCCTGGGCCTGGTTCTTAAAGCTCTCGACGGTGCGCGTCGAGGGGAGCGTCAGGATCTCGACCGTCTCCTTCTGGGCGTTCGGCGTCCACTGCGACCGGGTCCGCAACTGGTGGAACCGATCGACGACGACCAGGTGCAGGTTCTCGTTCAGGGCGAACGCCTCGCGGACGATCGGGTGGCTCTTGTCGCGGTAGAGGATCTTCTTGCCCGGGTCGTCCTGCAGGCGGCGCTTGCGCTCCTCCGGCGGCAGCGGGTCGGTCGGCCGCAGGTCGATCATGACCGGGAACAGGCCGTCGTTCGCCGTGTGGAGCACGTCGTTGTAGTGCGACGCCTTGATCTCCGGGCCGAGGAAGAACGCCAGGTTGCCGCCCTTGTTGACGAACGTCTTCAGCCGCTCGATCGTCTTCTCGCCCAGTTCCTTGACGTTGAGCAGGTAGATCGCCGCGTACGTCTCCAGCGGCAGCTTGTCGAGGTCGCTCAGTTCGACCGGCACCGTCACGTACGACCCGGTGGCGTTGATGCCCTCCTGGACGTAGAACAGGTCGCCGCCCGGCTTGTTGCCTTCCGTCAGGCCGCGGCCGTCCACGACGAGGACGGGGATCTTCTCGCGCAGCTCCAGGACGAGGTCGCGGACGTGGTCCGCCTCCAGGCCGGTCTCGCCGGGGCGGATCTCCGCCCGGACGTGGATGTACTCGACCGGGGCCTTCGTCTTCTTGTTGAAGCGCAGGTCGAACTTGTGCGTGTACTCCTGCCCGGCCGTGATCGCCGGCAGCAACATGCTGCCGCGGTTCTCCTCGCGGCCGTCGACGCGGATGGTCAGCTGCGGCCCGGTGTTCGTGTTGCCGTGGTTCTTGACGACGACCTCGAACGGGATGTCCACCCCCTCGGGGATGATGCGCGACCCGGCCTTGAGCGACTGGACGGCGACGTTGTCGTGGTTGCGCGCGACGCCGGCCGTGTCCTTGCGGGCCGGGTGGGCCGTGTCGACGAGGCTGAGGTTGATCTTGTTCTGGAGCAGCGACTCGACCGTCTTGTTCAGCTCGGCCGTGTTCGGGCCGCTCGACCAGTCCGTCTCGCGGAAGTCGCTGACGAGGTGGACGACCTTCTGCCCCTGCGGCGCGCCGAGGATCTCCATCTCGGCCGCGGCCAGGCCGACGTGCGGCGGGACGTGCAGGGCCGTCACCTTGCGGTCGGCCAGGGCCTTCTCCAGGTTGCCGACCGTCCGGTCGCTGACCTGCTCGTCGAGGAGGACCTTGTCCGGCTGGGAGAGCAGGAACACCTTGACGTACTGGGCCGACGACGCGGCGGCGGTCGTCTTGGCCAGCTCGCCGACGCGCTCCTTGGCCAGCTCGAAGGCGTTCGTCCGGGTGCCGTCGTCCTTGGCCCACTTGTCGGCCATGCTCAGCGTGTCGTCGATGACGACGGCGTGCAGCGTGCCGGTGCCGGTGGCGGCCAGGGCCCCGCCGACGAAGCGGGCGACGAGGAACGCCACGAGCAGGACCATCAAGATACGCAGCAACAGCAGCAGGAGCTGCTCGATGATCAGCCGGCGGCGGTTGCGTTTCTGCGACTTGAGCAGGAACTCCATCGCCGCCCAGCGGATGCGCTTGAAGCGCATCCGGTTGATCAGGTGGATGATGATCGGCGAGCTGACGAGGACGCCGCCGGCGATCATGTACCAGGGGTGAAGGAACAGCTCCATGGACCGTCCGCCTCGCTGTCGGGTGCGCTGAATCGGGGGTGTCGTACAACCACAGCCAGGTGTCGGCTAGACGCCGGTCGCGGTGTCGCCGGAGGCCGACATCGCGCCGGCCCCGGGGCGGGCGCGCGGGTCGTTCCGATGGTGCAAGAACGCGGACAGGGCCGCGTCCAGGTAGTCGCTCGTCTTGATGAGCTGGTAATCGACGCCGAGCCGGGCGCAGCCGCGACGGCACTCGACGAGGTATTCTTCCAGCGCCTCGATGTAGCCGTCGCGCAGGGCGCGCGGGTCGCACGTCAGCTGCGGCATCTCCTCCATGCCCTCGAACCGGGTCGTCCCGGCGAAGGGGAACGTCATCTCGTCCTCGTCCAGGATGTGGAAGACGAGGACGTCGTGCCGGCGGTGGGCGAGCAGCTCCAGGCCCTTGAACAGCGGCTCGCGGTCGGCGAGCAGGTCGCTGATGATGACGATCATGCCGCGGCCGGGCACCGTCTCGGCGACCCGGCTGAGGATCTTGTACAGGTCGGTCTTCTCCTCCGGCCGGGAGACGTGCATCGCCTGGGCGATGGCGTTGATGTGCGTCTGCTGGCTGCGGTAGGGGACCATCTGCCGCACGGCCGAGTCGAACGTCGTGCAGGCGACGGAGTCCTGCTGCCGCAGCAGCAGGTACGCCAGGCACGCCCCGACGGTGCAGCCGTACTCGTACTTGTTCAGCGCGCCGCGGCCGTACTGCATCGACTCGGACACGTCCACGACGAGCTGGGTGCGGAGGTTCGTCTCCTCCTCGTACAGCTTGATGTAGAAGCGGTCCGTCTTGGACCAGACCTTCCAGTCGAGGTGGCGGATGTCGTCGCCGGCGACGTACTCGCGGTGCTGGACGAACTCGATGCTGTGCCCGTAGAACGGGCTGCGGTGCATGCCGGAGATGAAGCCCTCGACGACCTGGCGTGCGCGCAGCTCGAGCCGGGTGATCTTCGAGATCGTCTCCGGGTGGAGGAACCGCCGCGGGTCGTCCTTCTTGTCTTTCTGTACTTTGGTGGCGGCCACGGGGTGCAGGCTCTCCGGTGCGGGGTGTCGTCCAACAAGCCCGGGCGTGGCAACGCCCGGGGAGACTTCACACTCGGGCGTTGCCACGCCCGGGCTTGGGAGGGGTTTGTCGCGTCGCCCGCTCAGCTGGCGAAGATCTTCTTGAACCGCTCGTCGCGCGACAGCTCGCTCTCCTTCTGCGGCGTCTCCTCGAGGATGCGCTTGACGACGGTGTCCGGCGTGACGCCTTCCGACGTGGCGGTGAAGCTCGTCAGGATGCGGTGGCGCAGGACCGGCGGCGCGAGCGTCGCGATATCCTCGGTCTGGACGTGCGTCCGGCCATAGAGCAGGGCGCGCGTCTTGCCGCCGAGGATGAGGAACTGGACGGCACGCGGGCCGGCACCCCAGGCGAGCCAGTCCTTGATGAACTTCGGCACGCCCGGCTCGCCGACGCGCGTCTGCCGCACCAGGGCCAGGGCGTAGCGGATGACGTGGTCCGTCACCGGCACCTTGCGCACCAGGCGCTGCAACTCGAGGATCTGTTCGCCGGCCAGCACGGCGCGGACGTCGTCCTGCATGAGGGCGGTCGTCCGCCGGGCGATCTCGAACTCCTCGTCGAACTTCGGATAGCGCACGAACACCTTGAACATGAAGCGGTCCTGCTGCGCCTCGGGCAGCGGGTACGTGCCTTCCTGTTCGATCGGGTTCTGCGTGGCGAGGACGAAGAACGGGTCGCCGAGGCGGTGGCGCGTCCGGCCGACGGTGACCTGGCGCTCCTGCATCGCTTCGAGGAGGGCGGCCTGCGTCTTCGGCGGCGTACGGTTGATTTCGTCCGCGAGGATGACGTTGGCGAACAGCGGCCCGGGGATGAACTTGAACTCGCGGGCACCGGTCGAGCGGTTCTCCTCGATGACCTCGGTGCCGGTGATGTCGGACGGCATGAGGTCGGGGGTGAACTGGATGCGCGAGAAGTCGAGCGAGAGCGACTTCGCCAGGGTCGAGATCATGAGGGTCTTGGCGAGGCCCGGCACGCCCTCGAGGATGCAGTGGCCCCGGCTGAACATCGCGATGAGCAGCTCTTCGATGACCTGGTCCTGGCCGACGATGACGCGGCTGAGCTGGGTCTTGATCTCCTGGAAGGCGTCGCGGATCTTCTTGACGGCCGCCTGGTCCTCGCCGCCCAGCTCGAACTGGCCGGGGTTGACGTTCGGGCTGATTTTATCGCTCATGCGGACTTCTCAGCTTCTCTCTGGGGGGTGTAACCGTCGGTGCGGTCGGGGTCGATTCCTGATGCCGGAAGGTCGAAGGAACGCCGGCCGCCGGGCCGGCGTTCCTTGGGGGTGAGGTCGGCGGCTCAGCGCTGGTAGATCGGCAGCGCGGCCTTGTCCAGCTGGAGGATGGTCAGGTGGACGGCGGTGATGAAGACCGGGCCGACGTGGCCGCCGGTCCAGTAGCCGTAGTCCGCGCCCTCTTTGACCTGCGTCTCCTTGAGGTACTTGAACGTCGCGTTGCGGTACTTCGTCCAGGTCAGGCCGTCCTTGTCGCCGGGGAACAACTTGTTCCAGCCGTCGTCGCCGAGCATGTACATCGCCTGCGAGTAGTAGTAGTGCGTGTACTCGTCGTGGCCGAACCGGCCCGCGCCGAGCAGCGGCACGCGCTCCTTGCAGAACTTGAACCACTGCTTGACGAGGGGCGAGTTGTAGTCGCCGGCGCTGAAGCCGCACGAGATCGCGGCAGCCGTCAGGGCCGGCCGGCCGTCGCCGCCGCCGCCGCCGGCCAGCGAGTAGATGATGCCGCCCTGCTGGTTCGTCGAGTCGCGCAGGTAGATGACCGACATCGGGATCGCTTCCGGCGGCACCTTGATGCCGGCGTTGCGGGCCGCCCGCAGGGCCTGCACCTGGGTGATGGTGACGGAGCCCTCGTCGAAGTTGTTTCCCTCCTTCGCCGACATGTAGCCCCAGCCGCCGAGGTCCTTGTTGTCCTTGGTGGACTTGCGGCGCGTCTGGGCGTCGTGCGAGAACTGGCAGGCCCGGACGAGCATGTCCTCGAGCTTGCGCCGCTGTTCGCCTTCCTCCTCGTCGCCGTAGACGCAGGCGAGGAAGAGCAGGGCGAAGCCGTGGCCGTACATGTAGCGGCCGGCCTCGCCGGGCGTGTTCGGGTTGCCGATCATGCCGTTCGGCTGGACCTTGCTCATCAGGTAGTCGCGCGCCTTGCGGATGCGGTCCTTGTACTTCCCTTCCCGCGCCGTCGAGCCCTCCATCAGCAGCGACATGCCGCCGAGGGCGGTCATCGTGATCGGGTACTGGCCGCCGAGGGCCTCCCAGTGCCCGTCGTTGGACTGCTCCTTCGCCATCCAGTTGAGGGCCCGGCGAACGGTGTCGCGGAACTCCTCCGGGATGTCTTCCGACCGGGCGGGAGACGAGGATAGCAGCAGGGCCGCTACCGCGCTGACGGAGGCGAAGGACGCCATCCAAAGGAACCGGCGCATTGCGGGAACTCCTCAGGCCATGCGTGGATCGGGGAGGCGCAGCGGCGCTCCCCAACAAAGTCCGGACGATCCAGGTGGCGGTTTCTCACACGCGGCTGGCTAATCTTCCGCCACCGCCACGCGGCCGTGGAGAGCGGAGGCCGGCCCGGAAAACGGTTGCTGACACGCGGCCGAGGAACACGCGGCCGAGGAGAGGCAGGCCGATCCCGGGTCGTTCCGGAGGTATTCAACCAGTTTCCCTTTCCCAGGACAAGCACCTCGCCCACTTTTCCTCATCGTTCCTTCCCGGAGAGTCGCCCTGACCGGCGGAATCGGCCCCTTGCGTGCCGTCGGGAGAAGTCGTACCCTGAGGCGATTCCACTCGAGGACACCTCCATGTCGCGCCTGTCGATCGTCCTGCTCGCGCTCTGGCCGACGGCGGCCCCGGCCGCCGACTTGATCCTGGTCAACGGCAAGGTCTGGACCGGCAACCCGAAGCAACCCCAGGCCGAGGCGATCGCCTTCCGCGACGGCCGGATCGTCGCCGTCGGGACGACCGCCGACGTGACGGCCCTCGCCGGACCGGCTACGAACCGCATCGACTTGGCCGGCCGTCGCGTCGTGCCCGGGTTCTACGACAGTCACGTCCACCTCCTCGGCTCCGGCACCCGCCTCGGCCAGGTCGCCCTCAAGGACGCCGCCAGCGAGGAGGAACTCGGCAAGCTCCTGCGCGCGTTCGACGGGAAGTTGCCGCGCGACCGCTGGATGCTCGGCGGCGACTGGGACCACGACCGCGCCCTCGGCGGCACGCTGCCGACCGCCGAGTTGCTGGACAAGTACGTGAAGGACCGGCCGGTCCTCCTCCGCCGCTACGACGGCCACATGGCCGTGGCGAACTCGCTCGCGCTGAAGATGGCCGGCGTCACCGCCGAGACGAAGGACCCGCCCGGCGGCGTCATCTACCGGAAGGAGGGGACCCGGGAGCCGACCGGCCTGCTCCGCGACAACGCGATGGGCCTCGTCGATCGCCTCGTCCCCGCCCCGGCCGACGACGAGATCGCCGAGGCGATCCGCAACGTCCTCCGCGAGGCCCGCGCCGTCGGCGTCACGAGCGTCCAGGACATGGACGGCAGCGATGCCGCGACGCGCCGTCGGCTGTTCCGCCTCTACCAGCGCCTCGCCCGGAGCGGCGACCTGACGCTGCGCATCGATCTGCGCTGGCCGCTGGCGGAATGGCGCGAGCTGGCCGACCTCGGCGTCCAGGCCGACTTCGGCAACGACTGGGTCCGCATCGGCGGCGTCAAGGGCTTCGTCGACGGCTCGCTCGGCTCCAGCACGGCGAAGATGTTCCAGCCGTACGTCAACGAGCCGGGCAGCACCGGCGTCTACGTCACGCCGCGCGACAAGCTGCGCGAGTACATCCTCGGCGCGGACAAGGCCGGCCTATCGATCGCCGTCCACGCGATCGGCGACGAGGCGAACGCGACCCTGCTCGACCTGTTCGACGAGGCGGCGAAGGCGAACGGGCCGCGCGACCGTCGCTTCCGCGTCGAGCACGCCCAGCACCTCCGGCCGGCCGACGTCGCCCGGTTCGGCAAGCTCGGCGTCGTGCCGTCGGTCCAGCCGTTCCACATCGCCGACGACGGCCGGTGGGCCGAGGGCCGCATCGGCTCGGAACGGTGCGCCACGTCGTACGCTTGTCGCGGCCTGCTCGACGGCGGCGCGCGGCTGGCGTTCGGCTCGGACTGGTCGGTCGCGCCGTTGAACCCGCTGCTCGGCCTTGACGCGGCGGTCAACCGGCGGACGCTCGACGGCAAGCACCCCGCCGGCTGGCACGCCGGCCAGAAGATCACCGTCGAGGAGGCGCTGACGGCGTACACGCTCGGCTCGGCCTACGCGGCGTTCCAGGAGAAGGAGCGCGGCTCGCTCCAGGTCGGCAAGGTCGGCGACTGCGTCGTGCTCGACCGGGACATCCTCGCCCCGGCGGAGCGGGAGAACATCGGCAAGGCGCTCGTGGACTTCACCGTCGTCGGCGGCAAGGTCGTCCATGACCGCGCCCGGCCGTGAGGCCGTTTTGGCGTGCGGCGATTCATCGCCGCTTTGGTCTTCGTTTTCCGTTTTGACTTCCCTCTTGGACTGGTCCCAACGCACGAGCTCGGGGTGGAATGGGAGGTTGGGTCGGGGGCGGTCCCCGGCGTGAAACGCACCCCGCGCGGCGCGCAAATCGTTGGCGGACCTGGCGGACTTGGCGGACCTACCTTCTTTGTCCGCGATTGTCATCCATCGTCGGCCAGCCGCGCGCCGCGTTGGCGGACCTGGCGGGGCGGCGCAAGATCGTCGCAGGTTCGGAATGCAACTAAAACGAAACCCAAAGCGGCGATGAATCGCCGCACGCCAAAAGGGAACCGCGCCGGGGTACTCCCTCGACCTTTTTGGTACGATGGAGAAGGGGAGAAAGCGCGCCTCGTACCGCGAGGGACTCGTGAGCAAAGCTTCGCCGGACGCCGTGGCCGGGCTGCGACGAAAGGTCGAGGCGGCCGTGCGCGACCAGCGCTGGAATGACGCCGTCGATCTGGGCCGGACCCTGGTCCAGAATGCGCCGACCGAGGACCATCGCGACCTGGTCCGGTCGGCGGCGCTCGGCTTCGCCCGGTCGCTTGCCCAGCGGAGCCGGACGCGCGACCTGACGGCCGAGCTGCCGAAGCTGGCGTCCCTCTTCCCCGGCGACGCGGCTTTCGCCGGCGAGCTGGCCGAGGTCGCCGTCGGCTGCGGCCTGATGGCCGAGGCGGCGAAGCTCCTGCCGCCGGGCGACGCCGCGGCCGGCGAGCGGCTGAACGCCGCCCTGGCCGACGCCGCCGTCAAACAGGGGGCCGCAGGCGGTCGCCACCTCCCCGCCGAACTGCAGGCCGACCACCTGCGGATCGTCAAGGCGTTGGCCTTCGTCGAGCAGGGCAAGGACGACGACGCCCGGGCCGAGTTGCAAGGCGTCGGCCTGCGGTCGCCGTTTGCCGAGTGGCGGCTCTTCCTGCGCGGTCTGCAAGCCTACTATGCCAGCGACGACGCCCGGGCGGTCGAGGCGTGGTCGCGCCTCGCCCCGGCCCGGCTGCCGTTCCGGCTGGCGGCCCCGCTCCGCGTCGGGATCGATCCGACCTTCCGCGACGCCCAGCCGCCGGCGACGCGCGACGCACTCCGCAAGCAGGCCCGCCAGCTGAGCGACGCCGGCTCGCTCGCCGATTCGCTGCGCAACCTCCAGCAGGGCATCCACGAGCAGCGCTCCCTGTCGCGCGAGTTCTCCGACCTGCAAACCCACAAGAAGGCCCTCGCCGACCTGCCGGCCGACCTGCGCGAGCGCCTGTCGCGGGCCCTGTACTGGGCGTTGCTGCCCGCCCCGGACGACGAACGGCGGCGCTACCTGCGCGCCTTCAAGCCACCGGCGGAGGATCCGAAGCTGCACCGCCTGGAGGCGCTGCACCGCGAGCGTCTCAACGATCTCTTCGAGGCCCAGACCGCCTGGCTCGCGTACGAGAAGGAGGTCAGCGCGAACCGGACCCTCTGGGGTGACGACACCGACCGGGTGCGCGTCCTGCTCTGGCTCCACGCCGGCCAGCTGGCGACCGTCCCGCCCGAGGATCTCGACGAGGTGGGCGGCTTTCCGTTCGAGATCTTCGGCGGCCGGGCCCCCCGCCGGCCGACCGCCAGGCCGACCCAGCCGGCCGAGGAGTGCTTCCGCCGGGCGCGCGAACTGGGGCCGGACCTCGTCGCGGCGTACGCCGCCCCGATCAACCACCTGCGCGACCAGGACCGCGTCGAGGAGGCCCGCCCGCTCGCCGACGAGCTGCGGCAGCGCTTCCCCGAGAACGTCGACGCCCAGATGACCGCCGCCATGGTCTACGCCGACCTCGACGCCGTCCCGGACGCCCTCGCCTGCGCCGAGCAGGCGGCCCGGGTCAACCCGCTCGACGCGCGCGTCCGCCAGGTCCGCCGGGCGTTCGCCTTCGCGCTCGTCCTCTACCACCTGCGCAACAAACGGGCCGACGACGCCCGGGCGGCCCTGGCCCGGGCCGGCGAACTCGCCGAATCCGACGCCGACGCCAAGGCCCTGAAACTGCTCGAGGCGACGATCGCGTGGAAGGGCGGCGACCCGGCGGCGATCGAGGCATTCCGCCTGGAGGAGGAGAAGACGCTCCCGAAGGCGGTCGTCCTGTACCAGCTCGTCGTCCAGGCGAACGCCGCCGGCCTGGACCGCAAACTGCGCGGCCCGATCGACAAGGAGTTCAAGGCCGTCCTCGACGGCGAACTGCCCCTGGAGGACGCGATGCGCCTCGGCCGGATGGTCGCCGCCCAGGGGGCGTTCACCGACCAGCCGTACCACGGCTACAAGTCCCACCGCGACAAGGTGGTCAAGAAGTTGGCCAAGCCGGCCCTCGGGAAGCTGACGCCGCGCCAGCTCGTCGAGCTGGGCCTGCTCTACCGCGACCTGAAGGCGAAACGGCCGCTCACCCAGCTGGCCAACAACGTCCCCCGCCGCGTGCCGCAGTCGTTCCTGTTCTTCCTGCGCTACCTCAAGGACCAGCAGTCCGGGCCGGGCTTCTTCGGGCCGGTCACCCACTACCTCCAGTACGCCGAGCAGCACCTCGACCGCGTCTCGAACGCGGAGGATCGCGAGTTCCTCAAGGGCCACATCGACCGCGAGAAGGCCGAACTCGACATCGACGAGTTCCGCGACCCGTTCGACCTCTTCGGCGGCGACGATTTCGACGACGACTTCGACGACGACGAGGACTACCTATGACCGACCCGTACGCGGTGCTCGGCCTGCCGACGTCCGCCGACGAGGCGGCGATCCGGAAGCGCTACCTCGAGCTGGTCAAGCAGTTCCCGCCGGAGCGCGCCCCGGAGAAGTTCGCCGAGGTGCGGGCGGCGTACGAGGCGCTGCGCGACCGGGACGAGCGCCTGCGCCGGCAGCTGTTCGAGGAAGACCGTCACGCACACCTGGACGCCGTGGTGGAGGAGGTCGCATGTCGGGCGGGGCGACGCCGGGTGAGCCTGGCACGGCTGCTGTCGATCCTGGGGCCCAGCTGACCGGCCTGCTGGAGGGCTTCGAGGCGTGGCTGCGCAACCAGCCGCCGCTGCCGGCCGGCGGGCCGACGCCCGGCGACGGGCCGGACCTGGCGACGCTCCTACGCGAGTTCATCGCCTTGCGGCAGGAGGTCAACCTGCTGACGAAGGCGACCCGGGCTCAACTGGAGCAGAATGCCGAGGTCTTGGCGAGCCGAGGGCGTCAGCCCCCGGAGGTCGGCTCGCCGGATCTCAAGCCGCTGATGGACCTTCGCGACGCCCTCGGCCGGGCCGACCGCGAGATGCGCAAAGCGCGGGCGACGCTGGAGCAGACCCTCGCCGAGGCGCAGCCGACCGGGCCGGAGCCGACCGCGCCGCCGCTGCCGGCCGTGCCGACCTGGCTGCGCTGGCTCGGCGTACGCGGCCCCGACCTCGCCGCCTGGCGCGCCTACGCCCAGGCGGTCGAGCAGCGCCAGGCTCGGCCGGACGCCCTGGCGAGGGTGCGGCAGATCGTCGCGTCCCTGCTCGACGGCTACGCCATGAGCGTGCAGCGCGTCGATCGGCTGTTGCAGGCGAACGGCCTGGAGCCGATCGCGACGGAGGGGGAACGCTTCGACCCGGAGAAGATGGAGGCCCTGGAGCCGGTCTACGGCTCGGGCCGACCCGCAGGCGAGGTCGTCGAGGAACTGCGTCGCGGCTACCGCCACGGCGAGCGGATCGTGCGCTTCGCCCTGGTGCGCGTCGCCCGCGACGCCTGAGAGGAGATCGTGATGGACATCATCGTCGGCATCGACCTCGGCACGACGAACAGCGAGGTCGCCATCGTCCGGGACGGCCAGCCGCACGTCTTCGCCGACGACGGCGACCCGATCCTGCCGTCGTTCGTCGGCCTGGCCGACGACGGCCGGCTCCTCGTCGGCAAGGCGGCCCGCAACCAGTGGGTCGTCGCCCCGGAGCGGACCGTCAAATCGATCAAGCGGCGCATGGGCCAGGACGTCCAGGTCCCGCTCGGCGGCAAGGAGTACCGCCCGCAAGAAATCTCCGCGTTGATCCTGAAAGCCCTCAAGGACCGGGCCGAGAAGGCGCTTGGCCAGCCGGTCAAGAAGGCGGTCGTCACCGTGCCGGCGTACTTCAACGACGCCCAGCGCCAGGCGACGAAGGAGGCCGGCGAGCTGGCCGGGCTCGAGGTCGTCCGCATCCTCAATGAGCCGACCGCCGCCTCGCTCTGCTACGACCCGAACCACCAGGAGCTGCGCCGCCTGCTCGTCTACGACCTCGGTGGCGGCACGTTCGACGTGTCGGTCGTCCAGTCGCAGGACGGCGTCGTCGAGGTGCTCTCCAGCCACGGCGACACCCAGCTCGGCGGCGACGACTTCGACGACCTCCTCCTGCACAAAGTGTGCGACGGCTTCCAGAACGAGCACGCGATCGACCTGCGCGACAACCCGGTCGCCCGGGCGAGGCTGCTCCGCGCCGTCGAGGAGGCGAAGAAGACGCTCAGCGCGCAGCCGTTCGTCCGGATCGAGGAGGAGTTCCTCGCCGAGAAGGACGGCACGGCGTTGCACCTGTCTCTGGAGGTGTCGCGCGAGGAGTTCGAGGCGCTGATCGCCCCGCTGCTCGACCGGACGATGCAGTGCGTCGATCGGGCGCTGCGCGACGCGAAGCTCACGCCGAGGCAGATCGACAAGGTCGTCCTCGTCGGCGGCAGCACGCGGACGCCGCGCGTCGGGTCGCTCCTGGAGGAAAAGCTCGGCCAGCCGGCCCACGCGGAGGTGAACCCGGACCTGTGCGTCGCGATGGGCGCGGCGATCCAGGCGGCGATGATCGCTGGGGCGGACGTCGGGGCGGTCCTCGTGGACATCACGCCGCACTCGCTCGGCATCGCGACGCTCGACGACCGGACGCTGCGCGGGACGCGCTTCTCGCGGATCATCCACCGCAACACGCCGCTGCCCGCGACGCGCAGCGAGGTGTACTTCACCGTGGTCGATAACCAGGAGACGGTGCGGATCGAGGTCTACCAGGGCGAGGACGAGGACACGCGGCGCAACCACCGCATCGGGGCGTTCACGATCGGGACGCTGGCCCGGGTGCCGGCCGGCAACCCGCTCGTGGTGCAGTTCGACCTGACCCTGGACGGCATCCTGCGCGTCTCGGCCCGCGAGAAGGCGACCGGCCTGTCGAAGCAGGCGACGATCGACAAGGCCCTGGCGGCGCGCGAGCCGACCGCCCTGGCCGAGCGGCGCGGCGAGCTGGAAGAGATGTGGGACGAGGCGTTCGGCCCGACCGACGTCGAGGCGGACGACGACCTGGAAGGCGACCTGACCGAACTGGACGACGAGGAGCCAATCGCCCCGCCGGCGGCGGTCCCGGCCCCGAGCGACGGCCACCGCGAGACGGTGCAGGCCCGCGCGTTGATCGAGAAGGCAGAGCGGCTGCTGGAGAAGCTGAGCCCGCAGGACCGGGCCGACGTCGAGGCGCTGCTAACTCAGGTGCGTGCCGCGCTGACCGGCCAGCAGTGGCCGCAGTTAACGGCGGCGAGCAACGAGTTGGCCGACGCCCTGTTCTATCTGGAAGACGCCTGATGCGGTGCCCGGTGTGCAAGGCCGACAACGCGACCGGGCCGGCGTGCCGCCGCTGCAAGGCGGACCTGTCGCCGTTGTACAAGCTGGAGGCAAGCCGCGACGCCGCCCTGGACGCCGCCGGCGCGGCGGCCGAAGTGGGCGACTGGCTGGCGGTCCTGGCTGCGGCCGGCTGGGCGGACCACCTGCGCCGCGACGAGATGACGTGCCAGTTGCTCGGCCTGGCGTGCGTCATGCTCGGCCGGTTCGAAGAGGCCCGGGCGTGGGCCGTTCGCTGGCAAAGCCTGGGCGAGCTGGGGGCATGAGCCCCCGGAGGACAACCTTCCGCCACCGAAGCCGGACCTACGGGACTGACGCCCCCGGCTCGCCGAAAACCGTCATCGTCCGGCCAGGACGACGTTCTCCGCCAGCTCCAACGCGTCGATCGGCCAGAACTCGCGCGGCCGGGGCCGCAGCGCCCCGGCCTCGGCCAGCGGGCGGCACGTCAGCACCGCCCGCCGCCACGTCGCCGGGATCGCCTCGCGGCCATGCACCGCCCCGAGCAGCGCCCCGGCGATGGCCCCGTTCGTGTCCGCGTCGCCGCCTTCCTCGACCGTCGCTTGCAAGCCGCGCCGGAACGTCGCCGAGCGAAGCAGGCGGTGGAAGGCGTTCTGGAGCGCGATCAGCACCCAGCCCTGGTTGAGGATGAAGTCCTCCGGCGCGGCGTGACGCGCTTCCCGGAGCGCCTCGCGCACCGCCGGCTCCTTCGCCGTCGCCAGCGCCGCCTGGTAGGTGTCCTCGGCGTCGGCCCCGTCGCGGATCGCTACCGTCAGCGCGGCGACGTACGCCGCGCAGGCGTCCTGGCAGACCGGGTTCGGATGCGTCAACGCGCTGTCGCGCCGGGCGAGGTCGGCGGCCTGCTCGACGCTGAGGCGGCCTCCCGCGGCGTACAGGCCGAGGGGGCTGATCCGCATCAGCGAGCCGTTCGCCTGCGACTCGTGGTTGAGGACGCCGCGGCGCAGGGCGGACGACGTCGTCATGCCGACATCGAACGGCCCCGAGTTGTACCAGTGGACGTATGCCGCCCGGACCGGGTCGGCGGCCCACTCGCCGTCGCGGGCCAGGGTTCGGGCGAGCATCAGCGCCAGCTCCGAGTCGTCGGTCGGCTGGCCGGCCAGCGTCTGCCAGGTGCCCCGGCCGTCCTCCATCTCGGCGACACCGGCGGGGTACTTCTGGCGGACCTCCTCCGGCTCGTTGAACTCGACGAGTTGGCCGAGGGCATCGCCGACGAGTTGGCCGAGCCAGCAGCCATGCGCCCGCGCGAGGAGCTTCGCATCGGCGAGGTGACGGCCCGGTCGCAGTCGCGACAGCCCGAACGGAGCCGGCGGCGAGGCGACCGTCCCGAACACGGTCGGCCACGGCTCCCGCACCAGGCACTCCGCCGCGGCCCGGCTGCCGCCGAAGCACCACAACGAGGCGGCGTCCGCGTCCGGGCCGTAGACGACCTCGCGGCCGTCGGTGTCGAGCAGGACGCCGCCCGCGCCGCGCAGCAGGGCGTGGCCGCCGGCCAGGTCCCACGCCTTCGGACCGGCCCCGGTGCCCGGCCGAGAGAGCGAGATGCCGGCGACGCCCTCGCCGACCGCCGCCAGTGCGAGGCGATACGCCACGCTCGCCACGCCGCGGAAGCGCCCCGGCACGACGCACCGGGCGTTGGCCGGGGCGTTCCGGTCGGCGTGCTGCGTGCCGTGGACCACCGACAGCGGAGCGATCCCGCCGGTGGGCCAGTCGGCGCTGACCGGCTCGCCATTGCGCGTAACCGGGCCGCAGCCCTCGGCCCAGGCGATCAGGTCGCCGTCGTCGTCGGGGGCGTTGTACGCGAATACGACGCCGAGGACCGGCACCCCGCCGCGGACGACACCGACCGAGACGGCCGAGCCGCGGTAGCCGTCGAGGAAGCCGGCCGTGCCGTCGTTCGGATCGACGACCCAGTGGTGGGCTTCTCCGGCCGGCGGGGCCTGGTAGCCGGTCTCCTCGCCGCGGTAGCCCCACGGGAAGGCGGCGAGCAGGCGGGCGCGGAGGAGGTGTTCCGCCTCGGTATCGACGTCGGCGTGGGCGGTCGATCGGTCGCCGCGCGCGCCGCTGGAGCGGTGCCATTCGGCCAGGAGGAGCGCCCCGGCCTCGCGGGTGGCGGCGATGGCGACGTCGAGGGCGGCGCGGTAGTCGGGCATGGTCGGGCCTCACAGCGAAGGGAACGTCCGGGGAGAATTGTACGGCCCGGAACGCGGCTTGCGTCGGCGGATAGGATGAAGGCGAACGCCACGCCGAACGCGAAGGGAGCGACGCCATGAGCGCGCAGCCGAAGTTCACGAACCGCCTCATCGACGAGAGCAGCCCGTACCTCCGGCAACACGCCCACAACCCGGTCGATTGGTACCCGTGGGGCGAGGAGGCCCTCGCGCGCGCCCGCCAGCTCGACCGGCCGATCTTCCTCAGCGTCGGTTACTCGGCGTGCCATTGGTGCCACGTCATGGAGCACGAGAGCTTCGAGGACGAGGAGGTCGCCCAACTCCTCAACGATCACTTCGTCAGCGTCAAGGTCGACCGCGAGGAGCGGCCCGACCTCGACCAGATCTACATGGCGGCGGTCCAGTTGATGAACCACGGCCAGGGCGGCTGGCCGATGTCGGTCTTCCTGACGCCCGACCTCCGGCCGTTCACCGGCGGCACCTACTTCCCGCCGGAGGACAAGTTCGGCCGGCCCGGCTTCAAGCGCGTCCTGCGCACCATCGCCGGCTGGTGGCGCGACCAGCGGGCGAAGCTCGAAGAGGCGGCCGCCGGCATGGTCGGCCACATGGCCCAGCTCGGCCAGCTCGAACCCAGCGACGGCGACCTGAGCGAGAACCTCCTCCGCGGCGCGGTCGCCCAGCTCGCGCGGACGTTCGACCCGCGCGACGGCGGCTTCGGCCAGGCCCCGAAGTTCCCGCATGCGATGGACCTGCGCTTCCTCCTCCGTGCCTGGCACCGCTTCGGCGATGGCGACGCGCTGCACATGGCCCGCCACACGCTGGAGAAGATGGCCGCCGGCGGCATTTACGACCACCTCGGCGGCGGCTTCGCCCGCTACAGCACCGACGCCCGCTGGCTCGTGCCGCACTTCGAGAAGATGCTCTACGACAACGCCCTCCTCGTCCCGGTCTACGCCGAGGCGTTCCAGATCACCGGCGACCCGGCCCTGCGCACCGTCGTCGAGGAGACACTCGGCTGGGTCGAGCGCGAGATGGTCGGCGACGCGGGCGGCTTCTACAGCACGCTCGACGCCGACAGCGAGGGTGAGGAGGGCAAGTTCTACGTCTGGTCGCAGGAGGAGCTGAACGACCTGCTCGGCGTCGAGGAGGCGGCCGTCTTCGCCGCGTACTACGGCGTCCAGCCCGGCGGCAACTGGGAGGGGCACAACATCCTCCACCGCACCCGGTCGCCGGAGGCGTTCGCCCGCCATCACCAGATGAGCGAGTCCGACCTGGAGGCGCGGCTGGCGAAGGGCCGCGCCGTCCTCTTCGCGGCGAGGTCGAAGCGCGTCTGGCCCGGGCTCGATGACAAATCGTTGACGTCGTGGAACGGCCTGATGATCGGCGCGTTCGCCGTCGCGGCTCGCATCCTCGGCGAGCCGCGTTTCGCCGCCGTCGCGAGCCGGGCGGCCGACTTCGTCCTGGCGACGCTCCGCACGCCGGAGGGCCGGCTGCTGCGGACCTGCTCGCCCGGCCGGCCGGCGAAGCTGAACGCCTACCTGGAGGACTACGCCTACCTGATCGACGGCCTCGTCTCGCTCTACGAGGCGACGTTCGATCCGCGCTGGGTGCTCGAGGCGCTCGCCCTGGCCGACGTCATGGTCGAGCAGTTCTGGGACGAGGCCGACGGCGGGTTCTTCTTCACCGGCAGGGACCACGAGGCGCTCATCAGCCGGACGAAGGACCCGCACGACAACGCGACGCCGTCCGGCAACGCGATGGCGGTGACGGGGTTGCTCCGCCTGGTGAAGCTCACCGGCCGCGACGACCTGTTCGCGAAGGCGGAGACGACGCTGCGCCTGTACGCGAAGCTCCTCGCTGAGCACCCGATGGCGGCGAGCCAGATGCTGATCGCTCTGGATTTCTACCGCGGCCCGGTGCAGGAGGTGGCGATCGTTGGCGACCCGGCGAGCGAGGCGGTCGGGCAGGTGCGCCGGCTGCTGGAGGCGAAGTTCCAGCCGCGGCGCGTCCTGGCCCTCAAGCCGACGGACAACGACGTCGGCGTCGCGCTGCTCCACGGCAAGACGGCCCAGGGCGACGTGACGCTCTACCTCTGCGAGAACTTCGCTTGCCAGGCCCCGTTCGTCGGCGTGGAGGCGATTGCGAAGGCGATATGACGAAGAGGATTCACCACAGAGGCACAGAGGACACAGAGAAGACAAAAGTCAGGAAAACAGAGGGGACAGACAGCCCATGCCGGTAGGCCCCGCTCCTCGCCGCTTTTCTTCCTCTGTATCCTCTGTTTTCCTCCCCCGGCGACCTGCCCCGATTGGTGAGGGCCTGAACCCGCCGAGGCCCCACCCTGTTTATTTTCCGGTCTTCTCTGTGCTCTCTGTGCTCTCTGTGCCTCTGTGGTGAACTCTGCCTTCTTGGCTTCACCGCCGCATGACCCGGACGCGGAAGCCGAGGGCCTGGCTCGCGGCGACAAGCTCGCCGAAGTCGTCGCCGTACGCCACGGCGATGTGGTTGCTCGGGTAGTGGGCCATCACCGTCTCCATCGAGCAGTGCAGGTCCGCCGCCATGAACGGCCACTGGCGCGTCGTCCTCGATGGACACCCGCGACCGGGTCAGCCCCCCGGGCCGTCAATCCGTCGCGGGCACCGACAGGCCGAGGCGGGCCCGTCGGGCGATGTCGGCCGGTGGGAGGTCCCGGTCGTAGACCGCGACCTCGTCGATCAGCCCGAGGAACGGACGGCTGGAGACCGAGGAGAAGTCGCGCCGGGCGTAGAGCGCGCCGAGCAGGACGCGCACCGGCGGCAGCCGGACTTCGCCGAGCAGCGGCGTGACGGCGGCCAGGTCGCCGTTGACGTACAGCTCGAACCGGTCCCCGGACTTCTGGGCCACGACGTGATGCCAGCGGTAGGGGACGTAGTTCGTGGGCGCGAAGAGGTTCGTCCCCCGCACCTGCTCGACGGTCTGCCGGTGTAGCGCGCGGATGGCCTGCTCGGGATTACGGAATAGTGCCGGCTGCCCGGTCAGTTCCAGCAGCACGCCATACTGACGTAACTCCGACGTCGCGGAATCGGCCACCAGGCCGAGCACGGCGGCCTGGCGCACGGCGCGCGGCATCACCCAGCACTCGACGGCGTACGACTTGCCGGTCGGCGTCCACGGCCTCTCGCCCAGGGCACCGTGCTGCTCCCACTCGGTCGGCGGCGGGAAGTTCAGGCTCCGGTTGCCGCGGAAGGCCGCCCCCGGGGCGGCCTGACCGATCAGGCGCAGGGCCGGCCCGCCGGGCACCTCGTTGGGGACGCCCTCTGCCTCGGCGGTCTCGAACCGCCAGTAGGAGGCGGGGCGGTCGGCGTGGACGAGGGCGGGGTATTCCGGTTCGAGCACGAGGCGCGGCTGGAGGTGGGGGATCGGGCCGGCGAAGTCCTCGGCCCAAGCCGGCTCGCGGACAATGCCCGCCCGGGGCCCGAGGCGGACCGCTTGCCCCTCCGTCAGCGTCTCGCGAGATACGGCGACGCCGTTCGCCCCGAGCTGCGCGATGTCGGCCTGCCCTTCGAACACCATGAACTGCGACTGGTCCCCCTGCACGGTCAGGGCGAACTCGGCGGCCGTGTCGCTGACCGACGCCCCCGGGGCCTGGACGGTGAACCCGCTGCCGTCCGCCGAGGCGTCGATCCGCACCCGGCCGCGCCGGCAGTAGACCTGGTCGTGGCCCTGGATGTCCAGCTCGGTCGGGCCGTCGATGTGGAGCGTGACGCCGTTGTAGAACGCGAGCGTGGCCGTCCCCCCGAGGAGGTGCAGCTTGCCGGCCCGGACCGTCTCCCCCTCGGCCGGCCCCGCCTCGGCCCAGCCCGGGCCGTGGAGGCGGGCCACCAGAGCGACAGGCCGTTGCTCGAGCGACACCGGGGCGGGTCCGGGCGACAACTGCCAGCCGATCCAGCCGACGACGGCCAGCAGCAGCGCCGCGGCCAGCCATGCACGCCACGGCCCGGGTCGTTCCGGGTGCCTCTCGACCGGGTCCGGCCCGGCCGGCCGCAGCGGCGGCAGGGCGTCGATCTGGGCGGCGAGGGTATCCGCGAAGGCCTCCGGGCGGGCGTCCTCGTCCTGGCTCCAGCCGATCTCGTCCTCGAGGCGCAGCCAGCGCGGGGCCGTCCCGCGCAGCACCTTGAGCATCCCCAGCAGGCGCAGCTCGGCGGCGACGGCGGCGCGGAACTCCGGGTCGGCCTCCAGCCGTGCCAGCACGGCCGACCGGCGCTCGGCGGGGATGTCGCCCCCGAGCCAGGCGATGATCAGGTCGCCCAGGTCGTCGTCCATCACGGCGCTCCCTGTTCCAGGCAGGTCCGGAGCAAGCGGTTGGCCCGGTAGTGGAGGTTGTACACCGCCCCGAGCGTGGTCTTCAGTTCGCCGGCGAGGGCGGCTGCCGTCTCGCCGTTCAGCCCGGCCCGGACCACGCGGCGTAGACGCTCCGGCAGTCGCGTCACGCACAATAGAAGGCGTTCGATCTGTTCGGTGTGGTCTCCGGCCGTGGCCTGGTCGAGTTCGGGAAGGGCGAGCCGCGCGACCTCCTCGCGGAAGCGGTCGAGGGCCGACTCGCGGCGCGCCGATCGGCGGAAGTACATGAGCACTTCGTTGCGGGCGATGCCCCGCAGCCACGCGGCGAAGTCGTCCCGGGGCCGGAACCGCGGCAACGCCCGGTAGGCGGCGAGGAACACCTCCTGGGCGAGGTCGTCCACGTCGTCCAGCCGGTAGACCTGGCTGGCGATGTAGCTCCGCAGCGGCAGCGCGTACGCCTCGACGAGCACGCGGAACGCGTCGCGGTTCCCTTGCAACACCTCCGCGATGGCGGCCTGGATCCGCTCGGGCTGGCTCATGGCGGTCCCTCCGGAGTAACCCACTCGCTCTGTCTGCCGGCCGGCTTCGGTTCTCTCACCCGCGGCAGGAAAAAAGGTGAACCCGGCGAGGAAGCGCGAAAGACGCGTGAGAATCGACAGCCTTCGGCAGACAAGCAGAACGGACGGTGTCGGTGCCGCACGGCGATTATCGGTCGGCGCTCCGCTGCCGATCCGCCGCCTACATGTTTGGGGGACTGATTCATGACACGCCGGGCCGGGTTCACCCTCATCGAGTTGCTCGTCGTCATCGCGATCATCGCCATCCTGATCGGCCTGCTCCTGCCCGCCGTCCAGAAGGTCCGCGAGGCGGCCTTCCGGCTCAAGTGCCAGAACAACCTCAAGCAGCTCGGCCTCGCCGTCCACAACTACCACGACGCCCACAAAGCCTTCCCGCCGGGCGGCACCGGGCCCGACGTGTCGGGGAGTACCAGGCCGGTCCTCAGTATGCACGCGTTCGTCACGCCGTTCATCGAGCAGAACCTGGCGTTCGACCTGGTCGGCCGCAGCTACACGTCGAACGCCGCGTCGGCCTACACCGGCGGGGCGGGCACCCCGCTGAACTTCGCCACGTTCGGAAACAACAAGAACTTCGGCTGGGTTCAGGTGCCCATCTTCTACTGCCCCTCGGGCACCCAGATCACCTCGGCCGGGCTGGGCCAGACCGCCGAGACGATCCCGCTGACCAACGGCTCGCCCGAGCGCACGCTCGGCTACACGACGCACTATTACGGCGTGATGGGGCCGAAGGGGACCAACATGGTCGGCGGTACGTACCAGGCGACGCTTGGCGCGGGGGTGACACAGCAGGGCGGCGTGTCGCATCAGGGGCCGTTCGGCATGAACACGCGGGTGCGGATCCCGGAGATCATGGACGGGACGAGCAACACCCTCGCCCTGGGTGAGATCTCGAAGAACCCGCCCCAGCCGCTCAGTTCGGCGACGGCGGCCTACCGGGTCTGGACGCGCGGCTGCGACCTGGTCGGCACGATCGGGTGCGCCTCGTGCAAGAACGTGGTCTACGAGCTGAATAGCCCGGCCGGCGCGTATAACGCATCGCTCAACAACTTCAACGACGTGAGTTTTAGCAGCAACCACTCGAGCGGGGTGAATTTCGCCTACTGTGACGGCTCGGTCCGCTTCCTGAGCGACACGACGCCGATTCTCTTGCTCAAGGGACTGGCCAGCCGCAACGGCGGCGAGGTGGTGTCGGAATGATGGGAACCACGCGAGAGAGTCGGCGGACGGTGCGAACGGCAGGGATCTGCTGGTTCGGAGCCGTCGCCGTGTTCCTGACGTCCGCCCTGACGACCGGATGTGGCGGCGGCGACGGCCGGCACCCGGTATTCGGATCGGTGCGGATCGGCGACGAGCCGATCCTCGGCGGCTTCGTCACGATCGAGCCGGCCTCCTCGGATAATCGCCTGGGGCGGCAAGCGCGGGCGGTCATCCGCGACGGCCGGTTCGACACCCGCCTCGGCGGCGAGGCGGCCGTCAGCGGCCCGGTCGTGGTCCGCATCCAGGGATGCGGCACGCCGACGGACCGGTTCCCCGACGGGGTGCCGCTGTGCCACAACTACGAAATCCGCATGGACCTCGTGGCCGGTGCGAACGAGCTGGACCTCCGGGTGCCCGAGTCCGCGCGCGTCCGCGAGCCGAAGGGCGGATGGGGCGAGGCCCCCTGACGCTACCCGGGTGGGCGGGCGATCCGCTCACCGCCGCATCACCCGTACGCGGAAGCCGAGGGCCTGGCTCGCGGCGACCAGCTCGCCGAAGATGTCGCCGTACGCCACGGCGATGTGGTTGCTCAGGTAGTGGGCCATCACCGTCTCCATCGAGCAGTGCAGGTCCGCCGCCATGAACGGCCACTGCCGCGTCGTGCCCTCCCACCACGCGTCGCGCACCGCCGCAGGCAGCGTCACCGCCTCGCCGGTGCCGACGTCCATCCACGCCTCGTCGTCCTTGATGTACGCCCGCGACCACGTCAGTTGGCCCGGCCGGCTCTCGCCGGCGAAGGTGCCGCCGGCGATCGGAAAGTATCCCGCCGGCTGGCGGAAGCTGTGGACGCCGGCCAGGCTGTCCGGGTCGTGGTTGAACGCATACGCGCCGCAGCTGCCGGAGTTGAGCAGTACCCAGAGCCATCGGCCGGCGTACTCGCCGCCCCAGCGCACGTCGTGGAACATCACCGCCGGGTGGAGGCCCTTCGCCTTGAGGAGCCGCTTCATGATCTCCATCGGCAGGAGGTTGCCCTGGTCGGCCTCCGTGCTGGTGATGACCGGCTCGCCGTTCGACTCCGGCCGGCACCCCGAGTTGAGCAGCCCCTCGCAGAAGTCGCTCGGCGGCAGGACCGGGATCAGGCCGAGTTGATATTGCCAGCCGAGGCAATCCGCCTGGAACTCGCCCAGTAGGTCGAGCACGGCCAGGTACATCCGCAGCTGCGTCTTCGTCGCTTCCTCGGTGAAGTCGGCGGCGTCCTTCTCGCGCCAGTGGAACGCGACACCCTTCTCTTTTACGAACCGGAACGCCGCCTCGACGCGGTCGTCGGCCACGTCCTTCATCCGACCTGGCAGCCATGCCTGGTCGATCTTGTGCTCGGCGAAGCCGAGCTTCGCCAGCAGGCGCGGCCCGAAGTAGCCGTTGATCATGCCCATCGACGTGTCGCCGAGCATGAGGGCGAGCACGCGCCGCTGACGGATCTCCGTCACCACCTTCTCGGCGAGCGACTGCGCCTCCGGTGACACCGGACCGCCGGCGTGCAACTCGTCGGTTCGGTAGCGCACCTGGCCGGTCGAGCACCATTCGTCCAGGCGCTCCATGAAGGCGGCGTCGGCGGACCAGTCGGCGGCCTGCGTCCAGATCCGGCTGTGTTTGCGGGCGATACTCTCCAGGCAGGCCGACGTGTTAAGCAGCGCCACGAGCCCCGGCCAGGTGCCGGAGAAGTTGCTCGCCAGCAGCAGCGGCGAGTCCTTGCCGACGACGCCGTCGCAGGTGTGCGGGCCGTAGGCCCAGTGGACGAAGAGGCCGACGAGCGGGTCGTCGATCCGGCCGAGTTTCTGGATCGACTCGTGCGGCCGGGTCAGGAAGCCGGGCACTCGATACGGCTCGCGGCCGAGCTTGCGCAGGGCGCGTTCGAGCTGGCCGGTCGCCTCTTCGGCTTGCGGCATGGCCCACTCGTTCGGACGCGGCCGGTAGTCGCCCGGCCAGAAGATGCCGACCTTCTTCATGGTTCGACTCCGACGACGGTTCGGTTCTCTATTTCCGCCGGGCCCGCAGGACGCGCGGGTGGCCCGAGGCATCCTTGACGGTCCGCTCCAGTTCATATCGCGCGTCGGCCTCGACGCGGCGACGCGCCTCCGCTTCCTGCGGCGAGCCGATCTCGATCAGCAGGTACGCCCCCGGCTCCAGCACGTCGGCCGCCCCGGCCAGGATGCGGTCGAACACGTCGAAGCCGTCCGGGCCGCCGTCGAGTGCCAGGTGCGGTTCGAAGTTCCGCACGCCCGGTTCGAGCTTGGCGACGTCGGTCGTCGGAATGTATGGCGGGTTGCTAACCAGGTGGGTGAACGTCGCCCCGGCGGGGAGTGGTTCAAACAGATCGCCGTGCAGGAACGTCACCCGGTCGGCGACGGCGTGCTTCTCGGCGTTGCGCCGGGCGACGGCCAGGGCCAACTCGCTCCGGTCGATCGTCGTCACGCGGGCGGCCGGGCACTCCTTGGCGATGGCGATGGCGAGGTTGCCCGAGCCGGTGCCGAGGTCGAGGACACGCGGCCCGGGGTGGCCTTTGGCCAGGTCCTTGAACTCGACGACGACCGTCTCGCTGTCCGGCCGGGGGATGAGCACGTCGCGAGTGACTTCCAGTTCGAGCGAGTAGAAATCCTTCCGCCCGACGAGATAGGCGACCGGGCAGCCCTCGACGCGCTGCTTGATCAGTGCGCGGAACGCGGTGCGCTCCGGCTCGGTCGGCTCGTCCTCGAAGCGGGTGAACAGGGCGACGCGCGAGCAGCCGAGCGCGTGGGCGAGCAGGATCTGGGCGTCGAGGTTCCACGACTCGACGCCCTTCTGCCGCAGGAAGCCCTTCGTCCAGTCGAGCAGTCGGCCGACGGTCCACGGTCCTTCGCTGCTCATCGCCGGCTCCCGGAGGCGCTTCGGTTCGCTGGTCCGCCTCCCGTCAGGGTACGACGGCGAGCCGGAGGCGTCAGCGCCCCAGCCGGCGCAAGCCGCGGACGTGCTTGCACTGGTGGGGTTGGTCCGCGCCGCGGTAGACCGCGTCGGCACAGGTGCAGTGGAAGCGCAGCCCGCCGTCCTCCTCGCGTTCCAGCGCGATCTGGTACGACGCCCGACCGCCGAGCACCGCCCACGCCATCAGGCAGCCGGCCTCGGCCGGGTCGTCGGCGCGGTGGATGAGGACGAACCGATACCGGCTCGGCGTCCGCTTCCGTGTCGGGCCGGGAAGCTCCGCCAGGAGTACCGCCTCGCCGAGATAGCCGATCCGCCGCCCGGAGTTCACCATCGCCGCACCTGTGGGAATTGGGCCGAGGTTTGATTCTACCCCGGCGAGGCACGGAATCCCAGGTCGGCAGGTCATCCCGTCACCGCCTCTTCGTCGAGTTGCGACACGAGGATGTTCCGCTCCTCGGTCAGCGCCGCCGCTTCCTCGCGGTGGGCACGCACGGCATCGCGGATGGCGTTGAGGCGGTCCTCCTGCTCGTTCAGTGTCCGGACCAGCCGCTCGCGGAACTCCTTCTCGCTGCTCCGGTCGCCGAGCGCCTGGAGGTTCTCGCGGATGCGGCCCTGCTCCTGGTGGATCGTCGCCCGCTCCTGCTCCAGTTCGGCGATCTGCCGCGACAGTCGGCCGAGGCGATCCTGCATGGCGCTGATCCGTTCAAGCAGCTCGCGCGTCGCGTGGTCGAGGTACTTCTGATCGACCCAGTACGCGAAGTCGCTCGGTAGCAGCTCGACGAGCAGGCGCTGGTTCTCGACGAGGAGCTGCGTCTGGACGACGAACGTCGTCGCCGCCTTCGGCGGGAGCGTCAACTTGAAGCGCCAGTAATTCTCGGTGACGGCGTGCGGTGACTTCGGCTCGACCAGCTCACGTTCGCGGTCCTGACGCGGGTGTTCGAGGTAGAGGGTGTACTCCTGGCCGGCCCGGTTGTCGATCGTGTAGGTCGTCTTCTGCTGGTGCCAGCTGCGGGTGATGAGCTGCTGGTTGCGGAGGACGACGCGGTGGACGTTTTGCAGGTGCGACTTGTAGTGGTCGGCCACCTTGACGGACAGCTCGACGGCGTAGGGGACGAGGCGGTCCTCGTCCGGCTTGAGGGTGTCGAGCATCGCTTCGCCGACGTAGCTGCCGGCCTCCAGGACGGTGACCGGGCCGCCTTCGAGGGTGAGGCCGGTCGTGTTATGGAACTCGACCGCCCGCATCGGGTTGTCCTTGCGGCTGGCGGCGTTGTAGAGCAGGGCCGGCCGGCCGTCGAACGGCCGGAGGACGATCGGCACCAGGGCGGACTGGTTGCGGCGGATCGTGACGGCGTGGTCGATGGCGTACTCGAACAGGTCGCCGAGCTTGCGCTCGCGCACCTGGGCCGGGGTGCTGCTGGCGACGGACTTCATGGCCCCTCCGCGACCGCCCCCGCCGGACATCGTCCGTCCGGCCGCCATCGGGGCCGCCACGGGCGGGGCGAGATACGCCACGTCGGCCATCTCGGCATACGACGCCACCGCGTCCTCGACCATCGGCGGCAGCACCCCCGTCGTCTCCTGGACGGCGACGACCGGCCGCTTGATGTAGCGCGGCGTGTACAGGTCGTGGACGAACGACACCGGCAGGCCGGAGACGAGCGACAGCTCGACGTTCTCCCAGTCCTCGTCCTGGGTGTTGTCCACCACCGCCCAGCCCTGGATGAGCGGCTTCTCGCCCTCAGTGCCAAGCAGCAGCCGGTACGTCGCCTTCCAGACCGGGGCTTCGAGCGTGTAGCTCATCCGCACCTTGCGCGCGCCTTGCCCCGTGGCGAAGAACGTGAACGTCCGGGCGTCCTTCTTGCGGGCGGAGAGGAGCGTCCGCAGGTAGTAGCCGAGGTCGTCACGCAGTTTCGGGTCGAGGATCTCCAGCCGGCGCAAGCCGACGAGGTCGAAGCCGCGCACCTGGCCGTCGTCGGTCAGGAGCGACACCCGCGGTTTGTGGACGACGCCGGCCGCCGTCAGCTCCTCGCTCGTGTCGATGCCGAGCAAAATCCCCTCGACGCGCTCGTCGCCGGCCTGCAGCGCGAGGCGTGCCCCCTTCAACTGCGGCAGCAGGCCGACGAGGCTGTTCTGGTCGGGGATGTTGAGATCGACCTCTTGCAGGAGCTGCTCCAGGGGCCGGGTCGAATCGTAGGAGACACTGGTGACCGCGCCGCCATCGAGGTCGAGGACGGTGAGCGATTTGAGGACGTCGGCGACCTCGCGCTGTTTGAACGTCAGCGACAGGACGCCGTCGTCGGTGACGGTGCCCTCGCGTTCGAAGTAGCCGACGCCGTGCTTGTATAGAACGACGCGGGTGACGGGCAGGGTGGTGCTCATGGGGCGTCTCCGTGGTTGAGGTACCGACTTGATGCTGTGATCGTAGCGGATCGCGACAAACGACGCGAGGCAGTGGCGGACCGCCCGGCGGGTGCGATAGGATGTTTCGGTCGCCCAGAATCCACGGGACACCCCCGGTACGGAGACACGCCATGCTCCCGTTGCTGCTCCTGTTAACCCCGACCGACGCGCCGGCCTTCGCGCCGCCGGTCCGGCTCGAGGCGGCCGGCAAGCCGATCGAACACGGCCCGGCCTGGGGCCACGCCGGGCCGTGTGTTCACGACGTCGATGGAGACGGCCTGCGCGACCTCGTGGTCAGCGACTTTGGCGGGTTCTTCTGGCTGTACCGCAACGTCGGCACGAACGCCGCCCCGAAGTACGAGGCCGGCACCAAGCTCCAGGCCGGCGGTAAGGACGCCGAAGTCCGCATCTACTGATGTGTCGGCGGCAGTCCACAGTTCGTGGACTTCGACGGCGACGGCATCGACGACCTGATCTCAGGCAGCTACGACCCCGGGACGCTGCACGTCTTCCGCGGCCAGGGCAAGGGCAAGTTCGCCGCCCGGGAGACGATCCAGACGAAGGAAGGCAAGCCGGTCCTGGCCCAGCCGGGTAAGGAGCCGATCGAGTCGTTCGGCAGCTTCCTCACCCTGGTCGATTGGGACGACGACGGCGACCTGGACATCGTCATCGGCACGTTCGGCGGCGAGGTGCTCCTGTGCAAGAACGAGGGCACCCGGACGAAGCCGGCCTACGCGACGGCGAACGTCGTGGTCGAGGCGGGCGGCAAGCCGCTCAAGTTGCCGTCCGGCCACGCGGCGGTCGTCGCGGCCGACTGGGACGGCGACGGCCGATTCGACCTGCTTTCCGGGTGCGACAATGGGGCGGTCTACTTCTTCCGCAATGCCGGCAAGAAGGGCGAGCCGGCCCTGGCCGAGGCGGTGACGCTCGTGCCGCCGCACGCCGGCGTCGGTTACGAGGAGTTGCAGCTGCCCGACACGCCTATCACCCAGGGCATCCGGGCGCAGATCGGCGTCGCGGACTACAACGGCGACGGCAAGCTCGACCTCCTCGTCGGCGACTTCTGCACGCGGCGCAACTTCCGGCCCGACCTTACCGCCGACGAAAAGGCGAAGGTCAAGGCTCTGGCCGAGAAGCTGAAGGCGATGGAGCCGGAGCGCGAGAAGATCGCCGCCTGGTTCAAGGAGGAGACGCGGAAGTTCTGGGAGCCGATCCCGGTCAAGGAGCAGCTGACGCCGGAGGTGCAGAAGAAGTACAAGGACCTGATCGCCCGCTTGCAGAAGGAGGAACAGTACGTCGCGCACGAGAAGGCAGCCGGCGAGGTGAACACGGCGCTGGAGACGTATCTGGCCAAGCCGGAGAAGGCGTCCCTGGCCGGCGGCAAGTGGGCGACGGCGTACGGGAACGTGTGGCTGTACCTGCGGAAATGAGCCGTCCTATAGCCGCCGGCTTGCCGGCGGTCTTCCCTACGATACCCCGCCGGCAAGCCGGCGGCTATATGGTGTCGCATGCGCCTCGGCATCCTCGCCGACACTCACGACGAGTTGGCCCGGACCCAGACCGCGATCGACCTGCTCCGGGTCGAGGGAGCGGAGGCTTTTGTCCACTGCGGTGACCTCACCACTCCGGCCGTCGTCGAGATGCTCGCCGTCCTGCCGGCGTGGTTTGTCCTCGGCAACCACGACGCGGACGTGGTGTCGCATTTGGAGCGGGCCGCGGCGCAGACGGGCGTGACTTGCCTCGGCTGGGCCGGCGTGATCGAATTGGCCGGCAAGCGCGTCGCCGTCGCGCACGGCCACATGACCACCGACGTCCGCCGCGTCCTGGCCGTCAGTCCCGACTATCTCCTGTCCGGCCATTCGCACCTCGCCTCGGACCGCACCGAAGGGACGTTGCGTCGCATAAATCCGGGGGCGCTCCACCGGGCGGGCGAATACACCGTCGCACTGCTGGAGGTGGAGAGCGGCGGCGTCCAGTTCCTTACTGTCTCAAGGTGATCGATCGGTAGCCCGCTCTGGAAGCCCTTGCCTCGGAGGTTCCGCCGTGAACCAGATCCCGTGCCCGTCCTGTTCGTCCAAGCTCCGACTGCCCGCCGGCGTCGAGGGCCGCGAGGTCAAGTGCCCGCGCTGCGGCTCTGAGTTCGTCGCCCGGGTTCCGCCACCCCCGCCGCCCGTTGTCGAGGTGTCCCGCCACGCCGACTGGTCGGAGGGCGACCGCATCCTCGCCCCGTGGGAGCCGGAGTGGATGTACCCCGGCGTCGTCCGCCGCATCCAGGGCGACGTGGCCGAGATCGACTTCGACGACGGCGACCACGCCAGCCGCTACCTCGACGAATTGCGGCCGGTCGCGGTCCAGAAGGGCGATCGCGTCTACGCCCGGCGGAACAAGGGACCGAAGATGTACTACCCCGCCACCGTCCTGGCGGTGCGCGGCGAGGAGGTCCAAGTCCGCTTCGAGGCGGGTGGCGAGGAGTGGACGACCGTCAGCTACCTGCGTTTCGTGCGTCATTGAGGCCCGCCCGGGGTGCGCGAAGCGCGACCCCGGGCTACGGTATCGTACCCCTTCGGGGTACACAGACGAGTCGCCGCCGCTTCGACCCCGAAGGGGTCGGATATCGGAGCCCGGGGTCGCGCTTCGCGCACCCCGGGCGGAACCCGGCCTGGTCGTGATGGCGACCCCGACACCGCGGCGATACACTGTACCTGTCCGCATCCACGCGACGGGAGACGTTCCATGCTCTGGCGGCTGTTCAAGCGCTTCCTCTTCGAGACGGACAAGCGCCTCCTCTGGAAGCTCTTCTGGAACATGGGCATCAAGGGGGCCTTGTCCGTCGAGGCCCATAAGCACCGCCTCAAGCGCGGCGAGTACTTCCCGCCGTTCCTCTACGTCTCGGTCATCAACAGCTGCAACCTCCGCTGCCAGGGCTGCTGGGTCGACGTCGCCCACAAGCAGCAGACGATCGACCCGGACACGTTCCACACGCTCGTCCGCGAGGCCCAGGCGGTCGGCAACAGCTTCTTCGGCATCGTCGGCGGCGAGCCGTTCATGCACAAGCACCTGCTCGACATGCTCGCCGAGCACCCGGACTGCTACTTCCAGATCTTCACCAACGGCCAGCTCATCACGCCCGAAAAAGCGAAGCGGATGCGCAAGCTCGGCAACATCACGCCGCTGGTCAGCGTCGAGGGGACCGAGATCGTCAGCGACCAGCGCCGCGGCCGGACCGACGTGTTGAACGACACGCTCGAAGGCCTCAAGAACTGCCTCGCCGAGAAGCTCTTCGTCGGGGTCTGCACCAGCGTCTGCCGGACGAACTTCCACGACTTGCCGACGGAGCGGTGGATCGACCGGCTGATCGAGATGGGCGTGATGTACACGTGGTTCCACGTCTACCGGCCGATGGGGCCGAACGCCTGCACGGACCTGTGCCTGACGCCGGAGCAGCAGCTGGAGCTGCGCAAGTTCGTCGTCGAGATGCGGGCGAAGAAGCCGATCCTGATCGTCGACGCCTACTACGACGGTGCCGGCGAGGCGCTCTGCCCGGCGGCGACGGGGCTGAGCCACCACATCAACCCGTGGGGCGACATCGAGCCGTGCCCGATCGTGCAGTTCACGCGCGAGAGCATCCACAAGGACGACGACCCGCGGACGCTGAAGCAGAAGTTCCGCGACTCGGCGTTCCTGCGCGAGTTCCGCGAGCTGGCCCAGGGGACGACGCGCGGCTGCATCGTGTTGGAGCGGCCGGACCTGCTCAAGGCCCTCGTCGAGAAGCACGACGCCGAGGATTCGACGGCGCGCGGCACCGCCCTGCAAGAGCTGGCGGCGATGCAGGTGCGGACGTCGCAGTACAACCCAGGGAACGCCGTGCCGGAGAAGAGCTGGCTGTACCGGATGGGGAAGTGGTGGTGGTTCAACGACTTCGGCGTCTACCGCGGCCGGGACCACGGCCGGGATAGCGCCCCGGCGGTGCTGAAGGGACGGGCTCAGGAAGCATCGAGGTAGTACCGCTCGCCGAGCGCGTCGAGTGTGTCCAGGGGCACGTCTCGTTTGAGGATCGTCAGCTGAAGCCGGCGAAGGTGGCGCGAGTCAAGCAGTGCCCGCGCCCCGGCCTCGCCGATCCGGCAGCCGCGCAGGTCGAGCGACGCCAGCCGACCGAGGTGCGGCGAGTCGGCCAGCGCCTCGATCCCGGCCGGGCCGACCGGGTTGCCGGAGAGGAACAAGGCGACCAGTCCGGCAAGGCGGGGCGAGGCGGCCAGCTCGCCGAGGGCTGCGTCGCCGAAGCCGTTCGTGAAAAGGTCGAGGACCACCAGGTCTTCGACCCCGGAGGCGGCGAGCAGCGACCGTAGACCGAGCTGCCCGAAGCGGTTCATCCCCAGCGCCAACAACGCCGGGCAACGGAAGTGCGGCCCGGAAACGAGCGCCGCGATCCCAGCGGCTCCGAAGCCACAATTGGTCAGAGTCAGTTCCGAGAGCCGGCCCAGGAACGGGGCCTTCGCCAGCGCCTTTGCACCCTCCGGGCCGACCTCTTGCGCAACGAGGTGGAGGACACCCAGGGCGGCAAAGTCCGCCTTGGCCAGGGCGCGCACCGCCCCGAACGCGTTCTGGTGCAAGCGCAAGTACAGGTGCGTCAACTGGTCGCGACGGGGCGAGCGGACGATGGCCGCCACCTCGTCGATGCCGGAGGCCAGGTCCACCGAGAGGCGACGCAACCCGTCCAGCCCCGCCGCGGCGAGCAGCGTCGTCAGGTCGGCCCCGCTGGCCTTCAGACCGCCGAAGTCCAGCCCGACGACCTCGCCCAGCAGGGAGCAGAGCGCGACCGTCGCGACGGTGCTCGGGCTGACGTGGAGCGCGACCTGCTCGACACGCGGCCCGCCCGGCCCGTTGGCGAACGCGGTCAGTTCCCGGCTCCGGAAACGGTCGTACCTCAGGTTGAGTTGGGCGAAGCCGCGATGCCACCCGACGATGTGTTTGAAGGCGAGGCCGGGCAGTTCGTCTGCCCCGAGCCGGTTCGTCCGTTCGACCTCCTGCCTGGCCAAATCGATAATGGCCGGGTCGGCGTCGGTCAGCTTTTGGAAGGCGTACCGCAAGGTGCTGGTGTGGTACCCCGCCGATCGGAGCAGGCCGTGGATCGGTCCGGGCCGCTCCGGGTCGATCAACTCGGCCATACGGCGGAGTTGGCCGCACTGGGCGCGGATCAGGGCGGCGTGGGCGTGGTCGTCCGCGTCGCCGTGGTCGTCGAGCCAGTCGGCCAGGACGAGGCGCGGCTCGTCGGCGTCCGGTTCGGCCTTGACGCCGGCGAACATGCCGGCGCGTACCTCGGCCTGCGACGACGACGGGGCTGCTTTCTTGCGTGCCATGTCGGTACTCTACCGGGAGCGGCTCGCGCGGGCGAGCGGCGGCGGACCGGGGAGGTGGCCCATGACCGACGACGACCTGTTCCGCATCGCCCTGGGGGTCTGCCTCGCGCTGATCTTGCCGGTCGCACTGTTCCACCGCCTCCGGTCGCAGGCGACCGGGGAGCCGCTCGACCGCCGCCAGGAGGGGTGGTTCATCCTGATCGCCCTCCGGCTGTGCGGAGCCCTGGCGGTCCTGACCGTCGCGGCCTTTCTGATTGATCCGACGTGGCTCGCTTGGAGTGCCGTCCCGCTGCCGGCCACGGCTCGTTGGGTGGGCGTCGCCCTCCTGTTACTGTGCGGCGTCCTGGTCGCGTGGACCTTCCACCACCTCGGCCGGAACCTGACCGATACCGTCGTCACGCGGCGCGACCACACCCTGGTAACGACGGGCCCGTACCGCTGGGTGCGGCACCCGTTCTACGTCGCTGGCCTGGTCGGCGTCGTCGGGGTGTGTCTGATACTGGCGAACTGGTTCTTGCTCTTGTTCGGCGGTCTGGCGATGGCGCTGCTCGTCGTCCGCACGGCGAAGGAGGAAGAACTGCTCCTCGCCCGATTCGGCGACGACTACCGCCGCTACGCCGAACGGACCGGACGGTTCTTCCCCCGGTGGCGATAGAGCTGGCCCCTTCTGCTCCTACTCGCAGTTCATCATCGGACGATCCTCAGGAAGTACCGTTCCCGCAGGGCGTTCAGCGTCTCCGGGGAGAGGCCGTCCCCGAGAACCGAGAGGTACAGCCGGCGCAGGTGCGGCGAGGCGAGCAACGCCCGCGCCCCGGCCTCGCCGCTCCCGTCGCAACGCAGGTCGAGCGACGCCAGCCGGCCCAGGTGCGGCGAGCTCGCCAGCGCCTCGACGCCGGCTGGCCCGATCGGGTTACCGCAGAGGTCCAGGGCGAGCAGCCCGGCCAGTCGCGGCGAGCCGACCAGCCCGGCGATCGCGGCGTCGTCAAGGCCGTTGTTGTGGAGCTCGAGAACGACCACTTCCTCCAGCCCGGGGGCGGCCAGCAGAGTCCGCAGACCGGCCATGCCGAGGGCGTTGGACCCGACCTCCAGCAGGGCCGGGCAGCGGAAGTGTGGCCCGGAAATGAGCGCTTCGATCCCGGCGGCACCGAGGCCGCAGTACGTCAAGGCTAGCTCCTGGAGGTGGGCCAGAAACGGCGCTGCCGCCAGCAACTTCGCCCCCTGTGGGCCCATCGCGTCCGTCTCGGCGAGGTGGAGGGCTCGCAGGGCGGACAGGTCGGCCGCGGCGAGGGTGCGCAGCGCGTCCGGCTCGCCCCGGCTCGAGAACAGGTAGAGGTGCGTCAGCCGGCCGCATTGTCGGGATTGCGCGACGGCCGTCACCTTGTCGTGCCGGGCGGACTGGCCGAGGTCGAGGCGGCGTAACTGGTCCAGGTGCGGCGACGCGAGGAGGGTCGCCAGTTCGGCCGCGCCCGCCTTCGGGCCGTGGAAGCGCAGCCCGACCGCGTGGGCGAGCAGGTCATTCCGGGCGATCGTCGCTACGCTGCTCGGGGTGACGTAGAGGTCCAGGGACTCGACGCGCGGCCCGGCCGGCCCGGCGGCGAACGCGGCGAGCTCTCGGCTCGAGCCCCGTTCATTTCCCAGGCTCAGGTACGCGAAGCCGCGGTGCCACTCGACGCGGTGCTTGAAGGACAGGCCGGGGAGTTGCCGCTCCCCGAGACGCCGGATCAGCTCGCCTTCGGTACGGCGCAGTTCGGCGAGTTCCGGGTCCGGGTCGGGCGACGGTCGAAAGTCGTAGGGCAACAGGGATTCGTTGTTATTGGCCGCCGAGCGAAGCAGGGCGTGGATCGGGCCGGGCTGCTGCGGGTCGATCAGTTCAGCCATCCGGCCCATGCCGGCGCACTGGGTACGGATCAGGGCGGCGTGGGCGTGGTCGTCCGCGTCGCCGTGGTCGTCGAGCCAGTCGGCCAGGACGAGGCGCGGCTCGTCGCTGTCGGGCTCGGCCTTTACGCCGGCGAACAGGCCAGCCCGCACCTCGTCCCGCGACGACCGCGGGGCGGGGGCCTTGCGTGCCATAACCACACCCTCCTCACCTCGCGGCGGCGGCGCGACGCGGGTATACTGCCGGTGGAGGTACTTTATGCCGCTGCACGACTGGGCGAACCAGACGGGTTGGGAAGGCGTCCATCACACCTGGCTGACCGAGTTGCTTTACTGGATCAAGCCGCGGCTGCCGGCCGGGTACCGGACCTTCATTGGGCCGACACCCACCCTCACGATCAGCGCGCCGATTCATGACCGACCGGATATCAGCGTGCGGGGAGACCTCCCCGGTCCGGTTACCTCACCACTTCCGGAAGGTGCCCCGAACGAAGACCCGGCCTGGGATGCCGAGGTGGAGATGTCGGTCGCGACCCTGCCGCCCGACCGCGCCTTGTTCGTCGAGCGCCAGGGGTATCTCATCGCCGCCGTCGAATTGGTTTCCCCGCGGAACAAGGACCGACAGTCCGCCAAACAGAACTACACCGCCATCTATGCAGGCTACCTGATGCGAGGCGTCAACCTGCTCCTCGTCGATGTCCACCCCCGACCGCAGCGATTCTCCTTCGCCGAAGAGATCGCGGCCGATTTGGACTTTCCCCTCGTGGCGACACCGGCTCCCTTCGCGCTCTCGTCCCGTGTCGGGGAGGAAGCCCCCAACGGCGGACGCTTCCTCGCGGTTGGCCGACGGGCGCTGGTGGTCGGAGAGCCGCTGCCGACGCTGCCGCTCGCCCTCACGGTTCATCAATCCGTTCCGGTCGAGCTGGAACAGACTTACTCTCGAGCCGCCGACTCGGCGTACCTCACCTGACGCTTACTTCTCGATCGCCTTCCGCCCCTTCAGATCGTACTTAAACCCGGCCTTCAGCGACAGGTGGTCCTTCTCGCCGTCGGCCGGCTTCCGTCGCCCGTCGTAGAAGTGGACCTCGCCCCGGCCCATCACCTCGGCCGTGCCGCCTTGGACGACGATCGCCGTCGCCTCGTCGAGGCCGATGCCGAGGTACTGCGGGAAAGTCTGCATCAGGCTCGTCATGTCGGCGAAGCGCTTCCGCTGGGCGAAGTGCTGGTCGATCGCCGAGCCGGGCAGGAAGCAGAAGCCGCGCTCGTAGCCCTCGGCCATGATGTCGAGGTTGCCCAGCGGGTTCGCCCGGCAGTGGTAGTCGCCCTGGATCGACGCCCCGGCCGAACTGCCGCCGATCACGCCGCCGCGCTTCAGCACGTCGTGGAACAACGGCAACGCCGCCGTGTTCTCGTAGCCGTCGATGAACCGCCACTGTCGACCGCCGCCGAACCAGAGGCCCTTCGCCTCCTTCAACAGCGCGAGGTTCTTCGAGTCCTCCACGTCCGCCTTGCTCCGGGCGTCGATCTGCTTGACGTTCTTCGCTCCGGCCTTGGTGAAGAAGCCGCCCTGGTTCGGTGACGGCGGGCCGTCATTCGACGCGAGCGGCAGGACGACGATCAGTGCGTCGGGGCCGCCGGCCAGGTCGATGAATTTCTTCGTCACGTCGGCCGGCATCCCGCCGCCGCCGACAATGACGAGCGAGCCGCTCGCCACCTCGCACGCGGCGACCTCCTTCGGCGGGAAGGCGACGCTCCGCTCGCGGGCCGCCCGCCGCCAGGCGGTCAGGTCGGCGACCTCGCCGGACTTCAGCTCGACCGTCCGGGCGGCCCGGCCGTTCGCCGCCGGCAGGACCAGGCTGACCTTGTTCGTGCCGAGGGCCTTCATCGACCGGCCCTTGATGACCAGAGCCGTCGCCTCGTCGACGCCGATGCCGAAGCAGTCGGGATGCTTCGCCAGGGCGGCCGAAAGACGCTCCTGCCGCATCCGTTGGGTGAAGTGCTGATCGACGATCGCCCCGGGGACGCCGTCGAAGCCGGTCGCGATCGTCGGCACCGGGTTGCCGCCGGCGATCATGACGCGCGACATTATCGCCGCTCCGGCCGACGTGCCGCCGACGACGCCGCCGCGCTTCAGCACGGCGGCCAGCTCCTTCTCGAACGCGGTGCCGAGGTACGCCTCGGCGATCTTGGTCTGGTCGCCGCCGGAGAACCAGACGGCCGTCGCCTCGCTGAGCGGCTTGACGAACTCGGCGTCGTCGGCCTTCTTGCGGTCGCGCGTGTGAAGGACGGTCACCTTCGCGAGGCCGGCCTTAGCCCACGGCTCGGCGAAGCTGTCGGTCTCCTTGTCGGCCGAGGCGCTCGCGGTCGGGATGACGACGAGCTTGGCCTTGTCGCCGCCGGCGAGCTTGACGAACTCGTCGCGGACGGCGTCCGGCATGCCGCCGCCGCCGACGAGGACGACCGCCCCGGCGACGCCGTCGGGCGGGATGTACGGTAGAGCCGGCTTCGCCGCGGGCGGTTGGCCTTCGAGCGTCGCGACGACGAGGGCGAGCAGGCAGCACGATCCGAGTAGCAGGCGCGACATCGACGATACTCCGGTGGCGGGGTTGGCCTCGGAGCGATGCTACCGGATGGCGACAGCGACGGCAAAGCGAAAGGCGATGCCTTCACTTGACGACGCTTACTCGACCGGTTTCAATCCTGCCATTGCTCCCATGCCGGGATAACCAGTGTCGCCTGAATCGCAAACCAAGGGAGGACCGGCGTGAACGCTGCCGTCGCGATCCATACCGCCGCTCGAAGGTACTGCCTTGATCAGTATCGCGAGTGGTGTGAGCGCTACGCGGAACTCCTCGACCGAGGCAGAGATCGGCAGCGAGACGGCTATCACTACACCGCCGAGGCCCTGGCGATCTTCCCGCGTTACAACGTGCTAAACGCCATCCGGATCGAAGTCGAACGGCTCGACCCGGATCGTCTTTCCGATTTCGGGGAGACGCGGGCCCAACTCCTCCGCGCTGGGGAATCCGCGAACGACGCCTTCACGCAGGGCTCTCATGGTCCCATCGAAACCCGGGCGATCGCGGAAGAGCGAGCGGCGTACGGCCAGTTCGTCGCCGGCCTGGAGCAAGCCTCTTTGGACGGGGTCGAACCTCTCCCCTACCGGCGCGTGTTGCAGATGGCCGAATCGGAGGCGCTCTGGTCGGGGCTTGGGCGGTTTTGGGAAGTGCCACGTGGCGGGTGCTGGTATCCGCTCGCTTCTTGCAGCCTGGCGGGCATCGTGGCGTTCGATGCGCCGGCGTTCGCTCGCGCGATCCGGCTGCCGGATCTGCGTCTCCTCCTTGCGAGTCGAACTATACGCCGCGTGTGGGAACTCCGCGAGTACGGACCCGAGATTACGGTCGACCTGGAACTCTTCGACCCGCAGTACAACGGTGCGGAAGGATATTGGTCAAGCGAGCCATTCGACTGGATTATCTACGCCTCGCACGAAGGGTCGGTGACGGTCGGTGGCTGGCTACTCGACGGCGTTCAATCCTGTTGGCCGTCCTGGGCGCGAGGGGTGTGGCGTGGCGTAGCGTAAGCACAGGCGATGGCCAACGCCGTCCCGGGGTGGACGGCCCGAGTGGCGCTATCGTGTACCGTCCCTTGTCGCCGGTCACGCCACTGGCGGCCGGTTGCCGAACTGCATCACCCCGCCGTTGATCATCGCCGCGTCCTTCGACGCGAGGTAGGCGCAGAACGCCCCGACCTCGTCGGCCGTTACCCACTCCGGCCGGGCGTACGCCGCCCGGGCCCGCGTGTGGATGTAGCCGAACATCACCTGGTTGATGCGCACCGCCGCGTCCTTCATTTCCTCCATGATCACGCGGGCCATCATCAACTGGGCGGCGCTGTTGATCGCGACGACGCTGTACTGCGGGATCGGCACCACCGCCGAGATGCCGCCGAGCAGGGTGTAGCTCGACCCCGGCCGGTCGGCGAGCTCCGGCAGGAACGTCCGGGCCGCGACGTAGTGCGGCGTCAGGTTACTCTCCCAGTAGCTCCGCCACGTCGCCATCGGCACATCGACCAGCTTGAGCCCCTCCTCCCAGGTGCCGCCGAGCGACGCGACGACCGCGTCGAGGTGGCCGAAGCGGCGCAGCATCTCGTCGCGCAGCCGTTCGGCGTCCGGCACGCTGCCGACGTCGCCGACGAGCGTCGTGAGCCGGTCGAGCGGCGTCCCAGCGAGGTAGCCGACCAGGCGGTCGATCGCCTCCTGGCTGCGCGACGGGACGACGACCGTCGCGCCTTCGGTCAGGAAGGCGCGGACGATGCCCTCGCCGACGGTGCCCGTCCCGCCGGCCACGACCGCGATCTTGCCGTCGAGCTTGCCCATCGCGCGGCCTCCTTCGTCACCCCTGGGTCTGTTCCAGGTACGCCGCCCACAGGGCACCCGGGTGGACGGCGTACAGTTCGAGGTAGCCGCACGCCCCGCAGACGTTGGCGCGCACGAGCGTAAGCTGCGCCCCGGGGAACAGCCAGGCCCCCGGGTTGCGATCCAGCCGGAGCATCAGGCTCTTGTCGGCGTACTGGCCGTCCTGGTCGAGGATGCGCACGCCCGGGATGACCTTCCGCGCGCCGCACTTCGGACAGACGCCGGCCGGCCGTTGGCGTTCTGGGGGCGGCGGGACGACGGGTTCCTCCTCGGCGGGCGTCCCGCCGCCGGTCGGCTCGTCGTCCGCCCGGCGGAAGGTCTCGTCCTCGACGCCGTCCTTCGACGTGCCGCAGTTCCAGCAGAGGTCGAACGCCGCCTCGACCTGCTCGCGGCACTTCGGGCACTGCCACACGGGCGACTCCTCTCTGGCGTGGTGAGAACGAGACGTCTGGGCCGCATGGTATCCCGGGGCGATCGTTGCCGCAAGGGCCCGCGGCGGCGAACGAAGAGCGGCCCAGGAGAAGGCAACGGGGAGGCTGCCAGCTACCGCACCTCGGCCGGGTTGAAGTGCGGGTTTTCGATGACGCCGAACCGGTTGCCGAACGGGTCGAGCACGGCGGCGACCTTGATGCCGCCGCCGACGTCCTTGACCGGCTCGAGCACGACGGCACCCAGCTCCGTCAACCGGGCCAAGGCCGCCACGGCGTCGGGGACGCCCCAGTATACCTGCACCCCGGCGGCCCCCGGCTCGCCGTCGGGGACCAGCCCTAGCTCGAAGCCGCCGACCGCGAAGCCGACGTAGAACGGCTCGTCGAAGTAAGGTTCGATGCCGAGCACCGCGCGGTACCACGCCTTACCACGGGCGAGATCCGGCGTCGGGTAGATGGCCGTCCGCAATCCATGAATCATGTCGTGCCTCCCTGAAAAGACATCCGCCCGATGGTTTCGCCTCCGAGCACTTGGGGGAAACCTCAAGAGACGACCTTCCGCCCGACGAACAGGTAGTACGGCACCCGCCACGGCACGTACGGCATCCGGCCGAGGCGTTCCTCCAGGTGGGCCACGGCGAAGCGCGCTTCCAGGTACGGCAGGTGGTCCGGACTCGGGAAGACGTTCGCACCGGCAAAGAGCCACGGCCAGAACCACCGGGCAATCGCGCCGTGCCGCACCCGGCCCGAGGCGGGCCACGTCCGTGAGACGTAGTAATCCACCGCCGCGACGTGGCCGCCAGGCTTCAGCAGTCGGTAGGCGTGGTCGATCGCCTTGAACCAGTCCGGCATCATGCTCAGGCTGTAGGAGAAGACGACCGCATCCACCGGCTCGTCCGGTTGGTACGTCGTCGCGTCCGCCTCGACGGCGTGGGCGTTGGTCCAACCCCGTCGGGCGATCCGGTCGCGGGCGATCCGTAACAGCGACGGGGAGAGATCGACGACGGTGACGCTCGCTAGTCGGTCGCGGTTCGGGATCAACTCGACATTCGAGCCGGTGCCGCCGCCGAGGTCGAGCAGCCGGCCGCCGTCGGGGATCGGCAGGCGACGCAGCAGCTCTTCCCGGCCGTGGAGCAAGTGCGAGCGGAATTCGTCGTAGGTGTCGGCCTGCGGGCCGTAGAACTGCTCCAGCCGGTCGGCCAGACGCGGGCCGCCAACCGGGGTGACGACCATCCGCAGCAGCACTCGCAGGTGCTCGGCCAGGTTCATGGCAGGTCCGCCAGGTAGCAGCTGCCGTAGATCTGCGTCCGGTCCCGGGCGTGCAGCTCCGCCGCCTGCTCGGTGCGGTACCGGAGCAGTTCACCCAGCGCGACGGAGCGTCCTTGATACTCGACCTTCAGGTTGTCGAGGTAGCCGACTCGCAGGCCGGCGCTGCGGAACAGGACGCGCGCCCCCGGCCGGGCGTGGGCCAGGATCGCCGACCACTCCGCGGCCAGGGCGTCGGGGTGCTGCCAGCTCATCCAGTCCATGTGATCCAGTAGCACGAACCGATCGAACTCCAGCGCCGACCGCCGCAGGTAGTCGGTGATCGACCCGGTCGCCCAGTGGAGCCGGTCGAGCAGGCCGCCCTTGAGGCGTTCGACGTTATCAGGCTTGAGGTACTCCGGGCAGCAGTCGCGGCTGTACGACCCGGTGAGCGACACGCGCCAGAAGTAGTTGTCGCGGATCGGCACCCGGGCGAACGCCCCTTCGAGGCACCACCGGCTGAACTCGGCCGTGCCGCCGGGGAACTGGGCCAGGATCTCGTCGCGCTGTGGTCCCGGCACGCCGAGCAGCAGGAACGGCGCGTTCCGGCTCAGGAACCACTTGATGCCCGGCGTCCAGAAGCGCTCGACGATCTCGTCGCGGTAGATGGCCTGCTGCGCCTCCAGCGTCGGGGCCTCGACGAACCGGGCGAGCGGCCCGGCCAGGCCGCGCCAGTCGGCGAACTTCTTGAGCAGCCAGGAGAAGACGCCGTTCGTGCCGTGGTAGTAGAACGACCGCCGCCAGCCGCGGCCCTCGAAGAAGCGCAGGTGCCGGTCCCAGAACTGCCGGGCCACCAGCGACAGGTCACCGCGCAGGTGAAAGCGGTACAGCTCGCGCGCCTCCGGCGATGAGCCGGTGCCGAACAGGGCGAAGAGGTCGTCGAAGAGCAAGTTCCGCAGGCCGGCGAGCTTCAGCTCCAGCAGGGCGTTCTGGCGGAAGTTGAGGTCGACGGCGTGGACCTCGCCGGCCCCGGCGAGGAGGTAGTCGAGGGCGTTGCAGCCGGCGCTGGTGATGACCAGGACGCGGTGTTCCGGCCGGAAGTCCAGGGCGAGGCGGTCGCAGGCCGGATCCTCCCAGCAGGCGTTGTAGATGAGGTTGTTGCGATGCACCAGGCCGAAGAGCATCGACACGACGTTGAACGGCATCGGACGTCTCGCGCGGCGGGACGGGTTCCACTCTCGATGCTACCAGGGCGCGTCCCGCTCGGCGAGCCGAGGCCCTGCATCGGGTGCCCCTGTAGCTTTTGGCAGGCGGCTCAGGCGGCGGTCCAGAGGTGCTGCCAGTCTGGGGTGTCGGCCAGGGCGATTAGCTCGACCAGCGGGCCGGCGT
>Ga0268299_1000498_pt1 | contig 118976 bp, 116 predicted proteins | sample NOBtaG_FD_193484 | JGI IMG/M metagenome (GOLD analysis project Ga0268299, IMG submission 193484) | Activated sludge microbial communities from bioreactor in Nijmegen, Gelderland, Netherland - NOB reactor | ecosystem: Engineered > Bioreactor > Aerobic > Activated sludge | place: Netherlands...
TTCAGTAGTCCCATGTCGATCACTCCTTTGGCCCCCTCGCTCTTCGCTTGGGGGAGGGTCACATGGGTCAAATCTCAATGGAAATTACGCGCCTACCCGGGTCACTTCTCAGTGGAAATCAACAGATCGCAGATCATGTTCATGGACCGTGAAGACATCCTCAACCTGTTCATCGTGACGAACCTGCCACTGCCGAAGGCAGCGTTGCCGCCACCTGACCCAAACACACTCCCCGACGATATTCCCTTCTAGCTAACTAGGCTGAACAGCCTTCTTGCTACGAGGTGGGCGCTTGGGCTTAGGCTTAACTGTGAATGGATTGGTTGTGGGTTTGGCTTCTTCCTCCTTCTCCTCAGGGATCAGGTTCCCGTCGTCGCCAATATCATCAATATCAAACGCGCTAATCTCGTTGGCCCTGACGATAAGCGCCTGCCATTTCCTTTCCTGAACTTGCCCGTTCAGGAATGCGCGCTTGATGACATGGTAAGGGTTGTAGAACACTGCATATGACAGGTCACCCAACGGCCCCGACTTGAGGCCGATAAAGCCAAGGTTGGCTAGTCGCTGGACGCGGTCCTTCCATGTCCGAAGTGCTCGCTGACCCTCGAAGCCAGCATGAAATGCCATCTCCTCGGGGCGATTGAGCGTCAGGAATTGCTCCTCACGCAGTCGACACCACATTTCAAGGTAGGTCTGACCCACGGGATACCCCTTTCCCGAAAGATCATCCATGATGCTCATCATCAACGGCATTAGGCGAGGGACAGCTACCCACCCCTCGTTGTCCATGTGCCATAGCATCGGCGCCTCAAGCTCCGGCCATAGCTTGGACCGCGTCTCGATTTGCCTCTTGGCTATGTCTCGTTGTCTGCGTCCCGCCATCCTGCTACCTTCCAAATAGGTGCGGGTCCGGGTTTGGACCCCGGACCCTTCGCTACGCAGCCTCGCGCCACACCCCGATGGATGGCGCTTTACCGATTCGGATGGGTGTGGACCCTCAGCTAGTTCGGTTGGCCTTCGCGATGGTTCAGTTATGACGCATCCGGCACGCAAAGTCGAATGCCAAGTTTCGGTATCTTGGTCCGAGTGCGGCCCAAATGCGGTAAACTGAGATTCTGAGTTGGATGTTGCGTGTCGAACTAGGATTGCGAGATGGTTTTTTCGTGCGCAACGATTGCGCATAAAGCGTTGTAGTAAATCAGATCTTTCTTGGACCAACGGTATCGGGGTATCGGGTATGCGGTCTCACGGTATCGCGGTGTCACGGTATGGGGTGCGCGAGGGGGCACCCCCTAAAGCTCAGGCTCTCAGCGCCTTGACGTTTTTGCTCTCCGAGCGTGCTGCCTGTTCCTCGATGTAGTCGGCAATGCGTTGGGCTTCGGGGTACAGGTAGCCCAGCCGTTCGGTCTCAAGGTAATGGCGGGCGGTGACGGTCGTCGGCAGGTGCCCGGTCAGCAACTCGACCTTGGTAAAATCGATGCCGCAGTTCGCGATACCGACGGTCGTCACGGTGCGGCGCAGGTCGTGGGCCGTCACCTTGGTTCCCGCCACCTTGCTCACCTTCGTCATCAGGTCGCGCGGGCTGACGATGTGACCGGACTTGCTCCATGTGGTAAACACCCAGGGCGACCCCTCAACGCGCTCGCGGGTCTTGAGCAGCTCCATCAGTTGGGTCGAGCAGGGGAACCAGAAGCTGTTGCGGTTCTTCGCGTCTGGGACGTGCCACCAGCACCCGGCAGGGTCGTCCTCAAGGTGGACATGCTCCCACCGCAGGCTGCGGGCTTCGTTCAGTCGGCATCCGGTCAGCATGAGGAACGACACAAGGTCGATTCCGGCGAGGCTGTCGCGGGTGTAGGCCTCGGCACGCCACGCTTGCAGGGCTGACCACACCGCGCCAACCCGGTTGTCGGGGATGCGGCTGGTGCGGGGCTTAAGCTCGACCCAGTCGTCGCGCAGGCCATCGACAGAGTTGCGGGGCACGAGGGGGCTACCGTCAGCGCGGCGGTACTGGCGACCGGCATAGTTCAGCAGAGCTTTCAGGATGGAGAGCGACTGGTTCGCCTGCCCCGGCGAGCCGCCCTTCCGGTCACCATGCAAACCCTTTGTCATGAGCTTGCGGTACAGCTTGCGGCACCCGTCCTCGGTGATGCTGACCACAGGCTTGTGCTGCCACTGGGCGAGGGTTGTGGTCACATGCCGCTCGATCTGCGCCGCACTGCTCGCCTTGAGCTTGCCGGGGCGCGCCATGTAGCTGTTCGCCACGTCGCGCAGCGTCACCTCCATCGCCTCTTGGTGCTTTCGCTCGTCGCGCGGGTCCACCCCCTCGCGCATCCGTTGCAGCACGCGCCGCGCCTTGTCCCGCGCTTCCGCCTCGGTCAGCTCCCCAAGGGGGCCGAGCGTGAGGTTCACCTGCCGCCCGCGCACCCGCCCGGTGGCGACGAACACGCGCTTGCCCTTCGGGTGGTGCTTGGAGGGTGCGGAGCAGCGCAACCCGAACCCCTTGACGGCGCTGTCGTGCCCGCCGTCCCAGTGAATTTCGTACCCTGTGGCGGGTGGCTCGATCTTGTCGATGTAGGCCTTCGTGAGCTTCGGCATTGTCATGTCCCTTCCGGTAACTTGTAGCGCATTTGTAACATGCAGCTACGGGTCAGGGCAGGTTACGACAGGGCTCTACGTCATTCAAGTATCTGATTCGTAAGGATTTTTAAGGGTTGTGCTGGGTTCTACTGGCTTCTACGGGGACGCTGGCATAAGTCTTGAAAACCGCCGATGTGCAAGCATCCGTGGGTTCGAATCCCACCCCATCCGCCATATAGCATTGAAATATAATAAAAATATGTCATGCCCGTTATGGCGCCCTGCCGCGGCCGGCAAGGTGTTCGGGCGCCGCGAGCATGCCTTCAATGCCCGCCCATCCGGCGGCCGATCTCGGCGCGGTCGGTGTCTTCCACCGCGGTTGCCGGACCAAGCCTGCCTTCGGACATCACGGCGATGCGGTCAGCCAGTTCCAGAATCTCGTCCAGATCTTCGCTGATCAGCAGGACGGCGGCGCCCCGGTTGCGCTGGTCCATGATCTGCGCCCGGATCTCGGCCACCGAGGCGAAATCCAGGCCGAAGCAGGGGTTGGCGACGATCAGCACATCCACATCGCCCGACAGTTCGCGCGCCAGAACCGTGCGCTGGACGTTGCCGCCGGATAGCGTCTCGACCGGGGCGTCGGCAGATCTGGTCTTGACGTTGTAGCGGCGGATCAGCGCGTCCCCCTCGGCCCGCAGTCTGGCCGGCGAGATCAGCCCAAGGCGCCCGGCCAGCGGCGGCTTGTCGAAGCGGCGGAAGGCGAGGTTCTCGGCCACGCTCATCCGGGGCACGACGGCATTGCGCAGGGGTTCTTCCGGTAGGCCGAAGACCTTGAAGCGATCGAAGTCGGCGCGGCGGGGGCTGAAGGGGGCGCCGTCGACCGTCATGTGGCCACCGGTCATCGGGCGCTGCCCCGACAGCACCTCGACCAGCGCGGACTGGCCGTTGCCCGACACGCCTGCGATGCCGACGATCTCACCCGCGCCGATGCCGAGGGACACGCGCTCGACCACATGTCGCCCGGTCTCGTCGACGGCAGAGACGTCCTGCAGCGACAGGCGCGGTTGCGCGGCGACCCGGTCCTGACGCGCAGCGCGTTCGCGCAGGGTGGTCTCGCCGATCATCATGCGGCTCATCTCGGCCACGCTTGCCGTCTGCGCGTCGCCCCCGCCCGTCACCTGACCGCGCCTGAGGACGGTGAAGCTGTCGCAGAACGCCTTCACCTCGCGGAACTTGTGCGAGATCATCAGGACGGTGATCTCGCGCCGTTCGGCCATGCCGCGCAGGAGGGTCAGCACCTCATCTGCCTCGCCGGGGGTCATGACCGAGGTCGGCTCGTCCAGGATCAGGAAGCGCTGGTCGAGATAGAGGAGCTTCAGGATTTCCAGCTTCTGCTTCTCGCCCGCCGACAGGTCGGCGACCTGCGCGCCCAGCCGGACCCGGAACGGCATCCGGTCCATGAAGGCTTCCAGCGCGCGGGTCTCGGCCCGCCAGTTGAGGACCGCGGGTGCATCGGCCCGGGCCATGACCAGATTTTCGGCCGCCGTCAGGCAGGGAACCAGCGTGAAATGCTGATAGACCATGCCGATGCCCTGGGCCTGCGCGGCCCTGGGGCTGGGCAGGGCCATGCGCGTTCCGTCAAGCAGGACCGCTCCCGCATCCGCCTGGTAGAAGCCCATGACGCATTTGACCAATGTGGACTTGCCCGCGCCGTTCTCGCCCAGCAGGGCATGGAAGGACCCTGCGCCCACCTGCACCGACACGTCGTCCAGGGCGCGCATCGGGCCGAAGGACTTGGTGATGCCCTCGGTCGTCAGCGACAGGGCGCGGGTGCGGAGCGGGGCGGCTTCGGTCATCATTTCACGATGGACAATTCGCGCGGCGCTTCCTGCGCGGCGGATTTCGACCGGGCCGAGGCGACCATGATCCCCAGCGTCAGGATATAGGGAGCGGCGTTGAAGAAGTGATAGCCATAGGTCACGCCGATGGCCTGCAACGATGGCCCCAATGCCCCGGCGGCGCCGAAGAGGAGCGCGGCCAGCACGCAGCGCAGCGGGTTCCAGCGGGCGAAGATCACCAGCGCGACCGCCATCAGGCCCTGGCCCGAGGACAGGCCCTCGTTCCAGCTGCCGGGATAGGAGAGCGACAGGAAGGCGCCGCCGACCCCGGCGAGAAAGCCCCCCGCCGCCGTGGCCAGAAGCCTGACCGTGTTGATGTTGATCCCCATCGCCCGGGCCGAGGCGGCGGAATCGCCGACCATCCGCACCGTCAGCCCGGCGCGGGTGTTGCGCAGTGCCCACCACAGGACGACGGCCAGCACGATCCCCACGAAGAACAGCGGGTTGACCTGCAGCGCCTGCTGCACCTGCGGGTTCTGCGACCAGCCGCCCATCGGCAATGACGCCAGCCGCGGGGCCGAGGGCTGGATGTAGGGCTTGCCGAAGAAGAAGGCGAGGCCGGTGCCAAGGCTCATGAAGGCCAGACCCACGGCGATGTCGTTCACTTTGGGCAGCTTGCAGATCCAGCCGTGGGCAGCGCCCAGCACCACGCCCGCGCCGCCCGCTGCCAGCACGCCCAGCCAAGGTGATCCGTTGTTGTACGAGACCGCATAGGCCACCATCGCGCCGAGGATCAGGTTGCCCTCCAACCCCAGATTGATCCGCCCCGATTTCTCGGTCAGGCATTCCCCAAGCGCCACGAACAGGAAGGGCGTCGAGACCCGGATCGCGCCGCCGATCATCGCGTAGAAGACGATCAGAAGATCGGCGCTCATGTCCGGTCTCCGCTCTGGTGATAGCTCAGGAAGGGCAGGCGGCCATAGCAGGTGTCGCTGACCAGAAGGATCAGGAAGATGAAGCCCTGCAGCACGGTGATGGTGGCATCCGGCATCTCCATCCGACGCTGCACCAGCCCGCCGGCCGCATCCAGCGCGCCGAACAGGATCGCGACCGGCACCACGGCGAGCGGGTTCTGCCGGGCGAGGAAGGCGACGAGGATGCCGGTGAAGCCATAGCCCGCCGCCAGCGAGGCATTGGCCTGGCCGTGGATCGCGCCGACCTCGTAGAACCCGGCCAGACCGGCACAGGCCCCGGCAATCGCGCAGCAGGCCACAAGCAGGCGACCGACCGGCAGACCCTGTCCCTGCGCCGCCCGCAGGTTGCCGCCGGTCATCCGGGCCGCAAAGCCGAAACTGGTGCGGGCCATCACCAGCCACAGCACAACGGCCAGCACCAGACCGGCAGCCAGCCCCCAGTGGACCGAACTGCCGAACATCTCGCCCACGCGCAGGTCGGGGCCAAGCGGCTGGGTCGAGGGCTTGTTGGCCGACCCCGGGTCACGGAACGGCCCCTCGATCAGGAAGCTGGCGATGGCGATGGCGATATAGGTCAGCAGCAGCGAGGAGATCGTCTCGTTCACCCCGCGCGCATGTTTCAGCCAGCCCGCGATGCCCATCCAGAAAGCGCCCACCGCCATCGCCGCCCCTGCCATCAGCGGCAGGATCACCAGCGGCGGCAGGCCGACCCCTTGCATCGGCAAGGCGACCACGGCAGCGGTAAAGCCGCCCAGCACTAGCGCCCCCTCGGCCCCGAGCAGGGTCAGCCCGATGCGGGCGGGGATCGCGAAGGCAAGCCCGGTCAGGATCAGCGGCGCGGCGCGTTGCAAGGCGTTCTGGATCGAGAACCACGAGGAAAAGCCCCCGGTCCAGACCAGCGAGAAGAAGGTGACGGGAGATTTGCCCAGAACAAGCAGGAAGCCGGAAAACAGGATGGCGGCCACCGCCAGCGCCGCCAGCGGGATGATCGCGGGCTCGACCAGCCTTGCGTCGGGCAGGCTTTGCCGCAGGCGGGCCGCAAGGCCGGGGGGCGAGGCGTCGGAGGGCGAGGCGTCGGGGGGCGAGGCGCTGGACATGGAGCTACGAACAATCCTCCGTCCTGCCGCAGGGCGGTCGCGGCAATGGGCGATGCCGGGCCCGGGGCAAGGACCGGGCCCGGCACCGCGCGGCTGGCCCCCGGCAGGCGGCCCGTCGCGCCCTTGCCATCAGTTGGTCGAACCGATCACGCCGTCCAGCAGATAGTTCATCGATTCCAGTTCCGGGGCGTAATTGTCCAGCGTGGCGGCGATCACCTGCTTGCCGGTATTGTCGTTCAGGGGACCGACATAGATCGGCTTTCCCGCCTTCAGCCCCTCGATCGCGGTCGTCGCGGCGGCCACGGCTTCGGGCGTCGCCCCCACGCCGAAGGCGGTGTTGCGCAGCATGTCGTTGTGGTAGCCGCCCGAGATCAGGTTCGGCGGCGCTTTCCCCGCGCCGATCGCCTCGGCAAAGATACGATAGGTGGTTTCCCACTTGCTTTCCGCGCCGGTGATGAAGCCCTTGGGTGCAAGGGGCGAGCAATCGGCATTGTGGCCGCAGGTCTTCACGCCGCGGCCCTCGGCGGTCTCGATCACGACCTTGGGGCTGTCGACATGGCAGCCGATCACGTCGCAACCGGCGTCGATCAGGGCGTTGGTCGCCTCGGCCTCGCGCACCGGCATCGACCATTCGCCGGTGAAGATCACCTGCACCGTGGCCGCCGGATTGACCGACCGCGCGCCCAAAAGGAACGAGTTGCAGTTCGACAGCACCGTCTGCACCGGCTTGGCTGCGACGAAGCCCAGCTTGCCGGTGGGCGACGAAAGGCCCGCCGCGACGCCGTTCACGTAATGCGCCTGGTTCAGGTAGCTGAAATAGGACCCCGCGTTCTGCGGATCGGTCGCCTCGTTCCACAGGGGCGCGCAATGGCGGAACTGCACGTCGGGATATTTCTTTGCCGCGTCGATCACGAAGGGATTGTAGTAGCCGAACGAGGTGGCAAGGATCAGGTTCGCCCCTTCCAGATTGATCATCGACTCCATGGTCTGGCTGACGGCATTGGTCTCGGCGACGTTCTCTTCCTCAATCACCGTCACGCCCTCGACCCCGCGCAGGATGTCCATCGCGGCGGCGTGGGACTGGTTCCAGCCATAGTCGTCGCGCGGGCCGACATAGATCGCGCCGATGACGACCGGGGTCTGCGCCAGAACCCGGCGGCCGGGCAGAAGCGAGGCGGCAAGGGTTGCGGTGCCGGTTTGCAGCAGGCTGCGGCGGGAAAGGAAATTGGCGGACATGATGGCTCCATCTGTTGGGGATACCGTCCCTGGCGGACGGTTTCATTGCTGTGGACTTGCGGCGGTCCTCCTGCTCCGCCGTGGCGGAAATCCCGGTCAGGACCGCGACCCCCGATGTCATGCTCCTCCCCCCGGGCGCTGCCAGGTTCTGCCTGTCAGCGGGGGGGCCGACCTGCCTTGCCTGCAAGAATCCTTGCCTTCAGTTCCTTCAGAAACCAGATGTCCTCAAGCTGGTCGGGCTGGATCAGGTCCCAGTCCACCCCGCCGGGCTGATGCCCCGAGGGCCTGGTTTCGATGGCCTCCTTCTCGGTGACGATCCAGTTCAAGAGCGAGTCATGCGCCTGGATCGGCAGGCGGTCATCGGCGACGACCATGCTGGAATGGACCGTGGTCACGATGGGCGTGGCGTCGGTGATCTTGCCCAGGTCGCGGAAGAGGCCCAGTTCCAGATCGGCGAAACCGCCGCCCTTGCCGGTCCGTCCGCCGGCGCGGGTCACTGCGACGCAGCCGCAGACCGCCAGGTCAAGCGGCATCATCTCCTCGAACCCCAGCTTCTGCCCGACATTGACCGCGCCCTGCGAGGTGGCGGCCAGTTCGAACTGCACGCCGTCGCGCGACAGTTCCTCGGGGTCGAGCAGCACCCAGGGAGCATCGCCCGAACCGAATTCCGGCACCGGCATGTAGAGAAGCTTGCCGTCATAAAGCGCCCGCAGCCGGACGGGAATCTGCGGCGGATCGGGGTTGCACTTCACCACCCGGGCGCGCTTCCAGATGTCCAGTTCCGACAACCGCCTTGCGGCCTCATCGGCGCCGACCCAGTTGGAGATGCGGCTCCAGACCGGGCCGATGTTCACCCCGCTTCGTTCCAGGTTCTCCCAGATTTCGGCGCGCAGGCGGTCCTTGTCGGAATTGCGCCCTGCCCAGCGGCCCGCGCGTTCTTCCTCGGTGGATGCAAGGGTGGAGTTCAGGGTTGAATGCGACATGGTCGTTCCGGTCCGGCAAGGGGCCCCGCCCGGCATGGCCCGGCAAAGGGCCGGTCAGCGTGCCCATGCAACGACGCTATCACCGGCGGTCCGGCCGGGAAGATGGCAAGGAATTAAGAAATGTATATCGAAACGCTTATAACTCGCCCGCGCGCTCCCTTGGCGGTTCGAGGGACCGCGCAACGCTGGAAACCTGGCTGCGCAGCCAGATATTCCGGGCATCCGAATGGGCGCGTTCATGCCAGAGCAGGAAGAACTTCAGCGTTCCGAACTCGCGCGGGGCGGGTGCCCAGTGAAGCGGCATAAGCGAACTGAAATAGCCTGCAAAACGGGCGCTTGAGGTAAAGATCAGGTCCGACGCCATCAGCATGTGCGGGATCAGGTTGAATTCCGCCACCATCGTCAGAATCCTGCGGCGCAGGCCCCGCTCGGCCAGCTGCAGGTCGATCGGCCCGGGATCGGCCCGCGACCGGGCCACCGGGGCGATGTGATCCGATGCCAGATATTCCTCCATCGTCAGCTGCCCGCGCCCGGCCAGCGGATGCTGCGGACCCATCAGGCAGACGATGTCCTCGGTCATCAGATGCGCCGTCTTCAGATGGCCGGGCGCGCCGGGCCAGTTGCAGATGACGGCATCCAGCTGATCGCGCTCCAGCGCCTCGGCATAGTCGAAACTGGCGTCGATGCCCCGCACGATCACCGGCGCGCCCGGTGCCGCGCGGCGCAGGCGCTGCACCAGGGGCGGCAGGAAGATCGCCTCCATGCAATCGGCCGAGGCGATGCGGAAGGGCGCGGTGGCCGCCGCGGGGTCGAACATGGTCGGGGTGCCGACGATCTTGTCGATCCCGTCCAGCACCGCCCGCACATGGCCCAGAAGGGCAAGGCCGCGCTCGGTCGCGACCAGCTTCGCCCCGCTGCGCACCAGGATCGGATCGCCGATGATCTCGCGCAGCTTGCGCAGCGTCAGGCTGACATTGGGCTGCGACTGGTCCAGCCGCCGCGCGGCCCGGGTGACGCTGCATTCCTCCAGCAGCGCCCGCAGCACCCGCAACTGGCGGGTATCCAGCTCTTTCAACATGAGGCGCCCCGCTTGTCGCTTCGGTCGCCGGCGCCGGGATCGGGCGGCGCGGATGGTTGTCCGGCCGCTTCCGATGATCCCCGCCGGCCGCTGTGGTGCCGATTCCCTCTCTCCATCGAATAGGTGAGGCGGCCCGACATTGCCAGCGGGGCGTCCCGGGCGGCGTCCCCCGCCGGCGATTGCGGGTTGAAACGCACGTCTGCGTGATCATCGCCGGGCTTGCCCCTTGACCTTACCATGATGGGAACCCTTATCTCGGCAGGCGGACAGGAAACGGCGACGGAGTTCCGCGATGAACCTGCAATCCAATCCCGTGCCCGGTGGGGCGCTGCAGAAGACGGTGCTCGACGTGGAAGGCATGACCTGCGCCTCCTGCGTGGGGCGGGTGGAACGTGCCCTGAAGGCGGTGCCCGGGGTGGCTTCGGCGTCGGTCAACCTGGCGACCGAGCGGGCCGAGGTCACCGGCGCGGGTCTGGACCGGACGGCGCTGGTCCGGGCGGTCGAAGGGGCCGGCTACAGCGTTGCCGCGCGCCCGGTCGACCTGGCGATCGAGGGGATGACCTGCGCCTCCTGCGTCGGGCGGGTGGAACGTGCCCTGAAGGCGGTGCCGGGCGTGGCGTCGGCAACGGTCAACCTGGCGACCGAACGGGCGACGGTGACCGGAACGGCCGACCTTGCCGCCCTGACCCGCGCGGTCGCCGGCGCGGGCTATGCGGCGCATCCGGTGCTGGCGGCGGGCGCCGACGAGACGGCGGCGCGGAAGGCCGCCGAAGAGGCCGGGCTGAGGCGCGACCTGCTGATCGCCGCCGCGCTGACGCTGCCGGTCTTCGTTCTGGAGATGGGGGCGCATCTTTTCGCCTGGGTCCACATGGCGGTGATGAACACGATCGGGATGCAGGCAAGCTGGATCATCCAGTGCGTGCTGACCACCGCGGTGCTGTTCGGCCCCGGCCTGCGGTTCTTCCGCAAGGGCCTGCCGGCGCTGGCGCGACTTGCGCCCGACATGAACAGCCTGGTCGCCGTCGGCACCTCCGCCGCCTATGGCTATTCGCTGGTGGCGACCTTCGCGCCCGCGGTCCTGCCGGCGGGCACGGTGAACGTCTATTACGAGGCTGCGGCGGTGATCGTGACGCTGATCCTCTTCGGCCGCTTCCTTGAGGCGCGGGCGAAGGGCCGCACCTCCGAGGCGATCCGCCGGCTGGTCGGCCTGCAGCCAAGGACGGCGCGGGTGCGGCGCGACGGCGGCGTGGCCGAGGTCGATACCGCCGATGTCCGCCCCGGCGACCTGGTCGAGATGCGCCCGGGCGAACGGGTGCCGGTCGACGGGGAAGTGACAGAGGGCGGAAGCTGGGTCGACGAGAGCATGATTTCGGGCGAACCCCTGCCGGTGGAGAAGGGGGCCGGGGCAGCGGTGACCGGCGGCACGGTCAACCAGACCGGCGCCTTCACCTTCCGCGCCACCGCCGTGGGCGAGGCGACGGTGCTGGCCCAGATCATCCGCATGGTGGAAGAGGCGCAGGGATCGAAGCTGCCGATCCAGGCGCTGGTCGACCGGGTGACGATGTGGTTCGTGCCCGCCGTCATGGCTGCGGCCGCGCTGACGCTGGTGGTCTGGCTGGTCTTCGGCCCCGATCCGGCCTTGACCTTCGGGCTGGTCAATGCGGTGGCCGTGCTGATCATCGCCTGCCCCTGCGCGATGGGGCTGGCCACGCCCACCTCGATCATGGTCGGCACCGGGCGCGGGGCGGAATTGGGCATCCTTTTCCGCCGGGGCGAGGCGCTGCAGGCGCTGCAGTCCGTGCGCGTCGTGGCGCTGGACAAGACCGGCACGCTGACCGAAGGCGCGCCGCGGCTGACCGATCTGGCGCTGGCGCCGGGGTTCGAGCGCGCCGCGGTCCTTGCCGCCGTCGCCGCGGTCGAGGCGAAGTCGGAACATCCGATCGCCCGGGCGATCACCGCCGCGGCGGTGGAGGAAGGCCTGGCGCTGCCCGAGGTGACGGGCTTCCAGTCGGTCACCGGCTTCGGCGTGGCGGCCGACGCGGGCGGCCGGCGGGTCGAGATCGGTGCTGACCGCTACATGGCCCGGCTTGGCCTTGACGTCGCCCCCTTCGCGGCCGAGGCGGCGCGGCTGGGCGACGAAGGCAAGTCGCCGCTTTATGCCGCCATCGACGGCAGGCTGGCGGCGGTCCTCGCCGTCGCCGATCCGGTGAAGGCGACGACGCCGCAGGCGATCCGCGCGCTGCACGACATGGGCCTGAAGGTGGCGATGATCACCGGCGACAATGCCCGCACGGCACATGCCATCGCGCGCCAGCTGATGATCGACGAGGTGGTGGCCGAGGTGCTGCCTGACGGCAAGGTGGCCGCGGTCAGGCGGCTGAAGGGCGCGGGCGGGCTGGCCTATATCGGCGACGGCATCAACGATGCCCCGGCGCTCGCCGAGGCGGACGTGGGCCTTGCCGTCGGCACCGGCACCGACATTGCCATCGAGGCGGCGGATGTGGTGCTGATGTCGGGCCGGCTGACGGCGGTGTCGGACGCGATCGCGCTGTCGAAGGCGGTGATGCGCAACATCCGCCAGAACCTGTTCTGGGCATTCGCCTACAACACCGCGCTGATCCCGGTGGCTGCCGGCGTCCTCTGGCCGGCCTTCGGCATCCTGCTGTCGCCGGTCTTTGCCGCGGCGGCGATGGCGCTGTCGTCGGTCTTCGTGCTGGGGAACGCGCTGCGGCTGCGGCGCTTTGCGGCTGCGCCTGCCGGAACGGAGGGTTCGCGATGAACATCGGTGAAGCGGCCAGCGCCTCGGGCGTGTCGGCCAAGATGATCCGCTACTATGAATCCGTCGGCCTGATCCCGGCCGCCGGGCGGACGGGGGCGGGCTACCGGACCTATGCGGCGACGGACGTGCAGATGCTGCGTTTCGTCCGCCGCGCCCGCGACCTGGGGTTTCCGGTCGACCGGATCGAGGAACTGCTCGCCCTCTGGCGCGACCGGACGCGCCACAGCGGCGACGTCAAGCGCCTTGCCGAGGAGCAGATCGACGGGCTTGAACGCAAGGTGCGCGAGATGCAGGCGATGATCGGCACCTTGCGCCATCTGGCCGACGCCTGCTGCGGCGACGACCGGCCGGAATGCCCGATCCTTGCCGATCTGGGCCGCGCCGATGAAGGCGGCAGCCCGGATGCCGGGCGGGCGCCTGCAGGGTTCGGCCGCAAGGCCCGGGCCTGAGGGCGGGGTCAGCAGACCGAACGGTGCCGGTCGATGCAGGTGGCCAGCACTTCGTCGGGGTCGCGCATCCACCAGTTGCCGGCCGAGAAAATCTCGACCTCGTGGAAGCCCGAAAAACCCTGCGCCTCGACCCAGGACCGGATCAGCGGGATGTCGATCACCCCGTCGCCCATCATGCCGCGGTCAAGCAGCAGGTCCTTGGTCTCGCGCAGCCAGTCGCAGATGTGGAAGGCCAAGAGCCTGTCCCTGCCGGCGCGGGCGATCTGCGCCTGAAGGTCGGGATCCCACCAGACATGATAGACGTCGCAGGCAAGGCCAAGGCCGGGACCAAGCCGGTCGCAGATATCCAGCGCCTGCGCCATGGTGTTCACGCAGGCGCGGTCGGCGGCATACATCGGATGCAGCGGTTCGATGGCCAGCGGCATGGCGGCCCTGCGGGCGTGGTCGAGAAGCTCGGCGATCCCGTCCTCGACCTGCCGGCGCGCGCCGGCCAGATCGCGCGACCCGGGGGGCAGCCCGCCGACGACCAGCACCAGGCAGGCCGCGTCGAAGGCGACGGCCTCTTCCAGCGCGCGCAGGTTGTCGTCCATCGCGGCGCGGCGGCCGGCGGCGGTATCGGCGGGAAACATGCCGCCCCGGCAGAGGCCCGAACATTTCAGGCCAAGGTCGCGAAACCGCCGCACCGCGGGGCCAAGCCCCGCGGCGGCGATCTGGTCGCGCCAGGGGGCGATGGCGGGGATGCCGGCGCGGGCAACGCCCTCCATCGCCTCGATCAGGGTCCATTGCTTGCGCACGGTGGCAAGGTTGATCGAAAGCTGCGCCGTTTCGGGCATCACGCCACCCCCCTGACCGACAGGAAGGCCGCCATCCGCGCGGCGGCGCGGTCGGGATCGGACAAGAGGCCGGCGCGGTCGGCCAGGCGGAAAAGCTCGGCGAAATGCAGGGTCGAGCGCGCGCTTTCCTGCCCGCCGATCATGGTGAAATGCGACTGGTGCCCGTTCAGCCAGGCCAGGAACACCACCCCGGTCTTGTAGAACCGGGTCGGCGCCCGGAAGATGTGGCGCGAAAGCGGGACGGTCGGCGCGAGGATCGCGTCGAAACGCGCACGATCGCCCGCCGCCAGATGCGCAAGTGCTGCCGCGGCGGCCGGGGCGATGGCGTCGAAAATGCCGAGAAGCGCGTCGGAATGACCGTGTTCGTCGCCGGCGATCAGTTCGGCATAGTTGAAATCGTCGCCCGTATACATGCGGATGCCGGCGGGCAGCCGGCGGCGCATGGCGATTTCGGCCTCTTTCGACAGGAGCGATATCTTGATGCCGTCAACTTTGGCGGCATTCGCCGCCAGCATGGCAAGGCAGGTGTCCATGGCGGCGGCGGTGTCGGCCGATCCCCAGTAGCCGGCAAGTGCGGGATCGAACATCTCGCCCAGCCAGTGGATGATGACCGGCTGGTCGGCCTGCGCCAGCACGCGGGCATAGACGGCAAGGTAGTCGTCCGCGCTGCGGGCGGCGGCGGCCAGCGCCCGGCTGGCCATCAGGATGACGCGGCCGCCCAGGGCCTGCACGGCATCCAGCTGCAGCAGATAGGCATCGGCGATCCGGTCGGGCGTCTGGCCCGCTGCGGGGGGCAGGTGATCGGTGCCCACGCCGGAAAAGACGGTGCCGCCCGCGGCCTTCGCCTCGGCCACCGAGCGGCCGATCAGGTCAAGCGCCTGGGTCCAGCCGAGACCCATGCCGCGCTGCGCGGTATCCATCGCCTCGGCCACGGCGAATCCGAGGCCCCAGAGGTGCCGGCGGAAGGCAAGGGTCGCGTCCCAGTCGATCGCCGCGTCAAGCCAGGGATCGCAATCCGCCAGCGGATCGGCCACCACATGCGCCGCGGCAAAGGCGATGCGGTTGGGCGCGACCCCTGGCGCCGTGAAATCGCCCGGCGGGCCAAGGGTATGGGGCGCGATGCCGCCGGGGCCGGGCAGAAGGACGCGGGCCATCGCTCAGACCTCCAGCGGGGCGAGATCGACCCAGCGGCGTTCGCGGGCCGAAAGATAGCCCGCCTCGGCCAGCTGCACGCCCTTCGCCCCTTCCAGCAGCGTGTAGTGCCAGGGCGTGCCCTCGACGACGTGGCGCAGGAACCCTTCCCACTGCACCTTGAACCCGTTGTCGAAGGCCGCGTTGTCGGGCACTTCCTCCCAGCCGTCGAAGAAGTTCATCGCCTGCGGCTGGTCGGGGTTCCAGACCGGCTTGGGCGTGTTCACCCGGTGCTGGCTGAAGCAGCGGTGCAGCCCCGCGACGGCCGAGCCATGGGTGCCGTCGACCTGGAAGGTCACCAGATCGTCGCGGCGGACGCGCGTGCACCAGCTTGAATTGATCTGGGCGACGATGCCGCCTTCCAGTTCGAACGTGGCATAGGCGGCGTCGTCGGCATCGGCGGCATAGGGACGCCCGGCCTCGTCCCAGCGTTCGGCAATGTGGGTGGCCGTCCGGCAGGATACCGACCGGACCGGGGCGATGACGTTGTCGAGGACATAGCGCCAGTGGCAGAGCATGTCGGACACCATGCCGCCGCCATCCTTGGCGCGGTAGTTCCACGACGGGCGCTGCGCGGGCATCCAGTCGCCCTCGAACACCCAATAGCCGAAATCGCCCTTGACCGAGAGGATGCGGCCGAAAAACCCGCTGTCGCGCAGCCGTTTCAGCTTCAGGAGACCGGGCAGGTCAAGCTTGTCATGGACGATGCCGTTCCTGACACCTTTGGCGCGCGCGTGGCGGGCGATGGCAAGCGCCTCGTCCAGGCTTTCGGCCACCGGCTTCTCGCAATAGACATGCTTGCCGGCGTCGATGGCCTGCCGCAGCAGCGCGGGCCGCAGCCGGGTGGACGCGGCATCGAAGAAGACCGTGTCATCGGGGTTTGCAAGCGCGACTGCGAGATCGTCGGTATAGCGGGCGATGCCGTGCCGTTCCGCCAGTGCGCGGACCTTTGCAAGATCGCGCCCGACGATGATCGGATCCATTTGCACGCGCCTGCCATCGGTGAGCCGCAGCCCGCCCTGATCGCGGATCGCCAGCACCGAGCGAACTAGATGCTGGTTGTAGCCCATCCGGCCGGTCACGCCATGCATGATCAGCCCAAGTCGTGTCGTCGTCACCTTGCCATTCCTCCCAATCGTGCCGCGGGCCTAGCCCGGCAATTGCACAAGCACTTTCTCGTCCGGCCCGAAGAGGTGGAAACGGCCCCCCTCGACCGCAAGCTCGATCGCGTCCCCGGTGTTGATGTCCGGCTGCCCCTTGATTTCGACGGTGACGCTGCCGCCGCCGGACAGGGCCAGGTAGACGTAGGTTTCGCCGCCCATGCGTTCGGTGATCTGCACTTCGCCCCGCAGGATGCCGCGGCCGGGCGCCACGGGCACAAGCGCCTCGGGCCGCATGCCGACGGTGACCTTCGTGCCGGGCGTGACCGGGGTATCCAGCCGCGCCGCGATGGTTTCCCCGCCGTCCAGAGTGACGGTCACGTCCTGGCCTGTCTGGGCCGTCACTGTGCCGGGCAGGAGGTTCATCCGCGGGCTGCCGATGAAGCCTGCGACGAAGACATTGGCGGGGTTGTTGTAAAGGTCCAGCGGTGTGCCGACCTGTTCCACCACCCCGGCCCGCAGGACGACGATCCGGTCGGCAAGCGTCATCGCCTCGACCTGGTCGTGGGTCACGAAGATCATCGTCGCGCCCAGGCGGCGGTGCAGCTTGTTGATCTCGACCCGCATCTGCATCCGCAGTTCGGCGTCAAGGTTCGAGAGCGGCTCGTCGAACAGGAACACCCGCGGTTCGCGGACGATGGCGCGGCCGATGGCGACGCGCTGGCGCTGGCCGCCCGACAGCTGGCCGGGCTTGCGGCCCAGAAGCGGGGTGATCTGCAGGATGTCGGCGGCCTCGGCCACCTTGCGGTCGATCTCGTCGCGCGGGGCGCCGATGGTTTCCAGCCCGAAGGAAAGGTTCTTCTTCACCGACATGTGCGGGTAAAGCGCGTAGGACTGGAACACCATGGCCAGCCCGCGCTTGACCGCGGGCACATCGGTCACGTCTTCGCCGCCGATCTTCAGGCTGCCCTCGCTGATCGGTTCCAGCCCGGCGATCATGCGCAGAAGCGTGGACTTGCCGCAGCCCGACGGGCCGACGAAGACCACGAATTCCCCCGGTTCGATCGTCAGGTCGATGCCGTGGATCACCTGATGGCCGCCAAAGCGCTTGTAGACCTTCTGCAGCTCAAGTCCGGCCATGGGCCCCGCCTTTCGTGGTGAAGTCCTGCTTCATGGTGTCAAGCCAGCCGTGGTAGAACGGATGATCGGGGCCGATCGGCAGCCGCACCTCCTCGCCGGTGCGGGACGACCAGTAGGCGGCGGTCAGGAGTTCGACCGAACGCCGCGCGTCGGCCAGCGTGACGGGCAGGGGCCCGCCTTCGGTGACGGCGCGGTGAAGGCGCAGGAACTGGCCGGGAAAGCGTTCGGGCAAGGGCCGGAAATCCGACAGCGCCGCGGCGATGCGCGCGGCGGCCGCGGGGTCGTCATGCGGGAAGGTCCAGGGTTCGTGGCCGGGGTTGTAGGGCGACCGGCCGCTTTCGCCGACCAGATCGCGGAAGCAGACGCGCAGGCGCGACATCTCTTCCCGCGAGCCAAGGGTCACCGACGATGTGCCAAGGGCGCCGCTTGCGAATTCCAGGGACAGGATCGCCATGTCCTCGGTCTCGTTCCCGTTCACCCGGCGGGCGGTCCGGGCATGGACGCGGGCGATGGGGCCGAGGATTTCGCACATCATGTCATGGATGTGGATGGCGTGGGTGGTCAGGCAGCCGCCGAGTTCGCCATCGAACGTGCCGCGCCAGGCGGCGGCGCCGTAATAGGCGGCGCCGCGGAACCAGTGGGTTTCGGCGGTGGCCACGCTGGCCGGGCCGGCGACGCCCTTCGCGATCAGGTGGTGCAGCCGCTGGACGCCAAGGCCGAAGCGATACTGGAAGATCGGGCAGGCGATCCGGCCGGTCCGTTCGGCAAGGGCGATCTGCGCGTCCACTTCGGCCAGGCTCTTGCCGACCGGCTTCTCGATCACGACGTTGTGGCCCGCCGCCATCGCCTGCATGACCTGCCCGTGGTGAACGCCCGAGGGGGTGCAGATGTCGACGAAATCAAGATCGCGGGCGAGCATGTCCTCGAACCGCGCATCCTGATCGGTAATGCCGTATTTCGCCGCCACCTCGCCCCGCCGCGCGTCGTTGATGTCGCAAAGTGCCACCACCTCGAAGAGGTCGGGCAGGGCCTGGTAGCCCTCGATATGCGATGCGCCGATCCCCCCGCCGACGACGCCGATCTTCAGCCGTCGCGTCATGCCGCCACCCCCGCCGGGCGCGCGCCGGTCAGGGTCGTCGCCATTTCATGCGCGGTGATCGCCAGGTCCACCGCGCGGAAGCAGTGGTCCTGCGGCATGGCGGTGGCGGTGCGGTCCAGCACGTCGTCGCGCAGCCGCGCGCCATAGGTCAGCGGCGTTGCCGAACAGTCGATGTAGCGGGTGCCCTTCCTGTCGGTCAGGAACAGGTGGTCGCCGCCGGCGCGGCCTTCGGTGTCCATGTATTTCCTGAGTTCGATGTTGCCTTCGGTCCCGAGGATGAACAGCCGCCCGTCGCCCCAGGCGGGCGAGCCATCGGCCGTCAGCCAGTCCACCCGGATGAAGCCCGAGGCATGGTCCGACGCCACGACCGCATGGCCGTAGTCGAAGAAGCCGGGATGGTCGGGCGTGTCGAAATTCGCCTCGACGCTCGACAGGATGCGCGCGCTGGCCGATCCGGTCAGGGCAAGGAACTGCTCGAACTGGTGGCTGGCGATATCGGTCAGGATGCTGCCGTTCCGTGCCGGGTCCCAGAACCAGCCGGGCCGGGCGCCGTAGTTGCCCTTGCGGTGGGGGCCAAGGCCGACGGTCTGGATCACCCGGCCGATGGCGCCCGCATTCACCAGCGCCTCGGCGGCGACGGTGGCGCGCTGGGTGTAGTGTTCGGAATAGAGGATCGACAGTATCTGCCCGGTTTCCGCCTGCGCCGCCTTCAGCGCCTCCAGCTGGGCGCGGTTCACCACGCCGGGCTTGTCCAGCATCACGTCCTTGCCCGCGCGCATCGCCGCGATCGCCATCGGCCCGCGTTCGGCCGGGATGCCGGCGCCGCAGACAAGGCGCACCGCCGGATCGTCCAGGATCATCCGCCGGTCCGCCACGCGGCGGGCCCCGGGATAGGCCTGCTGGAACGGGGCGGCAAGATCGTCCTCGACCGCGTGGAAGGCGGTCAGCCGGCAGCCGGCGGCAAGCATCTGGTCCACCTGGCCGTAGATATGGCCGTGGTTGATGCCGATCACGGCAAAGTCGAAGGAACGCGTGGCCATGGCTACCTCTTGAGCGCGCCCATCGCGACGCCCCGGATGATGAGTTTCTGGAAGGCGAGGAAGACGATGAACACCGGCACCAGCGACAGGGTCGACATGGCGAACATCGCGCCATAAAGGCTTTCGCCGCCGGAACTGTCGATGAAGGCGCGGAGCGCCAGCGGCACCGTGTAGGACTTCATGTCGTTCAGGTAGATCAGCGGGCCAAGGAAATCGTCGTAGGTCCAGATGAAGCTGAAGATCGCGGCGGTCGCGAGGACCGGGGTCGAGAGCGGCAGCATGATCTTCCAGTAGATGCGCCAGGGGCCGCAGCCATCCATGATCGCCGCCTCGTCGATCTCGCGCGGGATGCCGCGGAAGAACTGCACCATCAGGAAGATGAAGAACGCGTCGACCGCCAGGAAGCGCGGCACGATCAGCGGCAGGAAGCTGTTGACCCAGCCCAGCTTGAGAAACAGCACATACTGCGGCACCAGCGTGACATGGTAGGGCAGCATCAGCGTGCCCATCATCAGCGCGAACCAGATTTTCCGGCCGCGGAATTCCAGCCGGGCAAAGGCATAGGCCGTCAGCGAACAGGCCATCAGGTTGCCGATCACCGCCAGGATCGAGATGATGAAGGAATTCTTGTAGAAGGTGGTGAACGACACGGCGAGCGCGTTCCACCCCTTCCAGTAGTTCGAGAAATCCAGCGACGCAGGCAGCGCCATCGGGTCGGAAAAGATCAGGCTGTCGGGCTTCAGGGACGACATCGCCATCCACAGCAGCGGATAGATCATCGCGACCGAGGCGATCGCCAGGACGGTGTGGCGCAGGATCGCCTGCCGGGTGGATACGGGTTTCGCGGCCATCTCAGCGCCCCTCGTCTTCGTAGTAGACCCAGTATTTCGACGTGGCGAAGGCGATGGCGGTGAAGATGCCGATGATGACGAGCAGAATCCAGGCCAGGGCCGAGGCATAGCCCATGCGGAAGTTCGCGAAGGCCTCTTCATAAAGGTAGAGCGAGTAGAAGAGGGTGCTGTCGATCGGCCCGCCCTGGCCGCCCGAGACGATGAAGGCCTGGGTGAAGGCCTTGAACGCCTCGATCGTCTGGAACACCATGTTGAAGAAGACCACGGGCGCCAGAAGCGGCAGGGTGATCTTCCAGAACTGCCGCCACGCGCCGGCGCCGTCCATCGAGGCGGCCTCGTAAAGGTCCTGCGGAATCTGCCGCAACCCGGCAAGGAAGATGATCATCGGCGAACCGAACTGCCAGATCGCCAGCACGATCAGCGTGGTCAGCGCATAGCTGGGATGGGTGACCCAGGACGGCCCCTGCCAGCCGGTGGTGATGAAAAGCAGCGTGTTCACCAGCCCGTCGGCGCCGAAAATCTGCCGCCAGAGGACGGCGATGGCGACGGATGCGCCCAGCAGCGACGGCAGGTAGAAGGTGGCGCGGTAGAACGACACGCCCCGCACCGACCGGTCAAGCACCATGGCAAGGCCAAGCGCGACCGCGAGCTTCAGCGGCACCGACCACAGGACATAGGTGAAGGTCACGCTCATCGCGTTGCCCAGCCGCCGGTCCTGGAAGAAGGCATAGGTGTAGTTGTCTATCCCGATCCAGATCGGCGGGGTCAGCAGGTCGTATTTGGTGAACGAGAGGTAAAGCGACACCAGCGCCGGGCCAAGCGTCAGCAGGAAGAAGCCCAGAAGCCAGGGCGTCAGGAACAGATAGCCGGCGGCGTTTCTGGCCAGCGCGCGGCGGATGCGCTGGCCAGGGGAACGCGTCCCCGGTGCGGGCGGCACGGGCCGCCCGCCGGACAGGTCGGACACGGATGTCACCTTGCGGTCCTCAGGCGCGATCAAGGATCGCGACGATCTCGTCGTAGAAGGTCTTGGCGCCGTCCTCGACCGAGACCTGGTCGAAGGCGATCGCGTCCCATGCCGGGCGGATCGCCCGGTCCACCTCGCCGGCGTTCTGCGGCGGCGGCGGCGGCAGCGGGCCGACGCTGGTGGCGACCACGTTCAGGTAGTCGACGATCTTCTTCTCGGTATCGGTCAGCCCGCCCAACAGCCGTTCGCGCACCGAGGCATCGCCGGTCACGCCGCGCTCGATCTGCAGGATGTCGTTGGCTTCCTCGTTGGTCAGGAAGAAGTTCATCAGCTCGGCCGCGGCATCCTTGTTGGCCGAGGTTTCCGCCATCGACAGCAGCATGGACGGCTTGAGATACTGGCCGGGCTGGCCGCCCGCCTGGCCGGGCACCATGACCATGGCCAGTTCTTCCGGGACAAGCTTCTGGTTGGCGACCAGCTGGTTCGAGTGGATGAAGCCGAAAAGCGTCTTGCCAAGGACGATCATCGATTCTTCCATCTTGTTCGATGCGTCCAGCGCCGAGACATCGGCCGGCGGCGTAAGTCCTTCGTCCTGCATGGATTTCCAGAAGGCGAAATAGTCGGTCAGGTCCTGCAGCTCATAGCCGACCTTGCCCTCGGCGGTGTAGAGCGCCTTGCCGCGCTGCCTGACGAAGCTTTCCAGCCGCGGTTCCAGATAGCCCATGTTCTGCGTGAAATACATGCCTTCGGGCAGCTTGTCCTTGGCGGCCGCGCCCATCGCCCTGAAGTCGTCCAGCGTCCATGTGGTCATGTCCGGCATGGTCAGCCCGGCGGCATCGAACACCGGCTTCTTGTAGATGTGCGAATGCGAGTTCGCGCCCATCGAGATGCCGTAAAGCTTGCCGTCGACCACGCCCGAAGCCAGCTGGTTGGCGTCGAAATCATCCAGCTTCAGCTGGTTGCCGATGAACCCGTCCAGTGCCGCCAGCTGGTTGCGGCGCGCGTATTCGAAGATGTAGCGGTAATCCATCTGGATCACGTCGGGCAGGTTCGACCCGGCGGCCTGGGTCGCCAGCTTCTGCCAGTAGTCGCCCCAGCCATAGGTTTCGGGCACGATCTCCGATCCGGTCTGCTGGGTGTAAAGCGCGACCACCTCGTTGGTGCGGCGGTCGCGGTCGGGGTTGCCCCACCAGATCAGCCGCAGGGCGGCGCCGGCGGCGCGGGCATCAAGGCTTGCAAGAAGCGACAGCGCGGCGGCGCTGCCGAAGAGACCGCCGAACTGGCGGCGGTTCATCAGCTGAGACATGACTTCCTCCCTTGGATGCGGGGCGGCTTCCTCCTCCCCCCCGTCGCAGTTCGCGCGGACCGCCGAGCGACACCCGCGGATCAAAAGTAACTCATTAGTTATTTCCGATCAAGCGTCCTGTTCGCCGGGCGTCAGGGTCATGTAGCCGCGGATCACCCCGATGACATGGGCGCGCCGCGTGGCATGGTTTTCCGGTGTGTCGAGCGGGTTGGCGAAGATCACGCTGAGCGTGTGGATATTCGAGAAGAAGAAATAGCTTAGCCCGATGATCGACATGTAGAGCTGCACCGGATCGACCCCCGGCCGGAACACGCCGGCGGCGACGCCGGCAGTCAGCACCTGCTTCAGCTGGTCAATGATCGGCGAGGTCATTTCGCGCACTTCGGGCATCTGCGAGACGAAGGCGCCGCGATGCAGGTTCTCGTTCGCCAGCAGGCGGATGAACCAGGGATTCGCCTCGAAATGGTCGAAGGTGAAGCCGACCAGCCGGTCCATCGCCTGCGCCGGCGGCAGGTCGGTCAGGTGCAGCGCCCGTTCGCCGGCGCGGATGTCGCGGTAGGCGTCCAAGAGGACGCGGGCGTAAAGCTCTTCCTTGTTGCCGACATAGTGATAGATCAGCCGCTTGTTGGCGTTGGCCCGTTCGGCGATCCGGTCGACCCGCGCGCCGTCCAGCCCGAAGGTCACGAATTCCTCGCGCGCGGCGACAAGGATGTCGCGCGTGGTCTTTTCGGGGTTGCGCTCGCGCGGTTCGGCCCGGCGCGGCGGCTCTGCTGTCGTGTCCATCGCTTCTCCGCCTTCCGCGGGCCGGCCATCCGCGCCGCTTTCCGGACGGCTTGACACCTAGCCGACGCGACCATAGTAACCGATCTGTTACTTGTGCGGAAGGGGGAGGGCCAGCGATGGCGGGCAACCGGCGGCGGGTGGCGGTGGTCGGCACCGGGCATCGCGGATCGCATACCTGGGCGGCCGACGCGATGCAGCACTGCGACGAAACGGTCGAGCTTGTCGGCGTCAGCGACCTGAACCCGCTGCGGCTTGCCGCCAGCCGGGCCTATTACGGCGGGCCGGCGGCGGTTGCCGATGCCGACCTTGACAGGATGCTGGCCAGCGCCCGCCCGCATACGCTTGTCGTCTGCACCCGCGACGACACCCATGCCGACATCATCGTCAGGGCGCTGGAAGCCGGGATCGACGTCGTCACCGAAAAGCCGATGGCGACCACCGCGCACGACTGCCGCCGCATCCTTGAGGCCGAGGCGCGGACCGGCCGCCGGGTGGATGTTGCCTTCAACTACCGCTTCGCGCCGACCAGCCGGAAAATCCGCGACCTGATCGCGTCGGGCGAGATCGGCACCGTCACCTCATGCGATTTCCACTGGTATCTGGATACCGAGCACGGGGCCGATTACTTCCGCCGCTGGCACGCCTACCGGCGCCATTCCGGCGGCCTGTTCGTCCACAAGTCCACCCATCACTTCGACCTGCTGAACTGGTGGATCGACGCCGATCCGGTCCGCGTCTTCGCGCAGGGCAGCCTGCGCCGCTATGGCCGGAACGGCACGTTCCGGGGCGCGCGCTGCAAGGGATGCGCCCACGCCGGGACATGCGAGTTCCATTTCGACATGTCGGCCAAGCCGGCGCTGGACGACCTTTACGAAGGCCCCGCCGCCGCCGACGGCTATGTCCGCGATGCCTGCGTCTTCCGCGCGGACATCGACATTTTCGACACGATGACCGCGGCGATCCTTTACGGCAACGGCGTGCAGGTCAGCTATTCGCTGAACTGCTACATGCCGGTCGAGGGCTACCATCTGGCCTTCAACGGCACCCGGGGCCGCATCGAGGTGCGGATGCACGAACGCCAGGCCTTCGACGCCCCGCATGGCGTGGACGAAATCCTGGTGCTGGGGACCGACCGGTCGGTCCGGCGCATCCGGGTGGAGCACGGGCCGGGCGGGCATTTCGGCGGCGACCCGCTGCTGCACCGCGCGCTGTTCGTGCCGGATGCCGACGATCCTGCCGGCCAGCGGGCCGGGGCGCGGGCGGGGGCGATGTCGGTCCTGACCGGGGTCGCGGCGATGCAAAGCGCCGACACCGGCCTGCCGGTGATGATCGCCGACCTTCTGCAAGGCTGAGGTCAGGCCAGTTCGGTTTCCATGAAATCCAGCATCGCCACGTGCATCGCTTCGGTCTCGCGATGCCCGCTTTCGGGTTCGATGTGCAGGACCAGCCGCCCGCCCGCCCGCGCATAGGCGGCGCGCAACTCGGCAAGGGCAGGTTCCAGGGCTGCGGGCGGCGTCAGGTGGTCCTGCAGCCCCAGCCCGACGAACTGCGCCCGCGGCGCGATCATCCCCGCGATCTCGCCGTTCGAGGCGATGGGCAGCAGGCCCGGCACCGTCAGATAGATGCCGTGCCGGTCATGCCCGCCCAGCGCGATCAGCGCGCGGAAATCCGCAAGGCAGCAGTCATGGGCCAGCGCGCGCGGCCGCGGATCGGCCGCCGTCAGCCAGTAGCCCAGCGTCGCCCCCATCGAGAGGCCGAAGACGCCGATCCGGTCGGCCCGGACCGCCGGGTTGGCCGCCAGCCAGTCCAGAGCCGATTTCAGTTCGCCCACCATCTGACCGGCCAGGCTGCGCCCTTCCCAGAGCGCCGCCTTCGCCGCCGACGATTCGCTGCTGCCGTTGCGGCCGCCGAAGCAGGGCAGGTCGATGCAGAGGCTGGCGATGCCGCGCGCCGCAAGGGCAGGGCCGGGCGGGGCGTGAAGCTCGGCCCGGCCGTGGATCAGCTCATCGGCGCCGATGTCGTGGCGGCCGCCATGCGCGTGGATCACCAGAACCGCCGGCAGCGGCGCCGTGTGGCCGGCGGGCCGGCACCAGAGCGCGCGCACGGCTTCGCCCCGGGCGGTGCGGAAGGCCAGCCGGTCAAGCAGGATGGCAGGATCGGCATCGGCGACGGCAACCGGCGGGCCGACGGGTGTCAGCGGATGGCCGTCAAGTTCAAGCCGCTGTCGAAGTGCCGCCAGCTTCATCCGCGCACCAGCGCACCGCGGGCGCCGATCACCCTGCGGGCCAGGGCGGCGCCTTCGGCCAGCGCGTCGCCCGGGCTGCGGCCCCGCAGATGCGCCGCAAGGAAACCGGCGTTGAAACTGTCGCCGGCGGCCGTGGTATCGACCACCGCAGGGGCGGCGGGCGGCCGGAAGCGGACCTCATCCGCCCCCTGGCGCAGCACCATCTCGCCCGCGCCATTCTTGACGATGACAAGACCCGCGCCTGCCCCGGCATAGCGCCGGGCCGTCGCCGCCGGGTCGGCATCGCCGAACTGGGCGGCATCCTCGTCAAAGGACGGCAGCACGATGTCCATGCCGCGCGCGGCGTCCATGATCACCGCGCGCATCGTCGCGGCATCGGGCCAGAGCCGCGGCCGCATGTTTGGGTCGAAGGCCAGCCGCGTGCCCGCAGCGCGCGCCCGGGCTAGCGCCGCCATCAGCCGCGCCCGGTCGGCATCGGCCAGGATGGCGAGGGTGACGCCCGAGAGATAGGCAAGCCCCGCCCCGGCCAGCGCCCGGTCAAGCGCATCGGCATCCTCGGCCAGCCGCCGCGCGGCCGACGCCGACCGCCAGTATGAAAAGCTGCGTTCGCCATCCGCCAGGGTGATCATGTAGAGCCCGACGCTGCTGCCGGCGATCCGTTGCAGATGCGCGGTGCCCAGACCCTCGGCCCGGAAGAACGCGGCCATCCGGTCGGAAATGGCATCGTCGCCAAGCGCGGTCACGTAGTCGACCGGCCAGTCCGGCGGCAGGGCGCGGCGCAGATACCAGGCGGTGTTGAACGTGTCGCCGGCAAATCCCATGACAAAGCGGCCGTCCGCTTCCGGCGCCAGTTCGACCATGCATTCGCCGATCGCGACGACGCGGGTCATCTGCCGTCCTCGTCAGCGAAATAGGCGCTGTGCAGGGCGCGGATCTGCACGATCTGGTCAAGGATGCGGGTCAGGTGCTGGCGGACGGCGGCGGCGGCCGCCTCGGGTGCGCGCGCCCGGATCGCCGCAAGGATTTCGCGGTGTTCCAGATAGGCGCGTTCGGACGCGAAGGACAGCGACAGATAGCGCACGCGGTCCATGTGCGACTTGTTCTCGCGGATGATGTCCCAGACATAGCCATGGCCGGCGCGGTCGCTGATCTCGCGGTGGAACTGGTCATCCAGGCGGTGGAAGCGTTCGGCATCCTTGGGCGACAAGGTCCCCGCCTGTTCGTCAAGGATCGCCTCCAGCGCATCCATGTCGGCCGTCGTCAGCCGCTCGCAGGCCGCGCGCACGGTTTCCAGTTCGATCGCCGTGCGCACGAAGCGCGCCTGCATCACCGACCGTTCCGAAATCAGCGAAACCGTCGTCGCCCGCTGCGGGCGGATCGTCAGGAACCCGAGTTTCGACAGCCGGTAGAAGGCATCGCGCACCGGCTGACGCGAGACGCCAAGCGCCTGCGCCACCTCGACCTCTGACATTTTGGTGCCGGGGGGCAGGACCAGCGTCAGGATCTGCCGGTTCAGTTCCTCGAACACCGTATCGGCGACCGAAGGCCGTTGAATCCGTTCAAGAACCTTCAGCGCCCCTTGCACCGCAATCCCCGTTTTCCCTTGCGACGGGCCGACCATACGCGGGGTGTCGCGAATTCTCAACTAGAATATTACTTGACTAGATGTGCGGATTCCGACCATGTTCGGCGAAGCGATGGAGGGCGCGGGCGTGGCACTGGACGAGGATCGGCTGTTTCCGGCAGAGCCGGGTTTGCGGGCACTGGCGCGGCAGCTTTATGCCCGGGTCCGCGACCTGCCGATCATCAGCCCGCATGGCCATACCGACCCGCGCTGGTTCGCCGAGGATCAGCCCTTCCCCGATCCGGCCCGCCTGTTCGTCACGCCTGATCACTATGTCTTCCGCATGCTCTGTTCGCAGGGGGTGCCGCTTGAGGATCTGGGCGTGCCGCGGGCCGATGGCGGCCCGGTGGAAACCGACGGGCGCACGATCTGGCGGCGGTTTGCCGGAAACTACCACCTGTTCCGGGCGACGCCGTCGCGCATGTGGCTGGACCACGCCTTTGCCAGCGTCTTCGGCTGGGAGGGGCGGCTGTCGGCGGAAACCGCGGATGCGGCCTATGACCATATCGCCGATTGCCTGTCGCGCCCGGAATTCCGGCCGCGCGCGCTGTTCAAACGGTTCAACATCGAGGCGATCGCCACCACCGAAAGCGCGCTGGACGATCTGCGCTGGCACCGGATGATCCGCGAAAGCGGCTGGGACGGGCGGGTCGTCACCGCCTACCGGCCCGATGCGGTGGTCGACCCCGAGTTCGAGGGCTTTGCCGGCAACGTCGAGGCGCTGGGTGAACTGACGGGCGAGGATACGGCGACCTGGGACGGCTACCTGCGCGCCCACCGCATCCGCCGCGCCGTCTTCCGCGATTTCGGCGCCACGTCGACCGACCACGGCCACGCCACCGCCCGGACCGAGAACCTGCCGCAGGCGGACGCCGCCGCCCTGTTCCAGCGCGCGCTGGCCGGCCGGACCACCGCCGAGGAGGCCGACGCCTTCCGCGGCCAGATGCTGACCGAAATGGCCAGGATGAGCCAGGACGACGGCATGGTGCTGCAGATACATCCCGGTGCGATGCGCAACCACAGCCCCGGCGTCATGGCCCGCTTCGGCCGCGACAAGGGCTTCGACATCCCGACGCGCACCGATTACGTCCGCGCGCTGCGGCCGATGCTGGATGCCGTGGGCATGGACCCGCGCCTGACGATCGTCCTCTTCACGCTGGACGAAACCGCCTATGCGCGGGAACTGGCGCCCCTGGCCGGCGCCTATCCCTGCCTGCGCCTTGGCCCGCCCTGGTGGTTCCACGACAGCTATGAAGGGATGATGCGCTTCCGCCAGATGGCGACCGAGACCGCGGGTTTCATGAACACCGTCGGCTTCAACGACGACACCCGCGCCTTCTGCTCGATCCCCGCCCGGCACGACGTGGCCCGGCGGGTGGACTGCGCCTTCCTTGCGACGCTGGTCGGCACCGGCCGGCTGGACATGGACGAGGCCGGGGACCTGGCGCCCGACCTGGCCTATGGCCTGGCGAAGCGCGCCTACAGACTTTGACGACGGAACCAACTGGGAGGATGGACCGATGAAACACCTGAGAACGACCCTTGCCGCGCTGCTGGCATCCGCAGCCTTCGGTGGCGCCGCCATGGCCGCCTGCGAGGTCACGCTGCGATCGTCGGACACGCATCCCGACGGCTATCCGACCGTCGAGGCGGTCAGGCACATGGGCAAGCTGGTCGAGGAACGGACCGGGGGCCGGCTCTGCATCGAGGTCTTCGCCTCGGCGCAGCTGGGCGAGGAGAAGGACACGATCGAACAGACGCAGTTCGGCGTCATCGACCTGAACCGTGTCTCGATGGGCCCGTTCAACAACCTGGTCGAGGAAACCAAGGTTGTCTCGCTGCCCTATATCTTCCGCTCTGTCGATCACATGCACAAGGTGATGGACGGCGAGATCGGCGACGAAATCCTGGCCGCGTTCGAGCCGCACGGCCTCGTCGGCCTGGCCTACTACGATGGCGGCAGCCGCAGCTTCTACAACAGCGAGAAGCCCATCACCTCGATGGCGGATCTTGCCGGCATGAAGGTGCGGGTCATGCAGTCCGACATCTTTGTCGACATGATGAGCGCGCTTGGAGCGAGCGCCACGCCGATGCCCTATGGCGAGGTCTATTCCGCGATCCAGACCGGCGTGATCGAGGGGGCCGAGAACAACTGGCCGTCCTACGAAAGCTCGGGCCATTTCGAGGTGGCGAAATACTACACCCTGGATGAACACCTGATCGTGCCCGAAGTCCTCGTCATGTCGAAGATGAACTGGGACAAGCTCTCGCCCGAGGATCAGGCCGTGGTGAAGCAGGCCGCCAAGGATTCCGTCCCCGTCATGCGCGAGCTATGGGCCGCGCGCGAGAAGGAATCCGAAGAGAAGGTCATGGCAGCCGGGGTCGAGGTCGTGAAGGACATCGACAAGACCCCGTTCATCGAGGCGATGGTGCCGGTCTACGAAAAGCACGTCACCAGCGACAGGCTGAAGGATCTGGTCACCCGCATCCAGGCGACCGAGTGAACTGATCGCGGCCGCCGGCAAGACGGCGGCCGCGAAATCTGAAACCGATCGCGGGGGATGGCGGTGAACGACCGGCTTGAACGGCTTGCCCTGGTTCTGGGGGTGGTGGCGCGCAGCGCGCTGTGGATTGCAGGGGCAAGCCTTGTGCTGATGACGGTTCTGGTCTTCTGGCAGGTGCTGTCGCGATATGTCTTTGACAGCCCCGCCATGTTCACCGAACCCCTGTCCGTGCTGATGATGGGCTGGTTCATCTTCCTTGGCGCGGCCGTCGGCACGCGCGAAGGCTATCACCTGTCTTTTGACGTTCTGCTCTACGCGCTGCCCGAGCGCGCGGGGCGGATACTGCAGCACTTGTCCGATCTGGCTGTCGCCGGGTTCGGGGTGGGGATGTTCTGGTACGGCGGCATGCTGATGCTGGGCACGATGGGAAGCCAAATGCCGTCCCTGGGCATTCCTTCGGGACTGGCCCTGCTGCCGGTAGTGCTTGGGGGGGCGATGATCGTCCTTTTTTCGGCCGAACGCATCCTGCGGCGCTGGGCGGGGCTTCGCACCGCACGGTTCGGCGATGTCGCGGAAGAAGTCGAGATCGGAGCCTAGGCCATGGAACTTGTCATTCTGTTCGGCACCTTCGCGGGCCTTCTTCTGATCGGGACTCCGGTCGCCTTCTGCCTTGGCATATCGTCCTTCGCAACGATCCTCTATCTCGGCCTTCCGCCCGTCGTGGTGTTCCAGCGGCTCAACTCGGGTGTCTCGGTTTTCGCGCTCATGGCCATCCCCTTCTTCATCTACGCGGGCGACCTGATGGTGCGCGGCAACATCGCGCAGCGTCTTGTGGCGCTGGCGGGTGCGCTGGTCGGGCATCTGCGCGGCGGGCTTGGCCAGGTCAACATCCTGGCCTCCGTCATGTTCGGCGGGGTGTCGGGTTCGGCTGCCGCGGATGCATCCGCCGTCGGCGGCCTGATGGTGCCGCAGATGAAGGCACGCGGCTATGACGTCGACTACGCGGTGAACATCACGGTTGTCGGGTCGATCATTGCCCTGATGATTCCGCCAAGCCACAACATGATCATCTATTCGATCTCGGCCGGGGGGCGGCTATCAATCGCCGACCTGTTCACTGCAGGGATCATACCCGGGCTGCTGCTCGCGCTGACGCTGATGATCGCGGCGTTCCTTGTGGCGCGCAAGCGAGGCTATCCGACCGAACGGTTCCCGGGAATGATCATGCTCGGCCGGATGTTCGTGTCAGCCGTGCCTGGCCTGATCCTTATCGGCATCATCTTCGGTGGGGTCAGGTCGGGCATCTTCACCGCGTCGGAAAGCTCGAACATCGCGGTGGTCTACGCGCTTCTGGTGACGCTGCTGGTCTATCGGAGTCTCGCTTGGGACGACTTTGTCGCGGCAACGCTGGGAGCGGTGCGCACCACGGCGATGGTCTTGCTGGTCATCGGATGCGCGGCGTCCTTCGGCTGGCTTCTGGCCTATCTCAAGGTGCCGACGGCGATCGTCGAGGCGATGAAGGACTTGTCCGACAATCCGCTGATGATTCTCCTCCTGATCAACGTGGCGCTCCTGGTGCTCGGCACGTTCATGGACATGTCGCCCCTGATCGTCATCACGACACCTATCTTCCTGCCGCTGGCGCAGGCCTATGGTGTGGACCCGGTGCATTTCGGTGTCATCCTGATCCTGAACCTGGGCATCGGTCTCTGCACGCCGCCGGTGGGTGCCGTCCTCTTCGTCGGCTGCGCCGTCGGGCGCATCTCGATCTGGCAGGCGATGCGCACGATCTGGCCCTTCTATGGCGCCGCCGTCATCACGCTCCTGCTTGTCACCTACGTCCCGGCGCTCAGCCTCTGGCTGCCCGCCCAGTTCCGCTGAGGCAAAGCCATGACCTATCCCGTCGTCTCGCCCGACAAGGGTGTCACCCGCCAGGTTCTTTCCGACGATGCCGCGCTGATGATCGTGCGCTTCGCGTTTGCGGCGGGGGCCGAGGGCAAGCTGCACAGCCATCCGCATGTGCAGGGCACCTTCGTCGCCGCCGGTCGCTTCCGTTTCACCATCGGCAACGCGGTCCATGAGATCGGCCCCGGCGACAGCCTGATGGTGCCGTCGGGCGTGACCCATGGCTGTCTTTGCCGCGAGGCGGGGGTGCTGATCGACAGCTTCTCCCCCCGGCGCGACGATTTCCTTTGAAAGGCCACCCCAGATGCTGAGAGTCGAGACCCGCCATGCCACCAGCCCGCGCGAGGCAGCGGCCATGGGAACCGGACCCCTGCGCGCGGCCTTCATGGGCGAGGGCCTGTTCGCGCCGGGCGAGGTGCGGCTTCTCTACACCCATTACGACCGGATGATCGTCGGCGGTGCGGTCCCGGCCGGCGATCCGCTTATTCTTGACGCCGTCAAGGAAACGGGCACCCCCGGCTTTCTGGACCGGCGCGAGGTTGGCATTGTCAATATCGGCGCGGCCGGCAGCGTCGCCGCCGCGGGCCGGGACTGGGTGATGGCGCCGGGGGACGTCCTCTACCTGCCGATGGGCAGCGGGCCCGTCAGCTTTGCCGGCGGCGGCAGGTTCGCGCTTTTCTCGGCTCCGGCCCATGCCGCGCATCCGCTACGGCACATGGGCGCCGATGGCGGCAAGACCCTGACGCTGGGCGCGGCCGAAACCTCGAACCACCGCACCATCCGCCAGTTCATCCATCCCGAGGTGATGCCGTCGTGCCAGCTGGTCCTCGGCTACACGCGGTTCCATGGCGGATCGGTCTGGAACACCATGCCCGCCCATACCCATGACCGGCGGATGGAGGCCTATCTCTATTTCGACATGGACCCCGACGCCCGCGTCGTTCACCTGATGGGAGAGCCGCAGGAAACCCGGCACCTGATCGTGGCGAACGAAGAGGCGGTCCTGTCGCCGCCCTGGTCCATCCACTGCGGGGCGGGGACCGGGTCATATGCCTTCATCTGGGCGATGGCCGGCGACAATGTCGACTACCGCGACATGGACGCCGTTCCTGCGGCGGCGCTGCGATGAACCCCTTTTCGCTGCAGGGCCGGACCGCGCTGGTGACCGGGGGGAATACCGGCATCGGCCAGGCCATCGCCTGGGCCATGGGCGCGGCCGGGGCGCGGGTGATCTGCGCCGCGCGGTCCGACCTGACGGAAACCCTGGCCGGCCTTGCCGATGCGCGCGGCCTGTCGCTTGATCTTGCCGATCCGATGGCCGCCGCCGGGGCTTTCGCGGACGAGCCGGTTGATATCCTTGTCAACAACGCCGGAATCATCCGCCGGGCCGATGCGCTCGACTTCGCCGAGGAAGACTGGGATGCCGTGGTCGACCTGAACCTGAAGGCGGTGTTCTTCACCACGCAGGCCTTCGCCCGGGCCGTGGTCGCGCGGCAGGCGGCGGGGGCGGTGGTCAACATCGCCTCGCTCCTGTCGTTCCAGGGCGGCATCCGGGTGCCCAGCTATGCCGCCGCCAAGCACGGGCTGGCCGGGCTGACCAAGGCGCTGGCGAACGAATGGGCGGGGCGCGGCATCAACGTGAACGCGATCGCCCCTGGCTATATCGAGACCAACAACACCACCGCCCTGCGCGACGACGCCCGGCGCAGCCAGGAAATCCTTGCGCGCATCCCGGCCGGCCGCTGGGGCCGGCCCGAAGACATCGCCCAGACCGCGGTGTTCCTTGCCGCCCCCGCCTCGGCCTACCTGCACGGCGCGGTGATCCCGGTCGATGGAGGCTGGCTTGCCCGCTGAAAGCCTGCCGCGCCTGCAACCGCCCGCCGGGCCGCGGCCCGCGATCGGCATCGTCCATCTTGGCCTTGGCGCCTTCTTCCGCGCCCATGGCGCGATCTATGTCGAAGAGGCGATGGCGGCATCCGGCGGGGACTGGGGCATTCTTGGCGTCAGCCTGCGCAACCCCGACATCCGCGATGCGCTTGCCCCGCAGGGGGGCCTTTACACGGCGCTGGAACTGGCGCCCGACGGGCCGCGGACCCGCGTGGTCGGCAGCGTCGCAGGCGTGCTCGTCGCGCCGGAAAACCCCGGCGCCGTCCTTGCCGCCATGGCCGATCCGGCCGTCAGCATCGTGTCGCTGACCGTCACCGAGAAGGGCTATTGCCACGAACCGGCGACCGGGCGGCTGAACTTCGGCCACCCCGACATCGCGCATGACCTGGCCCATCCCCTGCCGCGTTCGGCCCCGGGCTTCCTTGTCCGCGCGCTGCAGCGCCGCCGGAACGCCGGGATCGCCCCCTTCACCGTCCTGACCTGCGACAACCTGCCGGGCAACGGCCATCTGGTGCGGGGCCTGATCCTTGATCTGGCGGCGGGGATCGACCCGGCGCTGGCGGACTGGATCGCCGCGCGGGGCCGCTTTCCCTGCACCATGGTGGACCGGATCGTTCCCGCCACTACGGCCGACGACATTGCCCGCGTCGCGGCGCTGACCGGCCGGCAGGACGCCGCGCCGGTGGTGCATGAACCGTTCCGGCAATGGGTGATCGAGGATGATTTCGTCGGTGGCATCCGGCCGGACCTTGCCGCCGTCGGGGCCGAGATGGTGCGGGACGTCGCCCCCTATGAACTGATGAAGCTCAGGATGCTGAACGGCACGCATTCGTCGCTGGCCTATCTGGGCTATCTGGGCGGACACATGACGATTGCCGACTGCATGGCCGATCCGGCCTACCGCGCCTATGTCCGCCGCCTCTGGGCAAGCGAGATCATCCCCGCCCTGGCGCCGCCACCGGGGGTGGACCTGGCCGCCTATGCCGCCGCGCTGGAAGTCCGCTACGCGAACCCCGCGATCCGGCACCGGACCTGGCAGATCGCCATGGACGGCAGCCAGAAGCTGCCCCAGCGCATCCTTGGCACGCTTGAGACGAACCTGGCCGCGGGGCGCCCCTCGCCGGGGCTGATGCTGGCGGTGGCGGCCTGGATGGCCTATGTCGGCGGCACCGACGAACAGGGGCAGCCGATCGACGTGCGCGACCCGCTGGCCGGGCGGCTGCGCGCGCTGTCCGATGGCCCGCCCGAGGCGCGCGTCAGGGCGCTGCTGTCGCTGCGCGAGGTCTTTCCCGAAGCCCTGGCCGCGGCCATCGCGCCGGGGGTCACCGCGGCGCTGACCACGCTTCTTGCATCCGGCGCGCGCCGCGCCCTGGGGACCGTGACATGATCGAAAGCTGGCGCTGGTTCGGCGATCTGGACCGCATCTCGCTTGGGGAAATCGCGCAGACGGGCGCATCGGGCATCGTCACCGCGCTGCACGAGGTGCCCTATGGCGAGGTCTGGCCGCGCGCCGCGATCGCCGAGCGCAACGGCCGGCTGCGGAAGGCGGGGTTCGTCTGGTCGGCCGTCGAAAGCCTGCCGGTCCACGAAGCCGTCAAGCGGGGCGAGGGCGATCTGGCGCCGGTCTTCGCCAACTACCGGCAATCGCTGGCGAACCTGGCCGCCGAAGGGGTGCGGACCGTCTGCTACAACTTCATGCCGCTTCTAGACTGGACACGCACCGATCTGGCGGCCCCGGTGGCGCGCGGCGGCACCTGCCTGCGGTTCTCCGCCCCGCGGATGGCCGCGTTCGAAATATTCATGCTGGGCCGGGACGGGGCCGCGGCCGACTATCCGCCCGGGGCGATTGCCGCGGCCGAGGCCTGGAATGCCGGCGCGACGACGGACGACCGTCAGGCGCTGCTTCACGCCATCATGTCGGGTCTGCCCGGCGCCTATGACCGCTATGACATCCAGGGCCTGCGCCGCGCGCTGGCGGCCTATCGGGGCATCGGCCGCGATGACCTGCGCCGGAACTTCGCCCGCTTCCTGCACGAGGTGGTGCCCGCCGCGGCCGACCTTGGCGTCAACCTTTGCGTCCATCCCGACGATCCGCCGCGCGACATCCTTGGCCTGCCGCGCATCGTTTCGACCGGCGACGACATCGCCTGGCTGCTGGATGCGGAACAGAGCGTGGCGAACGGGCTGACGCTCTGTTCCGGCTCGCTGGGGGCGCATCCCGGAAACGACGTGCCGGCGATCGCGCGCCGTTTCGCAGGCCGCATCCATTTCGCCCATCTGCGCAACGTTAGGAAGGAACCGGACGGCAGTTTCGAGGAGGCGGCGCATCTGGCCGGCGACACCGACATGGTGGCGCTGGTCGACGAGCTGCTGGCGGCAGACGCCGGCCGCGCCGCCCGGGGCCTGCCGGCCATTCCCTTCCGCCCCGACCACGGGCACGAACTGCTGTCCGACGCGGGCCGCGGCACCCATCCGGGCTATCCGCTGATCGGCCGGATGCGCGGGCTGGCGGAACTGCGCGGCGTCATCGCCGGCCGGTCGCGCCTGAACTAGCCCGGGCCAGCCGTCTCAGGCGGCCTCGCCCAGCAGGCGCGCGACGATCATCGCGGCGATGGGCATCGCCGATGTGGCGGCGGGCGAGGGGGCGTTGCAGACATGCAGCGTCCGCCCGGTGGCGAGGAACAGGAAATCCTCGACCAGCCTGCCGTCGCGCAGCACCGCCTGCGCCCGGATGCCGGCCGGATAGGGCAGGAGGTCGGACCGGCGCAGGTCGGGGTAATACTTGCGGCATTCGCGCAGATAATAGTCGCGCAGGATCGAATTGCGCAACTCGCCCCCGGCATGGCGCAGGTTCCGGCCGATGGTGCGCCAGAAGCCCGGGAAGGCCAGCATCGACGCCGCATCCCGCAGGTTCAGCGAAAACCGCGCATAGCCTTCGCGCGCGAAGCCAAGGGCGGCGTTCGGGCCGACGGTGGTGCGCCCGTCGATCATCCGCGTCAGGTGGATGCCAAGGAAGGGCACCTCGGGGTTGGGGACCGGATAGATCAGGTGGCTGACCGCGCCGTTCAGCCTTGGGTCAAGCGCATAGTATTCGCCGCGGAAGGGCACGATCCGGTGGTCGATCCTGAGCCCGGCCATCTGCGCCAGACGGTCGGATTGCAGCCCCGCGCAGACCACCAGCTGCCGCGCCCGGACGGCGCCAAGGTCGGTGCGGACCTCGACGCCGTTGCCGTCCTCGGCGATCGCGGTGACCGTCTCGCCCAGCCGGATGCTGCCGCCGGCGCGGGTGATCTGGCCGGCCATGGTGCGGCTGATCGCCGGGTAGTCGGTGATCGCCGTCGCCGGCACCAGCAGCGCGCCAAGCCCCGCCACGCCCGGCTCGGCCGCCCGAAGCTCGGCCTGCGACAGGCGGTGGATGTCCAGCCCGTTCTGCAGCGCGCGCTGGTGCAGGCGGCCCATCCGCTCCACCTCATCGGCCGTGGTGGCGACGATCAGCTTGCCGCATTCGACCAGCGCGATCCCGTGTTCCGCCGCGAAATCCTTGGTCGCGCGCGCGCCCTCGACGCACAGTTTCGCCTTCAGGCTGCCCGGCGCATAGTAGACGCCGGCATGGACCACGCCGCTGTTGTGGCCGGTCTGGTGGCGGGCGACCGCATCCTCCTTCTCGATCAGCACCAGACTGCTGCCGGGCCGGCGCTGCAAGAGGCGCATCGCAGTGGCCAGCCCGACGATGCCGCCGCCGATCACGCAGAAGTCGTGGATCATTTCCGCGTCAGCCCATCAGGTCTTGCGCCGACAGATGCTCGACCTCTTCGGTGCTGCCGGCGAAGGTGCGCGTCACTCGGTCCGACGCGTATATCCACAGGATGCGCATCGGCACGGTGCCGGTGTTGTGGAAGGCGTGGATGTCGCCGCCGCGGATATAGGTGCTGTCGTATTGCACCAGGGGCGTGATCTTGCCGTTGATCTCGACCTGGCCCTCGCCTTCCAGAAGCGTGACCTGTTCGTCGCAATTGTGCTTGTGCAGGGGGGCGCCCTGGCCCACGGGATAGACGCTCATCCCCGTGGTGAAGGCGGCGCCGGGCAGGGAATGGGGCGTCACCAGCGGCGTCGTGACCACGCCGCCGCCGCGGTCGATCTGCCTGATCCCGGCCACCTTGAGGATCAAGTTCTGCTTGGCCATCGGGTTCATCCTTCGAAGGGCGCTGTGCCGCCGGTTGCGCGCTGCGCCCCCTGATAGGCGGCAAGCGCGGGTTGCATGTGTTCCGCGCAGAGGCGCGCCAGCAGGCCGCGGTCCTGCGCCTGCAGCGCATCAATCATCGCCGCGTGCTGGCGGACCGAAGTTTCGGCCATCTCGGGCCGGCCGATCGCATAGGAATGGATCGCCGCCGCCCGCTGCCAGTGATCCTCGATCGAACGGGACAGGAAGCGGTTGCCGCAAAGGCCGAACAGCGCGCGGTGAAAGCCGTTGTTCGCCTCGACCGCGCCTTCAAGGTCGCCGCCGGCAATCCGGCTGCGGAAAAGGTGGTTCCATTCGCCCAGCGCGGCGATGCGGCTGCGCGGCACCGGCAGGGGGATGCGTGCCACCGCCTCGCGCTGCAGGATGTCGCGCATCTCGTAAAGCTGGTCGATCTCGTCGCGGCTGTAGTCGGTGACGATGGCGCCCCGGTTCGGGCGGCGCTGCACCAGGCCCATCCGTTCAAGATCGGCAAGGATCGAGCGGACGACATGCCGGCCGACGCCGTGGGCTTCGGCGATCTCCTGTTCGGGCAGGCGCGCGCCGGGCGGCCTTTGGCCGAAGATGATCTCGCGCCGGAGGATCGCCTTCACCTTTTCTGCGGTGTGCATGGTCACGGTCGTCGGGCGCCCTTGAAACGGGGTTGCAGTCCAGTGTCGGCGATTCGTGTTGTTTGTAGACAATCAGGATGAATGTTCAACAAATATATCAGATGTTGACAATCGCGCCGTCCTGCCGGCAACTCTGGCGCACCGATCCGCCGGGATGATTCCGCCCCGGCCGGGCAGATGCTGATGCGGGGAGAGAATGCCGATGGTCGAATTCGTCGGGCTGTATGTCGACGGCGCCTGGACCGAGGGAGAGGGCGGCGTGTCCGGCCCGGTGATCAATCCGGCGACGGGCGAGCAGGTCGCCTCGGTCGCCCATGCCTCGCCGGCCGATCTGGAACGGGCGACGGCCGCCGCCGCGCGGGGCTTCGTGCTGTGGCGGGCGACGCCCGCGGTCGAACGCAGCGCCACCATCCGGCGCGCGGCCGGCCTGATGCGTGAACGGGCCGACGACATCGCCCGCCGGCTGACGGCCGAGCAGGGCAAGCCCCTGGTCGAGGCGCGGGCCGAGGTTGCGGTTTCGGCCGACCTTCTCGACTGGTTTGCCGATGACGGCCGCCGCGTCTATGGCAAGGTGTTGCCGCCCCGCGTGCCGGGCGGCGAACAGAAGGTGATGAAGGAACCCGTCGGTCCCGTCGCCGCCTTCACCCCCTGGAACTTCCCGGTCTCGCAGGCGGTGCGCAAGCTGGGTCCGGCGCTGGCGGCGGGCTGTTCGGTCGTGGTGAAACCGCCCGAGAACACGCCATGTTCCGTCGCCGCGGTGATCCGCTGCCTGGCCGATGCCGGCCTGCCCGCGGGGGTCGTCAACGTCGTCTTCGGCATACCGGCGCAAATCTCCGAATTCCTGATCCCGCATCCGGTGATCCGCAAGGTCAGCTTCACCGGATCGGTCCCGGTGGGCAAGCATCTGGCGGCGATGGCCGGCCGCTGCATGAAGCCGGCAACGATGGAACTGGGCGGCCATTCGCCGGTGCTGGTCTTCGGCGACACCGATCTGGACCGGACGCTGGACACGCTTGCCGCGTCGAAATTCCGCAACGCCGGGCAGGTCTGCGTCTCGCCCACCCGGTTTCTGGTCGAGGACCGGGTCTATGCCGATTTCGTCGACGGCTTCACCCGCCGGACCGCGGCGGTGAAGGTGGGCAATGGCGCCGACGAGGGCACGATGATGGGCCCGCTGGTCAGCGCCGCCCGGCAGAAGGCGGTCAGCGATCTGGTCGCCGATGCGGTGGCGCAGGGCGCGACGCTGCGCACGGGGGGCGAGCGGATCGGCAATGTCGGCAGTTTCTATGCGCCGACCGTGCTGACCGATGTGACGCCCGAGATGCGCATCATGAACGAGGAACCCTTCGGCCCCGTCGCGCTGATCGCGCCGATGCCGGACGAGGCGGCGATGCTGGCCGAGGCGAACCGGCTGCCCTACGGCCTTGCCGCCTATGTCTTCACCCGCGACGCCGGCCGCATGGACCGCGCCGCCGCCGGGGTCGAGACCGGCATGGTCACGATCAACCATCTGGGCCTGGCCGTGCCCGAGGCGCATTTCGGCGGCGTCAAGGACAGCGGCTATGGGTCCGAGGGCGGGTCCGAGGCGATCGAGGGCTACCTGAAGCCCAAGTTCGTCACCCGCGCCGCCCTTGCCTGAACCCCCAGCCGGAGAACCGCAATGAAGATGAACGGCGCCGAAAGCATCGTGCGCACCTTGGTCGGGGCGGGCGTCGACACCTGCTTTGCCAACCCCGGCACCAGCGAGATGCATTTCGTCTCGGCGCTGGACCGGGTTCCCGGCATCCGCTGCGTCCTGTGCCTGTTCGAGGGCGTGGTGACCGGCGCCGCCGACGGCTACGGGCGGATGACCGGCCGGCCGGCAGCCACGCTTCTGCATTGCGGGCCGGGCATGGCGAACGGCATCGCCAACCTGCACAACGCGCGCCGCGCGCAGGTGCCGATCGTCAACATCATCGGCGATCAGGCGACCTATCACGCCCGGAACGACCCGCCGCTGGCTGCGGATACCGAAGGCTGGACGCGCGGCGTTTCGCACTGGACGCGGACGGCGCGGGATGCGGGCGGCGTCGCGCAGGACGTGGCGGTGGCGATCCAGGCGTCGCGGGAAGGCGGCGGGCAGGTCGCATCATTGATCGCGCCGGCCGATGTCTGCTGGAACGAAGGGGGCGCGGTGGCCGCACCCCTGCTGGTGCCGGGCCGGGCCGAGGTGCCGCGCCACCGGATCGTCGAGATCGCGCGGCTGCTGCGCGAGAAGAAGAACGTGCTGCTGATCCTTGGCGGCGATGCGCTGATGGCGGGGCCGCTGGCCGATGCGCAGCGGGTGGCGGGTGCGACCGGCGCTGCCATCATCGCCGCCCAGTTCAACGCCCGGGTCGAACGCGGGCAGGGCAGGGTGCCGGTCCGCCGCATCCCCTATGCCGTCACCCAGGCGCTTGAGGTGCTGAAACCCTACGACCATGTGGTGCTGGTGGGCGGCGCGCTGCCGGTTGCGCCCTTCGCCTATCCCGACAAGCCGCCGATCCTGATCCGCGACGATGCGCAACTGCATCTGATGGCGCGGCCCGAGATGGACCTGACGAAGGCGCTGGCCGATCTGGCGGACGAACTGGGTGCGGCGCCGGCAGAGGCGCCGAGGACCGGCCCCGCCGGCGCGCCGGCGACCGGCCCGATCACGCCCGAGGCGGTGGTGCAAAGCCTGGCGGCGCTGCTGCCCGAGGGCGCGGTGGTGTCCGACGAAAGCGTCAGCTATGGCCGCGACTTCTTTCACGGCATGACGGCCGCCGCCCCGCATGACTGGCTGCAGAACACTGGGGCGGCCATCGGCATCGGCCTGCCCATGGCCACCGGCGCAGCGGTCGGCGCGCCGGGCCGGCGCGTGGTGGCGCTGCAGGCCGACGGATCGGGGATGATGACGCCGCAGGCGCTCTGGACCCAGGCGCGCGAGGGGCTGGATGTGACGACGGTGATCCTGTCGAACCGCAAGTATCAGATTCTGATCGGGGAACTGGCGAATGTCGGCGCGCAGTCGGGGCCGGTGTCGTCGGAAATGTTCAGCCTGCGCAACCCCGACCTCGACTGGGTGTCGCTGGCGCGCGGCATGGGGGTCGAGGCGGCGCGGGCCGAGACGATGGAGGCGTTCAACGACCTCTTCGCCGCGGCGAACCGCCGGTCGGGCCCGTTCCTGATCGAACTGATGGTCTGAAACCGGGGGAAGACATGGGCACGAAGACGATCGTCACTGGCGGGGCCGGGGAAATCGGCACGGCGATCTGCGAACGGCTGACGCGCGACGGGCACGAGGTGGTGGTCGTCGACCTGAACCCGCCCAAGCACGGCGCCTGGACCGATGCGCTGCAGGTGAACCTGGCCGATCCCGCGGATGTGGCGGCCAGGGTGGGCGCCTTCTGCGCCGCGCATCCGGTGACGCGGCTTGTGAACAACGCCGGGATCATCAGGCCCGCCCGTGTCGAGGACACGACGGTCGAGGATTTCTCGCTGGTGATGGATGTGAACGTCCGCGCGGCGATGCAGCTGACGCAGTTGTGCCTGCCGGCGATGCGCGCGGCGGGCCGGGGCCGGGTCGTCAACATTTCCAGCCGCGCCGCGCTGGGCAAACCCCTGCGCACCGCCTATGCCGCCAGCAAGGCGGCGATGATCGGCATGACCAGGACCATGGCGCTGGAACTGGGCCGCGACGGCATCACGCTGAACGCGATCGGGCCGGGGCCGATCCGCACGAAGCTCTTTGCCGATGCGAACCCGCCCGACAGCCCGAAGACGAAGGCCATCATGGATGCGATCCCGGTCGGCCACATGGGCGAACCCGACGACATCGCCGCCGCGGTGGCCTTCCTGATCTCGGACGAGGCGCGTTTCGTCACCGGGCAGGTGCTTTACGTCTGCGGCGGGATGACGGTCGGCCTTGCCGGCGCCTGACCGCGCTCAGCCCAGCGGCCGGGGCAGGGGAACGCCCAGCCGTGCCGCGGGTTCCTCAAGCGACGGGATGATGGTCGGGTAAAGCGCCACGCCTTCGGCCAGCGCGCGGGCGCGGCGGGCCAGCGCCGCCTCGCCCGGCAGGCGGACGGGACGGGCCGGGTCGCGCGCCGGGGTGGTCTGGCAGGCATCGGCCAGCCAGCCGGTCTGGCGCAGGAACGCATCGGTGCCGCCGAATGCCGCGGGATCCCAGACCTGCACGGTGAAGGCGCAGTTGGTGCCCTTGGGCGCCTCGGCCCGGCCATAGCCGGCAAGGCCCTGGGTCAGCGCCTCGACCGCCAGCGCCATGCCATAGCCCTTCTGCCCGTGGTCCAGCCCGCCGGTGGGCAGAAGCGTGCCGCCGCGCGTCAGTTCCGCCGGGTCGCGGCTGGGATTGCCGGCCGCATCCATCACCCAGTCGGCCGGGTAGGACCGCCCCTCGCGGATCAGCCGCTGGGCCATGTTGAACGTGGTGATCGAGGCGGAAATGTCGATCAGCGCGGGGCCGCCGGGCATCGGGATGCCATAGGCCACCGGGTTCGGCGTGTAGACGCCCTTCGTCCCGCCAAAGGGCGCCACCTGCGCGCCCGAGGGCGAGGACGAGGCGATCGACACCATCAGCCCAAGGTCCGTCGCGCGGTGCAGATAGGCGGCCAGCGCGCCGATGTGATGGGCATCGCCCACCGCCACCGTCGCGGTGCCGAACCGGCCCGCCCGTTCGATGGCCAGGTCCAGCGCCCGCACCGTCAGATAGGCGCCGGGCAGCCGCCGGCCGCGCCAGGCAACGGCGGCGCCCTTGTCGGACAGAACCTCGGGCTCGCCCGAACGCGCCACCACGCCATCGGCGATGTGCTGCAGATACCAGGCCGCCAGCGCAAGGCCGTGGGTGTCATGGCCCATCAGGTCTGCCTCGACCAGATAGCGGGCCACGGCGGCTGCAGGCTCGGCCGCAAGGCCCGCCTGGCCGAACAGCGCCTCGGCAAAGGCCCGAAGGCCGGCGGCGTCATAGCGGGGATGTGCGGTCATGGGGCGCGCCTTTCAAAAACCTCGGGGTTCACCGTCCGGGCGGGGCGCCCGCCGGCGAGCAGCGTTTCGATGTCATCCAGCACCATATGCCCGATCCGCGCCACCGCGCCTTCGGTATCGCCGCCCGAATGGGGCGAGAAGATCGCGCCCGGGGCGGTGAAGACCGGGTGGCTGCGATCGGGCGGTTCGGTCGCATAGGCGTCAAGCGCCGCCCCGGCCAGACGGCCCGCCCGCAAGGCGGCATCAAGTGCGTCGATGTCCAGCACCTCGGCCCGCGACAGGTTCACGATCGTCGCGCCGGGCTTCATCAGCGCAAGTTCCGCCGCGCCGATCAGCCCGGCCGTCCGCGCTCCGCCCGACACATGCAGGCTGACATGGTCCGCCTCGGCCAGCAGGCGGGGCAGCGGAAGTTCGGTCACGCCCTGCGCGGCGGCGGCGGCAGGATTGCCGTGATGGTCCGAGATGACGACCCGCATCCCAAGGGCCAGCGCGCGCTGGGCGAGCGCCCGGCCGGTGGCGCCGAAGCCGACGATGCCAAGGGTGGCGCCCATCACCTCGCGCCCGATGCGGCGGTCCCATCGGCCGGCGACAATCGCCGCATGGGCCGGAATCAGGTTGCGGGAGAGGGCAAGGATATGGGCCAGCGCCAGTTCCGCCACGCCCACCGCATTCGCGCCCGGCGCATTGGTGACGGGTATGCCGCGCGTGGCGCAGGCGGCAATGTCGACGGTGTCAAGACCCGTGCCGTGCCGCAAGACCGCGCGCAGCCGCGGCGCGAGATCAAGCGCCGGCCCGTCGACGGGCGCGATCCCGGCCACCAGGAAATCGGCCGCCGGCAGATGCGCCGCCTGTTCGGCATTGCTGCAGCGCACCAGCGTCCACCCCGACGTTTGCAGGCGCCGGGGCAGATCCCCCGCCCGTCCGAACGCGGGCGAGGTGGTCAGGATGGTGATCGTCACCCCGCCGCCTTCAGGATATCGGCGATGCGCCCGGTCTGGCCGTCGGTCAGCGGCCAGGCAGCAGGCGGGCGGGCGGCGCCACAGTCGATTCCCTGCAGCTTCAGCGCCGTCTTGACGCCGGAAACATTTGCCCCGCCCATCTCCTCGGCGCGGACATCCTCGAAGGCGCGCATGCCGTCGATCAGGCGGCGCGCCTCGGCATAGTCCTGCCGTTCCAGCGCGGCATGGATCGCCACCGACCGCGCCGGCCAGACGTTGATCAGCCCCGAGGTAAAGCCCCGCGCCCCCACGGCGCACAGCGCCGGCGCCCAGACCTCGGCCAGCCCGCCGACCCAGATCAGCCGCGGGTCGGATGCGGCCATGGCGTCGACCAGCTTCATCGGGTTCGGCGTGGCCCATTTCACCCCGACGACCTGCGGGATTTCCGACAGCGCGGCAAAGGTCGCGGCGCCGATGCCGTCGTTGCGGATGTAAAGGACGACCGGCAGGCCATCGGCGGCATCGGCCACCCGCCGGGCATAGTCCACCACCCCCCGGGGCGACACGAACGGATCGGGCGGCTGGTGCATCATCACGGCGGCGCAGCCGGCCCTGGCCGAGGCGCGGGCGAGCGCGCAGGCCTCGGTCACCGAACGCCCGGCGCCGCCCACCAGCGGCGCGCGGCCGGCCACCAGATCGGCGGTGGCCGCGACCATCTCCAGCGCCTCGTCGATGGTCAGGCTGTAGAATTCGCCGGTATTGCCGTTCGAGACCAGGATATGCACCCCGGCCGCCACCGCACGGTCGATCACCGGCCGAAGGCGGGCGGGGGCGATCCGGTCCCGGTCATCGAACGGGGTGACAAGGATGCCCGAAATCCCGATCAGGGACGTGGTGAACGCTTTGGTCATTGTGGCCTCCCTTTGCGTCAGGCCTACGCTTCCGGGGCAGCCGCGTCCAATGCCAAGGTTGTGGGAAATGATACCCTGACGGCATCATTCGCCGGTCAGCACATCGGTCACCAACTGGGCGAAGCGCGTCAGCAGCGGCGATGGGTCCTTGGGGCCAAGCGCCAGGTAAAGATCGCTGCGAAAGCTTTCCGGCAAGTCGATTCTGCGGATCACCGTGTTCGCCTGCGCGATGACCCCATGCGATTCGGGAATGAAGCCAAGCCCGACGCCCGCCTCGACCAGCGCCAGGATCGTCCGCCCCTGTGATACCGAAAACACCAGCTTCGGCGTGACGCCGGCGCCGTTCAGGAACCCGTGCAGCACCTCGTAGAGGAAGCCGCCGCGGTCGGTCGAATAGCCGATGAAATCCACGCCGTTCAGGTCCTGCACCGTCAGGTCGGGCTTTTCGGCAAGCGGATGGTCGCGGGGGATGGCCAGGGCGAAACCCTCGCTCCAGACCCGGCGGAGAAGCAGGTTGGGGCTGCGTCCCGGCAGCCGGGTGATCCCCAGTTCCAGGCTGCCGGCCATCAGCCCCTCGACCTGTTCATAGGTCATCATCTCGCGCAGCGTCAGCGACAGGCCGGGCATCCGTTCCCGCGCGGCAAGGACGATGCGGGGGATGACCTCAAGCGTGGCCGACGGCACGAAGCCCAGCACCAGCGCCCCGCTTTCGCCGCGTTCGGTCTGGCGCGCGAACAGGGCGGCCGCCTCGGCCCGCTTCAGGATGTCGATCGCGTCGAACAGGAACCGCTCGCCCGCCGCGGTCAGCCGGACCGACCGGTTGGTGCGGTCGAACAGCCGCACGCCGATGGCATGTTCCAGCAGGTTGATCTGGCGCGACAGCGGCGGCTGCGAGATGTTCAGCCGCCGCGCGGCGCGGCGGAAGTTCAGCTCTTCCGCGACGGCGACGAACGAACGCAGCTGGTTCAGCTCGAACGGAGTGGCGGGCATGGCGGGTGTTCCTTCCACTTGTCATTCCGGCCGTCTGATGTAAACCTATTCCCCAAGATAGCTGCTTGCAATAGAAGGCAAGTATGACGGCAGGCGAACAAATCGGGTTGTCAGGCGCGGGCCTGTGGCTGGCCATCATCGCGGACGATCTGACCGGCGCGCTTGATGCCGCGGCCCCGTTCGCCGACAGGGGGATCGCCGTCCGGGTCGCCACCCGCCCCGATGCGCTGGATGCGGCCCTTCCGGGGGCTACGGTGCTGGCGGTTTCCACCCGCTCGCGCGAGGTTGCGCCCGATGCGGCGCGGGCGGCGGTGGCCGGGGTTCTGGCCCGGCTTCCCGCCGGGACACGCATCTTTAAGAAGGTCGACTCGCGGCTGAAGGGCAATATCGCGGCCGAGCTTTCGGCCTTCCCGCCCGGTCCGGTGCTTGCCGTTCCGGCGCTGCCGGAATTCGCCCGGGTGGTGCGTGACGGTGCGGTGACGGGCTGGGGCGTCGACCGGCCGGTTCCCGTGGCCGCGGCGCTGGGCCGGCCGGCCAGCGTGCCCGATGTCGGGACGCCTGCGGAAATGGCCGCCGCCATCGCCGGGGCGGCGGATCATCTGATCGTCGGCGCGCGCGGCGCGGCGCTGGCGCTGGCGGCGGCCATGGCGGGTGGGCAGGCGACGCTTCCGCCTTTGGGTCAGCCGATGGTGATCGCCGTCGGGTCGACCGATCCGATCACGCTGGCGCAGGTTGCGGCGCTGCGCCGGGGGCTGCCCGGCCTGCGGGCGATCGACGCGCCGGACGGTGTGTTCGCGGCATCGGCCGCGCCGGGCGTCACGCTGGTCCAGGCGGTGCCCGGCAGCGGCGCCCCCGGGCCCGAGGTCGCGCGGGCGTTGGGCAAGGGTCTGGCCGGGCTGATGCGCGGCACGCAGGCGCTTGTGCTGACCGGGGGGGCGACGGCCGAGGCGGCGCTGGATGCGCTTGGCTTGGGCGTGCTGGACCTGCACGGCGACATCCAGCCCGGCCTGCCCCTGGCCAGCGGCGGCGGCTGGCGGATCGTGACCAAATCGGGCGGCTTCGGTGATGCCGGGGCGCTTCTCCGGCTGGCGCGGGAGGCGGGCGCATGACCGACCAGCCCGCCCGCCGCAAGAGCCTGAGCGAACTGGTCTTCGACCGGATGTTCAAGGCGATCAAGTCCGGCGCCTATGCCCCCGACGAACGCCTGCCGACCGAGCACGACCTTGCCGCCGAGTTTCAGGTCTCGCGCCCGGTCGTGCGCGACGCGCTGAAGAAGCTGCGCGACCAGGGGCTGATCTATTCGCGGCAGGGCGCGGGCAGTTTCGTCCGCCAGGTGGGTGTCCGGCAGCCGCTGGGTTTCGGCCAGGTCGAGAATGTGACCGGGCTGCTGCGCTGCTATGAGTTCCGCCTGATGCTTGAGCCGGCGGCGGCAGGTCTGGCGGCCGAACGCCACCGGCCGGAAACCCTTGCGCCCATCGCCGTCGCGCTGGCCGCGCTGCGCGACGCGACATCGCGCCAGCGCCACCGCGAGGACGCCGATTTCGCCTTTCACCTGGCCATCGCGCGCGCAAGCGAGAACCAGTATGTCGAAACCGCGATGGCGGCGCTGGAAAGCCATATCGCCGTGGGGATGCAGTTCCACGGTCAAAGCCTGAAAAGCACCCCCGGCGCGCTGGAACGGGTCTATGCCGAACACCGCGCCATCCACGATGCGATCGCCGACCGCGACGGCGCCACCGCCCGCGCGCTGATGGAGGCGCATCTCAGCCATTCGCGCGAACGGCTGTTCCCGGCGGGATAGTCCGGCCGGCGTCCGGCGCGGACGGGAACCGCCGGTGTCGCCGCGTCCGCCGGTGTGGCGGCGCGGCTGCTAGAGCGCCGCGCGATAGATCGCCTCGACCTCGGCCACGCTCATGTCGCGGGGGTTGTTGTCCATCAACCGGCGGATCGCATGGGCCTCGGCCGCCCAGCCGGCAAGATCGCCCGGCGTCGCGCCATGGGCCGAGAGCCGCATCTCGATGCCCAAGCCGCGGCAGAACCCCGCGGCATGGTGCAGCACCGTGGCCGGATCGTCGCTGGCGGGAAGGCCAAGGGAGGCCAGAACCTCGGCCGTCTTCGCGGGCTGCACCGGCGCGTTGAAGGCCAGCACATGCGGGAAGATGATCGCATTGGCCAGCCCGTGCGGCAGGCCGAGCCGCGTGCCCAGGGGATAGGCAAGCGCATGGCCCGCGGCGGTGTTCACCGGGCCAAGGCAGATGCCGCCGTAATAGCTGGCCAGCATCATGCCCGCCCGCGCCTCGGCATCCGCCCCGTCCCGGACGCAGCGCGCAAGATACCGGCCGACAAGGGAAATCCCGGCGCGGGCATAGCCGTCGATCAGGTCATGCGCGCGGATGTTGGTGAAGGCTTCCACGCAATGCGCCATGGCATCGACGCCGGTCGCCGCGGTGACGGCGGCCGGGACCGAGAAGGTCAGTTCCGGGTCCAGCACCGCGATGTCGGCAATCATGTGCGGGCTTTCGACCGCCATCTTGTTCTTCGTCGCGCTGTCGGTGACCAGCGCGCGGATGCCCGCCTCGGACCCGGTTCCGGCGGTGGTCGCCACCTGCGCCAGCGCGGACAGCCGCCGCGCCACCTTGTTCGGGCCGACCACGTCCTTCAGGCTCTGCGCGCCGTCCCAGAGGCAGGCGGCGAGCTTCGCAAGGTCCATCACCGAACCGCCGCCCAGACCGACCACCAGGTCGGGCCTGACCGTCGCGGCGACGCCAAGGACGGCGGCCAGCGCCACGTCATCGGGTTCGGGCGGCACGTCCTTGAACAGGGTGACCGCGCCGGCAAGGCCAAGCCGGTCCACCATGCCTGCCGTCGGGCCCGAGGCGACGACCAGCACACGCTGGTATCCCCCGGCCCAGTCGCCCAGCCGCGCCGCCGCACCCATGCCGATTTCAAGCCGTTTCGGCTGATGCAGCGTGATCGCGCGGGCCATTCCGGTTGCGGTCATCATCCCCTCCTTACCCGCCAAGGCGGGCCATCTCGGCCCAGACGGCCTGGCATTCGGCCTCGGTCAGCCGCACCAGCGGCGGGCGCAGGTTCAGCCAGCCCAGATCGCCGCGCGCGCGCGCCACCATCGCCTTGACCGTGGGCAGCTGGACATAGGAATTGGTCAGCGTCCGCCAGGCGTTGATCCGGTCCTGCGCGGCCTCGACCTCGGCGGTGCGGGCCGGGTCGTTCCACCCCTCCCACACCACCCGCAGCGCATCGGCGCGCAGGTTCGACGTGGCGGTGATGCAGCCCGCGCCGCCCGCCCGCAGCAGCGGCAGCAGCATCGGATCGGCGCCGGCCAGCACGGCAAAGCCCGGGAACCGCGCCACCATGGCCTGCATGTTCGCCAGATCGCCCGAACTGTCCTTGATCCCGGCGACGATGCCGGGGAAGGCCGCCAGCAGCCGCGCGATCAGGTCATGGCCCAGCGGCACCTGCGTCACCTGCGGGATGTGGTAGAGGAAGACGCGAAGCCGGTCGTCGGCCACGCCCTCGATCACCTCGGCGTAGAAGCGGAAAAGCCCCTCGTCGCTGACGCCCTTGTAGTAGAAGGGCGGCAGCAGCACAGAGCCCCGCGCGCCCGCCTGCACGGCGTGGCGGGTCAGTTCCACCGTTTCGGCCACGTTGCAGGATGACGTGCCGGGCAGCAGCACCGCGGGCGGAATGCCCGCCGCGGCCACCGCATCGACCAGCGACCTGCGCTCGGCCACGGAAAAGCTGTTCGCCTCGCCGGTGGTGCCAAGGATCGCGATGCCGTGGCAACCCTCGCGCAAGAGCGCGCGGCAATGCTCGACGAACAGCCGCAGGTCGGGCTTGCCGTCCGCGCCCACCGGCGTTGCCGCGGCGCAGTTCACGCCGCCAAGCGGTATGTCGGTCATGCTTTTCCCCCCGCAACCAGCCTGCGCGCATAGGCGATGGCGGCCGTCATGTTGATATGCTTGGCAATCCCCTTGCCGGCGATGTCGAAGGCAGTGCCGTGGTCGACCGAGGTCCGGTCGATCGGCAGCCCGACCGAGACGTTCACCCCCGTATCGAAGGCCACCAGCTTCACCGGGATGTGGCCCTGGTCGTGGTATTGCGCCACCACCAGGTCGAACTCGCCCGAATAGGCGCGGTAGAACAGCGTATCGGCCGAGATCGGGCCCCGCGCGTCAATCCCTTCGGCCCGCGCGGCGGCGACGGCGGGGGCGATGTTCGCGTCATCCTCGGTCCCGAAGAGGCCGCCTTCGCCGCAATGCGGGTTCAGCCCGGCGACAGCGATCCGCGGCGCGTCATAGCCGACGCGGCGCAGATGCGCATGGCCCTGCCGGATGGTTTCAAGGACGCGTTCCCTGGTGATCCGGGTGATCGCCTCCTTCAGGCTGACATGGGTCGTCGAGTGGATCACCTTCAGCCGGTCCGAGGCCAAGAGCATCCAGGCCCTGCCGCCGGTCAGCGCCGCCAGCATCCCGGTGTGGCCGTCATAGTGGTGGCCGGCAAGGTTCAGCGATTCCTTGTTGATCGGCGCGGTGACGATGCAGCCGATCTCGCCCGCCAGCGCCGCCTTCACCGCCGCCTCGATGAAGCGGAACGATGCATCGCCGCCGCGCGGGTCCAGCTTGCCGAAGGGCAGGGGGCCGCCGGCGATGGGCAGGTCGGTCACCGCCACGTCGACGCCGGGACGCACCGGAATGGCCAGCTGCGCCGCGATCCGGTCCAGCGTTTCCAGGTTGCCGAAGATGCGGGTCTGCGCGCGATCTTCGGCCGACATGTCGGCGACGGCCTTCAGCGTGACCTCGGGGCCGACCCCGGCCGGGTCGCCAAGCGTGATGCCGATCATGGCGCGTCCTTCGGATAGGCGCCGGGCATCAGCCGGACATGGCGGATGGCGCGGCGATAAAGCGTATAGGCGATGTCGAGGCTGCCATCGGGCGCCTGCGACAGCGACGGGTAGGAAAGTTCCAGGTTCCTGCCGTCAAGACTGTCGTTCGAAAGGCAGGTTCCGGGGCTGTCCTCGACGACGATGCGCTGCGGGAAGGTCAATCCGCCGTCCTTCGAGAAGCAGAGCGACAGCGGCCCCCGCGGCACGCCCCAGACCGGCGTGCAGCCGCCGGTCGCCTGCGGCCGCGCATCCTCGCCCAGTTCGTCGTAGAGCGATATGCGCCGGTCCGGGCTCATCTCCGCGTTCACCGGATTGCAGACCATGGCGATCCGCCCGTCCGCCAGCCGGACCGCCGCGATCGAGGAATTGTTGTTCGGCACGTCGGTGGCCCGCGGCACGTCCCAGCTTTCGCCGCCGTCGCGGCTTTCGGTGCGGCAGACGAAATCGGCCTGCCGGCGGCGGAAGAAGGCGGCCAGATGCCGCCCGTCCGGCGCGCCCAGATCGACGATGGTCATGTGGACGCAGCCGGTGCTTGCGGGCACCTCGACCAGCCGCCAGCTCGCGCCCGCATCGGCCGAGATCGCCACCGAGGCGCGGTCGTGCCGCCCGGTCCATTGCGCGCCCGGCGTGGGCACGCAGTGAAACAGCGGCAGAAGCCAGGCGCCGTCGGGCCGGACATGGACGCCGCCGCGGATGAAGGTGCCGGGCGGCAGCGGCAGTTCGCGCGGGGCATGACCGGCCTCGCGCAGCACCACGGCGCATTCGTCCTGCCGCCCGCCGCGGGGCTGGGCCGTGTGCATGACGATCCGGCGGCCGCCGGGCGCAAGGAACTGCACCGGGTTCTGCTCGGACCGGTCGGGATCGTCGCTGATCCGTTCCGCCGCGCCCCAGATGCGCGTCCCGGGCTGAAGCCGCGACCGCCAGATGAATATGTCGGACTTGCCTTCAAGCGATCCGCCGAACCACAGGCAATCCAGCGTGCCGTCGGCGTGGCGCGACAGGAAGGCCGCGTGGTTCTGCACCGCGGGCGAGGGAAGGATCGCCTCGTCGCGGCCGGGCGCGGTGGCCGACAGGCGGCCGTCCATGCGCGCCGCGATCTCGGCAGGGGTGGGGACTGTGGCGTTCACGCGGGTTTCCTTGGGCAGACCGTCAGGGGCGGGGGCAGGGGGCGGCAGGCAACAGGCGGGGGCGCCTGCGGGCCGGCCCTGGATCGAACGCGGCGAAACTGCGTGACGAATCACAAGTTGTCAAGTTGGTGTTTATCTCATCGGTCCCGAATTTCGGGAAGGGAGTTACATTAAGTATATGTTTTAACATTATAAATAACAGAAACATCAGTTTATTTGTGAAATCGGCAGAACACATGTTGACAAGAATGATGTCGCAGGCGATGGTCTGCCCGCAATCTCAACCAGCGCCGGGCCTGTCGATGCCGCTTGCCACCCAGTCGAAGGCCGATGCCGGTGCGCGCGATCGCGCGGCGCTGGCGGGTGTCCTGCTGATGGTGGGCGTCGGGGTGATCAACGCCGCGGATGCGGTGATCGTCCGCCTGCTGGCGCGGGAGGTGCATCCCTTCATCATCGGCCTGACCCGGACCTCGTTCGGGCTGATGGTGATGCTGCCCTTCATTCTGGCGCGCCCGGGCATCCTGCGCACGCATTACCGGGTGATGCACGCGCTGCGCGCCGCGCTGAAGCTTGCGTCGCTGATCGCCGTCTTCTTCGCCCTTGCGGCGGCACCGCTGGCGGACGTGACCTCGATCGGCTTTGCCGCGCCGCTGTTCGTGACGGTGGGCGCCTGGTTCTTCTTCGCCGAACGCCCGCATCCGGTGCGCATCCTTGCCGTCCTTGTCGGCTTTGTCGGCGTCGTCATCGTGCTGCGCCCGGACTGGACCGGCGGCTTCCAGGTGTCGGCGGCGCTCGGCCTGGCACTTCTTGGCGCGCTGCTGACGGCGGTGATCCAGCTGATGCTGAAATCCATGGCCAGGCGCGATGCGACCGACACGCTGGTCGCCTGGAACCTTATCGTCTCCGTGCCGATCGCGGCGCTGCCGGCCCTGCTGGTCTGGCAGAACCCCAGCGCCTTTCACTGGGGCCTGCTGGCGGTGCAGGGCGCGCTGGGGGCGCTGAACCAGACCATGGTGACGCGGGCCTTCCAGCTGGCCGACGCCTCGCTCGTCGCCCCGATCGACTTCCTGCGCCTGCCGTTCGTCGCGGTCCTGGCCTTCGCCTTCTTCGGCGAGGTTGCCGGTCTTTCGACCTGGACGGGCGCCGCCATCATCTTCGTGGCGACCATGCTGATGGCCGCCACCCGGCGCGAACGCATCGTGCCGCGCGACCCGGACATGCCGACATGATGCCGGCGGCCATGATACCGGAGCGCGGGCGTTTGATAGCGAATTTGTATCACCGTGCATCAAGGCTGGCTATCCTCGCGCCATTTGATGCACTAATATATAAGAAATTGCCCCGCCGGGAGGAGAATCGGCCGGGCAGCGGGCCGGGTGTCGCAGCGCAACCGGACGCGCCTGCTAGAAGCTGTATCGCAAGGAGGAGAAATTGCGTCATACCACTGCAAGGCTGATGGGGGGGGTCGCGGCCCTTGTCCTCGCTGCTCCGGCCTGGGCCGAGGGCGAGATCACGATCGCGCTGAACGAAGAACTGGAACTGGTCGAGCCGTGCATGGCCTCGCAGTCGAACATCGGCCGCGTGATCCTGCAGAACATCAGCGAAACGCTGACCGAGCTTGACCCGACCAACGGCCAGCTGAAGCCGCGCCTGGCGGAAAGCTGGGAAGAGGTCGACGCCGACACCTGGCGTTTCAAGCTGCGCTCGGGCGTCACCTTCTCGGACGGCAGCGCCTTCGACGCCGCCGACGTGAAGCATTCGATGGAGCGGACGGTCAGCACGACCATCTCGTGCGAGATCGGCGCCAAGTTCTTCGGCGGCATGAAGATCGACGTCGCGGTCGTCGACGACACGACGGTCGAGATCACCTCGGACCCGGCACAGCCGATCCTGCCGCTGCTGATGTCGACCCTGACGATCGTGCCGTCGGAAACGCCGGTCGAGTTCGTGCAGACCCCGGTCGGCACCGGCCCCTATGTCCTTGCCGAATGGAATGCCGGGCAGAACATCATCCTGACCGCGCGCGAAGGCTATTGGGGCGAGGCGCCGCAGGTGACCAAGGCGACCTATGTCTTCCGCAGCGACGATGCGGTGCGCGCGGCCATGGTCGGCACCGGCGAGGCCGACATCGTGCCGCTGATCAACCAGAACGACGCCACCAACCCGGCGACCGATTTCAGCTATCCGAACTCGGAAACCACCTATCTGCGCGTCGACAACATGACCGCGCCCCTGAACGACATCCGCGTGCGCAAGGCGCTGAACCTGGCGATCGACCGCGATGCCTTCCTGGGCACGCTGATCCCGGCCGATGCGACCAAGGCGGTGCAGATGGTGGTGCCGACCACGCTCGGCTCGAACCCCGACCTGCAACCCTGGCCCTTCGATCCCGACCAGGCCAAGGCGCTTGTCGAGGAAGCCCGCGCCGCCGGCGTGCCGGTCGATACCGAGATCGAGATGGTCTGCCGGATCGGCAACTTCCCGAACGTGACCGAGGTCTGCGAGGCGCTGCAGCAGATGTTCGCCGATGTCGGGCTGAACGTGAAGCTGACGATGGTCGAGGTGGCCGAGTGGGTGCAGCTCTACTCCAAGCCCTTCGCCGAGGACCGCGGCCCCCGCATGGTCATGGCCATGCATGACAACAACCGCGGCGATCCCGTGTTCTCGATGTACTTCAAGTATGCCTGCGAGGGCCTGCAGTCCGGCCTCTGCGATGCCGACCTGGACAAGATGATCGCCGATGCCACCGCAGCCACGGGCGATGCCCGCGGACCGGCCTGGCAACCGGTGTTCAAGAAGGTTCACGAGGATCTGGTGGCCGACGTGTTCCTGTTCCACATGGTCGGCTTCAGCCGCGTGGCCGAGAAGCTGGACTTCGTGCCGACGATCGCGACGAACAGCGAACTGCAGCTGGCGCAGATCAAGTTCAAGTAGGCTGAACGACCTTGCGGGCGGCGGCCGCTGGCGGCCGCCCGCTTCATTTCCAGCCATGAGAGAAGGGGGGGCGATGCAGAAGTTTCTGACGAAACGCGCGATCGCAAGCGGCATCTCGCTGATGATCCTGGTCGTCCTGGTGTTCTTCCTGTCGCGGCTGACGGGCGACCCGACCGACCTTTACCTGCCCATCGACGCCAGCCTCGAGGCGCGCGAGAACTTCCGCGAAATCCACGGGCTGAACGATCCCCTGATCGTGCAGTTCGGCCGCTACCTTGGCGATCTGGTCACGCTGGACTTCGGCGACAGCATCCGCAAGTCGCGCCCGGCGCTGGAAGTGGTGCTTGAGGCGTTCAAGTGGACGCTGGCGCTTGCCCTGATCACCATCGCGCTGGTGTCGTTTGCCGCGATCGTCCTTGGCTCGCTGGCGGCCTTCAACGTCGGCGGCGTCTTCGACCGGATCGCCACCTTCTTCTCGCTGATCGGCGCCTCGGCCCCGGATTTCTGGATCGCCATCGTCGCCATCGTGCTTTTCTCGGTGAACCTCGGCTGGCTGCCGACCTCGGGCACGGGCACGGTATGGCACTGGGTGCTGCCGATCGCCGTCCTGTTCATCCGGCCCTTCGGGCTGATCCTTCAGGTCGTCCGCGGCAGCATGATCACCGCGCTTTCCTCGGCCTATGTGAAGACCGCCCGCGCCAAGGGGGTGAAGCCCCGCCCGGTGATCTTTGTCCACGGCCTGCGCAACGGCATGCTGCCGGTCGTCACCGTCATCGGCGACCAGGCGGCGGGGATGCTGAACGGCGCCGTGGTGGTCGAGTCGATCTTCGGCTTTCCCGGCGTCGGCAAGCTGATGATCGATTCGATCCTGCAGCGCGATTTCACCGTGGTCCTTGCCGCGATCATGGTGACCGCCTTCGCGATCTTCCTGATGAACATCCTGATCGACATCGCCTATGCGGTGCTTGATCCCCGCATCCGGTATTGAGGTGGCAATGACAGATACATCGCCCCTCCCCGTGACCCCCGCAACCGCAGAGAAAGGCCGCCTGCGCCGCTTTGCCGGCATGCTGCTGGCCGACAAGCCGGCGCTTGTGGCCGCCATCTTCCTGCTGGTCGTCCTGCTCTGCGCCGTCTTCGGCCCGATGCTCCTGGACGCGGTGGCCACGAAGCAGAACCTGCGCGCCCGCAACGCCCCGCCGTTCGACCCCTCGCTCGGCTGGATGGCCTTCCTTGGCGCCGATGCGCTGGGCCGGCCGCTTCTGCCGCGGATCATCGTTGCGGCGCAGAACACCATGATGATCGCGGCGGGCGCCGTTCTCGCCTCGATGGCGATCGGCTCCTGCCTCGGGCTGATCGCCGGCTATTCGCGCGGCCGCTGGGCGCAGATCATTCCGCGCCTTGCCGACGTGATCATGTCCTTCCCGTCGCTCTTGCTGGCGGTGATCGTGCTTTACATGCTGGAACCGTCGGCGGCGAACATCATCCTTGTCCTCGCCATCACCCGCATTCCGGTCTACCTGCGGACCGCCCGCGCCGAGGTGCTGGAAATCCGCGAACGCATGTTCGTGCAGGCGGCGCGCGTCATGGGCGCATCGGATGCTCGGATCGTCTTCCGCCACATCCTGCCGGTGGTGCTGCCCACGCTCCTGACCATCGCGACGCTGGATTTCGCCTTCGTCATGCTGGCCGAAAGCTCGCTTTCCTTCCTTGGCATCGGCATCCAGGCGCCCGAAGTGACCTGGGGCCTGATGGTCAGCCAGGGCCGGCCCTACCTGACCTCGGCCTGGTGGCTGTCGTTCTGGCCGGGCCTCGCGATCATCCTGACCACGCTCAGCCTGAACCTGCTGTCGAACTGGATGCGGGTGGCGCTGGACCCGCAGCAAAGCTGGCGGCTGGAAATCGGAGGCAAGAAGAATGGCTGACCATCTGCTTGAGGTCCGCAATCTTTCGGTGACGTTCCACACCGCCCGCGGCCCGGTCCGCGCCGTCAGGAACGTGTCCTGGCATCTGGACCGCGGCGAGGTTCTGGCCATCCTTGGCGAAAGCGGCAGCGGCAAGTCCGTCTCGGCCAGCGCCATCATGGACCTGATCGACTGCCCCCCGGGCGAGATCACCAGCGGCGAACTGCTGTTCGAGGGGCGCGACCTGCTGAAGATGGGTCGCGAGGCCCGCCGCGACATCAACGGCAAGCGCATCGCGATGATCTTCCAGGATCCGCTGTCGCACCTGAACCCGGTCTACACCGTCGGCTGGCAGATCGAGGAGACTATGGTCATCCACGGCACGCCACGCGCCACGGCGCGACGCGAGACGGTGGCGCTTCTGGCCAAGGTCGGCATCCCCGATCCGCAGCATTCGGCCGGCAAGTATCCGCACCAGTTTTCGGGCGGCCAGCGGCAGCGCCTGATGATCGCGATGGCGCTGGCGCTGCGCCCCGACATCCTGATCGCCGACGAGCCGACCACCGCGCTCGACGTGACGGTGCAGGCGCAGATCCTGGACCTGCTGGAAAAGCTGCAGGAGGAAACCGGGATGGGCCTTCTCCTCATCACCCATGACCTTGGCGTCGTCGCCGAAGTGGCCGACCGCGTGGTGGTGATGAACGGGGGCGAGATCGTCGAGCAGGGCACGGCGGCCGATGTCTACGCCAATCCGCAGCACCCCTATACCCGCAAGCTGATTGCCGCCGCGCCCGGCAAGGGCGAGATGCCCGCCGACCGCGACCGGGTCGAGCCGCTGCTGTCGGTGACCGGGCTTTCCAAAGTCTATGGCGGCTTCACCGCGCTGCAATCGGCCGATTTCGAACTGGCCGAGGGCGAGACGGTCGCCATCGTCGGCGAAAGCGGATCGGGCAAGTCGACGCTGGCCAAGTGCCTGCTGCGGCTGGAGGAACCCACCGCGGGCCGCGCCATGTACAAGGGGCGCGATCTCTTCCGGCTGAGCCCGCGCGAGCTATACCAGATGCGCCGCGACATCCAGATGGTGTTCCAGGACCCGACGCAAAGCCTGAACCCGCGCATGTCGGTCTATGATCTGGTGTCCGAGGCCTGGGTGATCCATCCCGAAATCCTGCCGAGGGATCGCTGGCGCGCCCGCGTGGCCGAACTGCTGGAGCAGGTCGGGCTCAGCCCCGAACACTTGCACCGCTACCCGCACCAGTTTTCCGGCGGCCAGCGGCAGCGCATCGCCATCGCCCGCGCGCTGGCGCTGGAGCCGCGCGTCATCATCTGCGACGAGGCGGTATCCGCGCTGGACGTGTCGATCCAGGCGCAGGTGATCGAGCTTCTGGCCGACCTGCGGCGCCGGCTGGGCCTCTCATATGTCTTCATCGCCCATGACCTGCCGGTGGTGCGCGATTTTGCCGACCGGGTGATCGTGATGCAGGGCGGCCGGATCGTCGAACAGGGCACGGTGCGCCAGATATTCGAGGCCCCGCGCGAGACCTATACGAAGAACCTGCTTGCCGCCTCGCTTGACCCCGATCCGCAGGTGCAGGCCGAACGCCGCGCCGCCCGCCACGCCGAGAGAGTGCCCGCATGACGAAACCCGACGTCCTGGTCCTTTACCCCACGCTCAAGCCGCAGATGGCGGTGCTTGAGGCGACCTATACGCTGCACCGCTATGACCTTGCCGATGCCGCGGGGAAAGAGGCCATGCTTGACGGGCCGGGCCGGCGCTGCCAGGCGATCGTGACCAACGGCCATGCGGTGCTGACCCGCGCGATGATCGACCGGCTGCCGGCCTTGAAGGTGGTGGCCTGTTCCAGCGCCGGGTATGAGACGATCGACGTGGCGGCGCTGAGCGAGCGCGGCATCAAGCTGACGAATACTTCCGACGCGCTCTTGGACGATGTGGCCGACATGGCGATCCTGCTGACACTGGCCTCGCGCCGCAGCCTGATTGCCGGCCATGCCTATGTCGCCTCGGGCGACTGGGGCCGGAAGGGGATGTTCCCGCTGCAATCGGCGCTGAAGGGCAGGAAGCTGGGCATCGTCGGCATGGGCAAGATCGGCCAGGCCATCGTGACCCGCGCGCAGGCCATGGGCATGGAGGTCAGCTATTTCAGCCGGACGCAGAAGCCCGGTCTGGGCATTGCCTTCCAGCCCGATTTGCTGGCGCTGGCCGGCTGGGCCGACATCCTGATCGCCATCGTTGCCGGCGGGCCCGGCACGAAGAACCTGATCGACGACCGGGTGATCCGCGCCCTGGGTCCGCAGGGCACGCTGGTCAATGTCAGCCGCGGCACGGTTGTCGATGAAACCGCGCTGATCGCCGCCCTGAAGGATGGCAGCCTTGGCGCCGCGGCGCTGGATGTCTACTGGAACGAGCCGAACCCCGATCCCGCGCTGACCGCGCTGCCGAATGTGACGCTCTTCCCGCACCACGCCAGCGGCACGGTCGAGACGCGGGCGGCCATGGCGCAGCTGGTGGTCGACAACCTTGCCGCACATTACGCCGGCCGGCCGCTTCTGACCGCCGTCAACTGATGCGGGCGCTGGTCACCGGCGCCAGTTCCGGCATCGGCCAGGCGATCGCGGCCGGGTTGCTGGCCTCTGGCTGGCGGGTGACGGCGCTTTGCCGGTCGCGGCCCGACCTGGCCGCGGTGGATCACCTCGCCGTCGATCTGGCCGATCCTCAGGCGACGCGGGCGGCGCTGCAGGGCCTTGGCGGCTTTGACGCGGTGATCCATGCGGCGGGCCTGCTGCGCGTCGGCCGGCACGATGCGATGGACCTGACCGATGGCGCCCGGATGTGGCGGCTGCATGTCGAGGTTGCCGCCGAACTGGTGCAGGCGCTGGCGCCCGGCATGCCGGATGGTGGCCGCATCGTGCTGATCGGCAGCCGCGTCGCCGGCGGCGCGGCGGGGCGGTCGCTTTACGCGGCGTCGAAATCGGCGCTGGTCGGGTTTGCCCGGTCCGTCGCCGCCGAACTGGCGCCGCGCGGCATCACCGTCAACGTCGTGGCTCCCGGCGCCACCGACACGCCGATGCTGGCCGATCCGGCCCGCAGGTTCGAACCGCCGCGCCTGCCGCCGATGGGCCGGCTGATCCAGCCGCAGGAGATTGCCGGAACCGTCGCCTTCCTGCTGTCGCCCGCCGCGCGCAGCCTGACCGGCCAGCAGATCGTCATCTGCGGTGGCGGGTCGCTCTGACCGGGATCACGAGGTGAAGAACTGCGGATGCTCGGCGCGCAGCAGGTCAAGCCGGTTCAGCGTCTGGCTCAGGTGCTTGCGCAGGGCGTCCTTGGCGGCCTCGGGGTCATGCGCCTCGATCGCCGAGATGATGTGGCGATGCCCTTCCAGGATGTGCCTGATCTTGCCCGGCCCCGGCAGATCCAGCCGGCGCAGGCGGTTCAGGTGGCCGGACCTCGCGCGCAGAAGCGCATAGAGGCCCGGCTGCCCGGCGCCGGCGATCATGGTCTGGTGAAACAGCTCGTCCAGTTCCTGGAATGCGGGCAGCTCGGCCGGGTTGGCCGCCAGCGCCTCCTGCAGCGCAAGGATCGTGCGCAGCCGTGCGGCCAGCGCGGGATCGGCCGCCTCGGCCAGCCGCCGCACCACCTCGGTCTCGACTGCCAGCCGCAGGAAATGCGCCTCGCGGATCTGTGCCGGGTCGATCCGGGTGACCACGGTCCGCGACTGGGGATAGATGTCGACCAGCCCTTCGGATTCCAGCTTCTGCAGTGCCTCGCGCAGGGGGGTCTGGCTGACGTTGTATTCCGACGCCAGGTCGCTGCGCGACAGCACCGTGTCGGGCGGCAGGTCCATCAGGATGATGCGGTGGCGCAGGGAATCAAGCGTCCGCGCCGCGGCCGATTGCGGTGTTGCCGCCGAGGCAAGCCCCAGCGCACCGAACCGGTGCAGCACTTCGGCAAGCTGGGTATCGTCCGCCATTCCGGCCCCCTGTCGGCGCCCCGTCCCGTTGGACAAAGTGTTTCACGGTGTAATGCGGGTTGCAACATTTGGCAAACTAATATATTAGTCCTGTATGATAGAAGCTGCGGCAGCACCGATGTCGCCACCGCACCCCGGGGGAGGGGACAATGAAGGAATACAAGGATTTGCGCTCGGCCCGCTGGTTCGCGCCGGACGACCAGCGGTCCTCGGGGCACCGGTCCCGCACCATGCAGATGGGCTATGATCCGAAGGACTGGGAAGGCAAGCCGGTCATCGCGATCATCAACACCTGGTCGGACGCGCAGCCCTGCCACATGCATTTCAAGGACCGCGTCGAATGGGTCAAGCGCGGCGTCCTGCAGGCCGGCGGCTTCCCGGTCGAACTGCCGGCGCTGTCGCTTTCGGAAAGCTGGGTCAAGCCGACCACGATGATGTATCGCAACATGCTGGCGATGGAGACGGAAGAGCTGCTGCGCAGCCATCCCGCCGATGGCGCGGTGCTGATGGGCGGCTGCGACAAGACCACGCCGGCACTGGTCATGGGGGCGCTGTCGGCGGGCTATCCGTTCATCTACCTGCCCGCCGGGCCGATGCTGCGCGGCAACTATGCCGGCCGCTACCTGGGGTCGGGCACCGACATGTTCAAATACTGGGACGAACGCCGCGCCGGCACCATCACCAAAGAGGAATGGCTGGGGATGGAGGCGGGGATCGCCCGGTCGAACGGCCATTGCATGACCATGGGCACCGCCAGCACCATGACCGCCATCGCCGAGGCGATGGGCCTGTCGCTGCCCGGCGCATCGTCCATTCCGGCGCCGGACGCCAACCACCAGCGCATGTCGGCCGAATGCGGCCGCCGCATCGTCGACATGGTCAGGGAAGACCTGACGCCCGGCAAGATCGTGACGCAGAAGGCGGTTGAAAACGCGGTGACCGTCGCCATGGCCACCGGCTGTTCCACCAACGCGATCATCCACCTGATCGCCATGGCCCGCCGCGCCGGCGTTCCGCTGGAACTGGACGATCTGGACCGGATCGGCCGCACCACGCCGGTGATCGCCAACATCCGCCCCTCGGGCAAGGACTATCTGATGGAGGATTTCTTCTACGCCGGCGGCATCCGCGCGCTGATGCGGCAGCTGGGCGACAAGCTGCATCCCGAACCGGTCACGGTGACCGGCCGCCCGCTGGTCGAGGGGCTGCAGGACGCGCCGATCTGGAACGACGACGTGATCCGCCCGCTGTCGAACCCGGTCTACCACGAAGGCTCGCTTGCGGTGCTGAAGGGCAACCTCTGCCCCGACGGCGCCGTGATCAAGCCCGCCGCCTGCGACCCGAAGTTCCACCGCCACACCGGGCCGGCGCTGGTGGCCGACAGCTATCCCGACCTGAAGAAGATCATCGACGATCCCGACTATCCGATGACGCCGGACACGGTGCTGGTCCTGCGCAACGCCGGGCCGCAGGGCGGGCCGGGCATGCCGGAATGGGGCATGATCCCGATGCCGAAGGCGCTTCTGAAACTGGGGTTGCGCGATATGGTCCGCATATCCGACGCGCGGATGTCCGGCACCTCGTTCGGGGCCTGCGTCCTGCATGTCGCGCCCGAAAGCTGGATCGGCGGGCCGCTGGCGCTGCTGCAGACGGGCGACATGGTCGAACTCGACATCCCGGCCCGCAGCCTGAACATGCTGGTGCCGGAAGCCGAGATCGCCGCCCGCCGCGCCGCCTGGACCGCGCCCGCGCCGCGCTATGCCCGCGGCTATGGCCATGTGTTCAACAGCCATGTGGAACAGGCCGACAAGGGCTGCGACTTCGACTTCCTCCGCACCGATTTCGGTGCCGCGGTGACCGAGCCGGTGATCCACTGATGCCGCGCATTGCCGCGGCCGATCTGACGGCCTTCGCCCGGGCGCTGTTCGGCTCGGCCGGGCTCGCGGATCACCTGGCCCAGGCCACGGCCGAGGTGCTGGTCGAGGGCGACCTCATCGGCCACGACACCCATGGCGTTGGCCTGCTGCCCTGGTATCTGGAGGAACTTTCCGCTGGAAGGATGGCGGCGTCGGGCAGCCACGATGTCGTCGCCGACCGCGGGGCCACCTTCGTCTGGGACGGCCGCCTGCTGCCCGGCGCCTGGCTCTTGCGGCAGGCGCTGGGCGTGGCGGCCGACCGGGTGGCGCAGCATGGCGTCGTCACCGGCGCGATCCGCAACTGCCACCATACCTGCGCGCTTTCGGCCTTCATGCGGCCGCTGACCGACCGCGGGCTGATCGTGCAGCTGTCGGTGTCGAACCCGGCGGCCAGCCGGGTGGCGCCCTATGGCGGCACGGCGCCGCTTCTGACGCCGAACCCGGTCGCGGCCGGCTTCCCGACCAGGGGCGACCCGGTGCTGATCGACGTTTCCGCCTCGATCACCACGACGACGATGACACAGAACCTGGCGCGCGCGGGCGGCCGCTATCCCGAGGACTGGCTGCTGACGGCCGACGGCAGGCCGACCAGCGACCCCAAGGAACTGACAGAACGCGGCGGATCGCTGATGCCGCTTGGCGGCGCGCTGAAGGGGCACAAGGGATACGGCCTGGCGCTGATGGTCGAGCTGCTGGGGCAGGGGCTTTCCGGCAAGGGCCGCGCCAACACGCCGACCGGGCCGATCGCGCAAAGCGCCTTCCTGCAGGTGATCGACCCGGCGGCATTCGCCGGCCTTGATGCCTTCACCGAGCAGTCCGAACATCTGGCGCAGGCCTGCCGGGCGAACCCGCCCGCCGATCCGGCCCATCCGGTCCGCGTGCCCGGCGACAGTGCCGCGGCGAAACGGCGGCGCGGGCTGGCCGAAGGGGTGCCGGTGGCCGATGCGGTCTGGACGCGGCTTGTGGCGCTGGCCGAAGCGGCGGGGGTTGCCGTTCCCGGCTGACGGGCACAGACGAAACGCCCGGCCGCAGCTTGCTGCGCTGGGTGGTTTCGTCTTTCCGGGCGGTCAGCGCCCGGTCTTCTGCCGCCATTCGGCATAGGCCGCCTGTGCCGCATCGGTCGTCGGCGGGTAAAGCCCGATCACCGCCGCACCGTCCAGCACGCGCTCCAGCACGAAATCCTCGAAGCTTTCCATGCCGGTGCATTCCTCGGCGATCTCGTCGGCCAGATGCGCCGGGATCACCATCACCCCGTCGTTGTCGCCCACCAGCACATCGCCCGGAAAGACCGGCGCATCGCCGCAGGAAACCGGAACGTTCAGGTCAAGCGCCTCGTGCAGCGTCAGGTTGGTCGGCGCCGAGGCGCGCTGGCAATAGGCCGGCATCTCCAGCTTGCCGATCCCCTCGACATCGCGGAAGCCGCCGTCCGACACCACGCCCGCACAGCCGCGCATGGCCAGCCGGGTGACAAGGATCGACCCGGCCGAAGCGGCGCGCGCGTCTTTGCGGCTGTCCATTACCAGCACATGTCCGGGCGGGCAGGTTTCCACCGCCACGCGCTGCGGATGGTCGGCGTTCCGGAAGACGGTGATCGGGTTCCGGTCCTCGCGCGCGGGAATGTAGCGCAGGGTGAAGGCCTGCCCCACCATGTTGCGGCCCTTCCAGGCGACCGGGACCACGCCCTGGATGAACTGCTGCCGCAGCCCGCGCTTGAACAGCGCCGTCGCGATCGAGGCCGTCGAGACCTTCATCAGCCTGTCGCGCGTTGCCGTGCCTAGAACATAGCCTGCCATACCGTCCTCCCTGGGTCGGCGGCATGATACACTAATATATTAGATTGGCAAGCGGCCCTCAGACCGGCTTGCCGACCGGCACGATGTGGTTGTCCCAGGCCACCGCTGTGCGCGACAGCAGCAGCAGGGCATCCGTCGTCGCCCGCCAGAAGTTTCCCGCGCCGTCGCTGGCCATGAAATCCGCGCCCAGCGGCGCGAGGCCGCAGACATCGGCGCGGCGATGGGTGGCAAGCGGCGCGCCTTCGGCGGAAAAGATCATCACTGCGCCGCCCTTGGGCGAACTGATGGCGATCTTGCCGCCGGCCGCGGCGATCGACCCGGCATAGCCCCGCATGGTGAACATCTCGGCCTCGACCGGCGGGCACAGCACCGGGGCCGCGCCGGGCGACCAGCGACCCAGCTGCGGCACCGGCTCGGCCGGGTCGCCTTCCCATTGCATCGCGAAGGCCACCCCATCGGCCAGCAGCGCCAGATGGCGGATCGAGTTCTGGTGCAGGCCGGCGGGCAGTTCCGCCATGTCGACAAGCGCGCCATCCGCGGACAGCAGTGCAAGGTTCGGCCGCATCCCGGCGATGTTCAGCTTGGTGCGGTCCTTCGGATCGGTGCGGATGCCGCCGTTCGCCACCACGATCCTGCCGTCGGGCAGGCGTTTCAGGTCATGCGGGCCGATCCCGCCGCTGGCCCATTCGCCGATGCGGGCGAACCCCCCGGTCTCCCACAGGCCGATGCGGCCCTCGGAAGTGTCGGCGACGACCTCGGATGTCATCAGCAGCGCGCCATCGGCCGAAAAGGCGCCATGCCCGTTGAACTGCCGCCCCCCGGGCGGGGTCAGGCGGTGGGCGACCGCGCCGGTGATGCAGTCAAGGACCAGCGCGAAGGTGCCCGGCCGCCGGGCGAAGGCCACGGCCAGCGGCCGGCCCGTATGCGCCGCGGCGGCATGGCCGCGGCCCGGCAGCGGGATGGTGAAGATGCTTTCGCCGGCCTCGTCGACGCCATGCAGCACATGGTCCTCGCCAGACTTTCCGGCGGCAAGATAGGCGGGACTGCCCGCGTCCGCCCAGCCGGGGCGGGGCAGCGACAGTGCGGCAAGACCGGCAAGGAAACCGCGGCGGCTGGTCATCGGTCAATCTCCGTCGGCGGCGTTGAAGCCAAGGTCCACGCCCAGGGCGCCCGCCACCTCGGCCAGGGCCGTGTCGCGCGCGGCGCCGATCGCCTGCTGCAGGATTTCGATCTTCAGCCGCGATCCGGGCTCCGCCGCGCCGGCGAAGACCGGATCGTCCAAGGCTTCGGCCAGCGCGATCGCGTGGTCATAGGCCGCCATCGTCCGGACCGCCCCGGGCGAAAGCGACGCCGTCATGTCGCGCAGCGCCACCAGCGACAGCGCGACATGGCGCAGCGACCGGCCCGCGGCCCGCGCCTCGGCCAGTTCCGGCCGGGGCCGGTCGAACGTGCCCAGGGGCCGGCCAAGCCGCTGGTCCTTGTCGAATTCAAGCCCGGTCATGATCTGGGTGAATACCGCCTGCCGCGCCTCGTTCTCGGACAGGTAGATGGTGTTCTCCGGCTGGCCCGCGGTCAGCACCACATCGGCAAAGCCGTCCGCCCAGGCTTCGTTCACCTCGTGCGCCATGCGGGCAAGGTCGTCGGCCGTGGCGCGGATCAGCGGGCAGGGATCGGCCTCGAAGGGTGCGGCGGGATAAAGCAGCCGCTCAAGCCCGGAAAACCCGCGCGCGGCAACCGACTGTTCGGCAAAGCTTTCCGGCGCCAGCACCGCCGGACCGGCGGCCAGCAGCGCCTTCTGCGCCTTGGCGCCAAGGGCCTTGGGATCGGGCCAGAAGGCGATGGCCAGCGACCGGCCCTCATCCTCGACCGGGCCGAAGCGCAGGTGCGAGACGGCGATCCAGGCATCCCAGGCGGCCTGGAAGGCGGGGCGTAGCGCTTCGGCCGCGCAGGTTTCGGCGGATTGTGCGGCCAGCGCCGCCGCCGCCGCGTCAAAGGCCGCATAGCCGGGAAGGATGCGCTCCCGCACCACCTCCGGGTAATCCGCGCGGGCCGGGCCGGCGGTCAGCACAAGGACGGCAAGCCAGATGCCGTGGCGCATGTTCAAAGGCTCTCCAGAAAGGCGACGAGCGCGGCCCTCTCCTCGGCTGGAAGCGCCATGAAACCGTCCCGCGGTCCCTGCGCCTCGCCCCCGTGCCAGAGAATCGCCTCGGTCAGGTTGCGCGCGCGCCCATCGTGCAGGAACTGGCTGTGCCCGGAAACCTGTGCCGTAAGCCCGATGCCCCAAAGCGGCGGCGTCTTCCATTCCTGCCCGGACGCCCGGCCTTCCGGCCGGTTGTCGGCAAGGCCCGGACCCATGTCGTGCAGCAGCAGGTCGCTGTAGGGCCAGATCAGCTGAAAGCTCTGCTCGGGCCGGTCCTTCAGCCGGTGGGTGACGAATTTCGGATTGTGGCAGCCGGTGCAGCCCAGCCCGTAGAACAGCGCCTTGCCCTGCAGCACGCGCGGATCGTCGACCGCGGTCCGTTCGGGCACGCCCAGGTTGCGGGAATAGAAGGTCACCAGGTCAAGGCTTTCGCCATCGACCTCAAGCCCGTCGCGCACGCCGTCTTCCTGGCCGATCGCGCCCGACCGGCAGCCGGACTGCGCCGCCGTGCAATCGCCGTGCGGATCGGGATGCAGCGGCGTGGAAAGCCCCATGTCGCCCGAGAACGCACCCGCCGACTGTTCCTTGACCGAAGGCGCCCCGGCCTTCAGCCCGAACCGGCCCAGCATCGGCACGCCGAATTCGGCCGAAGGCACGATCTGCACCCGGCCGGAAATCCCGTCGCCATCCGCGTCGTCCGGATCGGCAAGCGCCAGGATATCTGCCGCCGGGATTGCCTCGATCAGCCCGAGGCCGATCATCTGCGGCGCCACCCGCGGGCTGAGCATCAGCTCATGCCTTGGCGCGCCCTGTCCGGGATCGGCAAAGGCATAGGCCGGATCGCGCAGCGTGACGACGGTGCCGTCCGGGAAGGTGACCGGCAGGTCGGCGTAGGTCACCTCCATCCGCCCCTCGGCCAGCTGCCCGGGTGCCGCCAGATCCTGCAACTGGCCGCCATAGACCGGGTCGGGCTGTGTCGCCAGCCATTCGGCAATGCCCTCGGGCGCCGGGCCGCCGGGCACCGACAGCCGCAGGAACATCGAGACGCGCCCATCCTCCGGCCCTTCCGGCGGATGGCCGCGCCCGTCCTTCAGGTGGCAATCCTGGCAGGCGCGGGCATTGTAGTAGGGGCCAAGCCCGTCGGACGCCCGGGTCGAGGCGGGAGCGGCGACCCAGGTCTTGCGGAAAAGCGCATTCCCGAGCTTGAAGGCCATCTCGCCCTCGACCGGCATGTTGTCCGAGAATTGCGAGAACGCATCCGCCGTTGCCGTCCGCCGCACGGTCGCGGCGCCACCGGGCTTGGCCTCGTAGGGTTCGGCCTTGCTGAAATCGACCGGCGGCGCAAGGACACCGGCGATGCGCGCCGCTTCCTCGGCGGTGCGGGGCAGGCTGTCCAGATGCGGGTCTTCAAGCGACTGGCCGGCGGCGGGAAGTGCTGCGGCCAGCAGGGCGGCTAGGGAAAAGCGGCGAAGCATCCTCATGGCTCCTTTCGCCGCCTTGGTGATCCCCTTTTCCGACGCTTTCAATCGGAAAACGTGGCCTGCGGCATTCCTCCGCAGGCCACCTGCCGGTCACTGGAAGACGGCCGACGGGTTGTCGAGGCTGTCGGATCCTTCAAAGGTGATCTTCGAAAGGCCGAGCGCCGCCACCGCGCGTTCGATCGAGGCGGTCTGCGTCACCAGCGCGTTCACCGCGCCCATGATCAGCGCCTCGCCCTCGGCATTGCCGGGCGCCAGCATCATGTCATAGGCGAATCCGCCCTCGGCCGCGGTCTTGATCGCGGCGAGCGCCTCGACCGATGCGTCAAGCTCGGCTTTCAGCTGGGTGTCGACGCCGGCGTCCTTCTCGGCCACCAGATCGGCAAGCGACGGGCCTTCGACGGTGGAACCGTCGATCCGCGCATAGCTGCCCAGGTAGACGTTCCGCACGCCAAGCCCGTCATAATAGTGGCTGTTGTGGGTGTTGTCCGAGAAGCAGTCATGCTCTTCCTCGGGGTCGTTCAGCATCAGGCCCAGCTTCATCCGCTCGCCCGCCTGTTCGCCGTAGGAAAGGCTGCCCATGCCGGTCAGCATTGCCAGAAGGCCGGCACCGGGGTCGGTCGTCACGGCGGCGCGCGCCGCGCCCCCCTCGGCCCATTGCGCGGCCATGAACTCAAGGTCGCTGACCAGCAGGTCGGTCGCCGCCACCAGATAGGCCGCGCGGCGGTCGCAGTTGCCGCCGGTGCAGCCATCGCCCTGGACGAAATCGGTATAGGGCCGCTTGCCGTTGCCGGACTCGGTGCCGTCCAGGTCCTGGCCCCAGAGCAGGAATTCGATGGCGTGATAGCCCGAGGCGACATTGGCCTCGATCCCGTCGGCTTCCTGCAGCGTGTCCGAGATCAGCGCCGGCGTGATCACGGTCGCATCGACCTCGGTCCCGGAAAGGGTGAACTTGGGCGTGGCGATCACGTTCAGCCCGGCAAGCGCATTCTCTTCGTTCTGGGCCGAACCTTCGGCGACATAGTCGATCAGCCCCTCGTCCAGTGGCCAGGCGTTCACCTTGCCTTCCCAGTCGTCCACGATCGGGTTGCCGAAGCGGAACACCTCGGTCTGCTGATAGGGAACGCGGGCGGCAAGCCAGGCGGTTTTCGCCGCGGCCAGCGTCTCGTCCGAAGGCGTGGCGACCAGGGCGGCGACCGCCTCTTTCAGCGCGTTGGCGGTGGTCAGGCTGTCGCCATAGCCGGCGGCGGCGATGTCGGCATAGGTCGCGACGACGGCGGCCGGATCGGCGGCAAGGGCGGGGGTGGTCAGCGCGGTTGTCAGCGCCAGCGCGGCAGCGATGCGGTTCATGGGGTTCCTCTCAGGCCAGGGCGGCGTGCTTGTCCGGAAGCGGGCCGCGAACACGATTGCGGGATCGGCCCGGCCGCGACAGGCAGGGTCACCGCCTATTTCCGACAAAAACAATAAGACGTAAAGCCCCAACCCGCAGCACCCGGGCGATGCCGCCCGACCGGGCAAACGCGGCCGGCCGGCTTCACGTTCTGCGGAGAGGGGCTTTTTCTCATTTGCGGATCACCTATCATGCCGCGAAAGTGCCGTTGCCGGATCGTCCGCCGCGCCGCATCCCGGGCGATCTTCCAGCGTTTCCAGTCACCGGTCGCGGCGCGCCGTGATCGGGCCAGAAAGGGCAAGCGAACCGGATGAAACCAGCATGAGGATGGTGACCCAGCTTGTTGCCGTTGCGGTCCTTTTCGCTGCTGCCGTTCCCTTGGCGGCAAGGTTCGTTCCCGGCTCGCGCCCCTGGCTGGACCGGGCCGGCCTTCTGGCGCCGCTGGCGCAGATCGGCGTGCTGCCGGCCGAGGCCGCGGTTGACGGGGGTGATCAGGGTGGCGGTCAGGGCGGCGGCGATACCCAGGTCGTCGCGGCGCCGGCCGACATTCAGGCGCTGCGCGATGTCGTCACCGCCATCGGCTCGGCCGAGGGGGCGCGGTCGGTCGTCCTCCTGCCCGAGATTTCCGGCCGGGTGACGGCGATCCATGCGACGCCCGGCGAACGGGTCGAGGCGGGGGCGATCATCCTTGATCTCGATTCCGGCACGGCCGAACTGATGGTGGCGCGGGCGCAGCTGGTGTTCGACGACGCGCAGGCGACGATTCGCCGCATGGAACGGCTGGCCGGGTCGGGCACGGTGACCGACCTCCAGCGCCAGGATGCCGAACTGGCGCTGCGCACCGCCGAACTGGCGCTGCGCACGGCCGAGCGCGACCTGGCCGACCACAGCCTCAGGGCGCCGGTCGCGGGCTTCGTCGGCCTGATCGAGGTGCAGCCGGGCGACCTGGTCACCCCGGCGACGGCGGTGACGCGGATCGAGGACCGGTCGAGCCTGATCGTCGATTTCCGGGTGCCCGAACGGGTGGCAAGCCTGATCGCGGTCGGCGACCCGGTCGAGGCAAGCCCGGTCTCGCAGCCGGGCAAGACCATCGCCGGGCGCATCCTTGCCGTCGACAACCGCGTGGACGAGGCCAGCCGCACGCTGCGCGCCCAGGCGGCCATCGGCAATGACGACGACGCCCTGCGCGCCGGCATGGCATTCCGCATCACCTTTGCCTTCACCGGCGGCGACTATCCGGCCGTCGATCCGCTGGCGATCCAGTGGGGGTCGGACGGCGCCTTTGTCTGGCTGGTGCGCGCCGGCAAGGCCGAACGCCTGCCGATCCGCATCCTGCAGCGCAACGCCGATGCGGTCCTGATCGAGGCGGCCCTTCGGCCCGACGATCTGGTGGTGACCGAAGGCGTGCAGAGCCTGCGCCCCGGCGCCGCCGTCACCGTCATCCCCGGACCAAGGAGTTGAGCGTGGAAGGCAGGCCCGACGCACCGGAAGCCGGCCACCTGCGCCACGCCGCCGCCGCGGCCGGGCAGGGCACGGCGCTGTTCATCCGCCGGCCGATCCTTGCCTTCGTCCTGAACGCGCTGATCGTGATCGCCGGCCTTGCCGGCCTGCTGGGCGCGGATGTGCGGGAACTGCCGAACGTCGACCGGCCGGTCGTCACCGTCTCGACCAGCTATTCCGGCGCCGCGCCCGAAACGATCGACCGCGAGGTGACGGCAGTGATCGAGGGCGCGGTCAGCCGGGTGGCGGGCGTCAGGTCGATCTCGTCCTCCTCGCGCTTCGGATCAAGCCGTGTCACCGTCGAGTTTCGCGACGATGCCGATCTCGACAGCGCCGCCACCGATCTGCGCGATGCAGTGGCGCGGGTCCGGAACAGCCTGCCCGACGAAGCCGACGAACCCCGGGTGGTCAAGGCCGACGCCGATTCCGACGCCATCCTGCGGATCGCCGTCACCTCGCCGCGCCGCAGCGCCGAAGACCTGACCCGCCTGGTCGAGGAACTGGCCGAGACGCGGCTTCTGGCGGCGCCCGGCGTGGCCGACCTGCAGATTTTCGGCGACCGCGGGCTGGTCTTCCGCGTCGACGTCGACCTGATGCAACTCGCCGCCCGCGGCCTGACGCTGGCCGACCTGCGCACGGCCCTTGGCGATGCCGCCTTCGACGCGCCCGCCGGCGCGCTGAGTTCGGACCGGCAAAGCCTGATGGTGCGCACCACCGCGGCGATCCGCAGCGCGGCCCAGATCGAGGCGCTGACCGTCGCCGGCAACGTCCGGCTGGGCGACGTGGCGCAGGTGACGCTGGGGCCGGAACCGGGCGCCTCGGTCCTGCGGTCAAACGGCGAGACGGGGATCGGCCTTGGCATCATCCGGCAGGCGAACGGCAATTCGCTGGCCATCTCGGCCGCGGTGCGCGAGGTGGTGGCCGATCTGCAGCCGCTCTTGCCCGCGGACGTCAAGATGTTCATCACCTCGGACAGCGCCGATTTCATCGAGGGCGCGATCCACGAGGTCGAGATCGCGATGGGCCTTTCGGTGCTGATCGTGACGGCGGTGATCTTCCTTTTCCTGCGCGACGCGCGGGCGACGCTGATCCCGGTCATCGCGATCCCCGTCGCGCTGACCGGGACGCTGGCGGCGATCTGGCTGGTCGGGTTTTCCGTCAACATCCTGACGCTGCTGGCGCTGGTCCTGGCCACCGGGCTGGTGGTCGACGATGCGATCGTCATCCTTGAAAACATCGTCCGGCGCCGGTCCGAGGGGATGGGCGCGCGCGCGGCGGCGGTTCTGGGCACGCAGCAGGTGTTCTTCGCCGTCATCGCCACGACGACGACGCTGGTCGCGGTCTTCGTGCCCCTGTCCTTCCTGCCCGGCCAGACCGGCGGCCTGTTCCGTGAATTCGGCTTCACCCTGGCGATCGCCGTCCTGCTGTCGGCGGTGACGGCGCTGACGCTGTGCCCCGTCCTTGCCGCGCGGATGCTGAGGCCCGAGGATACCCGCCGCCGCGGGCCGGTGGCGCGTCTGGGCGACGGGCTTGCCTGGCTTTATGCCGTCACGCTGCGGCGCGTGCTGAATGCGCCCATCGTCGCCGTCGCCGTCGCGGTCCTTTTTGCCGCGGCCGCCGTCGCCAGCTTCCCCTCGCTCCGGCAGGAACTGACCCCGGCCGAGGACCGCGCCGGCGTCTTCCTCTCGGTGCAGGCGCCGCAGGGCGTGTCGCTGGACTATATCGACGGCAAGATGCGCGAGATCGAGGCGCTGGTCGAACCCCTGCGCGAAACCGGCGAGGTGGTCAGCGTTTTCGCCAGCGCCGGCATGGGCGGCACGTCGAACCGCGGCTTCGTCGTCGTCACCCTGGCCGACTGGGCCCTGCGCGAGCGGACCCAGTCCGAGATCGTCGCCGAACTGAACGGGGCGCTGCGCGATGTGGTGGGCGTGCGCGCCTTCGTCGGGCAGCCGAATTCGCTGGGCATCCGCGGCGCGGGGCAGGGGCTTACCTTCGCGCTGGTGGGCGATGATTATGGCCGTCTGGCCGAAACCGCGCGCGCCCTTGTCGCGCGGATGGAAGAGCAGCCGGGCTACGGGCAGGTGCGGATCGGCTATGACACGACCCAGCCGCAGCTGTTCATCGAGATCGACCGCGCGCGGGCCGAAGACCTGGGCATCAGGATCGACGGTCTGGCCGAGGCGCTGCAGGCGGTGCTGGACGGCCGGACGGTCGGAACCCTGTTCCTTGACGACGACAGTTTCGACATCCGCCTGATCTCGACCGCGGAACCGGTGAACGATCCGGGCGATCTGGAGCGTATCTTCGTGCCCGCCGGCGACGGCCAGATGATCCCGATCTCAAGCTTCGTGACGCTGACCGAACGCGCCGTCGCCCCGGAACTGCAGCGCGAATCGCAGATGCGCGCGGTGCCGGTGACGGCCGGCCTGACCGAAGAGCTTGCGCTTGGCGATGCCTATGCCGGCGTGCAGGCGATGGCCGCGGACTTTCTGGACGAGGACATGCGCATCGTGCCCCTGGCCGAGGCGGCGACGCTGGGCGAAACCTCCTCGGGCCTCGCCGTGACCTTCGGCATCGCGCTGGCGATCGTCTTCCTGGTGCTGGCCGCGCAGTTCGAAAGCTTCGTCTCGGCGGTGATCGTCATGGCGACGGTGCCCCTGGGCCTGGCCTGCGCCGTCTTCGCGCTGCTGCTGACCGGCGGCAGCCTGAACGTCTATTCGCAGATCGGGCTGGTGCTGCTGGTGGGGATCATGGCCAAGAACGGCATCCTGATCGTGGAATTCGCCGATCAACTGCGCGAACGCGGTGCGAGCGTGCGCGAGGCGATCGAGCGCGCGTCGGTCATCCGGCTGCGGCCGGTGATGATGACGATGATCGCGACGGTCCTTGGCGGCCTGCCGCTGGTGCTGGCGCAGGGCGCCGGGGCCGAGGCGCGCGCGGTCCTGGGCTGGATCATCGTCGGCGGCCTTGGTCTGGCGACCTTCGCCACGCTTTTCGCCACGCCCGTGGCCTATCTCCTGCTGGCCGGCCTTGCCCGGTCCCGCGCCAGCGAGACCGAGGCGCTGGCCGAGGAACTGCGCACCGCCGCCGCAACGCCGGCGGAGTGAGGGGCCTCAGGGCAGCGTCGCCCCGGCGCTTTGCGGCAGAACCCAGGGGCCGCGCAGGGGCGGGGTGCCGACGCGGATCGGGCAACCGAACGCCTCGGCCAGAAGGGCGTTGGTCAGCACCTCGTCAACGCCGCCCTTGGCAAGGATCGCGCCGGATTTCAGCAGCAACACCCGGTCCGCCACCATCGCGGTCAGGTTCAGGTCGTGCAGCACCATGACCACGCCGCCGCCGGCATCGGCAAAGCCGCGGGCGATCCGCATCACCATCAGCTGATGCGCGATGTCGAGGCTGGCCACCGGCTCGTCCAGGAACAGCCAGCCCGGACCATGCGGCGTCACCGGCGTGCGGGCCTGCGCGAGGATCCGCGCCAGTTGCACGCGCGCCTGTTCGCCGCCCGAAAGCTGGTGGTAGGGCCGCGCCGCCGCCCCGGCAAGATCGACTTCGGCCAGCAGCCGCAGCACCAGACCGTCGTCGGCCGGCCCGCTGCCGGCTTCCAGCCCAAGGCGCACGATCTCGCCCGCGGTGAAGGGAAAGGCGACCTGCGTCGATTGCGCCAGCACCGCCCGGATCGCCGCAAGCCGCCGTGGCGGGGTGGCGGCGACATCCATGCCGTTCAGCCGGACGCTGCCCCGGTAGGCCAGTTCCCCGGTCAGCGCCCTGAGAAGCGTGGTCTTGCCCGACCCGTTCGGGCCGATGATCGCCGTCACATCGCCCGGGCGGGCGCTGAAGCCGACGCCGCTGAGGACGGGCCGGCGCGCGACGACGACGTCGATTCCGCTAGCCTCTAGCATGTCAAAGCCCCATCAGGCCGCGGCGGCCGAGCAGGATCCACAGGAAGACCGGCGCGCCGATGCATGCGGTGACGATGCCGATCGGCAGTTCGGCCGGGGCAACCACGCCGCGCGCCACCATGTCGGCAAGGACCAGGAGGCTGCCGCCCAGAAGCGCCGATTGCGGCAGCAGCGCCCGATGGTCGGGCCCGCCCACCAGGCGGATCAGATGCGGCACGACGATGCCGACGAAACCGATGCCGCCGGCGATGGCGACTGCCGCCCCGGTCGCCGCCGCCGAGGCGAAGACCGCCGCGCGTTTCAGAAGCTGCACCCGGACCCCCAGGTGCAGCGCCTGCGCCTCGCCCAGGGCGAGCGCGTTCAGGCCGCGCGCAAGGAAGGGCGCCAGCAGCAGCGCCGGCAGGATCAGCGGCAGCGCGCCGCCGATCCGTTCCCAGCTGGCCCCCGCCAGCGACCCCATGCTCCAGAAGGTCACGTCGCGCAACTGCCGGTCGTCGGCAAGGTAGATCAGGATGCCGGTCACCCCGGCGGCGATCGCCCCGAGCGCGATCCCCGCCAGCAGCATCGTCGCGACCGAGGTCTGGCCCGCCCGGGTGGCGACCGCATAAAGCAGCAGCGTCACCGAAAGGCCGCCGAGGAAGGCCGCGAAGGGCACCAGATGCACGCCGGCCCAGACCGCAAGACCGGGGGGCAAGAGGCCGCCCAGCACGATGGCCAGCACGGCGCCCAGCGACGAACCGGCCCCGACGCCGACAATCCCGGGATCGGCCAGCGGGTTGCGGAAAAGGCCCTGCAGCAGCGCACCCGAAACAGCCAGCGCTGCGCCGACCGCCAGCCCCATCGCCAGCCGCGGCAGGCGGATGTCCCACAGGATGACGCCCGACCGCTGGTCAAGCCCCTGGCCCCAGAGACCGTCGGCAAAATCCGCCAGCGTCAGCCCGGACGCGCCCGAACCCAGCGAGGCGACCGATACCGCCGCGGTCAGCAGGATCAGCAGCAGCGTCAGCGGCACCGGACGGCGCCGGGAACTGTCGCCGGACAGGGCAAGCGGCACGGCAACCACCTCAGCCCCCTGCGCCGTAGATCGCCTGGTACAGGTCATGCGCGGCCTGCGGCGTGCGCGGGCCGAACCCCAGAAGCAGCATCCCGTCCATGCGGATGACGCGCCGGTTGGTTCCGGCGGGCGTCAGGGCTATGGCGGGCTGCGCGAACAGGTCCTGGTCCAGGACCGCCAGATCGCCCTCGCGGTCCATCATCAGGATCACGTCGGGCGCGGCGGCGATGATCGCCTCGTCCGTCATCGGCTTGTAGCCCTGAAAGCCGGTTCCCGCGTTCACACCCCCCGAGATCGCGATGATGCCCTCTGCCTCGGTCCCCTCGCCGCCGGCCATCACTCGGCCGCCCTGCAGCGACAGGACGAAAAGCACCCGCTGCTTTGCCGGCAGCGCATCGGCGCGCGCCCGTGCCGCGGCAAGGCCGGCGTCGATCTCGGCCACCAGCCGTTCGCCTTCGGCGCCAAGGCCAAGAACCTTGGCCACCGCCCGAACCTTGGCATCCAGCCCCTCGGGCGTCGTCGCCTCGGGCATCAGGTGGAAGGGAATGCCGGCCGCGCGCAGCACCTCGACCGCCTCGGGCGGGCCGGCGTCACCCTCGGCGACGATCAGCCCGGGGTCGACCGACAACACCCCTTCGGGCGAAAGCGCCCGGATATAGCCCACGTCGGGCAGCGCCAGGATGCTTTCGGGAAAGTTCGATGTGGTGTCGCGGGCGACGATCCGGTCGCCTGCACCCAGCGCCACGACGATTTCGGTGACCGAACCGCCCAGCGTCACCACCCGCTCTTCCCCCTCGGCAAAGGCCGGGACCAGCGCCGCGGCCAGCGCCAGCGCACCGATCAGCGCGATCTGCAGCGAAGCGTAGGAGCGCGCGATCATGCCGGCACGCCTTCCAGGCGCGGCAGGGCCCGGGCCAGCGCGTTCCAGGGTTCGGCGGGCGTGTCCTTGCGGTAGCCGAAAATCTGCAGGATCAGCGCGCCCGCGGCGTCGAAGGCCTCGACGCTGATCGCGGTGCCGGTCCGTGTCGGCTTGGTCACCAGCCAGACCTCGGCGATATGGTCGCCGCGCAGGTGCAGGTTGAACCGCGGGTCCATGACGTTGATCCATGGCCCCATCGGCACGATCTTCTCGACCGGCCCGCCGTGAATCTGGATGCAGCCGGCGTTGCCAACGAAGATCATCACCGGGATCGCGGTCGCGGCGGCGCGGTCCAGAAGTGCTGCCACGGCGCCAGTCGCCAGCGGTTCGGCATAGGGCGCGCCCACAACCCGATAGGCGCCCAGGCGGTTCATCCTGTGGGTCTTCACCAGTTTCAGGAACTGGTGCGTGTCGGTCATCCTGTCCCAGTCGGCCCGCAGCGCCGCGGCGCGGGACGGGTCTTCCTTGGCGGCCTCCACTTCCTTGCGCGGGCCAAGCGTCAGCCGTTGCGCCTGTTCGGGCAGCCGCAGCGCTTCGACCAGCCGGTCGAAGGCCGCCGCGTCCGAACCCGCGTGCAGGTGGACCTTGTGGACGGCATCGCCCGCGGCGTCGAAGACCTGCAGGCTGCGCTTCACCGCCCCGTCCTCGCCCCGGTCGGCCAGGGCGAAACCATGGGCCCAGTGCGACGGGAAGATGCGCAGGTCGATCTCGGGATCAAGGACCATGGCCGCGTGCGGCCCGCCTTCGTAGCGGCTGTAATGGCCCTTGCGTTCATGGACGCAGCTTTCGTTGCGGGTCAGCGCCATCACGTCGCCCAGCCCGGTGACCAGCGGGATCAGCCGGTCGGGCGTCGCGTCGATCGCGGTGGCACCGTGGCCGACATGGGCCGCCACCAGATCGGCCTCGGTCAGGCCATGGGCATGGGCCAGATCGCGGGCGCGGGCCTTGGGGTTGTCGGCGCGCAGGGCGCGAATCGCCCCGGGATCAAGCGATGTCGTCAGGCCATCGGCCATGGCTGCGTCCTTCTTCCAGCAGTTCCGTTGCAGCGCATGTCTGGCGGGTGGCAGGGCGGGGCGGGCCCGGTCTGCCACGGCTGGGGCGCAGGTCATTCCGTCAAGCAGTTCTCTATACTTGACAATTGCACTCGGCATTTTTATGAGCCATTTTCTGACAGATCAAGTCGGAATCTTCCGCCGCAAAATCCAGCCAGCGCACACCCCGGGAAACGGGGCAAGGGGCCAGCCTTTCGGAATCACGATGACGAAGGGACGCCCATGCCACACCACCGCCCGATCCGCGCCGGTCTGCTGCTGACCGCCGCAACCGCCGCAGCGCTTTGTTCCGAACCCGCCGCCGCGCAGGAAGCGCCGGCCGAAGGGTTCTTCCAGATGCTCGGCCGCATCATTCTTGGCACCGGAACCGCGAAGGTCGCGATCGACACGCCGCAGGCGGTGACCGCGCTTGAGCAGGAAGACCTTGACCAGCGGCAGGCCACCACCTTGGCCGAGGCGATCAAGGGCATCCCCGGCGTCTCCATCGCCGGGTCGGCCTCGCGCGTGCTGGGGCAGGCCTTCAACATCCGCGGCATCGGCAAGACCGAGGACACCGCGGCCGAGGACCGGATCAAGGTCATCGTCGACGGCGCGCCCAAGGGGTTCGAGCAATACCGGATGGGCACGTTCTTCGGCGATCTCGACCTGTTCAAGCGGGTGGAAATCCTGCGCGGACCGGCCTCGGGCACGCTTTACGGCTCGGGCGCCATCGGTGGCGTCGTGCTGTTCGAGACCAAGGACGCATCCGACTTCCTGGCCGAGGGCGAGACCACGGCACTGAAATTCAAGGGTTCCTACGCGTCGAACGGCGATCTGGGCGGGCTTGGCGCCACCTATGCCACACGCATCGGCAATGCCGAATTCCTTGCCTCGTTCAACGGCAGCCAGAGCGGCGACATGGAAGACGGCGCCGGCAATCCGATCGTCGTGGGCGACCAGGAAGTGCTGTCGGCGCTTCTGAAGGGCAAATGGTATTTCGGCAACGATAACGACCAGAGCTTCACGCTGTCCTTCGCGCGGTCCGAGACGACGGTCGACGACGGCCCGGCATCGCCTTCGGGCGCGGGGCCGACCTTCCTTGCCTCTTTCGGCCTGATGGACAGCGCGACCACCGACGACACGTTCATCGCCCGCTACAACCACGGCTTTGCCGGCAACGACCTGCTCGATCTTTCGGTGCAGCTTTCCTACACCAACACCGAGGTCGAGAAGAACAATTTCTCGTTCGGTTTCCTCTGCATGCCCGGGACGCTTTCGGTCCTCTGCGACAGCAGCTGGGGATATGAGACGGTCGCGCTCAAGGTCGAGAACGTCGCCGACCTTTCCACCGGCGCCTGGGAGAATTACCTGACCTTCGGCGTCCAGGTCTCGGAGCAGGAACGCTCGGCGACGACGACCGCGGGTTCTCCGGCCTTCCACCCCGAGGGGACCGACCGCAAGATCGGCGTCTACGCCCAGGGCGAATTCACCTGGAACGAGAAACTGGTGCTGATCCCGGGCATCCGCGTCGACTTCGGCGACCGCACGCCATCGGCCGCAACCGTGGCGATCGGCGGCGAGGCGGTCGAGGATACCGCCGTGTCGCCAAAGCTTGCCGTGCTCTACAAGTTCAACGACAGCTTCTCGGTCTTCGGCTCCTACGCCCAGACCGAAAGGCTGCCGACGCTGGACGAGCTTTATGCGACCGGCGGCGTGCAGTCGCCCAGCCTCAACCTCAGCAAGGAAAAGGCCAGGAACATCGAGCTGGGCCTGGCCTACCAGACCCAGGGCGTCTTCAACGCCGACGACACGCTGGCGCTGAAGGTGACCGGCTTCCACAACGACATGACCGACCTGATCGCCCGCAACACCGGCGGCGCGGCGGGAACGCCCTATTACGTGAATATTGCCGCTGCCAAGATTTGGGGCGCCGAACTGGAAGCCGCCTATGACGCCGAACGCTGGTTCGCCAGCCTTGCCTGGAGCAAGGTGAAGTCGCGCAACGAGACGCCCGGCGCCAGCTTCGGCACGCAGCTGGCCGACACCCCGGCCGAGAATGTCGCCCTGACGGTTGGCGCCAAGCTGCCGGAACGCGATCTGGTGATCGGCTGGCGCGCCTACTACTTCGACGCGATCGACACCGGCCCGGCCTTCACGGCGCCCGACTATGCCCACCTTGCGGGCAAGGCGCATGACGTGCATGACATCTTCGTGACCTGGAAGCCCGACGAGGGCGCCATGGCCGGTCTTGAGGTCAGCCTGGTCGTTGAGAATGTCTTCGACAAGGAGTACATGAGCAACCTGGCGCTTGACCCCTCGCCGGGGCTGAATGCCAAGCTGTCGATTTCCAAGGGGTTCACATGGTGAAGACCAGGACGCTTCTTCTGGCGGTGGCCTTCTGTGCCGGCGGCATCGCCGGCGCACAGGAGGCGACGCCTCCGGAAGCGTCCGTGCCTGCGGGTTCCCCCCCGCAGGCTGTGGTCGAGGCGCCGGCCCTTCCGGCGCCCGGCGACAGCGATGCAGGGGTTGCGGCAGGGGCCGCCGAAGCGCCCGCCGCCACTGCGGCCCCCCTTGCGACCGCGCCCGAGGCGCATACCGACCTTGTCAGCATCGTCACCGCGGCGCATCCGGTGGTGCAGGCGGTGATGGCGGTGCTGGCGCTTGCCGCCTTTGTCGCGCTGACGGTCTTCGTCCAGAAGACGGCCGAGTTTGCCGTTGCCGGCGCACGGCTGCGCAAGACCGGCGCCGTCCTTGCCACCGCCACCGACCTGGCCGAGACGGTCCGCGCGCTGGACGGCCAGAAGGGCCCCGCGGCCGAGATGGCCCGCGCCGCCGCCGACGAGTTGCGGCTGACCGAGCATGACCCGGCCCTGCTGCCCGGCACGCGCGAACGCACCCATGCCACGCTCCTGCGGATCGAGGCGGGGGCGTCGATCGGCCTCAGGGCGGGCACCGGCGTTCTGGCCTCGATCGGCTCGATCGCGCCCTTCGTCGGCCTCTTCGGCACGGTCTTCGGCATCATGAACAGCTTCCTTGCCATTGCCGAGACCAAGACCACCAACCTTGCCGTCGTCGCGCCCGGCATCGCCGAGGCGCTGCTGGCCACCGCCATCGGCCTCGCCGCGGCGATTCCGGCCGTGCTGATCTACAACTACCTGTCGCGGCGGCTGGCGGCGTTCCGGCACCGTCTGGCCGATCTGGCCACCGTGATCGAGGCGCTGCAAAGCCGCGCGCTGGACCGGATCGCCGCGCGTGGCGCCAATGTCGCCGTCCTGCCGCCGGCGCGGACCGGCATCGCCCCGGCGCGGCCGGCGGCGGCTGCGGGGGGCTGAGCGATGGCGTTCCAGCTGGGCGGCGGCAATGACGACGACATCGTCGAGATGTCCGAGATCAACGTCACGCCGTTCATCGACGTCATGCTGGTGCTGCTCATCGTCTTCATGGTGGCGGCACCGCTTTCCACCGTCGACGTGCCGGTGGACCTGCCGGCCAGTTCCGCCCCGCCGCAGGACCGCCCGCAGGATCCGGTCTGGCTGACCCTGCCGGTCGAGGGCGGGCTGCTGCTGGGCAGCGTGCCCGTGGCGGTCGAGGGGCTTGCCGCGGCGCTGGACGCCCAGACCGGCGGCAAGCGCGACACGCCGGTCTTCCTGCGCGCCGACCGGACCATCCCCTACGAACAGCTGATGCTGGTGCTGGATGGCCTGCGCGATGCGGGCTACCTGAAGGTGGCGCTGGTCGGGCTGGAAGGCGCGCCCGGCGCCGCGCCCGCGCCATGAGCCCGATGCGCCGCCCCGAGACCGCCTTCGCTGCGCCGCCCCGGCGTCAGGGCACGCTTGGCTGGCTGGGGTCGGCCTCGGTCGTTGCCCTTGGCGTCTCGGGCCTTGCCGCGCTGGCGATAACGATGCCCGAGACCGGCGAGTCGATGGCCGAGACCGCCGCCGCCATCGCCATCGTCCTGCCCCCCGCCGCGCCGTCGCTTGGCGCGATGAGCGAGCCCGCCCCCGAAACCGCGCCCGAACCGCCGGCAGCCGCCGAAGCGCCGGCCGAGGCCGAGGCCCCGCCCGAAATGCCGCAGGCGACCGATGCCCGGCCGGTGCCGCCGGAACCCGCGCCGCCGCCGCCCGACCCCGTGGCCGAGGCGCTGCCCGAACCCGAGACCGCGGTGCCGCCGCCGCCCGAACCCGCCGAGCTTGCGGTGGCCGAAGCGCAGCCCGCCCCGGAAAAGCCGCCCGAGCCGGCGAAGCCCAAGGCGAAACCCGTCCAGAGCTTCACCCGCGATCCGGTGCCGGAAGAAAAGCCGGTCGAGCCGCCGAAGGAAAAGCCGCCCGAGGCCGCGCCCGCGAAGAAACCCGCGAAGCAGGCCGCCGAGAAATCCGAGGCCTCGGTCGCGGCAGCGCCTACCCAGAAGGCCGCGGCGGCGGAATCCGCCGGCAAGGGCAAGGCGGCGGCCAAGAGCTATGGCTCGGAAGTGATGAAGAAAATCCGCAAGACCCGCAAGCAGAAGGCCCCGACCAGAGGCATTGCCGTGGTCAGCTTCGCGATCGCGGCGAACGGCGGGCTTGCCTCGGTCGGGCTGGCCCGCAGCTCCGGTTCGGCGGAACTTGATGCCGTCGCGGTCGACCATATCCGCCGGTCTGCGCCCTTCCCCGCGCCGCCGCCCGGGGCGCAGACGAAGTTTTCCTTCGAATTCGTGGGCAAGTAGCCTAGCAGGCGGCAATCGGCCCCAGCGCCGGCTCCAAAAGCGCCAGCGCCGCCATCTTCGCGCGGGCGGGCGACAGTTTCTCGGGGTCGATATGGGCTTCCAGCCACAGCCCGTCGATCAGCGCGACCAGCGGGAAGGCCAGTCCCGCCGCATCGACGCTGCGGCCGCGGGCGGCGGCGTGGCGGCGGATCGCGGCTTCGACCCGGGCCAGATAGCGCGCATATTGCGCCCGATGCTCGGCCCGCAGCGCCGGGTTCACCGCAACCTCACCCCAGAGCGCCAGCCAGATGTTCAGCGGATCGCGGCGGAAAAGGTCTTCGGAAAAGGCCGCGTCGACCAGTTCGGCAAGCGTCGGGTCGCGGTCTTCGTCGGGCAGGAAGAGGCCAAGGAAATTCCGGTAGGCCGCCGCATAGACCGCGGCCAGCAGCCCGTCCTTGCCGCCGAAATGATGCGCGATCAGCCCGCGGCTTGCCCCCGCCTCGCGGCAGATGTTGTCGACCGTGAAGGCGGTGATCCCGCCGCGCGCAAGGCAGGCCAGCCCCGCCTCGACCAGCATCGCGGCGCGGACCTCGGGCGCGTAACGGCGGAAGCGCGGGGCGTCGTTCATGCCCCGGATATGCCGCTACACATGGTCGCGCGCAATGCTTTCCTTCCAGGACCGGCGGAAGACCGGGGTGCCGTTCTCGCTGACGGCAAGGTGCATCTCGATGTGGAAATGCGTGGCGTCGCAGGTCATCGTGCCGTGGCTGTCATGCCGGAAGACGCCGTCCGGTCGGGCAATCTCCGTCATCGCCGCCGTCTCGCAGCGGGCGGACAACGGGTCGTCGCCGGTCAGATGGTAGCGCGCCATCGCCGTGCTGCGGACGGTGGTGGCGATGTCGGGCATTTCCGAAGCATAGGTCCAGCGCGGAAACTCGACCGTGGTTTCCCCGGACAGCAGGTCGCGGGTGATCCGGCGGCGGGCCATCGCCTCGACCGGATGCGCGACATGTGGCGTGGGCGGCGCAGCCTCGGGCGGGTCGAAGGCGCGCAAGGCTGCATCCTCGGGCCGGGGCGGGCGGACCGGCAGGTCCAGCCGGCAGGCGGCAAGGTCCAGCGTCAGCGTCGCGAGTTCGGGCGAGGGCCAGGCAATTGGCCAGTAGGTCGTGGACAGCGACACCGCGATCCGGTGCCCGGCCGGAAAGGCATGGGCGATATCGTCCAGGTCGACCACCGCCTCGGCCCATTCGCCCGGAACGAGCGGGCGCGGGTTCCCGTGGCCAAAGCGGTGGCACAGGTTCAGCAGGCCCACCGTGACGCGGGTCGAGGCGCCGTCGGGCGCGACATCGTTCAGCCGCACCGCGACCAGCGCCTGTGGCTTGTCGCATCTGAACCGCAGGCGCAGCTGCGGCGCGCCCATGATCTCGGTCCGCTGGCCAAGCGGCGGGGTCAGATGGACCAGCGATCCGCCATCATCCTCGCGCTGGTCGGTCGGCCAGTCGGCTTCGTCGCCATAACGCCCGATCTCGCCCGCGGCGAGCCCGACCCAGAGGGGGGAGCAGATGCTGGCCTCGCCGGGGGCGGGGTCGGGTGACAAGATATTTCCATCGGAAAGATAAAGTTTCCACCAGTTGATCCGGGGGCTTGGCCAGGATTCCTCACCCACCCAGCGGCCGGGTCGCTCGGTATAGCAGGTTTGCGGCGGCACCGAATCCTGCATCCAGACCCGCAGCGCGGGTTCGTCCATGATCCCGGTCTCGCGGCCCTTCATCCAGTGGTCGCACCAGCGCACCACCTCCTGCAGCCAGCCGATTTCGGGCTTGACGCTTGCATCCTGCGGGAAGGAATGCGCCCAGGGTCCGATCAGCCCGCGGCAGGGGCCGGGCAGGGTGGCGACAAGGCGCGGCACCGCCTCGGAATAATTGTCGGCCCAGCCGGAAACCGCATAGACCGGGATGGTGATCCGGTCGATACCCTCGCAGACCGACCCCTGTTTCCAGTAGCCGTCGCGCCGCTGATGCGAAAGCCAGGTCAGGATCCAGGGCACGTTCGCCCGCATCCGGTCTTCCCACATCGCCCGCCAGTTCGGCCCGACGATTTCCGGATCGGGCGGCAGGTCCTGGCTTGCGAACATCGTCTGCGACCAGTCGAAATTGTCCTTCGACAGGCAGCCGCCGATCCAGTGGACATCGGTCGCATAGCGGTCGTCGGTCGACCCGACGGTGATGATCGTCTTCAGCGCCGGCGGCTTAAGGGCGGCGATCTGCAGCCCGTTGAACCCGCCCCAGCTGATGCCGATCATCGCCACCTGCCCGTCGCACCAGTCCTGCGCGGCGATCCAGGCGATGGCATCGACACCGTCCTGCTGTTCGGTGGTGGTATATTCGTCGTCGATCAGCCCCTCGCTGTCGCCGGTGCCGCGGATGTCCAGCCGGATGCAGGCATAGCCGTGGCCCGCCAGCCAATGATGCATCTGCGCATCGCGGACCCGCGTGCCCTCGCGCTTGCGGTAGGGAAGGTATTCCAGGATCGCCGGCACCGGCCCGATTCCCTCGGGCAGCCATGCCTTTGCGGCAAGGATCGTGCCGTCGGGCAGCGGCAGTTTCATGTCCTCGACCACGCGGACGGGATGGGGGAAGTCGGTCACGATCGCGGGCATGGGCCTCTCCGGCGGCACTGTTGAACGACCATGCAACAAGACGGGTATCGCGGTCAATCTCCGGCTTGACCGGCCGGCCGGCGCGATCTTATGATACGATTGTTCAACAAAGGCCAGGCCATGCCCCGCAACCCGCGCTATGACGTGTTGTTCCAGCCGGTGAAGATCGGCCCGAAACTGGCACCGAACCGCTTCTACCAGGTGCCCCACGCCAGCGGCATGACCAACGCCGCCCCGCAGGTGCGGGCATCCTTCCGCGGCATGAAGGCCGAAGGCGGCTGGGGCGTGGTCTGCACCGGCGCCTGTTCCGTCCATCCGTCCTCGGACGACAGCCCCTTTCCCTGCGCGACGCTCTGGGATGAGGCGGATGTTCGCGCCCATGCGGTGATGACCGATGCCGTCCATGCCCATGGCGCACTGGCGGGGGTAGAGCTTTGGCACGGCGGCGCGGTCACGGTGAACCGGACGACGCGGCTGCCCGCGCTGTCGCCCTCGGGCATTCCCTGGATGGCGACGCATGTGCCCTTCATGTCGGCCGCACGGCCCAAGGTGATGGACGGGGAAGACATCAGGAACCTGATCCGCTGGCATGCCGATGCGGCCGTCCGCGCCGAACGGGCGGGTTTCGATATCCTCTATGTCTATGCCGGCATGGGCTATCTGCCGCATCAGTTCCTGCTGTCCGACTACAACCACCGCACCGATGCCTACGGCGGATCGGTGCGCAACCGCGTGCGTCTTGTCGAACAGCTGATCGACGCGGTGCGCGAGGCGACGGGCGGGCGCGCCGCCGTCGCCCTGCGCATCTCGCTGCAGGAACTGCGCGCAAAGCCTTCGGAAAATGCCGAAAGCGAGGCGCATGAGGTGATCGGCCTCCTGCGCGACGCGCCCGATCTTTTTGACGTCAAGATGGACTATTCCGGCACCGATTGCGGGCCGTCGCGGTTCCTGCCCGAAGCCAGCCACCGCCCGGTCGTCGACTTCGTCAAGACGCTGACCGACCGGCCGGTGGTCGGCGTCGGCCGCTTCACCAGCCCCGACACGATGATCGCCATGATCCGCGAGGGCGTGCTTGACCTGATCGGAGGCGCGCGCCCCTCGATCGCCGATCCGTTCCTGCCGGCGAAGATCGACGAGGGCCGGGAAGAGGACATTCGCGAATGCATCGGCTGCAACATCTGCATCTCAAGCTGGCACGACGGGGTCTGGGTCCGCTGCAGCCAGAACCCCACCGCGGGCGAGGAATGGCGTCGCGACTGGCACCCCGAAATCGTGCGGAACCGGGGCGAGGGGCAGGTTCTGGTCGTCGGCGGCGGCCCGGCGGGGCTTGAGGCCACGCTGACGCTGGCGCGGCGCGGCTATCAGGTGGCGCTGGCCGACCGTGCAACGGAATTCGGCGGCAGGCTGCGGTTCGAGACGGCGCTGCCCGGATTGCGGCAATGGGGCAGGGTGGCCGACTACCGCCTCGGCCAGCTGCGCAAGCTGGCGAATGTCTCGCTTTTTCCGGCCTCGGACCTGACCGCCGACGATGTAGCCGACTTCGGCGCCGATCATGTGGTGATCGCCACCGGCGCGCGCTGGACCGCTGCGCTTTGCGGCCGGAACGAACTGCCCGTGGCGCCGCTTGCCGGCGCGCCGCGCGTCTATACGCCGGACGACCTGGCGGCGGGGGCGGTGCCCGAAGGCCCGGTCGCCGTCTTCGACTTCGACAACTACTATCTCGGCAGCGCCATCGCCGAAGACCTTGCCGCCCGGGGGACCGCCGTCACCTACATCACATCGGCCGGCGCGGCCTCGGCCTGGTCCTACCTGACCAACGAACAGGGCCATATCCACGCCGCACTGGCGAGGCGGGGGATCGGCTACCGCACGCTGGAAATAGTCACCGGCTTCGACGGCGCGACGCTGGAGCTTGCCCAGATCTACTCGGGCGAGGCGCGCCGGATCGCGGCGCATTCGCTGGTGATCGTCGGGCTGCGGGCCGGGAACAGCGCGCTTTACGATGCGCTGGTGGCCCGCGGCATGGCGAATGTCGTGCTGACCGGCGATGCCAACGCGCCGGGGGCCATCGCCCATGCCGTCTGGCAGGGCCACCGGACGGGTGAGGAGCTTGGCCGCAACGACATTCTTGTCCGCCGCGATCCGGGCCCCGGCGCACTGATGCCGCGCGAGGCCGCGGAATGACCGGCGAGTCCCGCCGCCGCGGCCACCGCGCGCCCCGCACCGCGGGGGCGATCCGGCAGATGCCCTTCGGCCAGGTGCCCCGGCGCTATGACCCCGTGCGGGTGATTTCCGACGATCAGGTCGAGGCGATCCATCGCGCCGCGCTGCAGGTCCTCTCTCGCCTCGGGCTGCGGGTGCTGGACGCGGGCGCCCGCGACCGGCTCCGCGCCGCCGGGGCAGAGGTGGCGGATGACATGGTCCGCCTTGACCCGGGCCTTGTCGCCGAACGGCTGGCGACGGTGCCCGAAACCTTCACCCTTGCGGCGCGCGATCCGGCGAAAGACCTGAAGATCGGCCGCGAACACCTTGTTTTCGCATCCGTCGGCGGTCCGGCCTATGTCATGGACAACGACCGCGGCCGCCGCGACGGCACCTTTGCCGAGATGTGCGATTTCCTGCGGCTGGTGCAGGTCTTGAACGTGATCCATCAGGAAGGCGGCTGCCCGTTCGAACCGATGGACCTGCCCGCCCATACCCGCCATCTGGACATCTACCGGGCGCAGATCGGCCTGGTCGACAAGAACTGGCAGACCCAGACGCTTGGCCGCCTGCGCACGATGGACGGGCTGGAAATGGCGTCAATCGCCCTTGGCACCACGCCCGAGGGGCTGGCGGCCCGCCCGGCGCTGCTGGGCATCATCAACACCAACTCGCCGCTGCAACTGGACATCCCGATGGCCGAGGGGCTGATCGCCATGGCCGAGCACGGGCAGGTGAACGTCATCACCCCCTTCACGCTGGCGGGAGCCATGTCGCCGGTCACGCTGGCCGGTGCGCTGGTCCAGCAGCATGCCGAGGCGATGGCGGGGATCGTGCTGACCCAGATCGTCCGGCCCGGCGTGCCGGTGATGTATGGCGGCTTCACCTCGAACGTCGACATGCGGTCGGGCGCGCCGGCCTTCGGCACGCCGGAATATGCCAAGGCGGCGCAGGCCTCGGGCCAGCTGGCCCGGCGGATCGGCGTGCCCTTCCGCAGTTCGAACGTCACCGCGGCGAACGCGGTCGATGCGCAGGCGGCCTATGAATCGCAGATGGCGCTCTGGGGTTCGGTCATGGGCGGCGCGCATCTCATCGAACATGCGGCGGGCTGGCTGCACGGCGGGCTGACCGCCAGTTTCGAGAAGCTGGTCCTTGATGCCGAGATGCTGCAGATGATGCAGGCTTGGCTGCAGCCGCTGGACACGTCCGACGCGGCGCTGGCGCTGGATGCCATCGCCGAGGCGGGGCCGGGCGGGCATTTCTTCGGCACCGCGCATACGATGGAGCGTTACGAGACCGCCTTCTACGCGCCCCTGCTGTCGAACTGGGACAATTATCCCGCCTGGCGCGAGGCCGGCGCGGTCGAGGCCGGCGCCCGCGCCAATGCCGTCTGGAAGCAGCTTCTGGGCGAATATCAGGAACCGGCGCTGGACCCCGGCGTGGCCGAGGCGCTGGATGCCTTTGTCGCCCGCCGCAAGGCCGAGGGCGGCGCGCCGATGAACTGAGGCGGGGCCCGCGAGCCTGCCGCTTCCGATGCGTCTTCCGTCGCAGGAAGCGCGTGCATTGGCCGCGCGCGTGGTCCAGTATGCGCGCGGCGCGCCCGACAGGACCGCGGCGCGCACCCTGGCGCTACTGCAGCGCTTCCATCCGGGTCAGGGTCTGCCGCCCGTTGCGGGCGACGTGACCGAAGACCCGCTTGCGGCGGTGCCGGAAACGGAAGCGGCGGTTTTGCCGCCCGGAAAGCCGGTCCCGGTCGAACCCGCAGGGGAAGCGTCGCTGTCGCGCCGGTCAATCAGGCGGCCGCGGCGGAGACCATCGGATGAGACTTGTGAACAGGACGTATGAGGAGATCGGGCCCGGCGAAAGCGCCGAACTGCGCCGCCTGATCACCCCCGACGACCTTTACGGCTTTGCCTCGGTGTCGGGGAACCACAATCCGATGCACCTGCCGGGCGAGGACGGCGACGGCGACGGCCGGCCCGACGGTTTCGCGCCCGGCATGTTCATGGCCTCGCTGATCTCGGCCGTGCTTGGCACGCTGCTGCCCGGTCCCGGCACCTACTACCGCCGGCAGACGCTGGATTTCGAAGGCCGCGCCATGGCGGGGGACGAGCTTGCCTGCCGGGTGACGGTCCGCTCGAAGGACGCCGGCGGCGAAGTCACCCTGGCGACGGAAATCCGCCGGGTGTCGGACGGGGCGCTGCTTCTGTCGGGCGATGCGGTGGTCGTGGCGCCCAAGGTCAAGTTCGACCGCAGCGACATCGAGGTGCCGGGCCTGATCGTGCAGCGCCACCGCCATTTCGAGGCGCTGCTCGACCGGGCAAGGCCCTTGCCGGCGATCCTGACGGCGGTGGTCTGCCCGGACGACGAAAACTCGCTGGGCGGGGCGCTTCTGGCGGCGCGGGAAAGCATCATCACGCCGGTCCTCGTGGGCGATGCCGCCGCGATCCGGACGGCGGCGGCCACCATGGGCGCCGACCTTGCCGGGATCGAGATCGTCGACGTCAAGGGCGATGTCGCCGCCTCGGCCCGCGCCTGCGAACTGGTGCACGAGGGCCGCGTCGCCGCGGTGATGAAGGGCCACCTGCACACCGACGACCTGTTGAAGCCGATGGTCGACCGCGACCGGGGCCTGCGCATCGGCCGCCGCTTCACCCATGTCTTCGTGATGGACATTCCCGGCCAGCCGCATCCGGTGATGGTGACCGACGCCGCGATCAACATCGCCCCCGACCTGCCGACCAAGGTCGACATCGTGCAGAACGCCATCGACCTGGCGCTCTCGCTGGGGATGGAGCCGAAGGTCGGCGTCCTGTCCGCGGTCGAGACGGTGAACCCCGCGATCCAGTCCTCGATCGACGCGGCCCTGCTTTCCAAGATGGCCGAACGCGGCCAGATCACCGGCGGCATGGTCGACGGGCCGCTCGCCATGGACAATGCCGTGGACCTTGCGGCCGCGCGGACCAAGGGGCTGAAGGGCGGGGTCGCCGGCCAGGCGAACATCCTGGTCGTGCCCGGCATCGACGCCGGCAACATGCTGGCCAAGCAGCTTTCGTTCATCAGCCACGCCGAAGGGGCGGGGCTGGTCCTGGGGGCGAAGGTGCCGGTGATCCTGAATTCGCGGTCCGACAGCAGCATGTCGCGGCTGGCCTCCTGCGCGGTCGCGGCACTGCACCATTTCCGGACCGGGGCGGCGGCATGACCCCGGCCGCGATGCAGCAGGTCTTTCTCACGGTGAACGCGGGGTCGTCCTCGCTCAAGGTCGCGGTCTATGGCGAAACGGGCGACGATCCGCTGATCATCGGCCAGGCCGAGCGGATCGGCCCTGAGGGCGCGCTGAAGCTGAAGGATCAGGGCGGCCGCGTCCTGCCCAATGCGCCGGGCGACCTTTCCACCCATGCGGACGCCTTCGCCGCGGCGCTGGCGACGATCCGCGCCGCGCGGCCGGATATCCGCGCCGCCGCCGTCGGCCACCGCATCGTCCACGGCGGAACCGCCTACACGCGGCCCGCGGTCCTGACCCCGGCGGTGCTGGCCGATCTGGAAACGCTTTCCCCCTTCGCGCCGCTGCACCAGCCGCACAACATCGCCGGGGTGCGTCTGGCGATGGCGGAATTTCCCGGCGTGCCGCAGATCGCCTGTTTCGACACCGCCTTCCACCGCGGCCAGCCGCTGGTGAACGACCTTTTTGCCATTCCCTACCGCTATTACGAAAAGGGCGTCCGGCGGTACGGGTTCCACGGCCTCTCCTACGAATACATCACCGGAGAGCTTGGCCGCATCGCGCCGCAACTGATGGCGGGGCGCGTGGTGGTGGCGCATCTCGGGAACGGCGCCTCGATGTGCGCGATCCATGCCGGGCATTCCGTCGCCTCGTCCATGGGCTATTCGGTGCTGGACGGGCTGCCGATGGGCACCCGCTGCGGCCAGATCGACCCGGGCGTCCTGCTTTACATGCTGGAACAGGAAGGGCTGACCAACGCCCAGATCCGCCAGGTGATCTACAACGAATCCGGCCTTCTGGGCCTTTCCGGCGGGCTTTCCAACGACATGCGCACGCTGGAAGCGGCCGACACGCCCGAGGCACGCCGCGCGATCGACTATTTCGTCTTCCGCGTGCAGCGTGAACTGGGCGCGATGGCCGCCACCATGGGCGGGATCGACGCGCTGGTCTTCTGCGGCGGCATCGGTGAAAACTCGCGGCTGATCCGCCGCCGCGTCTGCGAACGGCTGGGCTGGATGGGAATTGAGATCGACCATGGCCGCAACACCGAGAATGCCACGATGATCGCCTCTGATTTCGCCCGCACCGCGGTGATGGTCATCCCCACCAAGGAGGAACTGGTGATCGCGCGCGCCGCCCGGGCGGCGGCCGCGGCCGGCGCGGGGGCCGCGGCATGAAGGGCGCGCTCCGGCCCGATGCGGCGGCGGCGCTGATCCCCGACGGGGCGAGCCTGCTGATCGGCGGCTTCATGGGGGTGGGCACGCCCGAACGCCTGATCGACGCGCTGGTGGCGCGCGGCGCCCGCGGCCTGACCGTCATCGCCAACGATACCGCCATGCCCGGGCGCGGCATCGGCAAGCTGATCACCGCGGGCTGCGTCACCCGCGTCGTCGCCTCGCATATCGGGCTGAACCCGGAAACCCAGGCAAGGATGATCGCGGGCGAGATCGACTGCGAACTGGTGCCGCAGGGGACGCTGGTCGAACGCATCCGCGCCGGCGGCGTCGGGCTTGGCGGCATCCTGACCCCGACCGGCCTTGGGACCGAGGTCGAGGCCGGCAAGCAGGTGGTCGAGGTGAAGGGCCGCCGCTACCTGCTGGAGGAACCGATCACCGCCGATTTCGCGCTGATCGGCGCGCATACCGCCGATTATGTGGGCAACCTCGCCTACATGCTGACGGCGCATAATTTCAACCCGGTCATGGCGATGGCCGGCCGCATCGTGATTGCCGAGCCCGACAGTATCGTTCCCGTCGGCGTGATCGCGCCCGACGCGGTCAAGACGCCGGGCGTGCTGGTCGACCACCTGCTGATCCGCAGGGCCTGAGGAGGGGCAGGGGATGGAGGCGAAGGAACTGATCGCCCGGCGCGTTGCGCGGGAAATCCGGCCGGGAATGCTGGTCAACCTCGGGATCGGCCTGCCGTCGCTGGTGGCGGCGCATGTGCCGGTCGGCCGCGGCGTGTTCTTCCAGGCCGAGAACGGCGTCATCGGCCTTGGCGCCCGCCCGCCCGAAGGGATGGAGGACCGCCACCTGACCGATGCGGGCGGCGGTTTCGTCACCGCGGTGCCGGGCGCTGCCGCGATCGACAGCGCCATGAGCTTCGGGCTGATCCGCGGCGGCCATCTGGACATGACGGTGCTTGGCGGGCTGCAGGTCGATGCGCGGGGGCAGCTGGCGAACTGGAAGGTGCCGGGCAAGATGGTCCCCGGCATGGGCGGCGCGATGGACCTTGTGACCGGCGCGGCAACCGTCATCGTGGCGATGCAGCACGCGGCCAAGGGCCAGTCGAAGATCGTGCCCCGCTGCACCCTGCCGCTGACATCGGTGCGGCGGGTCGATCTGGTGGTGACCGATCTTGCGGTGTTGCGCCCCACGGACGAGGGGCTGGTGCTGGCCGAACGCGCGCCCGGCGTCAGCGTGGACGAGGTGATGGCCGCGACCGAGGCGCCGCTGCTGGTGCCGGGCGAGGTGCCGGAAATGGAGCTGGACTAGCCCGGCCCGGCCGCGGAAGGAGATGCGCGCGATGCAGAACCACTTTGCCGCGCCGGACGGCGCCCGGCTTGCCTACCGCGACGAAGGCAGCGGCACGCCCGTGCTGGCGCTGGCCGGGCTGACCCGCGACGGCCGCGATTTCGACTATCTTGCCCGCCACCTTGGCGGCAGGGTCAGGCTGATCCGGCTTGATGCGCGGGGCCGGGGCGGTTCCCAGTGGACCGGCTGGCAAAGCTACACCGTCCTTCAGGAAGCGCAGGACGCGGTTGCCCTGCTTGACCACCTTTCGGTCGCGCGGGCGGCCATCGTCGGCACCTCGCGCGGCGGGCTTCTGGGGATGCTGATCGCCGCCACGGCGCGGCCGCGGCTTGCCGGCCTTTGCCTTGTCGATGTCGGCCCGGTCCTTGAACGCACCGGGCTGGAGCGTCTGGGGCGCCATGTGGGCCTGCCGCCGACGCAAGGCACGCTGGAAGAGGTGGCGGGGCATATCCGCCTGTCGCGCCCCGGTTTCGTGGACGTGCCCGGCCAGCGCTGGGCGGAAGAGGCCGCACGCCACTACACCCGCACGGGAACGGGCATCGGCCTGCCCTACGACCCCGACCTTCGCCAGTCGTTCGCGGCGTCGATGGCCGCGCCGCCGGCCGATCTCTGGCCGCTGTTCGATGCCTGCGCCGGCCTGCCGCTGGCGCTGGTCCGGGGCGCCAACTCGGACATCCTTGCCCGGCCCACCGCCGACGAGATGCAGCGCCGCCGCCCCGACATGATCCGCGCCGAAGTGCCCGGCCGCGGCCATGTGCCCTTTCTTGACGAGGCGGAATCGCTCGCTGCCATCGGCGCCTGGCTGGCAGAGGTGGCGCGCCGCCCGGCCGATCAGCCGGCCGCCCCGGCGAAATAGGCGGTCCGGCCCGCGACCAGCGTGCGCCGCACCGCCGGCATTCCACCCTCGGGCCAGTCGAGGAGCAGCAGATCGGCCCGCCGCCCGGGCGCGATCTCGCCCCGGTCGCCCAGGCCAAGCGCCCGGGCCGGATTGGCGGCGACCAGCGGCCAGAGACCGGCCAGCGGCGCCACGCCATCCGCCCTGAGCCGGGCCACGGCCGCCAGCATCGCCGGATAGTAGTAGTCGGACGCCAGGATGTCGCACAGGCCCGCGCCGATCATCGCCGCCGCGCCGGGAGAGCCAAGGTGGCTTGACCCCCGGGCCGCGTTGGGCGCGCCGAAGACGATCATGTCGCCCGCATCCCGCGCGGCCTGCGCCGTGGCCAGGTTCATCGGGAATTCGCTGATCCGCGATCCCAGCGCGCGGTAGAAATCCCGCGTCTCGGGCTGGGTGTCGTCATGGCTCAGCATCGGCGCCCCCGCCCGGCGCGCAAGCCCGGCAACCTGCGCGATCATCGGCGGCACCTCCGGCCGTCGCGCCCAATGGCGGGCGATCAGCGCCACATAGTCGCCGACCGCCATCCGCGACCGCAGCGCCCGCGCCTCCATCTTCGCGGCAAAGGCCGCCGAGCCGAGGTCGGTCACCGGAAAGCGCGGATCATGTTCGAACGGGCGGTGCTGCAGGGCCACGGCGGGATCAAGGACCGCCATCGAAGTGTGGTCGTTGAAGGCGACCGCCGGAAGAAGCGGCCCGGCCAGCGCCGCCTCGACCAGCGGCAACGCCTCGAAGCAGAAGGTTTCCCAGCGCAGCTGCAGCCGGTTCTCGACCGTCAGCCGCGGGGCAAGTGCGGTCAGCGCGTCATGCACCTGCCAGCCGGTCGCAACCGACCTCAGCCCCGGCTCGAAGCTCAGCGTCAGGGCATGGTAGGCGGTGGCGATGCCGTTCGCCGCCAGCTGCCGGTCGGTTTCAAGCAGCGCCAGTTCCACCGGCAGCATCACGCCGGGCCGCGGCATCAGCTGCCGTTCAAAGGCATCGCCGTGGATGTCGACCATGGCCGGGGCAAGAACCATGCCCCGGGCCGCAACCCGGCGCGCGCCGCCCGCCGGCAGGTCGAAACCGGCGATGCGCCCGCCCTCGACCAGGACCGACACGCGCGCCGTGCCGCCGGGCAGCACGACCGCGGCGCCCTCGATCAGCAGGGCCTCGTCTTCAAGGGCGGGGACGGGGGCGTTCATCGCGATCCTCGGACACCGGGCCCATGCTGCCAGACGCGCCGCGCCGGCGACAGGGGGCGGCCCGTTCGGGGGGCCGGCGCGCCGCAGATACCGCGGCCGCGTGACGTTTTCGTGTCACCCCGTCTCGACAGGGCGCGGGAAACCGGCCTAATAACCCCTGTCCGGCCCCGTCCGGCCCCTGGCCCTGCCTAGCACGCCCGAAGCATTCCCAAGACCTTGCCCCCGCTCTTGTCCATCGTTGTCTCGCTTGCCCTTGGCGCCGCCGGCGGTGCCGTGTTCTGGCTGCTGGCGCTGCCGCTGCCTTGGATGCTGGGCGCGCTTTTCGCCAACATGGCGGCGGCAATCGCCGGCGCCCCGGTCAGGGCGCCCAACCGGCTGCGCCCCGCGACCGTCGCCGTGATCGGCGTCCTCCTCGGGTCGCGCTTCACCCCCGAGGTTCTGTCCCAGGCCGGCGCCTGGACCGTCTCGCTGGCGCTGATGCTGGCCTATCTGGTCACGGTCGGCCTGGTCGTCGTGCCGTTCTACCGGTTGGCCGGAAGGTTCGACTGGACCACGGCCTATTTCGCCGGAATGCCGGGCGGCCTGGCCGAGATGATCGAGATCGGCGAGGCGCGGGGCGCCCGCACCGAGCAGGTCATCCTTGCCCACGGCCTGCGCATCGTCGCGACCATCGCGCTGACCGCCTTCTGGTTCCGCGTGGTGCAGGGGGCCCAGGTCGGCACCGTGGCCGCGGTCGGGGCAGGATTGCCCGGCCTTGCCGATGCCGCAGCCCTGCTGACCGCCGCCATCGCCGGAAGCTGGCTGGGCACGCGCCTGCGGTTTCCGGCGCCGGCCTTCCTTGGCCCGCTGGCGGTCTCGGCCATCCTGCACATGTCGGGGCTAAGCGGCGCCAGCCCGCCGGCGATCCTGGTCAATGTCGCGCAGATCATTCTGGGCACCGTCCTTGGCGCCCGCTTCGTGGGCATAAGGCCGGCCACGCTGTTCCACGCCGGGCTTCTGGGTCTGGGCGCGACCGTCCTGACGCTGATCCTGGCCTTCGCTTTCGCGCTGGTCATGCAGCGGCTGGTCGGGATCGACATCGAACAGGCGCTGCTGGCGCTGGCGCCGGGCGGGCTGACCGAGATGGGGCTGATCGCGCTGGCGATCCATGCCGACGTGGCCTTCGTCGCCCTGCATCATGTGGTGAGAATCCTGGTCATCATCGTGGCAGCACCCGCCGTCCACCACCTGCTGACGCGCCGCCGCCGCTGACGCCGGCCCCGGGCTAACCGCGGCGTCAGTGCCGCCCGGTCAGCCGGTTGCCCCAACCGGCCAGCCGGGACGGCGCCGTGACCCCCGGGCGCGCCTCGGCCCGGTCGGCGGCGTTCAGCAGCGCATACATCCCGTGGACGCCCATCCAGCGCAGCGGCTCGGGCTCCCAGTTGCGGACCCGCCGGTTGACCCAGGGGAGCGCGGTCAGGTCCGTCTGCCGCCCCAGCGCCAGATCGGCCAGCGTCCGCCCCGCCAGGTTCGATGTCGAAACCCCGGTGCCGACATAGCCGCCCGCCCAGCCCAGGCCGGCCGCCGGGTCGAACCCCACCGTCGCGCACCAGTCGCGCGGCACGCCGAGGACGCCGCACCAGGCATGGGCGATGCCATGCGCGCGGGTCGCCGGAAAGTGCCGGTGCAGGATATCGGTCAGCCGCCTTATGGTCTCGCCGTCCGGTGCGCCGTTGGTGTCAAGGTTCGATCCGAACCGGTAGGGCACGCCCCGCGCGCCCACGGTGATCCGCCCCTCGCGCGTCCGCTGGCAGTAGCAATAGGCATTCGCGAAATCCCCAAGGATTTCATGGCCCTGCCAGCCGATCTCATCCCAGGTCGACCGGGGCAGCGGTTCGGTCGCGATTTGGGCGGAATTGAGCGGCAGCCATTCGCGCTTCAGCCCCGGGAGGCCGGCGGTGAACCCCTCGGTGCAGCGCAGGACGGCGCGGGCGGTGACGATGCCGCGGTCGGTGACCACGCGGCCCTTCTCAAGCGCGCTGACCGTCGTGCCCTCGCATATCTGGACGCCGGCGCGTTCGCAGGCCTCGGCCAGCCCGCGCACCAGCTTGGCCGGCTGCACCCGCGCGACGCCGGTCACCACCATCGCCCCCAGCGCGCCGGGAATCCGCAACCGCCCCGCCAGTTCGTCGGCGCCGATGCGGAACACCCGCTCTTCCTCGCCCCAGCGGCGGCGGTGGTCGGTTTCGGCCGCCATCCGCGCCACCTGTGCCGGGTTGACCGCCACCATCAGCTCGTCCGTGCGCAATATGTCGGCGTCGATCCCCTGCGCCTCGGCGACGCGGATCACCTCGTCCACGGTGCCGTTCATCGCCCGCACCATGGCGCGCACCGCCGCCTCGGAACTCGTCTCGGCATAGCGGCGGTGGTTCCAGGAGAAGCCGCCCGACAGCCAGCCGCCGTTGCGCCCGCTGGCGCCGAAGCCCGCGAACTCCTTCTCGACCACGATCACCCGCAGCGACGGCTCGATCGCCTTCAGATACCAGGCGGTCCAGAGCCCGGTGTAGCCCGCGCCGACGATGCAGACATCGGCCGCGGCGTCGCCAGGCAAGGGCGCCCGGCGCATCGGCATGCCGATGTCGGCATACCAGAAGGAAACGTCACCGATCCGGTCGGGTTGCATGGGCTCCTCGTGCGCTTGACCGGATCAGGATTAGCAGGCGAAACGCCGGGCCGACATCCGGAAACCGACATCCGCCGCAGGCGGCCTGCGGCCTGACGTTGGGACAGCCGATGCCGGCGGGAGATTTCGGGATTGCCCGGGTTTTCCGCGCAAGCAGCAACGGCTGCCGTTCCCGGGCCATCGGCCAGATGCTTGAACTTTAGGGACTTTTGGCTCCGGCGGTAGGGATCGAACCTACGACCAATTGATTAACAGTCAACTGCTCTACCGCTGAGCTACGCCGGAACACGGGCGGGTCTATAGCAAGCGTGCCGGGGGGCGGCAAGGGGCAAATGTCGGGTTTCGGGCGGTGCCGCGTGCCGGGGTCATGCTGCGCGGAAACGGGCGTCGGACAGGGGCAGGGGATCGGCCTCGATCAGGTTTCTTGCCGCAAGATCAATCAGATGGGCAAGGGCGCTCTGCCGGGCGGCAGGCATCAGCGCCGGGTCGGTTCCGGCATAGGCGGCCGCGGCGATCAGGTCGAGCGTCAGGGCCCCGGACCGCACCGCCGCCAGGACCTGCGCCTCGCGGCCGCGGCGGTGCGCGGCTAGCGCGGCGAGCCGCGCCGCCGGGTCATCGACCGGCCTGCCATGGGCCGGCAGCATCCGCCGCCAGGCCGTCGCCGCCAGCCGGTCGAGCGATGCCATATAGGCGCCCATGTCGCCTTCGGGCGGCGAGACAAGGCTGGGCGCCCAGCCCATCACGTGATCGCCGCTGAACAGCGTGTCGCCGAAGGCCAGGCAGAGATGTTCCCCCATATGGCCCGGCGTGTGCAGCGCCAGCAGTTCCCAGTCCGACCCGCGCAGGACCGCGCCATCGGCCAGCAGGCTGTCCGGACGGAAGGCCCGGTCAACGCCCTCGCCGCCGCCGGCGAGCCCCGCCGCCATCAGCCGCGCCATGCCCGGGCTGCGGCCCGAACCCGCCGGGCCGAAGGCATGGACCGGTGCGCCGGTCGCCGCCGCAAGGGCCGGCGCAAGGGCGGAATGGTCAAGATGCGGATGGGTCACGACGATGGTCGCCACGCACTCGCCCGGCGCCAGTGCCCCGAGGATCGCCGCCAGATGGGCCGGGTCCGCCGGGCCGGGGTCGATGACCGCCACCGCGCCCCGGCCGACGATGAAGGTGTTGGTGCCAGCCTCGGTCATCGGCGAGGCGTTCGTCGCCCTGACCATCCTGACGCCCGCAGGCAGCATCTCTGCCGATGCCCCCGCGGGGGCCTTTCCATGCGACCGCATCGCCACTAGCCTTCCCCCATGTTCACACCGAAACGGCTGATCCCCGGCGGCATCTATGGCCGGGCCGCGCTGATCCTGATCCTTCCCATCGTCGCGATCCAGCTGGTCGTGTCCACCGCCTTCATCCAGCGGCATTTCGAGGGCGTGACCGAGCAGATGACGCGCGGCGTGGCGATCGACCTTGCCTTCGTGCTGGCCGAGTTCGAGGCGGGCGCGACGCCTGCGGCCGGGTTGCAGCGTGCGACCGCCGTGGCGGGGCCGCTGCAGATCACGCTGGCCTATCCGGCGGGCGCGTCGGCGCCGGCCGCCGACCGGCGGGCGTTCTACGATGTCTCGGGCCGGGCGATCATCCGGACGCTGCGCCTGTGGCTGCCGCAGCTGGTGGCGGCCGATGTGTCGGCGGCGGACCGGGTGGTCCGGCTGCGCTTTGCCACCGTCCACGGCGACCTGCAGGCCGATCTGACGCGGCGCCGGCTTTCGGCGTCGAACCCGCACCAGTTGCTGGTGATCATGCTGCTGGCCTCGGCGCTGATGACGGTGATCGCCTATTACTTCCTGCGCCGCCAGCTGCGCCCGATCCGCCAGCTTGCCGTCGCGGCCGAGGCGTTCGGGCGGGGTGAGCGCATCGTCTTTCGCCCGCGCGGCGCGCTTGAGGTGCGGGCGGCGGGGCGGGCCTTCCTTGACATGCGCAACCGGATCGAGCGGCAGATCGAGCAGCGGACGCTGATGCTGTCGGGTGTCAGCCACGACCTGCGGACGCCGCTGACGCGGATGAAGCTGGCGCTGTCCTTCCTGCCCGAGGATGATGACACCCGCGGCCTGAAGACCGACCTTGCCCAGATGGAGCGGCTGGTCGACGAATTCCTGACCTTCGTGCGCGGCGACGCGACCGAGGGGGTGGAGGAAACCGATGCCGTGGCGCTGGCCGAGGAAGTGGCCGAGGCCGCGCGGCGCGGCGGCGGCCGGGTCGAGGTCGCGCCGCCGAAGGGGCAGGTCCGCCACGCGCGGGTGCGGCCCGAGGCGGTGCGCCGGGCGCTGGAGAATCTGGTCGGCAACGGGCTGCGGCACGGTGCCCGCGTCCGGCTGGGGCTGACCTTCACCCCCCACGCCCTGACCTTCGCGGTCGAGGATGACGGGCCTGGCATCCCCGAGGACCGGCGGGACGAGGCGCTGCGCCCCTTCACCCGGCTTGAGGCCGAGCGCGACCCGAACCGCGGCGGCGGTGTCGGCCTTGGCCTTTCCATCGCGGCAGACATCGCCCGCAGCCATGGCGGCGACCTTGTGCTGGGCGAAAGCCCGGACATGGGCGGGTTGCGCGCGGCATTCTCGGTCGCGCTCTGACGGTCGGGCGCCCGCAGCCTCAGCGGTTGCCGGATCGGGTGAAAAGCCCGGTATCCTCGGCCGCGCGGCGCAGCGCGAAGGATTTGTTGACCGTCTCCTGATACTCGGCCTCGGGGTCGCTGTCATAGACGACACCGCCGCCGGCCTGGATGTAGAGCGTATCATCCTTCAGCACGGCCGTGCGCAGCGCGATGCAGAAATCCATCTCGCCGTTCGCCGCGAAATAGCCGACGCCGCCGCCATAGACGCCGCGCTTCTCGGGTTCCAGCTCGTCGATGATCTCCATCGCCCGCACCTTGGGCGCGCCTGAAACGGTGCCGGCAGGCAGGCCCGCCAGCAGCGCCGACAGCGCATCCTCGCCCTCGCGGATTTCGCCGACCACGTTACTGACGATGTGCATCACATGGCTGTAGCGTTCGATGATGAACTTCTCGGTCGGGTGGACGGTGCCCACCTTGGCGACGCGGCCCACGTCGTTGCGGCCAAGGTCCAGCAGCATCAGGTGTTCGGCCAGTTCCTTCTGGTCGGCCAGCAGGTCTTCTTCCAGCGCCTTGTCCTCGGCCGGGGTGGCGCCGCGCTTGCGGGTGCCGGCGATCGGGCGGATCGTCACCTCGCCATCGCGCAGGCGGACCAGAATCTCCGGGCTGGCGCCGACGACCTGGAAGCCGCCGAAGTTGAAGAAGAACATGAAGGGCGAAGGGTTGGTCCGCCGCAGCGAGCGGTAGAAGGCAAAGGGCGGCAGGGCGAAGTCCATCGCCCAGCGTTGCGACGGGACGACCTGGAAAATATCGCCGGCGCGGATATAGTCCTTCGCCGTCTCGACCGCGGCCTTGTAGGCGTCATGGGTGAAGTTCGACCGCGGCTCGCCGGCGCGGGCCGTCTCGCCCAGGTCGCGCTGGACGGCGGGGGCGCGGTCAAGGTCGCGCAGCGCCTCCATCACCCGCTCGGCCGCCTGCGCATAGGCGGCGCGGGCGGTCAGGCCCGAGGCGGCCCAGGCCGGCGCCACCAGCGTCACCTCGCCCTTCACCCCGTCAAGGACGGCCACGACGGTCGGCCGCAGCAGCACCGCATCGGGCAGGCCCAGCGTATCGGGCGGACAGTCGGGCAGCCGTTCCACCAGGCGGATCATGTCATAGCCGAGATAGCCATAAAGCCCGGCAGCGGCCGAGGGCAGGCCATCGGGCATCTCGACCCGGCTTTCGCCGATCAGCGCGCGCAAGGTATCAAGCGGTTGGCCGGGCAGGGGCCGGAAGGCCGCAGGATCGAACCGCGCCTCGCGGTTGATCTCGGACACCTCGCCGCGGCAGCGCCAGATCAGGTCGGGCTTCATGCCGACGATGGAATACCGGCCCCGGACCTCGCCCCCCGTCACCGATTCCAGCATGAACGTATCGGTCCGCGCCTCGCCCAGCTTCAGCATCAGGCTGACCGGCGTATCCAGATCGGCCGCCAGCCGGGTCCAGACCAGCTGGTTCTTCCCCTCGGCCCAGTGGCGCGCGAAGGTATCGAAATCCGGCTCAAGGATCATTGCAGGCTCGCGTTGACGGCGTCGATGGCGGTCTGGTCGATGGTGATGCCGGCCCGGTCGGCGACAGCGCCGGAAAAGGCGGTGAAGGCATCCTGCGAAAAGGCCTGTTCGATCTGGGCCGCCAGCGCCTCCTTCAGCGCATCGGCCTCGTCCCCGGTTTCCTCGGCGGCAAGGATGTGGTCCAGATGCACCAGCGCCACGAAGCCTTCCTCGTCGATCACCGTCATGTCGCCCTCGGCCATGCCGAAGACCGTGGTCATCAGCGCCGGCGGCGCGCCTTCGACGAAACCGTCGCGGGCAATCTCGGGCGTCACGTCGACGATGCCCAGGCTGCCCAGCGTGGCGCCGCCCTCGACCGCGGCCCTGAAGGCGACGGCCTGTTCCGACAGCGCCTTTTCCAGCGCGCCGGCGCGCCAGTCCTCGGCCACGGCCTCTTTCGCCGCGTCCAGCGGGATCGGCGCGGCGGGCACGGTTTCCAGGAATTCGATGGCGACCACGCCGCCATCGTCCAGCACGATCGCCTCGGGGAAATCGCCCTCGGCAACCGCATCGGCGGCATCGCGGAACGCCTGATAGCCTTCGACCGGCTCGGCGCCCTGCTGGCCGGGCACATGGTCCAGCGTCGCGAATTCCATGCCCAGGTCGCGGGCCAGGTCTTCCAGCGTCGCGCCGCCGGCCAGAAGATCGTCGATCTCCTCGACCCGGGCGGCGATGTCGCGGCGGGCGGCCTCGATCCGGGCTTCCGAGGCCAGTTCCTCGCGGGCGTCCTCGAACGCGGTTTCCTGGCCGTCAAGGATGCCGTTCACCCGGAAAAGCGCCGGGCCAAGATCGGTCTCGGCGGCGACGACGCCGCCCTCGGCCGCGGCGAAGACCGCCGCCCCGGCCGGGCCAAGGTCTGCCTCGGACACGTCGCCCATGTCGACCGCATCCAGCGTCAGCCCCCGCGCCTCGACCAGCGATTCAAAGCTTGCCTCGCCCGCGTCCAGCGTGGCCTTGGCCGCATCGCGCGCCGCGGCAACGGGATAGACCAGCCGCTCGACCAGCCGGCGCTCGGGCTGGACATATTCCGACAGCCGGTCGTCATACATCTTGCGCAGTTCCGCCTCGTCGACCGGCTGATCGGCGGCCACCATCTCGGGCAGAAGCAGCGCATAGGCGATGCGCTTCGCCTCGGGCTGGGTGAAGCGGTCGATGTTGGCGTCGTAATGCGCCTTGACCTCATCCTCGGTGGGCGCGGGCACCGGCACCGCCAGATCGGATTCCGCCAGCCGGATCATCGAAAAGCCGCGCCGTTCGGCGATCCAGCGGTAAAGCGCGTCGACCACCGGATCGGGCGCTGCAAAGCCGCCCGAGACCGCCCCCTGCAGAAGCGACCGCGAGACATCGCCGCGCAGCGCCGTTTCATATTCGCTTTCGGTCCAGCCGTTCTGTTCCAGTACCATGCGATAGGTGCTGCGGTCGAAGGCGCCGGAAATGCCCTGGAAGGCCTGCTGCTTCACCACTTCGGCGGCAACCGTCTGGTCGCCCACCGAAACGCCCGCCGCCTTCGCCTCGTTGTCCAGCCCGGCACGGGTGACAAGGCTTGCCAGCGCCTGCTTGTCGATGCCGAAGGCCAGCGCCTCGGGCACGCCGATCTGCACGCCGAGCGATTCCGAGAAGGCGCTGGTTTCCTGCCGCACCTGCCGGACATAGTCATCGACGCTGACCGTCGCGTCGCCCACGCTGGCCACCGACGAGACGGACCCGCCGAAATTGGTGACGCCGAAGCCGCCAAGGCCGGCGATCAGCATGCCCATCAGGATCCAGCCCATGACCGTGGTGCCTGCCTTGCGGGGTTTCTTCTCGTCGGTCTGGGCGTCTTTGGCCATGGGTCGCGTCCCGCTCGGTCTGGATTTCCGCCTGTCTAGAGGCAAGGGGGGCAGGGGGCAAGGGCGGCAAGCCCGCCGGTGCGGCCGGGATCAGGGCCGGAAGGCGGCAAGCCTTCGGAACATCTCGGCGATGCCGGCGGCGTCGACATTGGCGAAGGCGATCCGGATCTGCCGGCGCCCGGCCGCACAGCCCGCCCCGTCGTCGTCGGGCTGGAACATCGTGCCGGGCAGCATCAGGATGGCGCAATCGTCGACCAGCCGCTTGCAGAGCGCGTCGGATGCCATGTCGAACGGATGCTCGACATAGGCGAAATAGGCGCCGCAGCCCAGCAGCCGCCAGCCCTTCAGCGCGGCAAAGCCCGTGGTCATCGCCCGGCGGCGGGCGAGGATTTCATCCCGCTCGCCCGCAACCCACTGGCGCAGGTTGCGCATCCCCCAGAGCGCGCCGATCTGGCCCAGCTGGCTGGGGCAGATCGCCACGGTGTCAAGGAACTTCTCGACCTCGGCCAGCCGGCCTGCAGAGGCGACGGCACAGCCGACGCGGTGCCCGGTCAGCCGGTAGGCCTTGGAGAAGCTGTAAAGCTGGATGACGGTATCGGCCCAGCCGGGATCAAGGAACAGGTCATGCGGCCGCCCGCCCAGCTCGATCGAATGGCGGCTGTCGAAGTCGCGGTAGGTCTCGTCGACGATGAGCGCAAGGCCGCGCGCGCGGGCAAGGTCGCGGAACGCGGCCAGCGTCTCGGCCGGGTATTCGACGCCGCCCGGATTGTTGGGCGTGACCAGGACGATGGCCCGGGTCCTGGCCGTGATCAGCCGCTCGGCCGCGGCGGCCGAAGGGACCAGCGTGTCGCCGGTATCCAGCGGCACCGTGGTGACGCCCTGCATGTCCAGCCACATCTTGTGATTGAAATACCAGGGCGTCGGCAGGATCACCTCATCCCCCGCGCCGGCCAGCGTCGCCATCACCGCGCAGAAGGCCTGGTTGCAGCCCTGGGTGATCGCCACCTGATCGGCCAGGATCGTGCCGCCATAGGCCGCCGAGAACTGCGTGGCGATCTCGTCCCGCAGCGCGGGCAGGCCAAGGACGGGGCCGTAGAGATGCGCCTGCGGATCGTTCAGCGCCGCCTCGGCCAGCGCCTGCCGCAACGCGAGGGGCGGGCTGTCGACCGGCGCCGCCTGGCTGACGTTGATCAGCGGCCGGTCGGGCGGGAACGTCTTGCCGGCGATCCAGCGCCGCGCCTCCATCACCGGCGGCGGTTCGGTCAGGGCGAAGGCGGGGTTCAGGGGCAGGGTCATCATGCGGCTCTTCGGGTTCGGCGTTGCGGCGGGGGTTTTCCACCCCCTCACCCCCGGAGGATATTTGGCGAAGGGGAAGCCGGAATGCCCCGGCGCTCAGTCCGCGCCGCGGTAGGGCTGGACGTATTGCAGCGCCATGTCCCAGGGGAAGAATATCCAGGTGTCCTGGCTGACTTCGGTGATGTAGGTGTCGACCTGCGGCTTGCCGTGCGGTTTGGCATAGACCGTGCCGAAATGCGCCCGCGGATAAAGCTTGCGCACCAGTTCCAGCGTCTTGCCGCTGTCCACCAGGTCGTCGATCACCAGGATGCCGGTGCCGTCGCCCATCAGATCGGACTGCGGCGCCTTGATCACCTGCGCCTCGGTCCGCGACTGGTGGTTGTAGGACCGGACGCTGATCGTGTCGATCACCCGGATGTCCAGTTCGCGGCCGACGATCATCGCCGGCACAAGGCCGCCCCGGGTGATCGCCACCACCGCCCGCCAGGCGCCTGCGTCCGGCCCCTTGCCGTCAAGCCGCCACGCCAGCGCGCGCGCGTCGCGATGGATCTGGTCCCAGCTGACGTGAAAGCCTTTTTCGTGTGGCAGGCGGTCGGGGGACATGGCTTCTCCTCAGGTGGCGGCGACCTTGATTCCCAGAAGGGCGAGGCAGCCCCCGAAGGTGCGGTCGATGATCGTTTTCAGGCTGATGTAGCGCGCCCGCGTCCGGTCGAGCGAGAAGATACGGGCGACAAGCGTGTTCCAGACCGTCTCGTTCAGGAAGACCACCGCCAGAAGGGCCGCGTAGACCCAGGCCGGCGTGCCCTGCGGCACGGTGCCAAGGAAGATGGCCGAGAACATGACCGCGGGCTTGGGGTTGGCAAGTTGGGTGAACAGCCCGAGGCGAAAGGCCGAGACGGCCGAACGCGGCACCGGGCGGCTGTCTTCGGTGACGAAGGGTTCCGCTGCGCCCTGCCAGAGGCGCCAGGCCATCCAGAGCAGATAAAGCCCGCCGCCGATCTTCAGCGCCCAGAGCGCCCAGGGCGCCGCGGCGAAGACCAGGTTCAGCCCGAACATCGCCGCCGCCGCCCAGACGACGGCACCCGCGCCGATCCCCGCCGCCAGCATCGCGCCGGTGCGGAAGCCTTCGGTCAACCCGGTGCGGGCGGCCATCAGCACGGCAGGGCCGGGGCTGACGGCGGCGAATAGCGAAAGCCCCGCAAAGGCAAGGAAGGCGGCAAGGGTCATTGCCCGCCCTCGGCGCGGCCCGAGCCGTTGGCGGTGACGATGGCGATGTCGGGCGCGTCGATCGCCTTCATGCCGACGACGTGATAGCCGCAGTCGACATGCAGGTTCTCGCCCGTGGTGCCCGACCCGAGGTCTGAGAGCAGGAACAGCGCGGCCTTGCCCACCTCTTCCTGCGTCACGTTGCGGCGCAGGGGTGAGTTCAGTTCGTTCCACTTCAGGATATAGCGGAAATCGCCGATGCCGCTTGCCGCCAGCGTCTTGATCGGGCCGGCGGAAATCGCGTTCACGCGGATGCCGTCCTTGCCGAAATCCTCGGCCAGATACTTGACCGACGCCTCCAGCGCCGCCTTGCACAGGCCCATGACGTTGTAATGCGGCATGACCTTTTCCGCGCCGAAATAGGTCAGCGTCAGCATGCTGCCGCCCGGCCCCATCAAGGCACCCGCGCGGCGGCAGACGGCGGTGAAGGAATAGACCGAGATATCCATCGACATCAGGAAGTTCTGCCGGCTGGTGTCGACATAGCGGCCGCGCAATTCGTTCTTGTCGGAAAAGCCGATGGCGTGGACGACGAAATCAAGCCCGCCCCATTCGGCCCGGACCCAGTCGAACAGCGCATCAAGGCTTTCCTCGCTGCCGACATCGCATTCGAAAAGCCGGGCCGAGCCAAGGCTGGCGGCCAGCGGTTCGACCCGTTTCTTCAGCGCCTCGCCCTGATAGGAAAAGGCAAGGTCCGCGCCCTGCGCCGCGACGGCCTGGGCAATGCCCCAGGCGATCGACTTGTCATTCGCAAGGCCCATGATAAGGCCGCGTTTGCCTGCCATCAGTCCGGTTGACATTCCCTGTCCCTCACCCTCCCTTACAGGCGTGTTGACGGCAACGTGTAGGCGGAAAGGCATTCTGCCGCAAGGGCGGGGGGAGGGTGGCCTCATGTCGGAAGAGACGGCGCGCAAGGGGATTTTCGCGGGCGACGATCCGTTCGTGATCGCCCGTGCCTGGCTGGCCGAGGCCGAGGCGACGGAACCGAACGACCCGAACGCGATCGCGCTGGCGACGGTGGATGCCGCGGGCCTGCCCAACGTGCGCATGGTGCTGCTGAAAGAGATCGAGGCGGAGGGCGGCGGCGAAGGGGCCTTCGTCTTCTATACGAACTACGGTTCGGCAAAGGGCCAGGAGATCGCCGCCGCGGGCAGCGCCGCCTTCGTCATGCACTGGAAGTCGCTTCGCCGGCAGATCCGCGTCAGGGGCCATGTCACCCGGGAAGACGGGCCGCAGGCCGATGCCTATTTCGCCAGCCGCGGCCTGCAGTCGCGCCTTGGCGCCTGGGCAAGCCGCCAGTCCGAACCCCTGTCCTCGCGTGAGGCGCTGATGGCCGAGGTGGCGAAAGTCACCCTGCGCCACGGCCCGATGCCGAAGCGGCCGCCCTTCTGGGGCGGGTTCCGGATTCGCCCGGTCGAGATCGAGTTCTGGGCGGACGGCGCCTTCCGCCTGCACGACCGCTTTCGCTGGACGCGGAAAGCAGAGGCAGCGGGCTGGTCGGTCGCCCGGCTCAATCCCTGACGCGCATGCCAGATTAAGACTTTCTTCACACTCGTTACGATTTCCTCTTGAACACTGACCGGTGAAGGCCGCATCAACTGCGCAGGGCTTATTCTGGGGAGATAGCTCTGGATATGACGGAAGAAGATAAGGCCGTGCAGGTGGTGCAGGGCCGCGTGAAGTGGTTTGATCCGGCCAAGGGCTTTGGCTTCATCGTTTCGGAGAATGCCACCGCCGATATTCTGTTGCACGCCAATGTGTTGCGCAACTTCGGACAAGGCTCGGTCGCGGACGGGGCCGGCATCACCGTTAGGGTTCAGGCCACCCAGCGCGGGGTTCAGGCCGTCGAGGTGCTGAAGATCGAACCGCCCGAGGGCGCGACCCTGCCCCTGGGCGAAGAAGGGGGCACGCTCTCGGCCGAGGAACTGGCCCGGCTTCCGCTGGAACCGGCCCGGGTCAAGTGGTTCGACAAGTCGAAGGGATTCGGCTTTGCCAACGTCTTCGGGCGTCCTGAGGACGTGTTCATCCATATCGAGGTGCTGCGCGTCTCGGGACTCGCCGATCTTGGCTCGGGCGAGGCGGTGGCGCTGCGGGTGATCGACGGCCGGCGCGGCCGGATGGCGGTTCAGGTGCAAAGCTGGGAAAGCGCACTGCGCGGCGGCGAGGTCCGGTGACGCCCGCCGGCGTCCGCTCCGGGCTGGCGCTGCTTGCCCTTGTCGCGGCGGCGGGCGCGGCGCGGGCCTCGTGTTCGGACCTGCGGGTCGACCTGCGGGGCGACGGCGTCTATCAAAGCTTCACCGTCGAACTGGCCGACACGCCCGAGGAACGGTCGCGCGGCCTGATGCACCGCGAGACGCTTTATGCCGAATGGGGCATGCTCTTCGTCTATGAAACCCCGCGCCGGGCGAGTTTCTGGATGAAGAACACGCTGATCCCGCTGGACATGGTCTTTGCCGATGCCGCGGGCCGGGTGACCCGCGTGCATGCCAATGCCGTCCCCGGCGACGAGACGCCGATCGACGGCGGCGATGGCGTGCAATATGTGCTTGAAATCAACGGTGGCCTCGCCGCGCGGCTGGGCATCGTGCCGGGGGTCGAGATGCGCCATCCGGCGATCGGGCCGGATGCCGCCTGGCCCTGCGACTGAGCGCGCCGGCGTTTCCGCATCCCTTTCCGAGCGGGACGCTTCCCCTTGGCCGCGATACGCGCTAAGGGGCGGTGCATCGGGGCGTGGCGCAGTCTGGTAGCGCGACGGTTTTGGGTACCGTAGGCCGGGGGTTCGAATCCTCTCGCCCCGACCACTACTTAGCCCATTCCGGGCATCCGCGTTTTGCAGTTCGTTTTGCAGTTCTGTTCACGTTACCTTCCGGGACGCTGCCAGCTTATCGGCGATTCCATCGGACATTCCGGGTGTCAGTGCGGCGTAGCGGCTGATAACGTCAGCCGCGTGCTTGAGGCTCCAGCCCATGCAGGTGGCGATTTCCTTCAGGCTGGCGTCGGCCCAAAGAAGTCGCGTGGCGGCCGTGCCCCGTGCATCATAGAGGCGCAAGGCCGAGCGGATTTTCAACGTGTCGCGCCATTGGCTGACCGCATCCCCCAGATAGTTCTCGTGCTGATAGGGCTGGCCGGCCTTGTTGGCGATGAAATGCGTCTGCCCTTCGGGTGTGGCGGCGATCAGGGCAGCCATCACCGGGGTTACCGGGATCGACGCGAGGCGCTTGCGCTTGGCCGTCCAGATCACGATGCGCTGGCCGCGCGGGGTGGGATGGACATGGCTCGGCCCGAGCTGCGCCAGATCGCCAGGGCGCAGGCCGGTTTCCGTCGCCGCGATCAGGATGCGCGCGATGTGGGGCGGCGCGCCTTTGACGAAGGCCGCAATTTCCTCCTCGGTCCAGAAAACCTCTGACCGGTTCGCACGATAGATGCTCTTCAGCCTGGTCAGGTGGTTCTGGCGCAGCATCGTCCGATCGTGCGCCCAGCCGACGATGCGCTGCAGGTGTCGCATCCTGTCGTCACCGACCTTGCCACCGATCTCATCGCGCCACTTCAGGACCGCGCCGCGGATGCGCGGATCATCGAAAATGCCGCGCGGTCCGCCACCGAATTCCTTTTCGATCCCGTTCTTTGGGTGGTAGATCGACGCCTTCATGTCCGCCCTGGTTCGGTCACCAAGGCGCAGGAAGTCCTGTGAAGCCAGGAAGTCGAGCAATATCTCCCGGAAGAGACCCCGTGCTTTCTCTGCGACAGGTCTGGCTGCCGAGAGGGCGGCCAAATACTGTGGCGAGCCTTCGGCAAAAGCCATGCCGTCATTCCAGAAGGGTACGGCCCCACGGTCCCGGCTGGCGTAGTGATAGGTGCGCAGGGTGCCGTCTGCCAGCTTGCGCCGGACGCGGTTAATGCCTTTCACCGTGATCGTCGCCATGCTGCCTGAACCAGTCGTCAACAGTCGTCGCTTCGGGCGCAGTCTGCACGATCAAGGCGGGATCAACAAATGCAATCCCGATCGGCGTCTGTACCGCGACTTTCCCGGCCTTTTCCGCCGCGCGGATGGCGCGCGACAGCTGGGCTTCGGTGAAGGACGGCCGCGCGGTCATGCCACTGCCGCCTCGGCCATCAGGTGGCCGCAGTTCGCCAGTACCAGCGCCTCGGCCAGCGGCGGGCAGACGCTGTTGCCGCAGCAGCTGACCTGCACATCCTTGGGGAAGGGGCGGAAGACCGGACCGGCGGTGTCCAGCCCTTCCCAGGCGCCTTCAATCACATAGTCCTCGGGGAACCCCTGGGCGCGGAACAGTTCGCGCGGGGTGAGCATCCGCAGGCCGATGTCGACGATGACAAATTCGGCACCATCAATGGCCAGCGTCACGAACTCCCGGTCATCCCACAGCCTGAAGTCGCGCAGCAGCTGCGCCACGAGGCGGGCCTTGGCTTCGTGTTTCGGGGCGAATGGCGGGGCGGCCAGCGCTGCCTGCACATGGGCGAAGCGGTCATGCGTCGGCACCGTGTGCAGCGGTTCGCCCGTCACCTGACCGTCGCCGGTGCCGTAGTATTTGGCAAAGAAGGTGGCGGCCAGCGTCTGGTGGCTGCCGGTCTGGCAGATGGTTGACAGCGGATCGTGTGCCGCGCGGGCATAGACGCCGGTGTTGTGCTGCGCAAGGAAGGCCGCCACCGGCGCGTGCTTGCCGCCGCCGGCGACCACGGTGCCGAGGGGCTTGCCGATGTCCAGCGCGCGGGCCGCCTGGCCTTCACGCTCACCATAGCCCGTTTGCACCATGGTCGCCGCGATCATGGCATTCTGGTCTTTGCTGCTGGCGCAGATCGTGTGGTGCGGCGCGGCCATGTCGCGGATGCCGCCGCCCTGCTGGGCGTAGGTCAGGACGGGGGCGACCAGCGTCAGCCCGGCCCCGCCAGCCGTGATCGTGTGCGTCGGTTCGTCTGCCCCGTTGAACGGCTTCGCCGCGTTGCGCATCGTCATCAGGTGCGGAGTGATCAACCCAAGCGGCGCGGCGCCGCCCGGCTTCTTGATCCAGCTGTTCGCGGTAACGGTGGCCAGCGGATCGCGCATGTCCTGCCCGGTGGCGCCGCCGTTGAACCGGGTGATGCTGGGCGCGATCGTGGCTGTCGCGATGCACGCATCCGCCTTGGCAGTGACGGTGGCAAATGGTTCATCGCCGCCCCGCGGGCGGCTTTGACCGGCCCTGCCGCCGCAGCCGACAATGCTGGGCACCACCGCCGGATCGTGGCTGGTCGTCTGGACGATGAACGGCCGTTCCGCCTGCAGCACATAGCGGGAAATCCCGCGCGCCACGCGGTGCAGCGTGTTCGGCTTCAGCGGCCGCACGGCGCGCAGCCCGTGCTTGGCCATGATTTCCGGGCCGGTGTCGAAAATCGACGGGCAGGGCAGCGACCAGTCGATGCACTCGGCCGCCGTGCGCCACGGCAGCAGCCGGCTCTTCCTGACGGCCGGGGATTTCGGATCGCCATGGGTCGGCTTTGGCCAGACAATCGGGCGGCCGTCGCGCCGCGCCACCAGAAACCAGCGCTTGCGGATCGTGGGGGCGCCGTAGTCGCAGGCCCGCAGTTCGCGGTGCTGCACCCTGTAGCCCGCGCGCTTCAGGCGACCGATCCAGTCAAGGAAGGTGATGCCGGCGAATTCCTTGACCGGCTGGCCGTCATTGTCGAGCGGCCCCCAGGTCTGGAATTCCTCGACGTTTTCCATCAGGATCACGTCCGGCTTCACATCCTCGGCCCATTTCACCACGACCCATGCCAGATCGCGGATATCCCTGTCGCGCACCGCGGCGCCCTTCGCCTTGGAAAAATGCTTGCAGTCGGGGCTGGCCCAGAGAAGGCCGACATGGCGGCCGCGCGTCACCGCCCGCGGTTCAACATCCCAGATATTGCTGTCCAGATGCAGGGTTTCGGGGTGGTTGGCCGCGTGCAGCGCCAGCGCGGGGGCGCTATGGTTGATCGCCACATCCGGGCTGCGGCCCAAGGCAAGTTCAATGCCGGTCGACGCCCCGCCGCCGCCGGCGAAACTGTCGATGATCATGGGCGGCAGATCGCGGGATTCGGCGGCGCTGAGGTAGCGGAGGGGGGCGTTCATTCCGCCTTCCCCTCGATCATCGGGCCGGTGGGCATTTCCGGTGTCGGGGTGAGGTTGCCTTTCAGCCCGTGCGCGACCAGGTAGAGGCGGACGCCGTTGAAAAGCTGCTTGGCGACGGCGGCGCGGGCGAGGCCTTCGTTCGGGGTGATCTTCCGATCCCGCAACTCTTGCAGGTCGTGGGCCAGCCCGTCGATGATCGACTTCAGGCCCAGCGTATCCGCTACCGGCTGCAGGGTGTAGTTACGCTCGGCCATATCGGTCCCCTCGCAGCTGTTGGTAGGCTTCGACCGAAAGCGCTTCGGCCAAAGCGATGATCACCCGGGCAATGCGGCGGTCACGGTGCAGATCGCCCACGCCGCCGATGCCTTTGCCCCATGTGAATGAGCAGCGGTTGCAGACGGGCGGGATCGGATAGCGCGAGGCATGTTCCCAGCGGTCAGGCACGGTCGTGCCGCAGAGAATGCAGGCGAATTCGGGCGGGCGGGGCGGATAGATCGTCATGCCGCCACCCCCGGCATCTGATCCCAGGTGCGGCCGTCAAGCCGGCGGCCGGCGGCTTTCTTGCCGACCTTGTGAATGACGGTGACCGGGAACGTGCCCTCGTCTCTGGCGCGCATGAAATCCGCCCCGATCCGGCATCTACGACCAGCGGCGTCGTAGCAGGCCCCGCCATTGACCCATGTCGGCGCTTTGTTGACCCAAGTCTGGAAGTCAGGGAAGGCCCGGAAGACTGGTTCGCCGGTGCCCATCAAGACCGAGCCGGGTCCCCATTCCCCCCACTGCTTGAAGAAGAAGGGCACCGCAGCGTCGGAGCACTGATCCCGCAGGCCGCGCGCCCAATCCGGGTGCATCGGCCGGGCGCCGGGGCCACTTTCGCCGCCGACGATCACGAGGTCTGGCAACATCCAGCGGTCGATGACACCGAAGGCTCCAAGCATGGGTTCGACCGACCAGAAGCGCACCTGCGCTGGAACCCGCTGCAACTTCAGCGCATCCCGTAGCATTTCCTCGCGGCTGGTGATCGTGCAGCCCAGCCAGACGTTCGGCCAGCCGTCACCCCATGCCGGGGCGCCAAAGCCATCGGGCAGCATGTCGGGGATGTTGCCGGGGCGCTTGGTCAAGAGCATCCAGTCAAGGTTCGGCGTCCGGTGGATCAGGTGCCAGAGATCACCGCGCCAGCCCGATGTGATCGAGCCGTGGTTGTCGAAGACATCGGCCAGCGAGGCGCAAAAGACGCGGTCGCGCCGTCCGGCCAGCGAGGCGGCCCGGTCCCATGCCAGCGGCTTGCGCCAGTTCGCCGCGCTGGTGCGCGAGCGCGATCCGTGCGGCCCCCATTCGACGCGGCCGTAGCGGTCGGCCATCATCGCCTCGGCGTAACAATGGTCGCAGCCCGGCCCGACTTTCTGGCAGCCAATCCACGGGTTGAACGTGTGATGGGTCCACTCGATCTTGCTGTTTTCAGCCATCACAGCCCCCGGAATGCGATGCGGGCGAGGATCGCCAGCGCGGCGATGCAGAGGGTGCCGGTGGCCAGAAAACCGATCAGCCCGGTTGTCGACGCAAGGGCGATGCCGACCAGCGTGGCGGTGGCGGCGACGATCACCCAGGCGCGGACACCGGGGGAAAGGCCGGGCCTGTCGTCGGGGCGCAGCGTCCGTGCCGCATCCGCCGGATCGAAATCATCTTCGGGCAGGTCGATGGGCAGACCCTGGGCGTGGAAGGGCTGGTGATCGGGGCGGGGCTGGAATTGGGTCATCACCCCTCCCTCCGCTTGCTGTAGGAGGCGAGGGCGCTATGGGCTACTGATCGAGCGCCCCATTCGTTGATGTCGGCATCCTCTTCGCTCATGGCAGCAATGCGCTGCAGCGTCTCCGCCAGTTTGTCCTCTCCGGTCCGTGCCTCGTCGCGCTCGCGGGTCAGGCGGGCGATGGTCTTCTTGTTCAGACCCAACTCGCCCCGCTGGGAATGGATCTTCGCCGCCAGTTTCGTCAGCTGCTTCCGGTGGCTTTTCCCAGCGGCCCCGATGTCGTCCACGATGCCCTGCGCCTTGGCATTGTTGCGCAGGATGGTGTTTTCCTCGATCAGGCGGGCGATGGTGTCGTTCATCTCGGCGAGGTTGCCGTATTGGGCGTAGTCGGCGGCGGCGATACTCTCGCGGGTCGCCGGATGCTTTACGGAGAGGTTGCCGTAGACGAAGCTGATGCGCTGTTGCTGCAATTCGGCGGGCGTCATAGGACCGCGCGCTTTGGCTTGCTCGATTAGCTGCGCCAGTCGGTCTTTCTCGTCACTCATGGCTGATCCCGGCGGCGTTGATCGCGTCGGCGATGATCCGGGAAAGGCGTTCCTGCAACGCCTTGTCGCGCAACTGGTCATCGTGGCAGAGGAAGGCGATCTGCCCCATCATCCGGCCCTTTCCGCCGTCTGCCACAAGCAGGACACCGCCCCCGACCACGCTGGAATATGCACCGACTTCTGCTTTTATCTTCATGGCCCTACTCCCAGGCTGTGTGCATCGAATGCGACATGGCCCCCATGCCGCAGCGCTGGCAGAACTGTTCGCCGCCGAGGCCGTCCTCGAATTCGCGCCATCCGGCGAACTGGTGTTCGCAGGGGCCGCCATCGGCGCAGGCGCAGTAGCAGAGCGCCGATCCACCGCCGAAGTTGACGTGATAGAATGCCTTCTCGGCAGCCTCGTCGCCGTCGATGCGTAGGATCGTCGCTTTGACTATCGCCGCGACGGCGGCGTCACGCTCGGCGCGCAGCTTGTCGAAATCGGGGGCTTCAGCCATTGCCACCACCTGCCAGCTGCACCCGCGCGCTTGCGATGGCAGCGCGCCATTCGGGTTCGACGGCGACGGACGGAAACACGCGGTCGGCCAGCGCGACCATGGTGGCCAGCAGCTGCGCCGTGGCGGCGTGGGCGTCTGGGGCGGGTGGGATGGCCGCGCGGTCGATCATTTCGTCACCCGCCGGATGACCACGGCCAGGGCGGCCAGGCCGAGGGCGATGTAAGTCAGCGCGGCCGCGATCCAGCCGAACGTCAGACCGGCGGCGATGGTGGCGGCGGCGATCAGCATCGCCACGGGGATCGCGGTGACGATGCAGCCGTCATGATCGGGGTGGTCAGACATCACTGACCCCCTGTCGGCGGCCGGGGAAGCGACAGCTGCGCCGGGGCCGGGCCGCTGACGGAAATCTCATACCCGCCGGATCGGCTGGCGCCGCGGCTGACGGTCCAGCGCACGCCGGGGAGCGGCTTGCCGTCGGCGCCAAGGGCGATGATCCGCATCATTCGAATACCACCGCGCGGTCTCGCAGGATGCGGTCGATTTCGGCCGCGATCAGGGCGCCGGCCCGTTCAAGGTCGCGGACGGGATCATCGCTGGGCTTCCACATCTCGGGTTCGAAGAGGAAGAACGGCGGGGGCGAGGCGATGACGGCGAAGGGCGACTGGATGGCGAGCATGGCGGATGCCGCCATCGCATAGGCCGATGCCGCCCCCGCCAGCTCGCCGCGCACGTGATTGTCGTCGTGGTCGGCGGTGAAGCCCTCATCCTCGACCTGCCGGCGGCGTTCCGCGGCGATGCGTTCGATGCCTGTCTGCATCATTCGATCCCCCGGGTGATCGGGTGCCGGGGCGGAACCTGGTCAAGCACCGTGTGGATATCGATGTCGGAGAGGCCCATCCCCGCGCCGCGGCGGGCAAGGCCCTTCCTGTCCTGCGCATTCAGGATGCCGCCCGGTGCGATCCGCTTCGCGGCGGCGACGATCTGGGCAAAGGTGTGGTGGTCGGCCATCGGAAACCTCTGGGTCTGGGTCTGGGTGGAAAAGCCCCCGGCCGGTCGGGAGGAGTGGAGGAACCGGCCGGGGGAGGGCGCGCGCCGGAGAGCAGAAATCAACGGCGCGCGGGCGATGGTCGGGTCAGCCCGGGCCGCCCTGGCGGCCAAGGAAGACGGGCAGGCCGGTTTCTTCGGCCGCGGTGAAGGCGATGGCGTTGAAATGCGCGCGGCGGTGGTATTCGACCCTGTGCCATTCCAGCGCGAAGACCACGGCCCCGCCGCCCGTGCCGCGCCAGCGGAAATGCGCCTCGATATCGGAGGGCTGTTCGCCGTTGTAGAACGGGATGCGCAGGGTGATCTTCTGCGGGATCACCACGTCGTTCGTGGCACGGGTGTCGGTTTCGAAGACGATCCGGCGGTCGCCGTTGTCGAGCCGGGTCGAGGTCTTGTAGGTCTGGCCCACCGTCGCCTCGAAATCGCGGCTGATCTCGATCAGCGTGGCGGGATCGGGCAGCAGCACGTCGGCCGAGTTTTCCTCAAGGAACCGCGCGAAGGTTTCCTGGTTGACGAAGCCCGCCTTCACGAAGGCGTTCCAGCGCTGGAATTCCTCGGACGGCCGCAGCTTCAGGGTGACGGAATGTTCGTCCGGGCCGGTCTTGCCCACCGCCGCGCCGTCCTGGTTGTGATGGTGCCAGTCCAGCCGGGCCGAGACGGCAAGCGCGTCATAATCGGCGATGATCACCGACCGGCTGTCGGAAAACCGGTTGGCATAGGCCGACAGGCTGGCGCGGTCGTCGACGGTGACGCGCTGTTCGGGATAGGGCGGCAGGCGGCCTTCCTCTTCCATCTCGATCAGCTTGAAGTCGTTCGGCAACGCCAGATGCTGACGGCCGTCGGGGCCGGTGAAAAGCGGGTTCGCCAGCCGTGCGGCCTTCAGCACGGTTTCCAGCCTTTCGCCGGGGCTGCACAGGTCCAGCGCGGGCGCAACCAGTTCGTCGGTCGCGGGATCAGGGGTTTTGGGGGCCATTGTTGTCTCCTGTCATGGAACGGGGAAGGGGAAGGGGGTGGTCAGGCATCCATCGAGCGGCGGCGATCGATCTCGTCCTCGATGTCCATCTGCCGGGGATCGCGGCGCGTCAGGCCGTTGTCGTCGGTGACGAAATAGATGCCGGGGGGGATCGCGCTGATCGGCTTGCTGATCTTCGGGGTGGCGGTCACTTCCAGATGGCCGCCCTTGGCGATCTTGAAATCCAGTTTCAATTCGAGCTTTCCGCCCTTGCCGGTGGTGGCGATCGCCTCAAGCAGTTCACCCAGCTTCAGGTTGCAGTCGTCGATCAGTTCGCCGCGACGGAAGGTCGAGATAAACTGCAGGAAATTGAGGTCGTCTTTCACAAGGGCCATGGGCCTGTCCTTTCAGCAGCAGCCCGGCACGATCGCCGGGTCGGTCAGGGTGGGAATGGCGGCCAGCGTGCGCAGGAGCGCATGACCGAGGATCAGCCCGGCCACACAGACGGCGGCGAGGATCGTCACTGTGTCCACGGTAGTGATGACCCGCCGGATGCGGGCCGCGCGGCGCAGCGGTCTGGTGTAGGAGGGGAGGGGGGTCATCCTGCGGCTCCCGTTGCGGGGGCGGCATCGGGCGAAAGCCGGGACTGGATGACGCGCAGGGTCAGCCCGAACAGATCGTCCGGCACCCGCTGGACCGCCCGGATGCGGGGGCCTGGGCCGCTGGCCTTGCGTTCGCGTTCGGTGCCGGCCTTCATCACCGTCTCGGGCCAATCGGACCGCAGCTGGGGTGACCATTTCCCGGTCATGCCCATCGTCTCGCAATACCAGAGCGCGGTCATTGCCGCCCCCCCCCCATCCGCAGGCACCTGCGGTCCTGCGCGGCGGAACGGGACGACCGTGGCCGCGCGCTGCGCCGCCGCCTGGTCGATGATGTGCCGCGCGATCCGTTCGTTCAGCGCGCGCTGCGCGGGCGAAAGCGTCGGGTCGGGGTTGGCGAGAATGGACCGCGCGCGGTCGATCTGGTTGGGCGTGAACTGGGGCATCGGTTGCTCCATCGTTTCGGGGGTGAAAGGCGGGCAGCCGCAACCGGCTGCCCAAGGGCATCAGGGTCCGTCGCCGTCGCCGTCGCCGTAGCCGTCGCCGTCGCCGTAGCCGTCGCCGTCGCCGTCGCCGTAGCCGTCGCCGTCGCCGTAGCCGTCGCCGTAGCCGTAGCCGTAGCCGTCGCCGTCGCCGTAGCCGTCGCCGTAGCCGTCGCCGTAGCCGTAGCCGTAGCCGTCGCCGTCGCCGTAGCCGTCGCCGTAGCCGTAGCCGTAGCCGTCGCCGTAGCCGTC